>Ga0207419_1001722_pt1 | contig 15733 bp, 16 predicted proteins | sample ElkSloMetagenome_4_FD_184723 | JGI IMG/M metagenome (GOLD analysis project Ga0207419, IMG submission 184723) | Hot spring microbial communities from Elkhorn Slough, Monterey Bay, USA - MD2A (version 2) | ecosystem: Environmental > Aquatic > Marine > Intertidal zone > Estuary: Microbial mat ...
GTTGTCCACTAATGGTGAGGAAATTATTACGAAGCGGATGATTTTGAAGTAAGAATCATTACTTTCAAATTTCTAAATCCCAATAAGCAATTGTTGGGGATTTTTATTATTACGCTCTTCAAAGTCTGTGACTTCGAAACTATACAATCATGAAAAGCAGGCTAAAGCAAGATAGTAGTTTGTAACTACTACTTAAATCGGCCATCAGTAATTGGGAATTTCTTGCCCTAACTTTTCGGTTTAGCACTAAGCTTTGATTTACGATTTTACTTTGAATTCAGCACATAAGCCCCAACTACTTATAGCCGATGTTACCCTTTGTTATTTTTTCACGAGTTGATAATTATTCACTAAAACCGAAGCTGAAATTTGAAGCATTCGCTCCAATTCTCTAATCATTTCTACTGTCAATTTCTTTTTTCGGTTTAAGATTTCAGATACTCGACTTTTACCACCAATGATTCCCACCAAATCTTTTTGGCGTAAATTCAGTTCTTCCATTCGGATTTTTATCGCTTCAATTGGGTCAGGAGCTTCGATTGGATAGTGTTCATTTTCATAATTTTCTATCATTAATGAAAGAATCTCAGCTTCATCGCCTTCTTTTGTATCGGCTGGAGCATCAAAAATTATTTCCAAACGTTCAAGTGCGTTTCGGTAGTCTTTTTCGGTTTTAATAGGTTTTAAATCCATAGTCAGTCGTATTTTAAATTGTGTCAGCGTCTATTTTGTCATATTCAGGGTGCGTTCCAATAAATCGGATAAACGCCCACTGTTTTTCATAGTTAAGTTTAACTACTAGTCGATAAGAGTTTCCTTTTATATTGAAAACAACTCGACCGTTTTTAAGAATACTTGCTGAAACATAAGTTTGCTTAACATCATTTGGTGAATACCATTTAGCGCTTTTAGCCGTATCGTACCAAGTTTTTAAATACTGTTCGGAGTCAGCGTGTTTTTCCCAAAATTCTCTAAGCGTACTTTTTGCAATTATTCGTTTCATTAGTCAAATTAAAACACAAATATAAGATAAGTTCTCAAATATTGAACTTAAAACGGATTTTATAATAAAGGCTAACTTACAGTTTTACTAATGTTCACTGCATAAGGATTTGGACAGGCCAATAGATCTGATGGACAAGTTTTACCTAATACCCGCTCTGCGAAGTCTGTGACTTCGAAGCTATACAAACAAGAAAACAGACTAAAGCAAGATAGTAGTTTGCAACCACTTCTCAAATCAATTATTTTAACAAGTAAAGTGATTTGTTTAAATTGATTTTAAATCTTGAATTTAACGTAAAAAATGGTGACGCTTGAATAGTTTTTTTACACTAAATGGAATTACCAAAATCTTAAGCCTTATTTGCTAAAAAGTATATAAGTTATTTATTAGATTTGCATTGTTTAAAATTAATCTAAATAAAAATGAAGAGCATTGCAGACTTGAAACGTGGTCAGAAAGCCACTATCGTCGATATTTCTGCAGAGACCATTCCTCTGAAACTCCTCGAAATGGGATGTCTGCCCGGCAATGAAGTAGAAGTGATTAAAATGGCACAAATTAAAGATCCGCTATATCTTAATATTAACGATACGCATCTTGCTATTAGAAAAGAAACCGCAAAAGCTGTGCTCGTTAAAATTTTGGAAGACTAAATGAGACAAATCAATGTAGCGCTGGTCGGAAATCCAAATACTGGTAAAACCTCGGTGTTTAATGCACTTACGGGGCTAAACCAAAAAGTAGGAAACTACCCCGGCATCACAGTTGAAAAAAAAGAAGGGGTCGCCAAAATATCCAGAACACTTAAAGCCCATATATTAGATTTACCAGGAACTTATAGTCTAAACGCTTCATCTTTAGACGAAAATGTGGTAGTAGAATTACTCCTCAACAAAAATGACAAAGACTATCCTGATGTGGTAGTTGTGGTGAGTGATATTGAAAACCTTAAGCGTAATTTACTCGTTTTTACTCAGCTCAAAGATCTTGGTTTACCTTGTATTCTTGCCATCAATATGGCTGATCGTATGGATAGAAAAGGCATCAGTATCGATATTCTAAAACTTGAAGAACGACTTAAAACTAAAGTTGCTCTCGTAAGTGCCAGAAAAAATACCGGATTTGATCAATTGAAGGAACTCATCTCCAGTTACAAACAGCTTTCTCCAGAATCCTGTTGTGATGCTTCAGTAATCGACAAGCAATATTTCCACGAATTAAAAGATACGTTTCCAAACCAAAATATATACAAACTTTGGTTGGTAATTACACAAGATGCAAATTTTGGTAATCTGGATAGAAAAGATGTAGAGCTAAAGAAAAACCAAGCTCTAAAAACAAAATCTATTTCAGAATTAAAGCGTCTTCAGCAAAAAGAAATCATTGTCCGGTACACTTTTATCAATGATACTCTAAAGTTAGCTTTGAAAAAAGATATCAATGCTGCCAAAGGCCTGCGAGCGTCTTTTGATCGAATATTGATGCATCGCGTATGGGGTTATGTGATTTTTGCATTTATTTTATTATTAATATTTCAGGTGATCTACGAATGGTCTGCTGTTCCCATGGATTTTATAGATGAAAGTTTTGCCAGCCTGAGTGAATGGCTCAAATCTACTTTACCTGATGGTCAGTTTACCCGATTGATCGCAGAAGGCATTATTCCTGGTATTGGTGGAATAGTCATATTTATTCCACAGATTGCATTTTTATTTCTATTTATAAGTATTCTGGAAGAAACGGGATACATGAGCCGAGTGGTTTTTTTAACCGACCGAATCATGAAAAAGTTCGGCTTAAGCGGAAAAAGCATTGTGCCATTAGTATCAGGAACGGCCTGTGCTATTCCGGCCGTAATGGCTTCCAGAAATATTGAAAACTGGAAGGAACGATTGATTACTATTCTGGTGATTCCATTTACAACCTGTTCGGCAAGACTGCCGGTATATTTGATAATTATAGCTTTGGTGATTCCTGACGAAACCTTTCTCGGGTTATTTAACTATCAGGGATTAGTATTGTTGCTGCTGTATTTCATTGGTTTTGGAATGGCGGTTTTTTCAGCCTGGCTGCTGCATAAAGTTATGAAAACGTCTCGAAAGACCTATTTCGTGATTGAAATGCCCAACTACAAACTGCCCATTCCTAAAAATGTGCTCATTACTGTTGTAGATAAAACCAAATCTTTTGTTTTTGGAGCCGGTAAAATTATATTGGCAATATCAATCATACTTTGGGTTTTGGCCAGTTATGGTCCAAATGAAAAATTCAGTCAGGCTGAAGATTTTGTTAAACAAGAAGTCAAAAGTCAAAACTTAGACTTAAGTCAGGAAGAGCTTGAAACCAAAATATCATCCTATAAATTACGACATTCATTTATAGGTTATATGGGTAAAGGCATTGAGCCTGTCGTTCAGCCATTAGGCTATGATTGGAAAATTGGTATTGCCGTGATCAGCTCCTTTGCCGCGCGAGAAGTGTTTGTAGGAACCTTAGCAACAATTTACAGTGTTGGTAGCGAGAATGAAGATACCATTAAAGAACGTATGTCAAAAGAGGTAAATCCGGTCATAGGCGGTAAGATGTTCAATCTTGCCAGCGGTATCAGTTTGCTGTTGTTCTATGCTTTTGCTATGCAGTGCATGAGTACACTGGCAGTGGTAAAACGCGAAACCAATACCTGGAAATGGCCCATGCTTCAGCTTGTATTAATGACTGGATTTGCTTATATTGTGTCTTTAATCGCATATCAATTGTTGAAATAACTTTAACTGTGTCACTACCTATCCCGATAGTTATAGGGACGGGAGAGCGCAGTCGAATTTCAATGAAAAATGTAGTTATGTTAAAGCTAAAAAGAAACAAATCAAAGAAAAATGAATATTCAGGATATCTTAGTTTGGTTAACTTTTGCCAGTGCTATCGCCTTTTTGGTTAAAAAATTCTTTTTCAAGAAGAAAACCAAAAAAGCCTGTGGCCAATCCGATTGTGGATGCTAAAAGCTTCTCTGTGAACTCTGCGCCTCGGCGGTGAATAACATAAAGTTTTCAAATCAAAAAAAAATCTAACATTGAAAATACCGCCATACCTAGAACCGAAAGACAAAATAGCTATCCTATGTACAGCCCGCGCGGTTGAAAAAATGGAGTTAGAACCTGCCTTAAACTCATTAGATCAATGGGATTTAGTCCCAGTAATAGGTAAAACTATAGGATTGAAAGATCATCAATTTGGCGGAACCGATCAAGAAAGAGCAGAAGATCTACAGGATGCCATCAATAATCCTGAAATTAAGGCCATTTGGATTGCTAGAGGTGGTTATGGCACAGCCAGAATTATAGATTCGATCAATTTTGAACCATTAATGGAAAACCCAAAATGGATCATAGGGTATTCTGATGTTACGGCTTTGCACTTGCATCTACAGCAATTGGGATTATCAAGTTTACACGCTCAAATGCCATTAGATATCGAAAATAAATCTCCAGAGACGAGAGAGAGTTTAAAGCAAAGTCTGTTTCGAAAGCCCTACGATTTAGAATTCATTTCAAATTTTCCTTCAATTTCAAGTGAATCTCAGGGCGAGTTGATTGGCGGAAATCTCTCTGTATTATTTTCGGTGCTGCAAACTATTCCTTTATCTGTCTTTAAAAACAAAATTCTGGTGTTGGAAGATTTAGACGAATACTTATATCACATTGACAGAATGATGTTGAATTTATACCGTTCGGGTGTGTTAAGACAACTCAGTGGATTAGTCATAGGCGGTATGAATGACATGAATGATAATTCAACTCCCTTTGGCTTGAATGTTTATGAAATAATAAATCAATACACTAAATCACTAAACATTCCTGTAGCATACGATTCGCCCTTTGGCCATACTTCTAATAATTTAGCATTAACTTTAGGTCGAAAAGTGAAGCTGACAGTAAATCATAATAGCGTCAGTTTGAAATACTAAGTCATGGCAGAGCATAATCAATTAGGCAACGAGGGTGAAAGCTTGGCAACTGAATTGTTGAGAAAAAAGGGTTATCAAATTCTCGAGAAGAATTACAGATTTCAAAAAGCTGAAATTGATATCATTGCCTTAATTGAAAACACTATAGTCGCAGTTGAAGTTAAAACGCGAAGCACTCCAGATTTTGGAAGTCCGCAAGATTTTTTGAAGCCAGCACAAATTAAAAGACTTGTGGAAGCTATGGATTATTATGTCACCTCAAAAAACCTTGATTATGATGTAAGATTTGATTTTGTTGGAATTATAAAAAATAGTCTTGGTACTCGTTTGGAACATATTGAAGATGCTTTTTTGCATTTTTGATCCCCCTAATGTCCAAAGGAGAATTTTAAAGCCGAAAGAAAATTTATAGTTTTTTAGTTTTTCTATTTAACTGCATCTCATCAGCAAGCCATTTTTCTTGATGTGATTTTTGACTTAATTCATTTAGGATATTTTCAAAACTTTCATCGTCTTTGTCCTGACTTAGTTTAAAGGTAGCTTCAACAGAATCAATAGAAATTTCAAAGCCTGCAATAGCTTTCATAAGTCTATTACGATAATCTTCAGGAAGATTGTCATAGTAAGTCGGAGAGTCTTTTTTAAAGTCCTCATACTTAAGCGTAAAACGTTTCATTAAATTCTCAAAATCACCAGCATTCATGAATTCGATTTTGCCACGAACTTGAACACTTATATAGTTCCATGTCGATGCAGATGATGGATTTTTATACCAACTTGCACTAATGTATGCATTTGGACCACTAAAAATTACTAAAACATCTTTATTGTTTATAAAAGCCTTGTAATGATTTGTGGCTTTCATTAGATGCCCTTGTAATTTTACTTTATTTTCATCAAAAATTAATGGTACATGAGTAGCCACTTGTTTACCTTCGTTATCAATTCCAGAAATTAATGCAAATGGATGTTCTTTGATAAAATTCCAGATTTTATTCCTGTCATTTTCTGTGTAAATCTTTGGTTTATACATTGTTAAAGTCCTGATATGAAACCCCAAATTTATTTATTTAATTCCAAATTAAAACTCTATTCAACTGTTATAATTAGCAATATTTTATAATTGCATCTTCTTTCAAGAAAGTGAAGATTGTATTTTTGTAGTTTAAATCAAGATTATGAGTTCTTTATACAATATATCAGTTAAATCTATAAAACGACAGACAGAGAAATCAGTTCAAATATTCTTTGACATTCCGCAGGAGTTGGAAAGCGAATTTCAATATAAGCCTGGTCAATATATCACACTTTCGAAAGATATCGATGGTGAAGAGGTCAGAAGATCATATTCTGTATGTACAACCCCAAATGAAGGTATTGCAGTAGTTGTGAAAGCAATAGAAGATGGAATTTTTTCTAATTATGTAAACAACCACCTGAAAGCCGGAGATAGCATAAAAGCAATGCCTCCCGAAGGACATTTTGTGATAGAACGCCAAGCTGAAAATTCAAACTATTGTGCGTTTGTTGCTGGAAGCGGAATTACGCCCGTCATGTCTCTAGTAAAATCTGTTTTGAGTTCTAATTCAACCTCTAAATTCATTTTAGTATACGGTAACAAATCTCCTGATCAAACCATATTTTTTAATGAATTACTGGACCTGCAAAAGAAATTCCCTGAGCGATTATTCATTGAAAATGTTTACAGTGAAACACAGCAGGATAATGCCCAATTTGGAAGAATCGAGAAACCAACAGTTAATTACACTTTAAAGAACAAATATAAAGGTATAGATTTTCAAACTTATTTTCTTTGTGGTCCAGAACCAATGATTGAAAACATTCAGAATATTTTAAAAGAAAATGGCGTAGAAGATTCTACTATAAAATATGAACTTTTTTATTCAGAGAAAGGGGATAAAGACATTGAAAATACGGATGGAAAGACCAAGTTAAAGGTCATATCTGATGATGAAGAGTATGAATTTATGATGGATCAAGATGATGTGATTCTAAACGCCATTTTAGAAAAAGATATCGATGTGCCTTATTCCTGTCAGGGTGGAATTTGTAGCTCTTGTCTAGCACAAATTAAAGAAGGCGAAGCAGAAATGCGTAAAAATCAAATTTTAACTGATGAAGAAGTAAAGCAAGGACTTATTTTGACCTGTCAGGCTCAGCCAACAACAGCAACAGTAATAGTAGATTACGACGATGTATAAAAATAAAAACCCATAGATTACATGGGCTTTTTTTATGGGATAGTATTTTAATTGGTTTCTGCTTCGACTTCAAATATTCTTTGTAGCCAGTCAATTCCTTCTTCTGTAGAGCCATTTGCGTGTCTTAGATGACTTGCAAATTGTCTTGTAATTTTGTGGACTAATCTCTCCTGAATAATTTTGGCTTGTTGTTCATCAAAATTCTCAATCTGCTTAGATTGATAATCTATTTCATCTGCAGCAAAACCGTGTAGTTTATCTTTTATAGCTCGAAGTGTTGGAGCAAATTTTCTAGTATGCAACCACTCATAAAATTCTTTTTTATGTTCTTCGATTATTTCCTTAACAGCAGGAATGCATTCTTTTCTTCGTTCCAGCGTTTCATCTGTCATTTGAGACAAACGATCCAGATGTAAAAGATTCACATTATGGAGTTCTGAAACATCTTCAGAAACGTTTTGCGGAATAGATAAGTCTAGTATTAATAATTCTTTTTTAGGATGAATCATTTCCTTTAAAATCGTAGGTTGTTGAGCACCAGTGGCTACGATCAGGACATCACTGTTTCTTATCTCAGCTTGCAATTCTGAAAAATCTTTAACCGTTAGATTGAATTTACCCGCAACCTCTTCAGCTTTGGTTTTAGTTCTATTGATTAAAGTGATGTTTTTGTTTTTGGTATGTTTTACCAAGTTTTCACAAGTATTTCTCCCTATTTTACCTGTACCAAATAAAAGTATATTCTTAGAAGCCACTTGATCTACAGTGTCTAAAATATACTGCACGGAAGCAAAAGACACAGAAGTGATCCCCGAAGAAATCTGAGTTTTGTTTTTAATCTTTCTGCTGGTTTGTACCAGAGAATTAACAAGCCTTTCTAAGAAGGCATTACTCATTTTCATCTTTTTGGACAGGTTAAACGCCGTCTTAATTTGACTAATTATTTCAAAGTCTCCTAAGATTTGAGAATAAAGACCGGCAGCAACACCAAAAACATGTTGAAGTGCTTGCTCATCTTTAAATGTATATCCAACTTTTTTAAAAGTTTTTTCATTGCCTTTTGAGTGCTGGCATAATAAATTAACAAAGTCGTTTGTAGAATCTGCAAATCCATAAACCTCAGTTCTATTACATGTTGATACTACCATGACTCCTTCCAAGCCTTGAGTTTTAGCATCATCAAGCAAATTCATTTTCTGAGTGTGATTTAAACTGAATAATCCTCTCGTCCTTGCATCAGCCTTTTCATAACTCAGTCCTATTACACAAAAGTGTGGATGTTTCGATATGTTGTATTCTATCATCAAATTCAATTAACGCATGCAAAAATAAAGTATAAGTATATTTAAAAATAACGCTAAAAGTTCTATTTTTATCGTTTTATGTATTTTATTGTTAAAACTGACATTTGTCAATTATTATTAGCGTATTGTAGCTATAAGAAGACTTTAGGTATCACTTGTTTAGATTTATTCTAAATAAAATTTTTAATTATTGTTCAATATGATAACAAAAAATAACGCAATAGGTTCAGATAACATCACGGAAATAGAATCGAATATCATCCTAATGCGTTTGCAAAATACGACTGATGAAACACTCTGTTTCAATTATCCAATTGAAGAATCTTTCATCCAATTTCATTTTTGCCTAAAGGGTCAATTGGATTTTGGTTTCAATGAAGGCAGATATAGTCTTGCCATAAATGAAGATCGAAGTCTTCTATTGTATAATCCCAATCAAAGATTGCCTATTAATCTTGAATTGAAATCACAGTCTTCAGCCGTTTCAGCATTGATTTCATTAAAAAAATTACACGAGCTCTTTAGTGCTTCTACGCATTATATAGATTTTTTAACCGAGGACAATAGAGATAAAAAATATTACAGTGAAGGTGATGTTACTGCTTCAATGGCGGTGGTGTTGAGTCAAATTTTGAATTTTAACCTACATCCTTCCGTTGAGAATATTTATTTAAAAGCTAAAGTCTACGAATTATTAGGACTCTATTTCAATAAACCTGAAGAAGCGGATATTGAACAATGTCCTTTCTTGGTTGATGAAGATAATGTCCGTAAAATTAAAATGGCTAAAGAAATCATGATTCAACAGATGGCTAGCCCACCAACACTCAATGAATTATCTGAAGAAGTAGGTCTAAGCCTTAAAAAACTCAAAGAGGGCTTCAAGGAAATTTATGGAGATACCGTTTATTCTTACGTTTTGAATTATAAAATGGAATATGCCAGAAAATTGCTCGAAAGAGGAAACAAAAACGTCAATGAAATAGGTTTGTCTATCGGGTATAGTACAGCTAGTCATTTTATTGCGGCATTCAAGAAAAAATATGGTACAACGCCCAAAAAGTACTTACAAGGTTAAGTAATTTATAGATAAACTAGATCATATCATAGGGTAGTAATTTTAAGCTTTTAATCTTAAACTTTTTAAACCTATGAAAAAACTATTTTATCAATGTTTTTCCATTTTGATTTCGATTTCAGCTTCGGCTCAGATCATCAGTCAATATATAGAAACAGAATCAGGAACCTCTCCTAAAGGGATTGAAATTTGGAACAATACCGCTTCAACATTAGACTTTTCTATAGACAATCTTGTGATTGAAAAAGGGGAATTTAGCCTTGTATCTGATATGTTTTTATTCGAAGTGTATTTTAAAATGTCCTTAATATCATCTACTTTTAAATCAGATAATATTAATTGATTACTTTCTAATTTAGGAAAAATGTCAATTGTAAAACAAGCAATATTACAAACTATCCTTCTTCACTTCAGCATTTTTCTTTTGATCCACAGATGCATTAGTTTTTGCTTGTTCAGCTTTTATGATATTCAATTCTTTTTGAGCATTTTGAGCGATGTCTGGATATTGCTCTGAATAATTCTTTAGGATAGATTCCAAAATAAAATTCGCCTGAAAAGCATCATCTAGAGCGTAATAGTTTTTGGCCATAATTACTAAAGCTTTGGTTCCATATTCTCTATATCTGGAATAATTTTTTGCCAGTTCATTCTGTATAATTGCATTTGAAGCTTCAAATTCAGAACCCTTATTTAAGAAGTAAGCTTTATAATAAAGTGCTTCTGCCATTCGCTCGCCTTCAGCTACCTTTTCAACCTGTGCATATGCTGCTTTAGCTTTATCTTCATTATTCAATTGAATTGCAGAACGTGCGGTAAAAATATAAGCATCACCTTTTATGTTATTATCAATATTGTCGTAGGTTAAAACTATATCAGCGTAGTTTATGGCCTTTTGATAATCTTTCAATTCATAATAAGCCTTCATCAAATTAGTCTGGGCAAAAATCTTATTTTCAGTAAAGCTAGCTTCTTGTTCAAGTTCAGAAAGGTAAATGACAGCCTCCTGATAATTTTCTTTTTCTAAATACAATTGAGAAAGCTTTCTTAGAGACTCTTCCAAAAATTCAGACTTCGAAGCTTCCGCAACAAATTGATAATGAGGAATACTTTCTTCATATTCACCTTTATTGTATTGAAGTTGAGCTAGATAAAAATGCGATTTTAAGGCGTGGATTCCATTTGGAAACTGCTCTAAATAGGTTTTAAATCCTTTAATTGCAGCATCTGTTTTGTTGTCCAAGAATTTGTTCTCAGCTGCTTCGTAAGTGGTATTGTCTATTTCAGCATCGGTTACATTGACAAAATCTAAAGTTTTGACCCAATTGGCATAAGCTTCTGGTTGTTGGTCGTCTACATAAATGAGCCTTACAGTTTGTACCGCTTGTCGAGCTTCTTCAGTCGAAGGATAATCTGCTACTAATTTTTTCAGGGTTTGTAACGCTTGCGGATTTTGATTACCGTTGTAATACGCTAAACCAATTTTCGACAAGGCTTTCGGAATAAAAGGACTTTGAGGTCTTTTAGCCATTAAATTTTGATAGGCCTGAAGACCTTTTGAAGATTTATTTTCTGCGATATAGGTATTTCCTAGTTGATAATACGCGTCATCCAGATAAATTGAATTTGGGTATTTTTTGACGTAATCTTCAAGCTCTTTGATTTTAGTTTCATTTCTATCAACAAAACCATAGCTGTAAGCCTTTTGATATGCGACGTAATCTTTATTGAAGCCTGGCATTTGTAGTGCGGTGTTGTAATATTCCATCGCATTCCAGTAGTCATTAGTGACAAAATAGGTATCACCGAGCCTGACGTAAGCATCAAAACGTTGATCTTTTTCTGTAACTTTTTTTACAGCAGAATTAAAATAATTCTTCGCCTGTTCATAAGACTTTGTTTTGAAGTAGGCATAGGCAATATCGTAGTCTATGTTTTGATATTCTTCAGTTTCTTTAGCTCCGGGCATACCTTCAAATGCTTTAAATCCTATAACAGCCTCGTCAAAAGATCCCAATACAAATTGAGTTTCTGCCTTCCAATAAGTTGCTTTGGCCAAAACAGCATTATCTAGTGGTTTAGACAAGCTTTGATTGAAATATTTTAAAGCGTTTTTGTATTCTGAAGCTCTAAAAAATTCAACAGCGTAATAATAATTCGCTTTTTGCCAAATGATTTTGTCTTCATAATCAGCACTATTTTCTAGAAGCTTAATAGCATCTTCATAATTTTTTGAAGTGAGGTAAGCATCAATTAAAAGTCCTTTTATTTTTTTGTTTTCTTCAGCCTGTGGATAGGTCTTTAAGAAGTTATTCAACACTACAGGTACACTTTCGTAGCTGTTTCCAATATCGTAACTCAGTAGGGCATAGTTGTAGAATGCATCCTTTCTGATGCTTTGGTCAAAATCCATTTCCATGGCGTTTTTAAAAGCATTCAACGCCTGTGGCTTTCTGTCTGTTTTAATGTAGGCCTGAGCCAAATGGTAATAAGCATTTTGAGCTACAGCATTTCTGCCATCGATGATTTTATTGAATTCTGAAATGGCTTTTTCATAATCGGCCTGCTTGTAGTACGCATATCCCAGTTGATAGTAATCTGTATTATTCCACTTACCGCGGTCTCCCTGATAATTTTGCAGGTAGGGAATAGCTTTGTCATATTGCTCTAAATTGAAATAACTCTCTCCGATGATCTTATTGAGCTGTGATTGTTCAACACGATTAGATTTAGGTAATTTTTCAAGTCCCAGATCGATGGCTTTTTGAAAGTTTCCTAATTTAAAGTTCATATCACTTAAAAAATAGGACATTTCCTGCTGTGCGCCTTGCTGTTTGGCCTCTTCAAAAAGTTCGGTGGCCTGGTTGTAATCATCAGACTGATAAGCCATATAGCCAATGTAGTATTTCGCATCTGCGCCATAACGCGCTGAGGTTCTAAGTTTTTCAAAATAGCGTTTAGCAGGCTCAAAGTTGTTGGTTTTAAAAAGTGTATAGCCGTATTGAAACTGAAATTTTTCCAATTGGTTATAGCTAAAACCAGAGCGGTTTACTTTTTCAAACCAGGATTTGGCCCGATTGTAATCACCATAATTAAAGTAATATTCGGCGACATCCATATTGGCCTGATTGCGTTTGCTACTGGTAGGATAATCTTTGATAAATTTTTCTATCTTTTGCTCGGCAGAAGGGTCATCTGTTCGTATAGCAGAAACCGCCAGATAATAAGCTGCATTAGCTTCTGTGGTTGATGAATTAGTCTTATTCAATACATTATTAAATACCTTTTGAGCAGCCTGGTATTGGTGGTTGTTAAACAGCTGTACGCCTTGTTGATATTCAGCTAAGACTGCAGTTTGCCCAACGGATTGTTGAGCTTGCATAAATTGAAAGCCAAAAAGGAATAAGCAAATTGAAATATAACGCAGCATAAGAATCGATTTCTATTTAATGTGTAAACGAAAAATGTAGAATTAAATTATAAGGCTAAGGTAAATCACTAGTCAATTAACTTTTCTACAGAAATATCTTCGTCGAGTGCTTCCCAATGTATGCCTTCACCACCTCCTATCAATCGCCAATCATTTAATTCTTTCTTACTTGCTTCTCTTAAACGAGGAAACCAATCTAAGGGGACAGACAATTCTCTGCCATCTTCTAAAAAAACGATCATTTTATCTTCAGTAAATGATACATCCTGAGCCAGTTTCGACTTATTTATTATTGAAATATTCATACCACTTTTCTATAAAAATATCTTTATTTTCAATCACCAGTTTACGCATTTCAGATATTTCTGAAGCTTTAAATTTTCTGCTATAAATTAATTCTACGATAGGTTCAAGGTTGTACTTAGCAGTTTTATTTTCTTTTTCAACGTGAATATGAACAGGTAAGTGCTCATTTGTATAAAAGAAAAACCTGAATCCTTTTAATCTGAGAATTGTTGGCATTTATAGATTTTAAAATTAAATATTTTATACTGCAAATTATGCTTTTTTGAAGAATTTCTACAATTACTTTTCCAAAACAATTTTGTTATCAGTGCTGTCATCAAATATTTGATATTTCAGTTGATAGCCTTCTTTTTCAAACATCAATTCGTCATTCAAATCGTTAGTGTTGATTTCAAAATAACCGGCTTCATTGGTATAAGTATAAATATCTGAGCCATTTACCATAACTTTTACGCTATCTACGGCCTTTTGTTGCATGTTGTAAACATGACCCGAGACACCGTTTTGATCCTGACAGGCGATTAAAGTTATAAAAAGCATAAAAAAGTAAAAGTGTTTTAGCGTCATATTGTAGTTTTATATTTCAAAGATAAACCATGAAGTATTTGTTTTACAGTTTTGCCTTTATTTTATTTGGCTCAATTCAGGCTCAACTTCTTTCAGATAAAACTCAATTCACAAGAGCAGATACATTGCGAGGTAGTCTGAGGCCAGAACGCACCGCTTTCGATATGCTGAAATATGATCTTCACTTAAGAATAGACCCAAAGGATAAGGAGATCTCAGGATTTAATGCAATAGCTTTTGAGGTATTGGAAAATCAGCAATTCATGCAGCTGGACCTGTTCGAGAATATGCAGATCGATTCTATTGTTTATGAAGACCAAAAGCTGAGGTATCAAAGAGAATTCAATGCTGTTTTTATTGATTTTGGAAAGGAATTAAAAAAAGGAAAAACAAAGGATTTAAAATTTTATTATCACGGTAATCCCATTATTGCCAAAAATCCACCCTGGGACGGTGGATTTATTTTCGATCAGGACAAAAACGGAAAGCCATGGATTGCAGTTGCAGTTCAAGGAACTGGTGCTAGTTTATGGTATCCTAACAAAGACCATTTGGGCGATGAACCGGATGAGGCCGAAATCCATCTTTCAGTTCCGGAGAATTTGGTGGCTGTTTCCAATGGCTTGCTCACAAATATTTCTGAATCAAAGGATGATTATAAAACCTATTCCTGGAAAGTGTCTCACCCGATCAATAATTACAATATCACTGTAAATATTGGAGATTATGTCAATTTCTCAGATCAGTTTAGGGATTTAAATCTCGATTATTGGGTGCTATCTTATAATCAGGAAAAGGCTAAAAAACAGTTCGAACAGGTCAAGCCCATGATGGCTTGTTTTTACAACAAAATAGGGGAGTATCCTTTTAAGGAAGACAGCTTCAAGCTGGTAGAAACTCCATATTTGGGGATGGAACATCAAAGTGCTGTGGCTTACGGCAACAAATACGGAAATGGTTATCTGGGAACGGATATGTCAGGTACAGGAATCGGTTTGAAATTTGATTTTATCATCATTCATGAGGCTGGTCACGAATGGTTTGGCAATAGTGTTTCGGTAAAAGATGTGGCCGATTTATGGATACACGAAAGTTTTACATCATACACTGAAGCCATTTTTGTGGAATGTGAATACGGCAAAGAGGCGGCCTTAGATTACATTTATGGATTGCGAAGAACCATAAGAAATGACAGGCCTTTGATTGGTGATTATGGTGTTAATCATGAGGGTTCCGGCGATATGTATTATAAAGGGAATAACATGCTGAACACCCTAAGAAGTCTGGTTGAAGATGATGAATTATGGTGGGACACTTTCAAAGATTTTCACGATACGTTTAAATACCAAACCATTACGACCTCAGATGTTGTTCAGTTTTTCAGTAAAGCTTTAGATAAAGACCTGACTGCTTTTTTTAGTCAATATCTCGAATTTGCTAAAATCCCAACATTGGTATTCAGAACTGACTCTGAAACAAATAACTTAGAATACAAATGGGAAGCCAATGTTGAAGATTTTGACATGCCGGCTGAGTTGGATTTGGGATCAGAATCACAATGGATTTTTCCAAATACCAAAACATGGAAACAGTTAGAATTGAAAAAGACTGATTTTGAAATTAAAAAGAAAAATTTCTATATAGATGTAAAATACATGTAATTAGAGATCACCCATCAGTTCTTCAACCGCTTTCTTTTTATACTCAGGATGTTTAGATTGCAAGGTTTTCAGAATAGATTCTGCCTTTTCAAAATTTTCTAATTTTATTTCAGCTAAAGCCTGATACCATAAAACTTCGGGTTGAAACTCAAATTTTACATCTTTTAGTTTTTCAAATTCAACAATGGCTTGTTT
>Ga0207419_1001724_pt1 | contig 15703 bp, 11 predicted proteins | sample ElkSloMetagenome_4_FD_184723 | JGI IMG/M metagenome (GOLD analysis project Ga0207419, IMG submission 184723) | Hot spring microbial communities from Elkhorn Slough, Monterey Bay, USA - MD2A (version 2) | ecosystem: Environmental > Aquatic > Marine > Intertidal zone > Estuary: Microbial mat ...
GATACAACATTTTTGACCGTAAAAACTATTTCTATCCAGATTTACCCAAGGGTTTTCAGCTTACCCAAGACAAAGCGCCCATTTGCTTAGGTGGCTATTTTGATGTACACAGTGAAAGGGGTGAGGTTAAAATACGCCTCAATCGGATACACATGGAAGAGGATGCAGGTAAGTCGATTCATTTAGAAGGGGCTGCCTTTACCATGGTAGATTTAAATAGAGCAGGGGTTCCTTTGCTAGAAATTGTTACTGAGCCCGATATCCGTTATGCAGAAGAAGCCGTACAGGTTATGGAGCAGATACGCCGTTTGGTACGCTACTTAAATATTTCTGATGGGAATATGGAAGAAGGTTCTTTGCGTTGTGATGCCAACATATCTGTAAGAAAAAAAGGAGATGAGCAACTTGGTTGCAAGGTAGAGGTCAAAAATATGAACTCTATGCGCAATGTACAAAAGGCTATAGAATATGAAAAGCTAAGGCAGATAAAAGCTCTAGAGTTGGGAGAGGAGATCATTTCTGAAACCCGCACATTTAATCCTGACACGGGCAAGACTTACGGCATGCGCACCAAGGAAGCCTTAAACGATTATCGCTATTTTCCCGAACCGGATTTGCCTCCCATCATCATAAAAGAAGAAGATCTAAAGCGTTTGGAGTCTGAAATGCCTCCTTTGCCTCATGAGCTATTCATGAAATTTACCGATGAGTACAAATTACCCTCTTACGATGCCGGCGTTTTGACCGACCAAAAAGAAATTGCTTTATATTTTGAGGATTTGTGTAAGTATACCAGCAATTATAAGTCGGCGTCCAATTGGTTGATGACAACCATAAAGTCTTACCTTAATGAAAACAATATAGAAATAGGCGATTTCCCTTTAAAATCTGCACAGATTGCCCAGTTGATCCAATTGGTAGACGATGGGCAGGTAAGCAATACCGTGGCTAAAAACAAACTGCTCAAAGCTTTTTTGAAGGCGCCCTCTGTGCACCCTAAAACATTGGCTGAGCGATTGAACATCATTCAGGAGAGCGATGATGATTTTATTACGCCTATAATTAATAATGTGCTAGAGAGATATCCTGATAAGGTTGTCGCCTATAAAAAAGGCAAAAAGAATTTACTGGGTATGTTTATGGGAGAAGTGATGAAAGAGAGCAAGGGCAAAGTGGATCCTAAAAAGGCAAATCAATTGATAAGAGAGGCTTTGGAAAAGTGAAAAAAGCGATTTGAATTATCTAAACATATAGCTTGTTAAGAAAAAAAACCTAAAAACACAAAATGAGATTATACACACCCCTATTGTTAGTATTGATATATTCAATAATGGCCTGTTCTCCAAAAAGAGAAAACCAAAACATGGAAACATCGCAGCCAGATGTAGATCCTGTTAGCCTTAAGGGACAGGTTCAGAATCCCCAAGATGGATTGGTGATTTTATACCAAATAAGAGAAAACCAAAAATTTCCTACAGATACTTTATCGCTTAACGAAAGTGGAAATTTTGAAGCGAAAATCGTTATAGAACATACCGGCTTCTACCTTATTAACTTTTACGAGCAACAAGAAAAAATGCTTGTGCTCAACCCCGGTGATAAAATCGAGATCACTGCAGATGGTTCTGAGGCAGAAGGTTATTTTGAGATTAAAAACTCGCCTGATACAGAACTGCTCAATGAGTATTTGGCACTAGACCAAGAGTTGAGTAATCAAATGAATGTTCAAAGACAAGAATACATGGCTGCAGAAGACAAGGCTGCAGCAGGAGAAGCTTACAATGCCTTTGTAAAAGAAGCTATAAATAGAATTAAAGCCTTTATTGATAAAACAGGTAATTCTATAGTGGCTGTTTTTCCCATATCCCAACTCAATATAGATGAGGATTTGGATTACATTGCCCCATTAGCAGAAAAACTGTATGAAAAATATCCTGCGGAAGGCATGGTAGCCAATTTAAAAAACAAAGTAGAAGCGATCAGAAATACGGCAGTAGGCCAAACAGCTCCTGAGATTTCGCTCAATAACCTCCAAGGCGAAGAAGTGAGCCTTTCCTCTTTGCGGGGCAAATATGTGCTTATAGATTTTTGGGCTTCTTGGTGCGGGCCATGTAGGCAAGAAAATCCTAATGTGGTAAGGTTGTACAATAAATATAAGGATAAAGGCTTTGAGATTTATGGCGTCTCCCTCGATAGAGACGAGTCTGCTTGGCAAAGGGCCATAGAAAAGGATGGTTTAGAGTGGGTACATGTTTCTGACCTTAACTTTTGGAACTCAGAGGTGGTACCACTGTACAATATAGAAGGTATCCCTATGACTGTATTGATCGATAAAGAAGGAAAAATCATAGCCAAAAATTTGAGGGGTCCTTCCTTAGAAGCTAAGTTAGAAGAAATCCTCTAGGATCATTACCAACATAAAGAAATTGAAGAAAGCAGGCAGCATCGCCTGCTTTTTTTATTATTTTTTATAAAAAAAGTTATATTTAAATCTTTGTTTTTATTCCTAAAAATTCCCCGCTTTAATATTTAAAGATTTTAAATGAAAAAGTTAGCATTACACTGGCAGATAATTATCGGAATGGTACTTGGCATTTTGGTAGGTTTGCTTCTCATAAATACCGGTCTCGGCCAAATCTCTAACGATTGGATCAAGCCATTTGGAGTAATCTTTATAAATGCTCTTAAACTAATAGCAGTGCCACTAGTACTTTTTTCCCTAATAAAAGGCATCACTAGCCTTACAGATATTTCCCAGCTCTCCTCTATGGGAGGTAGAACTTTGTTTATCTATCTGTGTACTACTATAGTTGCTGTTACACTTGGTCTATTGTTGGTAAATATCACAAAACCAGGTAAAGGCTTTACTGAAGAGACTAGAAAAGAGTTTAGCGAAAGTTTTAGACAAGATACAGAAAAGCGCACGGGAGATGCTTTTAAAGTAAAAGAACAAGGGCCGCTCCAACCATTGGTAGATATGGTGCCAGGTAATGTGTTCATGTCATTTACCGATAACAAAAATATGCTACAGGTCATATTTTTTGCCATATTGTTCGGGGTGGCTATTGTTATGGTAGACTCTCCTGTAGTAGAGCCTGTTAAGCGGGCATTTGAGGCTTTAAATGAAATTGTTATACAAATGGTAAACATCATCATGATGTTTGCTCCTTATGGCGTTTTCGCTTTATTGTGCTCCTTATTGGTTGATATAGCGGGTGATAATCCCGACCGTGCTCTAGAACTTTTAAGTGTACTTGCACAATATAGCATAACCGTTGTAGTGGGTTTGGCCATCATGGTTACGGTCTTTTACCCTGCATTGGTGCAAATCTTTTCCAAGTTTAAATATAGAGACTTTTTTAAAGGAATCTTCCCCGCACAAATGATGGCTTTTTCTACTAGTTCCAGTGCGGCAACTTTGCCAGTAACGCTAGAGCGCGTTGAGAAACACTTAGGCGTTTCTAATGAAACAGCGAGCTTTGTACTGCCCTTGGGTGCTACAGTTAATATGGATGGTACCAGTCTTTACCAAGGTGTAGCGGCTGTATTTATTGCTCAGGCCTACGGGTTAGATTTGACGATTGGTCAGCAATTAGGAATTGTTTTAACAGCAACATTGGCCTCTATAGGTGCGGCCGCAGTACCGGGGGCTGGTATTGTTATGCTAGTGATAGTGCTAGAGCAAGCCAAGGTGCCCGTAGAAGGTATTGCATTGATATTGGCGCCTGATCGTATCCTAGACATGTGTAGAACAATAGTTAATGTGACAGGAGATGCCAGTGTATGTATGTTGGTTGAAAAATTTAAAAAGAAAGGCAAAATAGTTCCCGACCAAGTGCCGATTTAACTAAAAGGTTTGTTGTTGTTTCGCAAGCATTATGAGGCGTGTTCTACATGCCTTTTTTTATTGGCTCTTTCTAAGGAAAATAAACTAATTTTGACCACTGAATTTGAAACTAAGACCTAGCTCTCTTAAAGAGTGGATTGCTTAAAATATTTGATGCTTTACGCATAGCTATTATCTATTGCTTATTTAGTAAATAGAACGATGTTTGAATCGGAGGTGAAGTTTTTATTATAATTCAATCATTATTGTGCTAGCGGTATATTTATTGTTGGCATATTTTGGGAGTAGATTGATTTCTTTGGTAGAATATGTGATCTATTGGTCGTATTTTTAATTGGTTTTCAGCTAATTATAGCTTTAGTTTTATATTGCTGCGAATAAAGATCTTAAGATTTGCTATATAAGTGGTAAATAAAATTAAGAGCATTACTAAATTTATTTATTACTACATTTAATTACATTAAAAATACCGTATGATGTATTTACCTCTATTAGATTTTTTTATCTTTACCCTTTATAAATTACATCCTACCTTTTAAGAAAAGAGGTTAACATTACTTAATATAACCAGCATTTTTTGTCTATAATCTATTCATAAGCGTAGATTTACACTGCATTACAATATTTTCAAACTATAGCTTTATTGTCAGTTTCTTACATACTTCATTAAAATCATGGTTCGCAAACTATTATTTCTTTTTTTAATTCTTAACACTTTTTCTTGCATCACTAACGAAAAGCTGATTTACTTACAGAGTGATAACATTACCACAAAATCTCCAGTACAGTTTAACAATCAGAGAGATGGCTATTTAGTACAGATCAATGATGTTCTTTCTATAGACATTGTAAGTCCAGAGGATCCAACAGCCTCAGAGATATTCAATAGAGAAGGAGGTGCAGCTCAGGGAGGTGTTGATCCAGCAGCACAACTATTCTTGAGAGGCTACTCTGTTGATATAGAAGGTAATATTACTTTACCACTGATAGGTAAGCTCAGAGTTGCTGGATCTACAATAGAAGACATTACTTACCGAGTTCAAGAAGTAATGAAAAATTACTTGAAAAACTCAACAGTCATAGTTAAAATGGTAAGCTTTAAAATAACAGTTCTTGGCGATGTTAATAACCCTGGGACTTATTATGTTTATAACAATCAAGCAACTATTTTCGAAGCCTTGGGAACAGCTGGAGATTTGACAGATTCAGCTGACAGGACTAGAATAAAATTAGTAAGGCAAAATAGTAAAGGTTCTGAGGTCGTGTTGATTGACGTCACTGATGAGAACACTTTGAGGTCACCTTATTACTTTTTACAACCCAATGATGTTATATATGCTGAGCGATTGGAGGAAGCTACCAGAAGGACCAGCTTACCGATCATAACAACTATTTTTGCAGGTTTAGGTAGTTTGGCAGCAGTTGGTGGTTTATTGTTTGCCGTACTTAATAATAACAATTGAAACTAATTTCTGAAAAGGTTTTATTATCTTATGCAGTCCGTTAGTCAATAAATTTAATCAATCATGGAAAATCAGGATACTGTATTTATCGATTTAAAAGCCATTGTAAATAGAGTTGTATCTAAATGGTATTACTTTGTTGGCTCTTTAGTAGTTGCCTTCTTATTGGCGTTTTTGTACAATAAAACAGCTACACCTATTTATAAATTTAAGTCAAGCATTCTCATTGGGCAAAACCAAAATGGCCCTAGAAGTGCAAGTGAATTATTAACTGCCATGGGCGCTGACCAAAAGAGCTTGACTAACCTGAAAGATGAAATGGGTAAATTGACATCTTTTACTATGGTTAGAAAAGCTTTTGAAGAACTGAATTTGAAAGTTTCTTACTTTTTCGGACCAGACAGAGGTAAAAACGAACGCTTTGGTCAAGGTGAATTTCCGTTTCAAGTGGTTATTGATTCACTAGATCCCCAACCACTAGGTGTTCCTATCTTTGTTAAAGTTTTTCCCGATTCAACTTATGAGATAGAAATCGATGCGAGCAATGTTCCTATATATGACTACAGTACTAATGAGGTGTTGAGGATTGTTCCTGAGTTGAAGTTATCTGAAAAAATACAAGCGAGAGAAAGATTATCAAATGAGAATATAAGTATAATGCTCATTCCAGACGAATACTTTTTCGAGAGTTTACCTGAAGAGCCCGTTCACTTCACTTTCAATAGTTATGATAATCTAGCAGATAATTATATTAAGCGGCTTGAAGTTACTGAGAGGGACAGAGATTCATACATTTTAGATTTGGAAATTGAAGGTTCAAACCCTAAAAAGGAAATTGCCGTTCTTGATAAACTGATGCAAGTATTCAAATTCTCTGACTTGCAAGAGAAGATGGAACAAGGAGAGAAGACGCTTGAATACATCAACAACAAACTTTACGATGCTAAATTTCAGTTAACAAGGTCAGAAAGAGATTTAACTGGTTTTCAAACATCTACAGATATTGTAAATGCTGAACTTGCTACTACAACTTTGGCAAGTGAATTATCTAGGCTACAGCAACAGAGTAGCGATATTGCACTTACTCTAAAGCTTTACGAAAGATTAAAAGGCTTTTTGGAAAGCGATATTGAATTAACAGAAAGTATAGCAGCCTCCGCTTATAATATTGACGATCCAGTTGTTACAGCGCAGCTTACAGAAATTATCAGATTGAATAACCAAAGAGGACAGTCTGCTGCAACTTTAGGACCTGAGCACCCATCTGTAAAAAAACTAGATTTACAAATAAATCAGACTAGAGAGACCTTGAAGCAACAGGTTAGAACAGCTATACAATCTACTGTTATTAAGAAACAAGAAATGGATAGGCAGCTAGCTATTAACCAAGCTAAATTTAATAAAATACCTATACAACAAAGAAAAATTCAGGAACTCCAGAGAAGTTCGGAGTTTGATAACAATGCATTACAAAATTTGCAACAAAAGAAAACAGAAGCTGAAATATTGCTGACCAATACTACTTCTGATGTAACTATTTTAGACTCCGCAAGAATGGCAGGTTCTTCTCCTGTTTCTCCTAAAAAATCAGTTTCATATTTTCTTGCAATTATTTTAGGTCTAAGTATTCCATATTTATTTATAACGGTAATTGAATATTTAGATGATAGTGTTAAATCTAAAGATGATTTGATGAAAGCTACTCGAATACCTTATCTAGGTATGATTCTTAGAGGTGAAAAATCAAATTCACTCGTGTTTGAAGGTAAATCGAAGTCTGGGGTAGCTGAATCATTCAGGTCCTTAAGGGTTAATTTAGAACATATGAGACCAAGTGTAAATGGAGTTAATGGCAATGGACTTAACGGGCATAAGAGATTACAAACAATAGGACTAACTTCTTCTGTAAGTGGAGAAGGTAAGACTTTTTGTTCTGTTAATCTGGCATCTGCTTTTGCACAATCAGGTAAGAAAACTGTATTGATTTGTGGTGATTTGAGGAAACCAAAATTTTCTGAATATTTTGATATAAACAATAAGACTGGCTTATCTGGTTTTTTGGTTGGTGATTATGAAGTTAAAGACATCATACAACCTACTAAGCTTGGTAATCTATATGTAATTGATGCTGGATATTCTGCTAATAATCCAAATCCAACCATTATACTTGATTCTGCTAGAATGGATCAATTAATGGAAAAGTTAAAGTTAGAGTTTGACCAGATTATAATAGATACCCCTCCTATAGGCTTTGTCGCAGAGTATTTCATATTGAAGAAGTATATCGATTCCAGTATATACGTAGTAAGGTCAAATTTCACTAATAAAAAAATACTCGGTGAAATTAATGATCTTTACAACTCCCATAAAGTTGAGAATATCAGCGTAGTTCTTAATGATGTTAAGCTATCTCAGGCTCTATATGGTTATGGGGATAAGAGGGAGGGATATTGATTTTTAATTTATTTAATCACTACTCATTTTAATTAAAATTAATTTAAGTTATAAGCCAGTTATTCCGATTGGATTATACTCGCCACTCCTTGCCCTTTTAAATAATGTCTAAAAATTTAGCAGGTAAAACAGTTTCAGGTGTTAAGTGGAGCACTGCTTCTACTATAATCAATGCAGTTTTACAGTTAGGTTATGGCGCAATTATGGCCAGGTTGCTGGATCCAGAAGAATTTGGACTGGTCGCTATGATGCATGTCGTTCTTAGGTTTGTTGATTACTTTGCCAAGATGGGTATGGGGCACGCAATTATTCAAAAAAAAGAATTATCTGATAAAGAGATAAGAGCAGGGTTCACTTCTTCATTCTTGCTTGGAATTATATCGATGTTTTTTGTGTATGCTTTGGCTCCCTATGTAACACTATTATTTGATAATGAAAGGCTTGTAAGCGTAGTAAGATTTTCTTCAATCCTGTTTTTAATTCAAGGTATTAGTATTACTGCAGTAGGTTTACTAACAAGAGATTTGAAGTTCAAAGTTTTAGCTATTATTAATCTTATTTCATTTATAATAGGCTATTTATTCATAGGTATTTATATGGCTTATTCTGGTTATGGTGTATATAGCCTTATTTCTGCACTAATAAGTCAAGTTTTGATTAATGGTATTATAAGTTATATGTATGCGAGGCATAGCTTGATTTTTATCTTTAAAAAGAAATATTATGCTTCGTTATTATCATACGGGAGTAAAATATCACTAATTAGTTTCTTAGATTTCATTAATCTGAGCTTAGATAAAATATTGATTGAAAAGTTTTTAGGAACTTCTCAACTGGGATTCTATGATAGAGCGTCACAAATTGTATATTTACCTTTATACTATTTATCGAATAGCATCTCTAAGGTAATGCTCCCTTCTTTTAGTAAAATACAAGATGACATCATAAAGTTAGGTAAGATATATAAAGAAATAATATCAGTTTTATCAGCCATGCTTTTTCCCTCATGTGTATATATTATTCTATTTGCAGAGGATATAGTGATGCTCTTATTAGGAGAAGGCTGGGAAAAGTCAATTCCTGTTTTACAAATTATTTCTATAGCCGTTTCCTTGAGAATGATTACAATGTTTGCAGGTATTATATGTGATGCGACTGCAAATCTTAAGGCAAGAATGATAAATAATATTGCACAAATGATTTCTTTATGCGTTAGTTTCTATTTCTTGAGTCACTTAGGTTTAGAAGGATTTGCTTATTCTATAGTAATATCACAAATAATTAACTTGATAGCATTCATCCTAACAATGAATAAAATATTACAAATTAGAATTTTAAGCCTTGTATATCTCTATAAACCAGCTCTAAAAATATCCATTTTCACGATGGTTCTTTTATCAATAATAAAATATCTATCTACTTTAATTAATGTCCCTTTTGTAATAGATTTTTTCCTTTCCTCTGTTCTAAGTCTACTTATAATATGTTCATTAATATTAATTTTTCCACCTAAGGAATTAGTATATCGTTTAATAAATACAATTGATAAAAAAGATATTATCTTATATAAGATTTCAATAAAAAAATATCAAATGCAGTATTTGATGTTTCTAAAAAAGAAGATATAGCTTAATAACACTAATAAGGCTTAAAATTTATGAGTATAAATATTAAAATATTTTATTTTCTAGGTCTAGCCATCGTTTTCTTTTCGGATAGGATGTTTATCCAAATCCCTTTTGGTCAGGAAACTCCAATGATTTTAAATTATCAAAGGTTTATATGGGCTTTTGCATTCTTGTTTTCCTTTTTGTTTATTAATCATATGTCAAATTTTATGAGGGGATGGTTTGTACTACTGACCATACTTCTAATTCTCCTTATATTAAACTCTCTTATTGAGTATGGACATCCTGTGAAATACCCAAGAGTCTTTTCAAAAGTCTTCCAAGTCTATTCAATATTTTTCGTTTATGGATTTTATAAAAAATTCAAAGGTAAAATAAGTGTTGATAATTTAGTTTACTTGATATCATTTGGGTTCATATTGAATGTTTTAATTGTAAATAGGGATATTCTGAGTGTTTCTTCTTTTGCAAATCATGAAAGAGGCTTAACTGCAGACTCGGTATATTTTCTAATGATTCCATGTATATTTTACTTCAATAAATATTTTGCTGAAAAGAAAATAACGTACATGTATCTATTCTTATTAACAATGTTTTTTATCATTTTCTTGCAGCATAGAACAGTATGGGTTTGTACGGCTCTTGGCTTGATAGTAAATATTCTTTTAATGCATAAAAATAATTTGAAAATTACATTTAATTCAGCGATACCAATTGCTATGATTGTAGTTGTGGTAGGCTTCCTGGCATCATTTTTTATTTTAAAAAATGAGACAATTCTAAATAAATTAAGTGAAAATGTCGATGATATTTTGAATCCTACATCTCAAGGAACAGGTAATTGGCGGTGGGTGCAGTTTACATCATATTGGCCGTATATAGTAGACAATTTCACGTTTGGTATGAGACTAGAAGGATTTGAATTACCTGTCCAATTTTTTGATCGTGATACTTTAGCATTCGAAGACGGTACTGGACATCATTTTCATAGTCAATACGTAGATTTATTATTTTATTTTGGTATCGTAGGAACCGGTGTAGTATTTATCCCATCAATTTTTTATGTAGTAAAGTATTTACTTTCATTAGAAAAATTAAATCTTGATCAACTAGTTATTATAAGTTTTATATCAACATCAATTTTATTTGGTCTTTCATACAAATGGACTATTAACGTTTATGCAGCTCTAGGATTAGCATTTTACTTTTTAGAGTATGTTGATGCTGCAAAAACCAAAGAAGATTCTAAAAAGCCACAATTGCAAATAGCAAGATGATCTACATAGTTATCCCTGTATTTAATAGAAAACAGTTTACCAAAGATTGCCTCGATTCACTAAGGAAACAAACAGATAAAAGGTTTGAAGTAGTAGTGGTAGACGATGGTTCTACTGATGGTACTGGAGAAATGTTGAAAAATGATTATCCTGAAGTACATGTGTTGAATGGCGATGGCAATCTTTTTTGGACAGCCGCTACAAATATGGGCATAGAGTACGCACTTGAAAAAGGTACAGACTACGTACTGACACTAAATAACGATGTAATTGCCAAAGAAGACTACATTGAAAAAATGTACTATTGGGCAGAAAAAAAACCTAAAGCTTTATTGGGCTCTTTAGCCCTCGATACAAAAACTGATAAACCAACTTATGGTGGCGAAATTATAAATTGGTTTTCGCATTCATATATTTTTTTAATTGACACTTTGCCTGAATCTGAAAGAAAAGGTTTACATGAGGTATCGCATTTTCCGGGCAGGGGCCTTTTGATTCCTAAAGAAGTTTTTGAAAAAATCGGTTTGTATGCACAGAAGGCGTTACCTCATTATATGGCCGACCATGATTTTACCCATAAGGCAAAAAGGAATGGTTTTAAAATTTATTGTAATTATGATGCAGCCATTTATACTTATCCTGAGGCAAGTGGCGATCAACAAAACAGAAAGAAAAAAAGTATAAAAAAGTACAAAGATCATCTTTTTGGTATCAGAGGTGGCGGAAATTTAAGGAACTTCACCATATATACACTAAGAAACTGCCCTTTATACTCAATGCCTTCCTTTTTACTAATCGGTTATACCAAAAGAATACTCGGCTACTTAATACATTAAAAGACCGATTAATTATTAACAGATATAAAATAAGAGCTAACTGTTGAAAGAGAAACTGGTAATTATAGGGGGTGGAATAACAGGATTATCTGCAGCTTACATAGCAGCCAAGCAAGGAGTTGAGGTAACAGTTCTAGAAGCAAACTCTGATTTTGGAGGTCTGCTAAATACTTTTGAAATTGCTGGTAGCCGATTAGAGTATTTTTACCACCATTTTTTTACACATGATGCAGAAATCATGTGGCTTATTAAAGAACTGGGATTAGAAAGAGAGCTTATTTTCAAAAACAGCTCTATGGGGGTTTTTAGAGATGGAAAAATCTTTGATTTTAACAAGCCATCTGATTTGCTCAAATTTTCACCCATCTCTTTATTCGATAAACTGAAATTTGGCCTATCGAGTTTGTACCTTGGGAAAATTGCCGATTGGAAAGCTTATGAAAAGGTTACCGCATTGCATTGGCTTCGGAAATGGGCCGGAACAACCACTACGCAAAGTTTATGGGAACCATTACTAGATATCAAGTTTGGGCCTTATGCCTCAGAAATACCTCTGGCTTGGATGGTAGGAAGGATGCGGCAAAGGATGAGTTCTAGAGAAAAGGGCGATGAGAAACTAGGATATTTGCGGGGAAGCTTATACGTATTGCTAAAGGCTTTAATTAATGCCCTCAAGAGTATGGATGTACGCTTACTTCGTGAACATCCTGTAAAACATGTTGAGATTGAGAAAGACACCATAAAAAAAGTGGTGGTTGAGGGGGGCACTTCTTTTAAAGCAGACAAGTTCCTCTTTACCGTGCCCACAAACTTATTATCGAAATGGTTTGAAAAGGAAGCTGCAGGTCTATCTAGTTTTTTGGGTAAAACAGAGTATTTTGGCGCAGTCTGCGTCATTTTAGAAATGAATAAAAAGCTGAGCGATACCTATTGGCTTAATGTAGCTGATGCAGGCTTCCCATTTGGGGGAGTAATAGAGCACACAAACTTTATCTCTCCCAGAAATTACCGAGGTAAGCACATAGCTTATCTCTCTAGGTACTTCGCTATGAAAGAAACCCTGGCAAAGATGGATAAAAAAGCCATTGAAGCACTTATGCTGCCGCATCTTAAAAAGATATATCCTCATTTTACTATGAAGCAAATTGAAAATATTTATGTTTTTAAGACCAATACTGCGGCAACCGTTTGCGACTTAAACTTTTCTCAGAAGGTCCCTTTTTGTAAAACTGAAATAAATGGCCTTTACATAGCCAACATGAACCATATCTACCCCGACGAAAGAAGCACTAATAATTCGATTAGAGTAGCGGCCAAAGCTTGCAAAACTATGGGGTTTTCAGATGTGAAAGTGCCTGAAAATGCTTCCCTTTCAGGTCAGATAGGTTTTTCTATTGAATAATAGTTATGAGCCTTTAAACAAAGCTGGTAAATTTGCAGGCTATTGATGCTTTAATATTATTTTTGAAATTAGGATTGAAACGATAAAATACATCAATCGCTTTTAAAACAATGGTTTCTATAGTAATCCCTATCTATAATGAAGAAAAGGTAATACCACAGCTGTACAAGAGATTGTTATCGGCTGCGCCTGCTTGGGGTGAAGCTTATGAAATCATCTTGGTCGACGATGGTTCTACAGACAATTCCCTTGAGATAATGCGGCTTTACGCCTATAAAAACCACGATTTTAAAGTTGTGCAGCTGTCTAGAAACTTTGGGCATCAAGCGGCCATATCTGCAGGTATGAGGGTAGCCAAAGGAGATGCAGTAGTCATTATGGACGGAGATTTACAAGATCCACCAGAAGAACTGCCAAGGTTTTTAAGTAAGTGGAGAGAAGGCAACGATGTGGTTTACGCAATAAGGACTCGAAGGAAAGAGGGCATGTTCAAAAAAACCGCTTACTTTTTGTTCTATAGAATTTTGGGATGGATGAGTGACATAGACATACCTTTAGATAGCGGTGATTTCTGCGTGATGGATAAAAAAGTGGTCAAAGCACTCAATTATGAATTTCCTGAAAATATACGATTTATAAGAGGCCTTAGGGCATTTGCCGGTTATAAGCAAGTCGGTGTAAAATACGAGAGAGATAAAAGGGCCGCCGGCGAAGTGAAATATACATTTGGCAAACTTGTAACACTTGCTTTAGATGGTATTTTCGGCTTTTCAACCTTTCCTTTAAGGCTTTCTACCTATTTGGGTATCTTAATATCTATACCGTCATTTTGTATAGGCATCTTTTTTATATTTCACAGAATTCTAGATTTTAAGATCATGGGTTACTCTCCATCTGATACCCCCGGTTTGGCAACACTAGGAGTCGGGATGTTTTTTTTGGGTGGTATCATACTTATTATCTTAGGTATACTTGGTGAATATCTAGGAAGAATTTATGTAGAGGTAAAAAGAAGGCCATTTTACATTATAAATGAAATTTTTAGTGAGGAAAATGAGCAAAAGCTTGAAGGTGAAAAGCAGCATAAGTCTCTCCCAGATTAGTAAAGCAAGCCCAAATGAAAAGATTGTTGTTCGGAGTTTTAGGTATCTTAATATCTATCTTTGCCATATACTACATCAGCAAAAATATCTCTTTTGTAGAAAGTTGGGAACAAATACAAAAAATAGCTTCTGGGCATATTGCCATATTAATGCTCATATATCTTTGCAGTTTTGTCCCTAGGGCCTACAGGTGGCAATTAATGCTAAAAAATTATCCGAATGTAAAATTCGAAGCCTTTTTAAAGGCTACCCTAGTTGGTTTTGCTGGCAATAACTTTATACCTGCTAGAGGAGGAGAATTGCTTAGAATGGAGTATTTCAGTAGAGATACTAAAATATCAAGAGTGACGGCTCTAGCATCGGTATTAACAGAGAAAATCCTAGATGGCTTGGCGCTTTTGTTATTTTTGATTTTAGGTGTGGCACTTTCACCCATAGATGTATTAAAATTAAGTTGGTTAAAAAACTTATTGATACTTGCGGCAGCATTGTTTTTGGGTGCGTTAATAGCAATGTTATTTTTAAAAATGAAGCACGATTTTATCAGCCGCCTTCTTAAAAATCGAAATCATAATAGATTTATAAAATTCTTAGAGAGGTTACACGACAAAATTCAAAGTGCGCTCACCTTTCTAAAATTGAGCAACTCTACTATACAAATTGTAGGTGCTAGTATACTTATTTGGTTGATAGAGGCTGCCGTTTTTATCCTAGCATTACAATTTTTAGAGATAGAAATACATCCTTTAGCAGCAGGTTTCTTGATGCTCAGTATTGTAAATTTTGGTATTTTACTCCCTTCGTCACCAGCCTATTTAGGGGTTTTTCAAGGAATGTCAATACTTGCTCTAACGCTCTTCAACATCCCGCAAACTACAGGATTAACGGTAGGGGTTCTTGTTCATTTTTGCCAGTTTGTACCTGTGAGTTTAATAGGTATTCTTCTAGTTAGTCTTAGTATATTAAACACTAAAATTAAAGATTTTTGATGAATTTTGCTGGATTTCCACCCCAAATCTGATTTGAAGGAATATTCTTAGAAACTATACTTCCTGCACCAACTATTGAGTTTTCACCGATTCTCACGCCTTTTAATATGATGGTCTCCATTCCTATAAATACATTATCTTCAATTATTACTTTTTTACTTTTAACATTTTCTCTGCTAAACCTTCTATTTTTAGGAGCTATTGGATGAAAGTCTGTGTCCGTTATGAATGTATTTGCCCCTAACATCACATTTTTACCAATATAGACTTCATCAGCAACTGATATACCTCCACCACTTATACCCACATTGTCACCAATCGTAAGTTTGGCGTTTTCATTAAGTAGTCTGATCACAACAGGGTGATTAACACCTGGTTCACTAAAATAAGGGGTCGATATTAAAGTTATATTTTTACCAAATCTTATGAGAGTATTTGGTGCAGAGAAAATATGGGGATAGCCAAAAACCTTTACTTTATTACCTAGTTTTTTTGAATGAAATAAATTAAATGTGAAATTTTCACATAAAAGTTGTATTTTTCTTAATACTGGTATTCTATAAAAATCCATAATTATCTAGAAATAGATTCATACATTTTTAGATTATCATTTAAAATAGTGTCAGGGTCATGCCTTTTTCTTGCTACAGTTCTACTATTTTCTGAAATATTTTCTCGCAATTTATTATCTTCTATAAGATTTT
>Ga0207419_1001726_pt1 | contig 15698 bp, 14 predicted proteins | sample ElkSloMetagenome_4_FD_184723 | JGI IMG/M metagenome (GOLD analysis project Ga0207419, IMG submission 184723) | Hot spring microbial communities from Elkhorn Slough, Monterey Bay, USA - MD2A (version 2) | ecosystem: Environmental > Aquatic > Marine > Intertidal zone > Estuary: Microbial mat ...
CCGCCGGGGCGAGCAAGGTGAAAGTCGCGTTCTGGTGAACCTCGACCAGCCGGGCGTCAATATCTCGGTTGACGAGCGTGCCAGCTCGCTGCGCGTCGATCTGTTCGACACGACGCTGCCCCAGAACCTGATGCAGCAGCTCGACGTCACCGATTTCGCGACCCCGGTGCAGATGATCACGCCGGAAGAGCGCGGCAGCAATGTTCGTCTGAACATCGACATCGCCGGCGCCTATGAGCACATTGCCTATCAGACCGGCAACCAGCTGGTGATCGAGGTGACCGAGCCGGCGCGCGAACCACGCATGACCCGGGAACTGGAGTTTTTCGAGGATCGCGAATACACCGGCGATCGAATCACGCTGAATTTCCAGGACATCCCGGTTCGGTCGGTGCTGCAGCTGATCGCCGATATCTCGAACCTGAACATCGTGGTCTCGGATTCGGTCACCGGCAATCTGACGCTTCGGCTCAACAACGTGCCGTGGGATCAGGCGCTGGATATCGTTCTGGAGACCCGCAATCTGGCCATGCGTGAATCCGGAAACGTGCGCTGGGTTGCGCCGACCGGCGAAATTGCGGCACGCGAGCAGCAGATCCTGCGGGCCCGCGCCGATCGGGAAACGCTGGAACCGCTGCGCACCGTGATGATTCCGGTCAGCTACGCCAATGCCTCGGCGCTGGCGGAGCTGATCCGCACCTCGCGCTCGGCCGGCGCCGGAGACGGCGGCGGTGCCGGCTTGCTTTCCGAGCGCGGCTCGGTGACGCTGGACGAGCGCACCAACACGCTGCTGGTCACCGACACGGCCGGTCAGATCGAGCGCGTTCGAAATCTTGTCGCCGAACTCGATCGGCCGGTTCGGCAGGTGCTGATCGAATCACGCATCGTGATTGCCCGCTCCAACTTCAACCATGAGCTGGGAGTGCGCTTCGGCGTCAGCGGTTCGGCCAGCGCCAACGGCAACCTGATCACGATGTCGGGCTCCGGTGCGGCCACCGATCGCATGAACAACGTCGGCCTGGCGCGGCGCCAGTTCCTGGGTCAACGCCCGGGTCGCCCGACGCTGTTGCCGGATGCCGAGCTCGACGACGACGGAACGCTCGAAATCGGTACCGAAGGGCTCGCGATTCCGCGGTTCGAGGATCGATTGAATGTCAATCTGCCGGTGTCGAATGCTGCCGGCGCGCTCGGTCTCAGCCTGCTGTCCAGCGACTATCTGCTGGATCTCGAGCTGTCCGCGCTGGAAGCGCAGGGCGACGGCGAGGTCATTTCGACGCCGCGCGTGATCACCGCCAATCAGAACGAGGCGTTCATCCAGCAGGGTGTGGAGATTCCGTTCGAGGAAGCCACCAACTCGGGTGCGACTAACGTCGAGTTCAAGGAAGCCGTGCTGGAGCTTCGCGTAACGCCGCTGATTACGCCGGACAACCGCGTACAGCTCGACCTCGACATCAAGCAGGATACGGTCGGAGAGATTTTCCAGACCGGCCGCGGCGGCTCGGTGCCGTCGATCGACACCCGTCAGCTCGGTACCAGCGTGCTGGTTGAAAACGGTCAGACCGTCGTGCTGGGCGGCATCTTCCAGGAAGAGCGCAACTTCAATACGACCAAGGTTCCGATGCTGGGCGACGTCCCGGTAATCGGCGCGCTGTTCCGGCGTCGTGCCACGCAGGACGAAAAGCGTGAGCTGCTGATCTTCATCACGCCGAGCATCCTCGACGAGCAGGTTCGCATCGACTGAAGGCGCAGGTTGCGAGGCAACTGCAAAGCCCGGGCACAGCCCGGGCTTTGTATTTCAGAAACGGTCCGGCCGTGTCGCGCCGGGGCGCCACGACGGCTCGCCGTCTTGCGGCCAGTCGGTGACCCGTTCCGATCGGTGCGATGTGAATGCTCCCTGGATATTCGCAGGTGCTCGTGCTCACGGCGCCGTTTGGTAGCCCCGGACGACAACCCTTGCCGGCCTGTCCAGGTCTCGCGCTGCGCTCGGCCCGGTCCGGCCAGTGCGCTGTGATATCCAGTAAAGGAATTCGAAGTGTTCGAGAACCGTCCCTATTCCGCTGCTGCCGAACGAAATCGAAATCCGATTCTGCGCGTTCTGGAAGCCTGGCTGCCGGCCGGCGGCGGCCGAGTTCTCGAAATCGGTGCCGGCTCGGGTCAGCACGTCCGGTATTTTGCCGAGCATCTCCCGGAATGGCACTGGCAGCCCAGCGATCACCGCGACCGGCTGGAGGATCTTGAACGCGGACTGCGCGGCGTCGATCTGCCCAATCTCGATTCGCCCGTGTCGCTCGACGTCACCGGTCGCTGGCCGGGCGGCGAGTGGGATGCGGTCTACTCGGCCAATACCGCGCATATCATGGCGTGGCCGGCTGTGTGCGCGATGTTCGAAGGCGTCGCCGAGTCGCTCAGGCCGGACGGTCGATTCTTCCTTTACGGCCCGTTCCGGCGTGACGGCCGCCACCATGCTCAGAGCAACGCCGATTTCGATGCCACGCTGCAGGCGCGTCCCGGCGGCATGGGCGTTCGAGATTTCGCCGACCTGGATCGCCTGGCCCAGCCGCTTGGCTTCGAGCGCGTAGCCGAACTCGAGATGCCGGCCAACAATCACATGCTGATCTTCGAGCGGCGGGAGTCCTGAAATGGTGTCGGTTACCCAATTTGAATTCAAGGGGTGGGGCACGCTGGATCGACAGGCCCGCGCGCTGCTGGCCGGTGAGCGTCATCGAATCGCCAACGCGGCCAACCTGTCGTCGCTGATCTACACGACGGTTCCCGATCTCAATTGGGTCGGCTTCTATTTCGTCGAAGCGGGCGAGCTGGTCGTCGGACCGTTCCAGGGCCGTCCGGCTTGCGTGCGGATCGCCGACGGTGACGGCGTCTGCGGCACTGCGATGCGTACCCGCCTCACCCAGCGCGTCGACGATGTCCATGCCTTCGAAGGGCACATTGCCTGTGATCCGCTTTCGCGGTCCGAAATTGTCGTGCCGCTGATGATCGGCGAAAAACTGATCGGCGTGCTCGACGTAGACAGCCCGCTACCGGGAAGATTCTCCGAGGCCGACCAGCACGGCTTCGAGGCCTTGGCGACAACCTACATCGAGTCGCTGGGCGGCTGAAAAGTCGCTTCCAGAAAGCACCGCCCCTGGTCGTCGAATGCCAGCTCGAAAGCGCCGGCCGTCGGCATTGGCATCAGCTGTCCGCTGAGCAAGGACTGGAGCTGTTCCAGGCCCGGATTGTGTCCGATGATCATCAGATCGCCTGTGTTTTCCTCCAGCAGTTCCGCGAGTTCTCCAGCCGAGGCATTCCAGATCCGCGGCTGGGGAACGCGCGGCCCTTCGAACCAGCTGCCGAGCGCGCGCTCGGCGGTTTCGCGGGTCCGGGCAGCTGTTGATACCAGCGCCTTGGCCTCTTCTGCACCGGTGCGCGCTTTCAGCCAGTCGCCCAACGCCCCGCACTGTCGCTCGCCCTTTCGCGTCAACGGGCGGTCGAAATCCTTCTGATCCGGCCTGGCGTCGGCAGCCTTGGCGTGTCGGATCAGCCAGAGTCGGCGGGGTCGGGATGCTGATGTCAAGAACGTCTCTCCAGATGCGAAAGTAGTTCATCGAAAGCCATGTTGCCTCCGCTGAGTACGACGCCGATGCGGCGCTGCTGAAAGCGCTCCTTGTGACGCAGGATGGCGGCCAGCGGAACCGCCGCCGAGGGTTCGATCGCCTGTTTGAGGTGTTGCCAGATCTGGCGCATCGCATCGACGATCTCCGCCTCGCTCACGGTCAGGACCTCGATGCCGTGAGCCCGCAGGATCGAGAAATTCCGGCTTCCGATCAGGGCGCGCAAACCGTCGGCGATGGTGTCGGGCCGGTGATTCGTCACGCGTTCGCCGGCACTTAGCGAACGCGCGGCGTCGTCGGCTCGTTCCGGTTCGGCGCCCAGCACGCGCAAGTGCGGCGCCTGGCGCGACGCTGCGAGCGCGATGCCGGACAGCAGTCCCCCGCCGCCGATCGGTGCGACCAGATCGTCGAGCCGGGGTTCCTGGGCCAGAAACTCGACCGCAACGGTGCCCTGGCCGGTAATGATGTCGTCGTGGTCGTACGGTGGAATCGCGGTTCGACCGGCTTCAACCAGTTCGGCAAGTCCGCGCTCGCGCGAAGCCTGATCGGGTTCGCAGAAATGCACCCGGCCGCCATACGCCCGGACCGCTTCGACCTTGGCCGATACCGCGTTGCTCGGCATCACCACGTCGGCAGACAAGCCCCGGGCGGTCGCCGCGGCCGCCAGCGCGGCGCCGTGATTACCCGAGGAGTGCGTCGCGACGCCGGTGCTGTCGGCTGCCAGTCTTGAAACCGCGAAGCTCGCGCCGCGAAATTTGAACGATCCGGTCTTCTGCAGGTGCTCGCACTTGAACACCAGATCCAGCCCGGTGCGGCGGTTCAACGAGTCGCTACGCATTACCGGCGTGCGCCGGATCAGACCCGCGATCCGGGTCAGTGCATCGGCCGATGGGATCGTTCCCGTCTCGGAGAAATCGGACATCTCCGTATAATACCGGGCCTGTCTCCGAACCCGATGATTCAAATGTCTGCACTCAAGGGCGACGCCCCACGCACGCCGATCCGCCGCACCGACTATCTCCCGCCCGCCTGGTTGATCGATGAGGTTTCGATCACGCTGGCGCTCGATGCTGCATCGACCACGGTCACCGCGTCGCTGGCAGTTCGACGAAATCCCGATTCTGCCGCTACCGATTCGGCGGCACCGCTGGTCCTGTTCGGATCCGGACTCGAGACTCGAGAGGTCGCGATCGACGGCAGCTCGCTCGATCCTGATCGCTACTCGATCGAGGGCGAAGAGCTCACGATCGCCGACGTTCCGGACAGCGCGACGATTTTCACCCGGGTCGTGATCCGACCGGCCGAGAACACCGCGCTCGAGGGCCTGTACACATCCGGTGCCAGCCTGCTGACCCAGTGCGAGGCCGAGGGCTTCCGCAAGATCACGTGGTTCGGCGATCGCCCGGACATCATGGCAACGTTTCGCGTGCGCCTCGAGGCCGATTCGTCCACCTACCCCGTGCTGCTCGGCAACGGCAACCGGATCGAGTCGGGTGAATTGCCCGGCGGCCGGCACTACGCCGTCTGGGACGATCCGTTCCCCAAGCCGTCCTATCTGTTCGCGCTGGTGGCCGGCGACCTGGGGTCGATCGAAGAGACCTTTACGACGCGCTCCGGCCGCGAGGTTGCGCTGAAGATCTATTCCGAGCGCGAAAATCTCGGCCAGCTCGATCACGCCATGAGCAGCCTGAAGAAGGCCATGACCTGGGACGAACAACGCTTCGGGCTGGAGTACGACCTCGACGTCTACCATATCGTCGCGACCCATGATTTCAACATGGGCGCGATGGAAAACAAGAGCCTGAACATCTTCAACGCGCGCTACGTGCTGGCCGACCCGACGACTGCGACCGACGCCGATTTCGAAGCCATCGAGGGCGTGATCGCGCATGAATATTTCCACAACTGGACCGGGAACCGGGTGACCTGCCGCGACTGGTTCCAGCTCACGCTCAAGGAGGGCTTGACCGTGTTCCGGGACCAGGAATTCTCCGCCGACATGCAGTCGCGCGCGGTCAAGCGGATTTCCGACGTCAAGGATCTGATCGCCCGCCAGTTTCCTGAGGATGCCGGACCGATGGCGCATCCGATCCGGCCGGAGCGCTATGTTGAGATCAACAACTTCTACACCGCGACCGTTTACGAAAAAGGCGCCGAAGTGGTGCGGATGTACGACACGCTGCTCGGACGTGACGGGTTCCGTGCCGGCATGGACCTGTATTTCCAGCGGCACGACGGCCAGGCCGTCACCTGCGACGATTTCAGGGCCGCGATGGCCGATGCCAACGACGCCGATCTGGCGCAGTTCGAGCGCTGGTACCGCCAGGTCGGCACGCCGTCGATTATGGTCGAATCCACCTTCGACGCCGACGCCGGATCGCTGGCAGTCCGGCTGACCCAGTCGCTGCCGCCGCACCCCGATAACGAGGGTCTCGGCCCACTGCTGGTTCCGCTGCGCATCGGGCTGCTGTCGAGGGAGGGGGAATCGCTGAGCCTTCCCCTGGATGACGGCATACCCAGACAGACCCACCGGGTGGAGCTCCGCGAGCGGAGTACGGACATGACCTTCGAGGGGCTGGCCGCTGAACCGGTGTTATCGATCAACCGCGGATTCTCGGCACCGGTTCAGATCGAACACGAAGCCAGCGATCACGAACTGGCCACCTTGCTCGCTTTCGATCCCGACGCGGTCTCGCAGTGGATTGCCGGTCGTCGCCTGGCGGCCCGAATGCTCGATCGAGCGATCGCGGTTTCCCGCGACGGCGGGACGACGCCATCGCCCGACCTGATGATTTCGGCGTGGCGCAATGTCGTAGACCGCTGCGACGAAGATCCCGCATTGGCGGCTTCGTTGCTGCAGTTGCCGAGCGAAAGCGAAATCGCTCAGCAGTACAAGCCGGTTCCGGTCGACGCGATCCATGCCGCCCGAGTCGGGCTGCGTAACCAACTGGTTCGGGCCCTGTCCGGGCCGATGCTGAAAAAGCTCGCGGCCTTCCGTCCGGACAGCGCGTGGGAGTTCACACCGGACGCGGTGGCCGGTCGCAGCCTGGCCAACACGCTGCAGGGCCTGCTGGTGGCTGCCGGAGACGAAACAGCGTGCAAGGCCGCCGTCGGGGCATATCGGCAGGCCGACAACATGACCGACCGATTCGCTGCGCTGGCCGCTCTGGTTCACGCCGAGATTCGCGGCGCCGATGAATTGCTGGGCGACTTCGAGGGTCGGCACGCGAGCAATCCGCTGGTCATGGACAAGTGGTTCTCGGTGCAGGCGCAGGTGGCCGGCGGTGAAACCGTGGAGCGGGTCGAGCGCCTGATGTCGCACGACGCTTTTTCGCTCCGAAATCCCAACAAGGTGCGTTCGCTGATCGGTGCATTCGGGATGTTCAACCCGGTCGCATTTCACCGCGCCGACGGGGCTGGGCACGCGCTACTCGGGCAGGTCGTGCGGGATCTCGATCGCCTCAACCCCCAGGTCGCAGCGCGTCTGGTATCGGTGTTCAATCGATGGGCCGACTACGACGAAACGCGTCGGGCAAGCATGTATCGGGAGCTGGAGCGAATCGCCGGGTTGAAGGGTCTGAGTCCGGATGTCGGCGAGATCGTCAACGCTGCGCTGAAGGCAGGCCCCTGAGCGGCGCTGGGGTCACCACACCCCTGGCTGGTTCACGCGCTGCTTGACCGCGGGTCAGCTCGAGTCTCGTGCGTTCTCGGATTCGGCGTCGGGACGTTTCTGGACCATCCGGGAGAACACGATCCCGAGCTCGTAGAGCGCCCAGACGGGTAAGGCAAGCAGCGTCTGCGAGATCATGTCGGGTGGGGTGATCAGCATGGCGACAAAGAACACGCCGACCACCACGTATCCACGGGCCTTGGCGAGACCTTCCGGGGTGACCACCCCGATCGCGACCAGCACGACGGTCACCACCGGCACCTCGAACGAAAACCCGAACGCCAGGAACATCACCAGCACGAAGTCGAGATAGCGATTGATATCGGTCATCACCTCGACGCCCTCGGGCGCGATCTTGGTGATGAACCCGAACACTACCGGCATGACGATGAAGTACGCGAACAGGCAGCCGAGATAGAACAGCGCGGTAGCGGCGGCCAGCAGCGGCTTGGCGATGCGCCGCTCGTGCTGATAAAGCCCGGGCGCCACGAACGCCCAGGCTTGGTAGATCACGTAGGGCATGGAGATCAGCAGCGCCAGAATCAGCACCAGCTTGAACGGCGCGAAGAACGGCGAGGTGACGTCGATGGCGATCATGCTCGCGCCTTCCGGCAGGCGTGAGACCAGCGGTTCAGAGACCACCGCGTAGAGCTGCCGGGCGAACGGAACCAGCGCGACCATCACCACTGCAACCGCAATCGCTGCGCGAATCAGGCGATTGCGCAGCTCCAGCAGATGATCGATCAGCGACAGTTCCTGATCAGCGTCGTTCGCTTCGGTCACCCGTCTCCTCGGCAGCATCCGTCGATTCTTCCGACGCCTTATCTTCGGGTTCGGAGCGGCCCGCGGCCTTGTTCATCATCTCGCGGGTCGAGTCCATGATCTCTCGATTGTGCTCGGCGTCGAGCTCGGCCTGCAGTTCGGACTGCAGGCCCTGCCAGGCGTTACGCGCCTGTCGAGTCAGCTGTCCCAGCGTGCGTGCAATTCGGGGGAGCTTCTGTGGGCCGACGACGATCAGTGCGATGACTGCCAGCAGCAGCATCTCGGTAAATCCGACGCCCCCCACGGATCAGGACTTGCGGTCGTCGGAGTCGGCGTCCTTCGACTTCGGCGCGCCGTCCGAGCTGGCGGGCTTGCCGGCTGATTTGGGCTTGTCTGCCTTGGGCGTATCGGGATTATTCGCGTCCGGCCCGTCGTTTTCAGGGCCCTCGTCGTCGCCGTCCTTTTCTTCGGACTCGTTCATTCCCTTGCGGAAGTCGCGGATCGCGGAGCCGAGATCCCCGCCGACGTTTCGAAGCTTCTTTGTGCCGAATATCAGCAAGACGATCAGAAGGACGATCAGCAATTGCCAGGGACTGATGCCGGCCATTGAATTACTCCGTGACGCCGAAATGAAGCGCTATTCTAGCGCTGTCGGGTCGAGAGCGTCCAGCCGCTCAGGCCGAGGATCAGCAGGATGAGGGCTGCCAGCGAAAACGGTCCGCTGGCGGGTACCGGCGCGGCCGGCGACGTGCCGTCGACGGCCGAGTCGCAGCCGCCCGGAACCGAGATGGCCAGGGACTCGAATCCAACCAGTTCCGAATCCGCGACTTTCTGGGCCGTCCCCGTTTCAGGATCGATGTTGAGAACTTCCGACGCAATGTCCGGCACACCGTCTTCACGTCGGTCGGTCAGCGCCCAGAGACCGCCATCCCCGTCGAACGCCAGACCGGCATTGGCATACTGACGCACTGCGTTGCCCAGCGGTCCGACCAATTCAGAGCTGCCGCTTTCGCGGTCGATTCGGTAGAGATTGGGCGAGTCGGTGGTGAACTGGCCGTCGATTCCGCGAACCCCCTGCCCGATGCCGTACAGCGCATCACCCCAGGCGGCCAGTCCGGTGATCGGTGCGCCGAGCTGACCGGCTTGTCCGACGCGGACCAACTCGCCGCTTTCGAGGTCGGCGACGAACAACGTCTGCTCGTAATCGGAGACCAGCAGCAGCTCGTTGTCGCAGGTAAACGTCATGCCGAAGTCCAGTGGTTCGACAACCGGCATGCCCATATTGCGGGTCTGTCCACCGACCGGCGTCGAAAATCCGGTCTCGGTGTTGATCGTGACCAGCGTCTTGCTCTCGTCGTCGGCGCCGTAAAGCGTGCCATCGGGCGCCAGTGCCAGCCCCTCCATATCGATAAAGCCGGTTTGGCCGATTCGCTGTACTGCCCCGGTCGCGAGGTCGACTTCCCACAGAACGTGAACCTGGTCGTCTGGCAGAAATCCGCGCGAATTGACCGCCAAACCGACCGGTTGCGCCCACGCTGAATGCGAAAGCAACAACACGAGCAGCAGGAGCGGCCTGACAGTTTTCGCGCGTAGCGTCATCATGACCCTGAGTCGGAAGCGGAGTTTTCGAGACTGTCGATATTATCAGAATTCCCCAAGACCGCAAATTGCCGGCCCCGGGGGTACACTGCGCCAAATTTCTGCGAAAAACGGTGTTGGATGGCGGATCGAGTCAAAACCTGTGAAGGCGCGCGAACGCTCAAGGCGCACTCCGAAGCGCCCAGCGCGGGCATCTTGCTGGCCAATCTAGGCACGCCGGACCGGCCCGATGCGCGCGCGCTCCGACGCTATCTGCGCGAGTTTCTTTGGGATCGGCGCGTGGTTGAAGTGCCGCGCCCGATCTGGTGGCTGATTCTCAACCTGATCATCGTCCCGTTCAGGTCGCCCAAGTCGGCCGAAGCCTATCGGCGCGTGTGGACCGAACGCGGGTCGCCGCTGTTGTTTTATACGCGGGACCTGGCCGAAGCGATGGCGCATGAATTCCAGCGATCGATGCCGCAGGTCAAGGTGTACTTCGGTATGCGCTACGGCAACCCCGGCATCGCCGAAGCGCTCGAGCGGGCGCGGCTCGATAACGTGCAGCGCTTGATCGTGCTGCCGCTATATCCGCAGTATTCGGCGACCACGACAGCCAGCGTTTTCGACGGCTTGGCCGAGGCACTCAAGCGGGTGCGATGGATTCCCGAAATTCGCTTCATCAGCCATTACAGCCACGACGAGGCCTGGGTCGAAGCGATCGCCGATCGAATTCGCAATTACCAGGACGAGCACGGCAAGCCCGAAAAGCTGGTGTTTTCGTTCCACGGGATTCCGAAAGACTATCTGCTTCGCGGCGACCCGTACTACTGCGAGTGTCAGTCCTCCGCGCGCCGGATTGCCGAGCGCCTGAAGCTCGATTCCGAAGACTGGATGGTTACTTTCCAGTCTCGCCTCGGCAAGGCCGAATGGCTCAAACCCTACACCGACCAAAGCATGCTGAAGCTCGCCAAAGACGGCGTCCGGCACGTTCAGGTGGTCTGTCCCGGATTTGCCGTGGATTGCCTCGAGACCATCGACGAAATCGGGGTCGAAAACCGCGAGGCTTTCGAAGAAGCCGGGGGCGAAAAACTGGAGTACATCCCCGCGCTCAATGCCGGGCCGGATCACGCCCGCGTGCTGGCCGAGCTGTGCTGGCAGCATGGGCAGACCTGGCCCGAATTCGGCAAGAACGCCGGTGTGTCGGACGACGCGCTGGCCGAGCGTGCCGAGCGTGCAGGACGGGCAGCGGAGTCGCTCGGGCTCAAGCCGTGAACCACCCGCCCGAACGGGTCGAGGAAGGTTCGGAAGATCGCGCGCAAGCGGTGCTCCGGGAGGTGTTCGGGTTCAACTCGTTCCGGGGCTGCCAGCAGCAGATCATCGAGACCGTCATCGGCGGCGGCAACGCGCTGGTGTTGATGCCGACCGGCGGAGGCAAATCGCTTTGTTACCAGATCCCGGCGCTGGTCCGGCATGGGACGGGCATCGTTGTCTCGCCACTGATTGCGCTGATGCGCGACCAGGTCGAGGCGCTGAAAGCCTGGGGCGTGCGTGCCGAAGTGCTTAACTCCAGCCTCGATGCCGATCAGCAGCGCACCGTCGAGCGGGCGTTGGGCGAGGGCGAACTGGACCTGCTCTACGTCGCGCCCGAGCGCCTGATGCAGGCGCGAACCCTGAGCCTCCTGAAGCAATCTTCGGTTGCGCTACTGGCGATCGACGAGGCGCACTGCGTCTCCCAGTGGGGGCACGATTTCCGGCCCGAGTACCTTCAACTCGGTGCGCTGGCCGGGCAGTTTCCGGGCGTTCCTCGCATCGCGCTGACCGCGACTGCCGATACCCGGACGCGTCGCGAAATGGCCGAATCGCTGTTCGCCGACGGTTGCCGGACGTTCACCGCGAGTTTCGATCGGCCCAACCTGCACTACCGGGTCCAGCCGAGAAGCAACGCGCGCGCTCAGATTGTCGACTTCGTGCGAGGCCGCCACTCCGGTGAATCGGGCATCGTCTACTGCCTTTCGCGCAAGCGTGCCGAGCAGGTTGCCGGCTGGCTTTCGGCCGAGGGTTTCGAGGCGCTGGCCTACCACGCCGGCCTGGATGCCGAGCAGCGCCGTTCGGTTCAGGACTGTTTCATCCGCGAGGAGGGCGTGATCGTCGTTGCGACGATCGCCTTCGGCATGGGAATCGACAAACCGGACGTCCGGTTCGTTGCCCACATGGACCTGCCCCGTTCGATCGAGTCGTACTATCAGGAGACCGGGCGGGCAGGCCGTGACGGACTGCCGGCCGACGCCTGGATGATCTACGGGCTCGAAGACGTCTATCGGCTGAGGCAAATGCTGGCGGCCTCCGACCTTTCCGATGATCGGCAGCGCATCGACCGACAGCGCCTAGACGCACTCCTGGCCTACTGCGAACGGGTCGATTGCCGGCGTCCGGCATTGCTCGGTTACTTCGGTGAGCGCCACGAGGGTGACTGCGGTCATTGCGATAACTGCCAGGACCCGCCGGAGCTGATCGACGCCACCGACGCCGCGCGCAAGGCGCTGAGCTGCGTCTATCGGACCGGACAGCGCTTCGGCGCCGGTCACGTGGTCGCGGTGTTGCGAGGGAGCGGCGGCGAGCGCGTCTCCAAGCTCGGACACGACCGGCTGTCGACCTTCGGAATCGGCGCCGACGAGCCGGCGGCGTTCTGGCATTCCGTCATCCGCCAGCTGCTTGCGGCGGGTCTGCTGGCTGCCGATCCGGACGGACACGGCGGGATTCGTCTCGACGCGTCGGCGCGAGATCTGTTGCGCGGCGAGGCGCGATTCCGCATGCGTCGAGAACGGCAGACGTCAACGCGCCGCAAGGTCGGCGCTCGCCGGGACTCGGCGGCCGCAGCCACGCCGGGGTTCGACGTGCTGCGTGAACTGCGACTGGAGTTGGCTCGCGCACAGGGTGTTCCGCCGTACGTCATCTTCCACGATGCGACGTTGCTGGCGATGCTGGAGCGGCGCCCCGAAAGCCTGGCCGAGCTCGCAGAGCTGCCCGGGGTGGGGCGTCACAAACTGGAACAATACGGCAGCGACTTCCTCGAGCGCCTGGCTGGACTGGATGTGGAATCGCCGACCTGAGGCGTGCCCGAATGGGGCTGGGTGCCCGGAAACGGTGATCGGATATCGGATGGAGTGCAGTCCAGCGTATGGCTCACCCGATCCAGAGCTCGGCCACCGGCCAGAACATCAGTAGCAGGATCACCAGCGCCGCCGCGGTGAAGCCTAGGATTCGGGCGGGATGGCGCTTGAACTGGCTCCGGAAGGATTCGACCCGAGGCGCCCGCCGCGCCGCAGCGGTGTATTCCTGCTGAAAACGATCGAATAGCGCGCGCGCTTCGGGCCAGTCGACATCGTCGCGAATCCAGATCGCTCCGGCGCTGATTCCGAAAGCGCTGGGCGGCGTCTCGTAATACGCCAGGCCGCCTTCCTTCAATGCCGCGCGCAACGCCTCGACTTCCTCGGCGGGCACGTCTCGCAGATTCAGCAACCGCTTGGCCATGCAAACCTTTCTGGTGGGTTGTTTCTGGAATTTCCGATCGCGACGAGCATACCGCGAATGGCGCCGGTCGCTACAATCCCGGTTCATCCACCGCTGGAAGCCTCATGGCCGCTTCGATCCTGTTGCCCTACGCCGGCCTGCTCGGCCTTGTATTGCTGGGACTGTCCTACAACGTGGTTCGCCTGCGCCGAAAGCACCAGGTCGGCATCGGCACCGGCGACGTGCCCGAGCTGGCTCGCGGCATCCGTGCGCACGCCAATTTCTGCGAATACGTGCCGCTCGCGCTGATCCTGCTGTTCGGTCTGGCGCTGGCGGGTGCGGCCCCGATCTGGGCACTGCATGGGCTGGGCGCCGCGCTGGTGATTGGACGCATCCTGCACGCAATCGGTCTCAGTCGCACTGCAGGCGCCAGCGCCGCGCGGGTCTGGGGCACATTGCTCACCTGGATCGTGGTGCTGTTCTCTTCCGGAGCCGCAATCGGCGCCGGGGCCTACTCGCTGCTTGCCTGAAGGCGGACCTTTACGCGGCGTCGCGCCGCGGCCCGTCGAAGGGTCGCGGATCAGGCCCCCAGCCAAGGACCGTGTAGACCTTCGGGTCGATGGCCTTGCCTTCGGCATATTGCTGCCGCAGCCAGACATCGAGCCGGGCGCGTTCGATCGCGTGCACGATGATGTCTTCGCTATCGTCTCCGCCGCCGGCGCCCACGCGTTCGAGCTCGGTTGCCGCGAGGAACACCGCCGTTTCATTGGTCACGCCGGCCGATGTCGGGCAGCGCATGACCTCGCGAATGCCGCCGGCCCGGTATCCGGTCTCTTCGATCAGCTCCCTGTAGCCTGCCTCGATCACCGATTCGCCGACGTTTTCGGCAATATCGCCGACCAGCCCGGCCGGCAGCTCGATCACGGTGTTTTCCACGGGCTGTCGAAACTGCTCGACCAGCAACAGGCGGTCGTCGTCGGTCCAGGCAACCAGAACCGCGACCACCGGTACGGGGCGCGCCGCGAACTCCCAGCCGTCGCGCTCCACAAGGCTGATATATCGACCCTTATAATGCGTGACGCTCGGCATTTGCCGTTGCCCCTCGTCTGAAGCCCGCATGATCCAGTCGAACATTGTTGCACGGCTGTGGTCGAAGCACGCCGGACGTACCGACTCAACTCAACAAGAAGCGAATCATGATGAAATTTCCGGTTTTGCACCCGAATGAATGGGCAGTCGATCCGCTCGCATCGCAGGTTGGCCGGCGAGTTCTGCGCAGCGCTGTGCTGGCGGCCTGCGTGGTGACCTCGGGCGCCTGGGCTCAGACTGGATCCGGCTCGGCCCAGCAGCCGGCGACACAGGCTCAGCAGGAACAGCTGGCGCCGTCGCAACGCGGTGTTTCGGACTGGCTTCGCGTGGCCGCCGAGGCGTATTTCGCCGAAGACCACGCCCGCTGGGTGTCGGCGCTGGAAAATCTCCATCGCCTAAGGCCGCTCAACTACGATTTCATGCGCCAGCTCGTTATGGGCTATGCGCTGACCGGGCGCACCGCCAATGCCTTCGAAATGATGCTCCGGATGCAGCAACAGGGTCTGGCCGCCGACTGGGACTCGGTCGATGAAGTCGAGTCGCTGCGCCAGTATCCACTCTACGAACACCTTCGCGATCTGATGCGCGACGCTGCTTCGCCCGGCGGTGCCGCGTCCCCGGTGTTCTCGGTTCCTCCAGAGCAGGCAATGCCTGAAGCGCTGGCGCACGAGGCCGAATCGGGCCGCATATTCGTGGGCACCGTGCATCACGGTCGGATTCTCGCGCGCAAGCCGGGCGAAAGCGATTTCGAGGTGTTTGCCGATTCCACCGAAGTCGACGGCCTGACCGCGGTATTCGATCTGCTCGTCGACGATCAGCGTGGTCACTTGTGGGCCGCGACCGGTGCGATCGGGCAATATCGCGGGGCGCGTGCGCGGGACATCGGACGGACTTCGCTGCTGCAATTCGACCTCGAGACCGGCGACAAGATCGGCGAGTATCGGGTCGCGCCCGATGGCCAGCCGCATCTGCTCGGCGCAATGGCGATGGCTTCGGACGGAACGATCTACGCCAGCGACTCCTTTTCGCCGGAGATCTTTCGTCTCACTCCGGGCGACGAGCGGCCGGTCTCGATCGGCGGCCATCCGATGCTGACCGGATTGCGCGGCATCGCGCTGTCGGCGGATGATCAGCGCCTGTACGTGGCGGACTACGACCTCGGCATCTTCTTCTTCGAACTCGGCGAGGACGTGCGCCTGTATTCCCTGGGCGTGCCGGAAACGCTGAACCTCGGCGGCGTGGACGGCCTCTACACCTGGAATGACGACCTGGTCGTGATCCAGAACGGAGTCAGCCCGCAGCGAATTCTCCGGCTCGAGCTCGACGACTCGGGTACAGCGGTTGAAAATATCGCAACCCTGGCCCGGGCGCTGCCGGACACCCTGGTGCTGCGGGATTTCCATGTCGACAACCTGCTTCAGGTGGAGGGCCGGACGGGTCTGGCGGCGTGCGGCCTGCTGGACTTCCAGGACGCCGTGTCC
>Ga0207419_1001728_pt1 | contig 15691 bp, 15 predicted proteins | sample ElkSloMetagenome_4_FD_184723 | JGI IMG/M metagenome (GOLD analysis project Ga0207419, IMG submission 184723) | Hot spring microbial communities from Elkhorn Slough, Monterey Bay, USA - MD2A (version 2) | ecosystem: Environmental > Aquatic > Marine > Intertidal zone > Estuary: Microbial mat ...
ATGACCAATTAAAACTATATTGGGCAAAAGGTGGTCTAAATCAAACCTGGCCAACAGTCTGGGAGGGCGATAGTAATCCCTTTCCAAGTCCGAATGATCCTTCCCAGGCCTTCGATATAGGTAACGAAGTAGGAATCCAAACCATACCCGCCTTAGAGACGGGCGAAAGCACTATTTTAGAATTTGAATGGTATCCCAAAAACCCACAAGATTATGAAAACGCAGGTTTTAACAAGCCATGGATGTTTTGTTTTTTAAGTAGAATTATTTCTACAGATGATCCGATGTCATCAACAGAAGTTGCTAATGCAGCCACAAATGCTATGAACAATAATAACATAGCTTATAAAAATACAACGGTGATTAATGTCAACAGTACTGAAAATCAAGGCTCAATTTTTGCAGGTAATCTTGACAATGAGCATGAATTACAATCAAGCATCCAATTTTTTACTAATAACACTTATGATGATAGATTATGGCAAGAAGCAGAAGTATACGCAGAATTAGATGAAAGTCTTTGGTCTGCATGGCAAAATTCCGGTGCTCAACAACATAACACTAGAATTGTAAATGCCTCAGATAGAAGAATTCTTATAGCTGCAAATAACGCTAGTTTGGATAATATAAATTTTGACCCTCAAGAAATAGGTACTATTAGTATGAGCGTAAACTTTCTAGTAAGAGAAGTTGATGATTTTGAAGGCTATGATTTACATTTACAACAAACGGAAAGTACAACCAATGAAGTTTTAGGAGGCTTTAGTTATACCTTTACAAGAAATAATGAAAGGCAATATTTTACAGCAGATAATGAAGTTGAAGTTGACAACGATAACTCTCGTACTTTAAGAGCAGTTGATATTAATGAGCCGGCAGTCTATAACTGGTATGATGAAGATGGTAATTTGATATACAGTGGTAACGAACTATCTGTTAATACTGCTGTAGCTAAGGAATATAAATTAGAAGTTATAGCGCAGAGCGATGGTCATAAAGATTATCATACCATCGTTACAGAAGATATAAGACAAATTGTAAGCATAAGTCCCAATCCCGCACAAAATCAAACCACCATCAAGTATTTTATAGATGAAGGTGATACCGCAATAATCATGTTGACAAATACTATTAATGGTTTATATTTCAACTATGTCTTGGATAGTACAAAAGACAGTCTTGATATTGATCTATCGAATTTAGTTTCTGGTCAGTATATAGTTAATCTGATTTCCGGAAATAAGGTATTAGATACTAAAAACCTAATCATCAATTAATTCTAAGGCTATGAAAACTTTATATATTTTATTTTTTTGTTTTGTAATGAGTTTATCGTATTCGCAAGATCCACAACTTTTTCAATATGATTGGAAGTTACAGAAAATAGAAACTGTAGATTCCATTTTGACGGTGCCAAATAACCTTATTTTTAATGCTTCTTTTGATGTTTTTGATATCATTTTTGGTAATTGCGGTCCAATAGACACGGGTGTAGATTACAATAATTCAACTACAAACCTGAATATTTTGAATGCAAATCCTCCAATAAGTCCATGTCCAAATAAACCAGATTTATTAGCTATTGAGAATTTTTTTTCAGAACATTTTATATTTGATACAGATCAGACGACAATTCTTAATCCATATGACTATAGCTTTGAAGTGATAGGAAATGAGATTTTTTTAGTTATGGTCAATGGTAACGGTGTAATTTCTACTTTTAAAGATGACTTGCTTTCTCAAGAGGAATTTTTAAAACAGTCAGTATCTATTTTCCCTAATCCTGTTTCGGATATTTTAAAAATAAAAAGTTTCGGTATAGCTATTCAAGGCGTAAAAATTTATGATTTAAATGGACATTTAATCAAGGAAGAGAAATTAAACCATAATCAAATTGACGTCAGTCAATTACCAAAGGGGATTTATATTTTGAGTATTGAAACTCCAGTTGGCATTTTGAGAGAAAAGTTGGTTAAAAATTAAAGAAATAAAACCCGACAGGTTTCAGAAACCTGTTAGGTTTAAAATAGAATTTTAGACCATGTTTATAAATAAATTACCTCAAGGTACTTACATTGTCAATCTAATTGCCAATGGAGAAATTATAGACACAAAAAATCTAATCATCAATTAAACTTTATATCATGAAAACTATATTTTTCTCGGTATTGTTCTTCTTGGCAATTACTCTAAAAGCTCAGATATCACCAATTTTAGATCATGTATGGAAGTTAGATAATATTGATACAGGTAGTACAATTATACCTGCCGATCCTAATCCTCTTGGTTCGCCCGAAAATTATCAACCTATTTTTTCATTTGTATCTAATAATGTTGAATATTATTATAATTATTATGCCCAATGTCAATATTACTTATCGTTTGATGACTCAAACTCTCAAATGTATCATCATCTTGAAGACTGTGCTTTAGCTACAGATGAAATTTCGCAAATTGCTCAATACTTTAATTATACATTTATACAGCAAAACACTAATATAAACACTACCGATTTTAATAATAACTATGCTCCATTCGGGCCATTAACATACAATTTTAGCACTTCGGGAGATATCATTTATCTTCATATCACCAACACAATAGGTGAAGTTGCTACTTTTTATGCCAACAACTTAAGCCAAGACCAATTTTTAAAAGACGCCATTACTATATACCCAAATCCAGTTTCTAAGGTGCTAAATATCAAACACGCTGGTATCGCCATAGAAAACGTGAAAATCTATGATTTAAATGGGCGATTAATCAAGGAAGATACATTAGACCATAATCAAATTGATGTCAGCCAATTGCAAAAAGGGATCTACATTTTGAGTATTGAAACTGCTGTTGGGGTTTTAAGGGAAAAGTTGATAAAGCGTTAAAAATAAAAAAGCCACTTTTCAGTAAAAAAGTGGCTTTTCTAAATATATTAAAAAGTTTCTTTATTGCATATATTTCTGTACGAGCGGCATCAATTTCATTTGTAATTCTTGAGCCATTGGTCCCATTGAGGCTTTTGTCATTTCTTCTTGAACTTCAATGTGCTTTTGCCCAATTTCACTTTCATAAAATTTCAAAATTTCTTTTACCTGATCATGAGTGTAAAATTCCATGCTTTTTTCAGCTAGTTTTAGGTAAAATTCCTTAAGAATTGGATTGAGGTCTTTTTTAAAATCTTCAACTTTATCTTCTGGAATCATTGTGTATACTTGTCCTAACGAAGCTTCGACTGCTTTAGAATTTAATTCAACTAATTTAATAGCGTCTTTTTTAAATTGATCATTTTGTGCTTGCAGGTTAAAACTTGCTGCAATGAATAATGCGATTACTAAAATTGTTTTTTTCATTTTATTTTAATTTGATTAAATGTTTAAGCAATTTGCGTTTCTGCAAATAGCGGTTTATGTGTGACTTTATGTTCTACTTCCTCCTTAACTGATTGTAATTTTGATTCATCTTCATAGTTTGTAATCACGCTATCGATTAATTCTACAATCCATTCCATGTCGCTTTCAACAAAACCACGGGTTGTGATAGCTGGCGTACCAACTCTAATTCCTGAAGTTACAAAAGGTGATTGTGTGTCAAAAGGCACCATGTTTTTATTAACTGTGATTCCTGCTTTGCCTAGAGCTTCTTCAGCTGCTTTACCAGTAACTTCTTTGTTTCTTAGGTCAATTAGCATCATGTGATTATCAGTTCCTCCAGATATGAGATGGTAATCTTTATTTACAAAAGCTTTGGCCATCGCTTCAGCATTCTTCTTCACTTGAATCATGTAATGTAAGAAATCATCTTTAAGTGCTTCACCAAAAGCAATAGCTTTTGCCGCTACAATGTGCTCTAATGGACCTCCTTGATTTCCTGGGAAAACTCCGGTGTTCATTAAAGAAGACATTTTCTTCAATTTTCCACTTTTTAGTTTTTCACCAAATGGATTATCAATGTCTTCACCAATCAAAATAATTCCTCCACGCGGGCCGCGAAGTGTTTTATGTGTAGTTGAGGTCACAACATGACAATGTGGAATAGGGTCTTTCAACAAACCTTTGGCAATGAGTCCGGCCGGATGAGCAATATCTGCAAGGAGAACTGCGCCAACTTTATCTGCTATTACTCGGAATGCTTCATAATCTATTTCTCTAGAATAGGCAGAAGCCCCAGCAATAATCATTTTTGGTTTTTCTTTAAGAGCGATTTGTTCAATTTGGTTATAATCAAGTCGACCAGTTTTTTCATCAACGCCGTAAAAAGACGGTTGGTATAATTTTCCAGAAAAGTTTACTGGGGAACCATGTGTTAAATGTCCACCATGAGCTAGGTCAAATCCTAAAATTTTATCACCAGCTTTTAAACACATTGAAAAAACAGCAGTGTTGGCCTGAGAGCCAGAATGCGGTTGAACGTTGGCATAACTTGCACCAAATAATTCCTTCGCTCTTTCTATTGCAATGTTTTCGATTTCATCTACAACTTCGCATCCACCATAATATCGTTTTCCCGGATAACCTTCAGCATATTTGTTGGTTAATACAGAACCAGCTGCCTTCATCACATCACTGCTCGCAAAGTTCTCACTAGCAATAAGTTCCAAACCATTTCTTTGTCTCTCTTCTTCTTTTTTAATCAGATTAAAAATCTCTAAATCTCCAGCCATAATCTTAATAGTTAAATATGATTCAAAAGTAAGAAAAGCATTCGATTAATTAACATAAAATAATATATTTGGATATCAATTTAAATGTTGTTTACTTTAGAAAAAACTTATATATGAGCTTAAAAGCCAACGATCCAAACCGCAAAACCTGGTTAGATATTCCAGAAAATACAGACTTCCCGATACAAAATATTCCTTTTGGGGTTTTTTTGACTAGAGATGACATTATCACTATCGGTACCAGGATAGGGGATTATGCAATCGATTTAGGCGCACTACATCAATTAGGATATTTTGAAAATATACCACTTACAGACGATATTTTTCTGCAAGATTCTTTGAATGATTTCATTGCTGACGGCAGAAAAACATGGAGAAGCGTGAGAAACAGAATCGCTGAGATTTTTGATGAGGACAATACTAAACTAAAAGATAATAAAGACCACTGTCAAACTGTACTTTTTACGCTCGACGAAATTGAAATGCAGATGCCCGTTGTAGTAGGAGATTACACAGATTTTTATTCCAGCAAAGAGCATGCTACCAATATTGGGAAGATGTTTAGAGATCCGGACAATGCATTGTTACCGAATTGGTTACACGTACCTGTAGGCTATCATGGTAGAAGTTCATCTATTATTCCTAGTGGAATTTCTGTGCATAGGCCTCAAGGTCAAAAATTACCAAAAGGAGCAGATACACCAATTTTTGGTCCATCAAGATTAGTAGATTTTGAATTGGAGATGGCTTTTATCACAACTGCTGCAAATCAACTAGGTCAACCCATCCCAATTGATGAAGCAGAAAACCAAATTTTTGGAATGGTTATCTTTAATGATTGGAGTGCAAGAGATATTCAGAAATGGGAATATGTACCGTTAGGGCCATTTTTAGCTAAAAGTTTTGCTTCTTCAATATCACCATGGATTGTTACACTGGACGCCTTAGAACCTTTTAGAGTTGAAAGTCCAAAACCTATAAAACCTTTTTTACCATATTTAGTTGCTAAGGACAATAGAAAGAGTTACGACATAAATCTTGAGGTTGGAATCACACCCAAAGACAGTGATGAAACGGTTATTTCCAGAACCAATTTTAAATATATGTATTGGAATATGAGTCAGCAATTGGCTCATCATACTGTGAATGGTTGTCCCGTTAATTCAGGAGATATGATGGCTAGCGGAACTATTTCCGGACCAACACCAGATTCTTATGGCTCTATGATGGAATTATCCTGGAGAGGAGAAAAACCTTTAAAATTGAAAGATGGTGCTGAACGTAAGTTCGTTGAAGATTATGACACAGTAACCATGAGAGGATATTGCCAAAATCATGAAGTAAGAATTGGTTTTGGAGAAGTATCAACAAAGCTTTTACCCATATTTAAGGATAAAAAATGAACAATAATCAAGAAGTGATGATCGAAAAGCTCAAGTCGATTATCACCCCTTATGTCAATAGAACTGAAGCCTTAGAAAACTTATCTGAAGACACCGAATTTATAAAAGATCTTGAAATTAATTCTGCAAATTTAGTAGATGTGATTTTGGATGTTGAAGATGAATTTGACATCAGGATTGAAAATGAAGAAATGGAAAAAATGTTATCTGTTGGTGCTTCTCTTGACATTATAAAATCGAAAATAGAAGCCCCCTAATCCCCGAAGGGGGAATTTTTCCTTCTATATCTCTTAACATTTAAGATGCTAAAACTCTTATCCAAAGTATGGATAGAATACTGTAACACAATAATACTTGCAATTAGCAAAGGCAAATAAAGAAAATGATGATAAGCTTCTTCCCTTAGGGAAGACGGGAGATGGGCTCCTTATTGGCAACGACATCATAGATTGGCAAATTGCCAAACGACAAATCCAAAATATTGAACGACGTCGATTAGAAAAACTCTTCAATCCTACAGAGATTGAGGATATTATTAATGCTGAAAATCAAATCTTATTCTATTGGAAGCTTTGGGCTGCAAAAGAAGCCGCTTACAAAGCTTGGCAACGATTTACAATTTCTGAGCCCGTTTTTAATCCAAAATATTTCAATTGTAAAATATTATCTGAGGATAAAATTAAAGTTCAAACCTCTTCATTAAAATTTGATATAAATATTGAACGAAAACCTGAGTATATTCAGGCTTTCATAGAAATTGAAGAATATTCAAATTTGGTTTTTAAAACAACTGAATACCAACATTTCATTTCAGCTTTAAATGAAAAGAATTGGTTAATTGAAAAAGCCCAATTCAACATACCATATATAAAAAATAAACTCACAGAAAAAAGGTTTCCTGTGAGTTTGTCTCATGATGGTCGATTTTATGCTTTAAGTATTTCTAAATTTGTAATAGAATAATTAAAATTATAAGGAATTAACTGCATTTATTCAAAAGACATATCTCCCTCGTTTGGATTATAAACATAATCGAAGGTATAGTATCTTGATTCGTCTGAAAATCCATCTGGATTTTCCGGAGCATCTTTGTAATAACTGATAATTTCCACTTTTGCATAACGATTGTCCCGCGTCTTAAACACTAAGATTACACCAGGTATTTTGGTGACAAGATTGGTCATAAAATTGTAATTGTACCATCCGTTGTCACTTCCTGTTGGAATAGCAAACCCTTCAGAATTGTCTTGTGCAAACACAATATCCTCTGCAGAAGTTAAACTCGCGAATGTTCCGTTATAAATTCCTGCCGCTGCATCTCCGTTTCTTGGGGGTTCATCGGTTGTGCCAGTCACCGAGCCACCATTTACGGCTATAGTTGTTCCACGAAACGCAATATCCCATTCGGTTTCACTATCGGTAACCATTCCTGTTTCAAAATCAAATTTTGTAAACTCACCGCCAATAGGCTCGCCTTGTCCACCAGTTTGAGGTGCATGTAGATTTTCTATGGTAACAGTTTCTATTTCAGCTTGAATAATACTTTCATCATCTGAAGAACAAGAAAATATACCAAAGCATAGTGATAATAAAATTAGAAGTTGATTCGTTTTGTTCATTTTCATAGTAATTAAAGTTAAAAATTATAATTTAGGGTTGTAAAAAATTGAATTCCATTAATGTTCGGAATATTGATATCGGTATAATTCAACAAATTGTTAATGCCAATTTGTAAATCGAAATTATGGTTGAGACGTGTTGTAGTGGCAAAATTTGCAGTGACGAAACCATCTACGAAACTGTTATCATTCGAGTCTAAAATATTATTTCCGTTGCTGTCAAAAAGACCGTATTTGCTTCTATAAATTAACCTGAGATTGGCATTTGATTTTAGCTCTGGGATTTTATAAAAAAATTTTAAGTTGGCCATATGTCGAGAGCGGTTGATTAATCCAAAGTAATCTGAGCGATCCAACTCTACAGTTCTACCATTTTCAGTAGTAAAAATTTCACCATTTCTTATGCGATCAAGTTGATTTTTGTCGTAAGCGTACAACAGTTGGTAACCGCCTTGAATATTGAAGTTTTTATGCCAATCGAATTTAAAGTCAAACTCAAAACCTGTGGTGATAATCCGATCAAAGTTTCTATAGCTAAATACGTTTTGGCCGTTTGTTTTTCTTGCGATGATTTGTGTGTCAATCAAATTGGTAATGTCATTTCTGAAAAAATTAATTTCAGATCTCCATTTTCCTTTTTTAAAACTTGTGCCTAGGTTTATGCCTATAGAGCTTTCGGCTTCTAAGGGTTGATCAAAAATACCAAGCGGTACTTCAATACTTAAAATCTGTCCGGCATTATCTAATTCCTGAAGTTTTTCTGTGGCTACGTTATAACCCAAAACAGTATAACCAACTGCGGCATTTGAAAAGTCAAAGTATAATTGTCTAAAATCAGGCGCTTTAAAGCCATAACCTAATGATGTTTTAAAAGCAAAGTTTTCGTTTAAATCATATCTTAGTGCGAATTTTGGACTCAATTGGTTACTATATTCCGAATGATTGTCGAATCTTGCGCCAATTATCACATTTAAATCTCTGAGAGGTAAAACTTCCCATTGCGAATACACATATTGCGATTGAAAATTTATACTAGTGTCAAAAAAAGTTCTGTCCAGTTGGTCGTATTGGTAACCAATTCCCGAAGTGATAGTTCCTGCTTTTTCAAAGCTGTAAATGCCTCTGATTTCTGGTCGTAATAAATTCTGATTAAAATCACTTTGAAACAAAATGTCATCAGTCACTGGGCTTTGCGATAACTCATTAGCTTTATAATTTGTATAGTAAAATTCATATTCAAACCTTAATGCATTACTCCATTGATGGTCAAGTTTGATATGTGAATTCCATTCATTTTCTTTAATGCTGCCTTCAAAAAAGTCGTTGTTGCTTTCAATATTATTTTCCTGAAGTTGATTATAAAATCGTGCAGAACTAAATAGTTTTAGATCTTCAGAAAAGTCATATAACAATTGAGTGCTGATGGTGTAGTTTTCAAACGGGCTGACCGTTTGCCCGGCATCGTCTTCAACCAAATCATAGCCGTCGCTGGAAAAACGATTAACAGAAAAGGCGTAGCCAAATTTTTCAAATTTTTGTCTCAAATTTACATTAGCATCAAGCGTTGTAAAACTGCCGGCGCGAAAAGAGGTGTTTCCTTTAAGCTTATCGATTTTTGGTTTATCAGTGATTATATTTACAACACCTCCAAGAGCTTCGCTGCCGTAAAGTGCACTCGAGGGTCCCTTGACAATTTCGATTTGTTTAATATTTGCAACAGTAAGTCGGTTCAGATTAAAATTTCCGGAACTTCTGCCAACTAATGGAACGCCATCTATCATGATCATGATATAATCGTTGTCTATGCCTTGTATTTGTAAACCTTCAAAACCGCTCTCGTCAGGAACAAGTTTAAGTCCAGTTTGTTCAGCCAATATTTCATTAACTCTTATGGTTCCCGTTTGTTGAATTTGCTTTTTAGAGACTAAAGTCACTGGAAGTGGAAGCGAAGACAGTTGACGAGAAGTTCTTGTAGCAGTAATGATGACTTCATTTAAGTCATCCATTATTAAAGAATCTGATAATTTTTCCTGTCCTTGACACAAACCCACAGTCGTCAAAACCAACAGCTTTGTTATGCTCTTTTTTACTTCAAATATCATATTCAATGTGCGCAAATTTTTAGAAACGTTTAATTAGATTAAGTCTAAATAAAATTTATATTTGCAAATATAGGATTATAACTTATTTAGACTAATTAAAAATAATATTTTATGAAACGTTTATTTTTCACCATGATTTTAGCCTTTATAACCGTGATTTCAGTTAATTCGCAATCCAAAAAGAAAAAGGACATTGCTTCTATCAAAGACATGTGCGGTTGTTTTGAAGTTACTTTCAATTTTGCTGAAACCTTTAATTTTGTGCAGGATTCACTTTACAAACCTTCTGAAAATAAAGTCAGCTATGGATTAGAATGGGCAGAATTAATAGTTGATGAGAATGATGAAATTTCGATTCAACATTTGCTGCAGGTTGGGTCAGAATCTAAGCCATATATTGTAAAACACTGGCGTCAGGATTGGTTATATGAAAACCAGGATTTTTATATGTTTAATGGTGATAACGAATGGCTATATACTGAATTAGACAAAAAAGTAGTCGATGGCCAGTGGACACAAAAAGTTTATCAGGTAGATGATAGTCCAAGGTATGAAGGTACCGGTTCCTGGGTTCATATCGACGGGAAAAGTTACTGGGAAAGCACCACGCCAGCCCCACTACCGAGAAGAGAATATACGAAGAGAAGCGATTACAATTTGACTATGAGAGGAAACAGACATGAGATTACTTCTAGTGGTTGGGTTCACGATCAGGATAATAAAAAAATTGTGAGAGCAAATGGAGAAGAAGATGTTGTGATCGCACACGAAAAAGGATACAATATTTACAAGAAAGTTGACGATAGTCGTTGCCAGGCTGCTCAGGATTGGTGGAAAGAACATAACGAAAAATGGGCAACCGTTCGTGCAAAATGGGATGAAGTATTCAATAGAAATACAGATCTAAATTTACATTCAAAAGTAGATAACAAGGTATTATTTAAGCATCTTTTTGATGAGGATATGACTAAAAAAAAGGAAATAGAAAGCACAATTGAAGCTTTCGTTATCAAGTAAATTATGAGAAATTATCTTTTCATATTCTTCTTTGTACTTGCAAACTTTGTAATTGCGCAAGACAATATTTTCCATGACAGAAACTTTTGGAAACAGAATCCAAGTATTGAAAAAATTGAAATATTAATCAGTCAGGGAAATGATATATCCAGCCTGAATTCCAATGCTTTTGATGCCGTTACCTGGGCTTTGATTGAAAAAGTTGACAATGAAACCGTAAAATACTTATTGTCCAAAGAAGGAAATGGCGTCAATAAACTTACCCACGATGGCAGGACTTATATTTTTTGGGCTGCTTACAAAGACAATCTGGAAATGATGAAATATTTGGTTGACCGTGGAGCGAAAACTGATATCATTGACAGTCATGGATATTCAGTTTTCAATTTTGCAGCGACTACAGGTCAGCAGAATATTGAATTATATGACTTTTTGATTGAGAATGGTGCCAAACCTACAGAAGAAATAAACCATAATGGTGCTAATGCTATTTTGCTTATTGCTCCATTTGTGAGCGATTTTAGAGTCATCGATTACTTTGAGAGTTTAGGACTGGATAAAAATTCTAAAGATGAACACGGCAATGGAAGTTTCAATTATGCAGCGAAGGGTGGAAATATTTCTTTCTTGGAAGCTTTAATCGAAAAGGATTACGATTATAAAACCCTAAATAAATTTGGAGGTAATGCCTTTATGATGGCAAGTCAGGGCAGAAGAGGTCATACCAATTCCCTAAAGGTTTACCAATTTCTAGACAATATTGGGTTGGAGTCTAACATTGTAGGTAAAGATGGTAAAAGTCCATTACACAATATCGCTTACAGAAATTCAGATGTTGAAACTATCAAGTTTTTTCTGAATCAGGGTATGGATGTCAACCTTCAGGATATAAATGGCAATACGCCTTTTATTAACGCTTCACGTAGTAATTCAATTGCAGTTGTAAAATTATTAAGACCATTTGTTACTGATATTAACCGTCAAAATCAAGAAGGACAATCTGCCTTGACTTTAGCTTTCCGCAATAATAGTGTTGAGGTTGTAAATTATCTTCTAGAGAATGGTGCAGATATAAATATTATTGACAAAAAAGGAAATTCTCTACCGTATTATTTACTGAATTCATTTAACAATAAAGATCAGTTTGAAGCGAAATTGAAAATTTTGAAAGGCAATAGTATTTCTTTAAGAGATACACAACAAAACGGTAACACACTTCTGCATGAAGCTATTTTAATGGGTAACAAAAATTTAGTTGAACGTGTTTTACCATTCAGAATTAACATTAATGCTAAAAATGATGAGGGTAATACAGCGCTTCACCTGGCAGCTATGAAAGCTAAAAACGAAGACATCTTGAGGTTGCTCATTACAAACGGAGCAGATAAATCTATTAAAACTGAATTTGAAGAATCTGTTTATGATTTAGCCCTTGAAAATGAACTTTTAAAACTTGATAAAACCAATATTGAGTTTTTAAAATAATTTAATTAATCCACCGCGTTCCCAGCGCCTTTGCGAGAAATTAAAAACAACCAGAAAATTATGAATGTAAATTTTTAATATTATGTCAATACATCAGGTTATAAAATCCCTAATGCTTGGTTTAGTAATCTTCATTTCAACGAGTTTTACAATTTTAAATTCAGAAGAATCATCTTATAAATGTATGGTTCAACTCAAAAATTACATCGGTGAAGGAGCATATGTTGTAGTTTCTTTGATTAATCCTGAAAACGAATATGAGAAAACACTTTATGTCTTAGGAGAAGATGATGAATGGTATTTTGACATTGATGAATGGTGGCAATTTCAAGGAAAGGTAAGAAGAGATATAAGTGCTATTACAGGAGCAACCATCAGTGGTGGCGAACGCTCAATTTTTGTACTGAATCTGGACAACGAAAAGATTGATAAGGGCTATAAAATTAGATTTGAAACAGCCGTTGAAGATCAGGAATATTATACAAAAGACTTAGAATTTGACTTGACTGCAGAAGCTTTAAAAAGGAAGTTTGAAGGTAAAGGGTTTATCCGTTATGTAAGATTATTGCCTCAGTAAGTTTTTGTATTTAAGTCTTAATTTTACTTTGTCATTAAAAGATTTTTTTCAATCGATTAAATCCTAGCAGTCATAAGTAGATAGTTTTTTAATTTAAAATTAGTTGATTATCGGTCAGCGTTTTTTCGGGAAAGTACAAAGTGTGAAGTTTTAGAAAATAAGATCAACAACTAAAAACTAAAAACTAAAAACTATAATCTAGCGACTTTATAATTATGACCTTATCTATTTGGAGATACAGCCATTACCTTCTTGCGGTCATTACTGGTGTTTTTATTTTTATAGCCTCGGTTACTGGGATAATTCTATCTTTTGAACCCATTTCAGAAAAATATAGTGGACAAAAATTTTCAGTTTCTGATGAAGTTTTATTAGTTAAAACTATTTCACAACTTCAGAAAACTCATCAAGAAGTTTATAGTATATCAGTTGATGAAAACGACTTTGTTCTAGCCAACTTGATCACTAAGGAAGGAAAAAGTGGTGATTTTTATATTAATCCTTTATCTGGTGAAATATTAGGACAACCTGAACCAAAGTCAGAAATATTTGAGTTTGCCACCAATTTACATCGATCCCTATTTTTGAAATCAACCGGACGGTTGATAATTGGTGTTGTTTCATTTTTACTTCTCCTTATTGCTTTAAGTGGATTTGTTTTAGTCGCGAAACGGCAAGGTGGAATCAAAAAATGGTTTTCTAAAGTGGTTTATGAAAAGGCCTCAACTTACTACCATGTTACTTTAAGCCGATGGACAATTGTACCCATAATAATTATCACCATTTCCGGAGTTTTTTTGTCTCTGGATCGATTTTCAATTTTGCCTCAAGATGAGTTAAAACATGAAATTTCACATAGCCAAATAGACGCAAAAGAGATTTCAATTGAAAACTTTGAAATTTTTAATCAGTATTCTATTTATGATATCTCAAGTTTAGAATTTCCGTTTTCACCGTTTGAAGAAGATCATTTTATTCTAAAAACACCACAAGAAGAATTGTATGTCAATCAATTCACAGGAGAAATCATAAGTGAAGCCAAAGTTTCTGCAATATCTCAAATTGTAGATTGGAGTTTGTTTTTGCATACGGGTCAAGGCAGTATTTTATGGTCAGCTGTTTTGGGGCTATCATCTATTGTATTAATTATCTTGATGATATCTGGTTACGTAATTGCTTACAATCGAATTTCAAATTCTTCAACATTTAAAAATAAATTTTCAGCTGATGAAGCAGAATGCATTATCTTGGTAGGATCTGAAACAGGTAGCACTTTCAAATTTGCTCATCGATTTGCTGATGCCTTATTAAAGGCCAAGAAAACAGTTTTTGTTGATGCTCTAAATAATTTTTCAAATTACAAAAAGGCTAAACATCTTTTAGTTTTTACAGCAACTTACGGTGAAGGCGAAGCACCAGCTAATGCTTCAGGATTTAAAGATAAACTACAAGATTTTCAATCAGATAAGTCTTTGAAATACTCAGTGGTTGGTTTTGGATCTTTAGCTTATCCAGATTTTTGTCAATTTGCTATTGAAGTTGATCAGTTATTTAATAAGCAAGATCTCTTTCACCAAAACCTACCTTTGTTTAAAATCAATAAACAGTCTGAGAAGGAGTTTGCCCAATGGACAAAACAATGGAACGCAAGTCAGCACTTAAATCTGAAGTTCGATACAAAAGCAAAAAAAATTATAGGTCTTCATGATTTTGAAGTGACAGAAATTTCAGGACTGAATAACGATGACACTTATATAATAAAGCTTAAACCTAAAAGAAATCTTCAATATCAATCAGGAGACTTGTTGATTTTTTATCCAACAGAAGATTTTGTAGAACGTCAATATTCGATCGCTAGAATAAATGATAAAATTCTTTTAAGTATCAAAAGACATGAATTTGGGATTTGCTCTAACTTCTTATTCAATCAACAAGTCGGAAAGGTGCTCAAAGCAAAATTGAAAGCTAATCCAAAGTTTCATTTACCTAAAACAGCTAAGAACGTCATAATGATTTCAAACGGAACTGGGATAGCTCCTTTTTTAGGGATGCTTTCAGCTCATCCGCAAATAAAAAAGCATTTACTTTGGGGTGGTCGTGATAAAAATTCAATTGCATTGTATCGTCATTGTATTGATTCAGCTTTAAAAAGCAAATCTTTAGATGCTTTTGAAATGGCTTTGTCCAGAGGTGAAGATTCAAAGTATGTTCAGGATTTAATTTCAGTACACATCAATATGTTTACAAACGCTATAAATAATAAGGGCGTTATAATGATCTGTGGATCGATTGCAATGCAAAATCAAGTTTTACGTACCATTGAAGACTTAATTATTCCGCGTTTAGGAAAGACTCTATTGGAATTAAAAAATAGTCAGCAGTTGAAGATGGATTGCTATTAAAATAACTTATTTTCTTTCGAGTAGCATCACTACGAACAAAATCAGGTAAAGCAAAATCCCAGAACCACCTAGTAATGCAAATATTACAAATGCTATGCGTAATATCCGAGCTTCAGAATTCAATTTATGGCTTAACCATTCACAAACGCCTAATATCATATTATTTAATTTTTAAAATTTTATAATGATTTTTAATTAATGTAAAGTTTATAAGTATTTTTTTTCAATATAGAAAGTCCCAAACGGTAATATTGATCCCAGAATAACAATAGCCAGTGTTTTCCAATCCCATTGTTTTATTTCTTTGACGAAAATGGCCCAGGCTATATAGGCGACGAAAAGCACACCATGAGCCATACCCACAACTCTTACCCAACTCGGGTCATCCCAAATGTATTTTAAAGGCATGGCTATAAACAGTAAGACTAA
>Ga0207419_1001729_pt1 | contig 15688 bp, 16 predicted proteins | sample ElkSloMetagenome_4_FD_184723 | JGI IMG/M metagenome (GOLD analysis project Ga0207419, IMG submission 184723) | Hot spring microbial communities from Elkhorn Slough, Monterey Bay, USA - MD2A (version 2) | ecosystem: Environmental > Aquatic > Marine > Intertidal zone > Estuary: Microbial mat ...
GTTTTTTGTTGAGTTGTTAAGTTGGGGCGTTGATGAGACACATAGCATGTCGCACATTGCATATGAATGTTCAACTTCACAAATTACAAACTTTAGCCAGCACGGTTCGACTTTCAAGGGCATATAAAATGTCGATTATATTCGGCTATTTCTTAAGTAGGAGGACAAAAATAATAATGTCCTTAGCCCTAGGATTAATTGTAAAATTCTCATGATGAGTTTATTACATCAAGTCCTAGTAAGGGTTTTGTATATATCTATTTTTGCATTATTAAGTACTCAGTTTTTTTGTAGCAAAGAGTTGTAGTATGCTATTGAGCTCTCGCTCTTGATGGAAATTAGCCCTAACGTGCACAAATTGATTTAAGGCCAAGTCTATGCGCTCTTTTGCAGAAAGCCGCGCAAAGCGGTTAAGGATAGTCAAGCAAGATTTGGCATCGACAGCTTCAAACAATAGGTTGTCCTCAACGCCATAAAGCACGTCATGCATCCCTGCAATATTAGCCGCTATGACAGGTACCTTAAGCGCACAAGCTTCTAATAAAACATTGGGCATACCATCGTAAAAGGAGGGCAATACGACTGCATCACAGGCCAAGTAGTATTTTATTAATTCGTAGCGATCCATAAAAGGAAGTAAGCTCGCATTTATTTGATACTCTTCTACTAAGCTCTGAGTAGAGGCCTGCAGCTCACCAACCAACAGTAAATGAAAAGCCTCTTTTTGCTGGCTTTTACTCAAGCATTCTAAAAAGAAATTGATGCCTTTTTTAGGTTTGAGATGCCCAAATATGCCAATTATACTTTTATTTCCATGAGCTTCTTTTTTTCTGAAATCCTCTGCAAAAATCTCGTCGCTTTTTAGGGGCTGCCATTCTTTAGTATCTATGCTATTGGGGGTAAAAAAAACTTTTTTTTCTGGATACATCAAAAGCAGTTTCGCCTGCATCTCTTGGGTAACCGTACCGATGCAGGTGGCTTGCTCTATGGCCCTTTGCAGCACTGTTATTTTTCTCGAAGTAAAAAGGGCTTGATCAAAATCATTTCCTCTTAATAATATTACCAATGGCAATTTTAGCCACTGACTAAAAACAGGTGCGGCTGTTAGGCTTATAAAACCACCAAAAGCCACAATATGGGTCAATAGGGTCTGCTCAGCCATTTTTCTTATGTGCAGCCAAGCTCGGTTTACAGTGTGGGCCTCGTCCTCTTCTAAAGGGATACTTGTATGGCTGCCGTTCACTTGCGTTTGGGTATTTATTTTTCGCTTTCTACTGCCAAAGTGGAGTATGTGCACCTCAATGTTTGCAGACCTCAGCGAGTTCACAATTCGATCACAAGATTGCGCCATACCACCACGCTGTGGAGGATAATTGTCTGTAAGCAATAATATGTTGGTTTGGGGAGCTTGCATTTTTTTGAATGGAGTTGAAAAGACAAGCTACTAATTAAAGAATTTTAGCAAAAATTTACAGGTTTTAAAATTAAATCTCGCAATCGGCCGTCCTTTACCACCTTTTTAAGGTGGGTGATTAAACTTAATTTCTATTTGTAGTGGTACTTCATTTTTAAGCCCTAATAAATTAAGTGTCAAGCAATTAGGTATTCAGCAAAAATAAAGAGATATTTGCATTCCTAAATTAGCGCAATACAATCACATCGCACGATTACAAATAACCGCATTTTTTTCGCAACTAGTTACAACAAAGCGGCCAACAACTATCACCTTTTTTAAACCAAAAACACACACAACATGGAACTTAATGCTGAAACATTAGGCTACAAAAATGAAATCTCACAGGTGGACGCTGATTCTCCACTATTGCATCAATCATTTACAGAACAGGGCAAGTTATATTTTCTAGAGGGCAATTTTGATTTCGCGCTCAAATATTTTAGGTACTCCTTAGAGTTGGCTGTCCAAACCGAGTCACCTCAGTTTCTGATCAAGCACTATATGGAATGTTTATTAGAAGCACTAGAGATGACAGAAAACTATACGGCTGTTATTACCTACTGTGATCGTGTGATCAACTTGCTTGAAGAAGAAGAAAAGAATTTAGAAAAAAGTGTTTACTTGACCCAGGCCTATCAGAAAAAAGGAATATTGTTATTGAAGTCTGGCAAAAATAAGGAAAGCAAAAAACTACTAGAGGCGAGCCTCAACATGGCAAAAGCCAATAAATTCCCCTTGCCTTTAGCAGAAAACATTTTATTCTTGATCAATTCGGGCATCAATCCTGATAAGAAAAGAATTTTTGAAGAACAGCAGCAAGCTGGCTACTTTTTTATCAATCCAGAGAATACCAACAAAGCCATTGCGCTAAAGATTGAGAATTGATCAAACGTATTCACTTTCAATAAAAAAGCTTCTTTGAAATAAAGAAGCTTTTTTATTTAGTATTAAACGGAATCTTACGCATCCCACTTCCCCTCAAAAGCAATCTCAGAAATAGCCTTTCTGGATCTTGTTGCGCTTTCTTTTGCCTGAAGATTTTCGCTCAGGATGGAAGCATCGCCTTGGTAGCCCACTGCAATAGCAGCGATTGCCTCATACCCCTCAGGTATGTTCAAAATTTCTTTTGCCTTATCTGGAAAGAAACCGGCCATTTGATGCACGTACAAACCTAAATTGGTAGCCTGTATAGACAAATTGGCCACTGCTGCACCAGTGTCGTACCAAGCATGCTTATTTGGTTTATCGTTCATGCTGAAAGATTTTTTAGCAATGGCAATCATGAGCAAAGAGGCGTTTTTGGCCCAACTTTGATTAAATTCATTAATGGTAGAAAATATATCGCTATAAGCTGTTTCATTCTCCTTGGTGGCATAAATAAAACGCCAAGGCTGCTCATTAAAACAAGAAGCCGCCCATCTTGCTGCCTCAAAAAGTTGCTGTATTTTCTTTTCTTCAATAGGTTTATCGGCAAAAGCCCTAATGCTTTTTCTTTCTCGTATTGGGTCTATAATATTGATTCGGGAATTCATAATATTAAATTTGCATGTTACACCATATATTAACATACAAAGCTATTTTTAGTTCTAAAATCGTTTAAAATATTACAGTTGGGTAAGCTAAGCATTTTTCTTAAAATTCAATGTTATACCATTTTAATTCTTCCTTTCTTCTAAAAACTCGCTTTAAATAAGTGGAATTCTTTAAAAAGGAAGGTGCTTTTTCGACGAGTTTGAATCCGAAAGACCTTGGTAATTTGGTATAGATTGATTTTGGTGGCTTAGACCATTTTAAATCTTTTAACTTATTACCCGTATCAAAATGATGCATATAGATGTTTTTGATGCCAAGTTCTTTTAAAGAAAAATCAAACACAGCAGCTAAAATGGCCTCGTTCCAAATGGCGTAGTAAGGCTTAAGTACATTAAGATAATATTGCTCATACTTATTAAAGTCGCTCCTCATATCGAATCTTATAAGCCAATGTTCATTTGGGTTTCTTTTAGCTTGCTTCTCCTTCAGCAGTAACTCGTAAGAACTTTTGGCCTCGCGTAGCCAATCGTTTTGGATTTCTTCAATGAGTAACTCGCCAGTTCCAAGGTCTATGTCTAACCTCGCCCAAGCCAAAGTATTTCTTTTTTCAGAAACAGGATGGCCACCAAGTGCAAACGGGCCGAGCCTATCAAACGGTTTGATCAGATTAAAGTAAGGTACATCGTGCTGTAATGAGAAGTTAAGTCTCAATACCAAGTTATAACCTGGCCTACTGGTTTGATCCCAAATACTTTTGCGATGCTTGTTGCTATACTCGCCCCAATGGCCTAATTCTAACTCAAAGTAAAAATTTTCTTTGGCCCAGTAATTCTCTAGTAAATCACTTGTAAGCGACTTGCCTGGCAATTTTGCCATGAGATTTTTTACCTCATTTTTATTCAATAAAAAGCCAAAGTCACTTTTTTTGATTTCAGCCACTTTGGCCCCACCATTTTCCCATCGCTTTAGTTTTTCTGCAAGGATGGTAAAGGCATATTTATCCTTAAAATAAGGAAATGGTTTTCTATCAATATCCAAACAAGTTTGGATATATTCAATTTCGTTCAGTTCCATAACAAAACAGATTTAAATGGTTGAAATATGCTCTTTGGGTGAGCAAACCAGCCAAATAGCCTGTTTTGCCCACCGCCTAGAACACTAAAAAGTTGGGATTACTGCCAGCTTCCTGCTGCCAGTAATCAGGCTGAGAATCTATTGCACACATATTTTTCTAAGTTTTATTTTAATGATTGAACATCATTTGATTACAATTTAAGTTCTAAATAACCTCGTCATTACGAGACCTAATATTTTTCACAAAATACACAAAACTACATGACGTCACTGCGCACCGAAGCGTAAGGCTTGTGGGCAAGAGTAGATCGGACCGCCGATGCGGCAGTCTGTTGGCTAATAGGTTATAGATTGCTTTGGTTTTGCCTAGCTTAATACCCTAATCCAAAACCGCGCAATGACGCCAAAACATAAACACGTCATAAGCAGTGAAACGAAGTAATCTGACAGCTACTTCCAAACAGATGGCTTCGCTACCACTCGCCATGACGTCGCATCAAGCACCGTCCATACGAACCACCTTTGGCAAAAACTTACCAACTACTTCTACCAATTCTTTCTGCGCACCCATTACCTTATGGATGTCTTTGTATGCCATAGGTGCCTCATCAATGCCACCGCCGATTAAATCTACACCATAATCTCTGAGCATTTTGAGCCAAGCCTTTTTTTCTATGGTCTCTTTGGCTTGTCTTCTAGACATTAACCTACCTGCCCCATGCGATGCAGAATTAATAGCGACTTGCTCGCCTTTTCCACGCACAATAAAACCTGCCGTTACCATAGATCCAGGTATGATACCAAGTACGCCTTTGCCCGCTGGGGTAGCGCCTTTTCTGTGCACGATCACTTCTCTGCCGTCGGCTAATTGCTCTTTCCATGCAAAATTGTGGTGGTTTTCTACCTGAGCCACAGGCTTTTCGCCCAGTGCTTTTGCCAGCTTTTTATGGATTTGGTGATGGCATGCCGAAGCGTAATCACCGGCCAAATTCATGGCTAGCCAATACTCCTGACCAGCTTCTGTATCTAAGTCGAGCCAAGCCAAATACTTGGCCTCTCTTGGTAATTGGCACTTACTCATAGCCAATTGGGTATAGTATTTAGCAATGTTTGCGCCCATACCTCTTGAGCCAGAGTGAGAAAGGATGCCTACGTATTTGCCAGTAGGTAGGCTCCATTCGTTTTGATCATCCAAAATTTCCACTTCGCCAAATTCTACAAAGTGGTTGCCTGAACCTGAAGAGCCAATCTGATGATAAGCCCTACCTTTTTGCTTTTTCACAATTCCTATTTCATCAAACTCTTTTCGCTCGAAAATGGGGTCATCCATCGTTTTTTTAAAGCCCGCACTGCCGCCAAACTGTGTATGATCGGCCAAATACTGCTTTAAATTATGCCTGTGGCGTTCAATGTAATTACTGGGCATATTGTAGATAGTCATACACATTCTGCATCCAATATCCACACCTACACCATAGGGGATCACCGCATTTTCTGTGGCCAAAACGCCACCGATGGGCAAACCATAGCCTTGGTGGGCATCGGGCATTAAAGCCCCCGCTACTGAAACAGGCAGCTTACCTGCAATTTCCATCTGATGCCTTGCACCTTGCTCTATGTGCTCTTCTCCGTAAATGGCGTAATCCATACTTTTTGTTTTGAGCACATGCGTTTCTTTTCTCGCTTGGCTCGTTTGAAGCGCATCTATAAAAGGGGCAAAATTGGCATCGCCTCTAAATTCTTCTGGCTTGGCCAATAGCTCTTTTACCAAATCGAGTTTTTTTACCTTTTTCTCTCTTTTATAGTGCTTTTGCAAAATGGCAAGGAGCATACTGATAGGCCTACCCTGTGGCACTCCCATTTTCAACAGCTCATTACCTCTTATTTTTTCCTTTGCCATAATTAGTTGATTGTCAGTTACAAATGATTAATTATAAATTAATAAAACACTGATTTTAAGATAGTTAAACAAAAATTATTTACCTTAAAATTATTATTTTTTGATATTAACTTTTTAAAATAAAAAAAGCCCGAACCTTAAGATTAGGTCCGGGCTTTAAGAATAAGCTTAAATAAAAAATCCCGAACCTGTAGGCCGGGAGCTAGATATATTTTAATTTAAAACTAGACTACCCAAACCTTAAATAACAAGAAACGCCATTTGCCAATGGGTCTTGAAAATCGATATGGATACTAGTTTTACGCATTGTTTTCTTTGAATTTTGCCTAAAGAGCAGTTTTTATTTGAACATGTCAAGTTTTTAAAAAATTTTTTTAAAAAAAAACCAGAAAAGGTACTTTGCCTTAAGTACTTATTTCTTCTTAAAGTATCAACTTCTTTTTTTTATTTAAAGTAGCTTTTTTCCTTTTGGCGAGATATTTTCTTTATATAGATAAAAATATTTAAGAAGCGCTTTACTTTTTTCTAACTTAGCCTTCTGTATTTTTTAAGTTAAAATTCGTCATCAATTTTTTAATCAATAAGTAATATGACATCCAATAACCTTTTTAGAAAATTCTTACTCAAAAACCACAGCTTACTATTGGTAGCTATTTTTATGGGTAGCCTTGCTTTTACCAGTTGTAAAAAGCAACCTGTAGCCACTGGTCCAACCGCTGAAGAACAGATGATTGCCCAAGCCAAATCTGAGCTTCAAGCATTGCTTAATAACGAGAGCATGTCTATAGAAGAAAAAGAAAGAAGGCTACAAGCAATCAAGGACAAAAACATCCAAGATGCCGAAGTGCAAAGTTTAATTGCGCAGGTTGAAGCCCAAATAGCTAAAGCCAAAGCAGAGCAACTTCGCATGGAGGAAGAAGAAAAAAGAAGACAGGCTGAGCTAGAAAGACAAAGAAAACTTGAAAGCAGTCCTGCCTACAAGCTCAACAACTTCTTTAATAGCATTGGAAGTGCCAGCAGTGCAGATGCTGCCAATGCTCAAATTAGTCAGGCATTGGGATTATTCTCTTCGCCTAGTGCACCTGTGTTGATAATAATCGCCCAGTCTGGCGGTATTACCGATTACGATGAACCGACTACCATACAGAAATACCTCAATTACCTAAAAGATCAGAAAAAGAAAGCAGATACCATTGAAAACATCGTTTTTGATGATGCTGGTAAAATCAAAGAATTGGAATTGACTAAATTAAGATAAAAGACATGAATAAAATAAAGCAATATTTTGCGGTAGTAACCCTACTGCTACTTATTCAGCAAGTTGCATTTGCCCAAGAACCTGAATTGGCACCTGACAGAAAAGCGGCCATAGACTCTTTGGCTCTAGAGAAAGTACGTGATTTAAGTAAGTACATTAGTATCATTGGCGATAAGGAAACGCCTTTTTCAGAAGCCAACCGCGTTATTGAGCGAGCTATGGAGCTTTTTGCCGATGGAGCTCAAATGGGCGTTTCTTCCTTGAACTCAAGCGAAGTAAAATACTATGGTATTCGTACTTATTTTAGAAGGTTGATGGCCTTGAACTATGATAAGGTGAAAATCTCTTGGTTCAACATCCAATATATTAGTGATTTAGAAAGGCAGCCTGATGGCCGTTACGTGGGCGTAATTACCATTTACCAGCGTTTTGAAGGCATTTCTGAAGATGGCATGAAATACCAAGATACCACTAAAAAAGACATTACTGTATTTGTAGAGCGTAAGCAAACTCAAATTGGTGGTCGTTTGATCGGTTTTTGGGATGTATTGCTCGGCGATATCCGCGTAAGCGAGACTACTCAATAATTTATTTTCTGAATTTCTAATGAAAGCCATGGGTTATTTAATTGCCTGTGGCTTTTTGTTATGTATCCAATTACAACCAAAATGTAATACTTACGTTTTGTTTGGGTATTGTTACTATGGCTAAGTTATTGGCCTATTTTTTAAACCAGAATTTCTATGAAATACCTATTTTTTGCTTTCATACTATTACTCACCTCTACTGTTTCTGCGCAAAACCCTTTGGGTGAATACTTAGGTGATGAGTCTGCTTTTTATGCTGAAACCAAACAAGTAAACCAATTCTTTAGGCGCTTTAATAATGAAGAAGATAAAGATGGGGTAAAATACAATCCTAACAATAAAAAATACCGCAGTCTTAAAGACCGAAAGAAATACCTAGAAATCTTGTTCGATGGGCAAAATGCGAGCATTACCCCAAATCTTAAACAAGAGTTTATTGCCACGGTAAACGATGCCAACAACCCTGTTTTTTTAGATTTTAGAAACGGCGATTGGTTCTCTGAGGTAACTGCCCGATTTAATTACAAAGGGCAAGAAGAAACTGCTTATTTATACCTGCGCTTAGAACCAGATCGCAAGGGCTATAAATGGGTTTTGCATCACATACACTACGCACGTTATTCCAATTTGCTTCCTGCCAAAGAAAGCGAGGAAAAAAAGTTTATCCACCCTATGAGCCATGAGTTGGATTTCATGAATTTGAATAAGGCTTTTGACGATACTCAAAATCTGCAAGATTATGCCTACAAAGGCTATAAACCCGATTATCTTACTTTATTTTTGTATGATTTAAAAAGGGGAGATCTAAAGTTTAGGACTGTTGCTGATGTAAAATTCCATTTCTTTCAAGTAGATGAGTGGTACTTTGAAATCTCAGAATTTAACCGAAAAGGTATGAACCGCGGTTGGCTCATCTCTAGCCTCGCCAAAGTACCCGAAACACAGAAAGAAGTATTTAGAAGGTATTTGTTTAGGGAGTAGATTTTTTTTAATGGTTAATGGTGAATTGTTAATGATTAGTTTTTGAAACTTTCCAATGCCTTAACTCAAAAAATCCCCCAAAGCTACAATGGCAAAATCTGTTTAGCTCTATATACGAAGTAAGACTTTGCAACGGCATTTGGGGGTTATTGCTGATAACAGTAGCATTCAGTAACTTTAAAGGAGATAAAAATAATCTTTGCTCAATGGACTTAATATCAAAAAGGATTACAATTAACCCTAAAGTTTGTTTTGGAAAACCTACAGTCAGGAATTTACGATATCCAGTAGAGGTGCTTTTAGACTTACTTTCTGCTGGAATGACGACCGAAGAAATCCTTGAGGATTATCCCGACTTGGAAAAAGAAGACATTTCTGCATGTTTACAGTTTGCGGCAAAGAAATTAAAATCTATTTGATTGTTGGGTAAATAATAAACTGTAAAACTATTATAGAAGAAGTTCCTAAAAGGATTATAATCGCCTCGAAATAACATGCAATTCTATGTTTTTTGTCTAACAGCACTTTAACAGAATAATCTTCTTTGGGAACATACTCAGTTCTATAACCAGATTTATATCTCTTATCTCTTTTTTTTACAGGCACTTCTTTTAAGCCAAATGTAAATTTTTTCAAAAACAGCTCAACAACGAGAATTAAACCTATGACAACAGGTATAAGCCAGTTAAACGAATTTATATCGAAAAGCGATAAAATTAAATATATTGCAATCAGGCCCAATGAAACAAAAAGACCAGAAACTATAGATTTACCAATGCTAGGAAACTGAGAATTCACTCCTGACTCTTTTGCCCTTTCCACACTCTTATAAATTATCGATTCTGCTTCTCTTGCTGAAATTCTATATATGAGATATTTAATAAAATTCATGTCATAAACTTAGTAAATAAATCAATTATTTGATATAAACCATCCTTTTAAGGCATAAAAAGCCTAGGATTAATTGCTTAGAGAAGCTAGTTTATTACTAAAATCAATGCTAATCCTTGCGTGGCACATACTTTTTCCATTGATGAAAAAGTATGCAAAAAATCTAGTGGACGCCACGCGGGAAAATTTGAAACGATGCGACCGTCGCTCGCTTCGCTCAGATAACAAATTTTCCGATTATATTGTGAATTTCAAAATGCAAGTATGACTTGGCAAGACAGACTGAAAAACATATAAAATTTAATTAGAATAGATATCTAATTTTTGCGAGAAATTAAACTATACTTTCTATTTCTACTTGCTAAACCATTAGAAGTATGTTCCACAAGAATAAATGATGAATCTTGAATTTTTTCCTCATCAAAACCTAGAGACGTAATAGAAGTTGGGTTATAACTAGATTGAATTTCTCCCTTTTCATTTAAATATATCCTCTCTAGGTTAAAAAGACTTATCAAGAATTCTTTTAGGATAACTGAAAAATTAAGTATTTCTGTATTTTCTATTATTTCTATATCATTCCCTAAATTAATATCTAATTTCAATAATCTAAAAACTTCTTTTTTTTCATCAAATGCTATATAATAACCCCTATGTACTAATTTATTCCTTATAGTACTAAGGCTTCTAATAGATGAAATCTGATTATAAGTTTTCAAAGTATCCCATTTTCCGATATCACTCCACTTATTTTCTGGAATCACTTTTTCACTATCTAATACTTGCTTGATTACAGCTATAATATCATAACAAGATTTCATATTTACAATTAAGTTAAAAGAAAGACTTCTTAATAATACTAGGTCTAGATATTTACTTTCAGTTGCTTTTCTTAGATTCTCGTAAGTAATTATGCTATGAAAAATAAGTTTTAAATACATTCTTGATTTCCTTACTCTTATCAGTATTTTTTAAATTCCGACTTTTTGAAAAACGTAATCCATATCCTACTAATAAAGATTGAATTTTAACGCGGCCAGAAACCTCATCGAATGAAATAAAATCTTGGAACTTACTATCATTTAATTCAACTATTTTAGAATTAATCCCTTTAGTAATAAGAGCTATAGTCTCCATATATATAAATTTAAAACTCAAAAAAAATCCCCCAAAGCAACGATGGCAAAATCTGTTTAGCTCTATATACGAAGTAAGACTTTGCAACGGCATTTGGGGGTTATGGTTGGGGTAACATTTGAGCAGACTGGTTTAACGTGTTACAGACGAAGTAAGTCCACCCAACGACACCCAATTTTTTATGAGGCTACAAGCAATAAGAGAGATAACCGCTCTACCTTTGAGCTACACCGCTATATTAGTTATTAGATTTTAGTAATTGGTTTTACTTAATCTTCAAAATTTTAGCAGCGGTGGCAGGATTCGAACCTGCAACCTGTCGGTCCAAAGCCGAAGTATCTCTTATCTACGGCACTCATTTTATCTTAAACTGGGTTAGTTTATGCCCAATCCAGTACCTGTATCATATAGCAACTTGCTGTATGGCCTCAACAGCACTTTTTCCTTTCTCAACAGCTTCTAACATGGCAAAAACCTTATCAGACCAGCCGGCAATCAAATACACATCGTCTTCTTCTAACCTAACAGGCGCTTGTCCATAACCTGCCAAATCAAACAAATATAATTTGGCATTGGGTGCTATTTGCCTTTTGTATTGCCTCCATGCTTCTTGCAAATGATCATCACCGTATCGACTATTCCACATCTGCATATCGGTAAAGAACATTACTTTATCCATCACTTTACGGGTATTGATCAAGTATTCAATTACCAAGTAGCCATTGGTGCTGTAACCTACCGTGCCTTCTAAACTTTGCAAGGCCGAAACGTTTTTCAACACATTTTTGCTTGGCAATTTTACGGTTGCCCAAGTATCACCAAAGATGCCCGTTTCTACATGGTTGTATTTGCTTTGCAACAACATGCTCAACATCAAACCCACATCATATAACCTTATCTTACTTTTTCTAGATAAAGGTTGGTACATAGAACCTGATACATCTGAAGCAATCAACAATTTGGTATTTTTATTAAAGCCTTGTATGTTTTCAGCACTTGCTGAAACCGCTTCTTCTAAGGCCTTCATCAACACTTTTTTAGCCTCAAAATCTGTTGCTGCCAACTCGTTGTAAGCTGCCAAAAATCTTATGGGCAATTGCTTAGATTTTTTAACAGCATTTGGGTTGGCCAATCTTTTGGCAACTAACCTTAAGTGCTCAATGCTTACCCCTACCTGCAGTATATTTCTTAAGTTTCTTAATAAGGCCATGTAACCTAACTTCTTGCTTTCTATTAATGCTGCCCACTTGGTTTTAAAGGCTTTATTTCTGCTTATCTCATTTTCGTAGTGCTGCTGCCCTACTTTAGATAACTCTGTTTCCCAAGTGTAAGGCACTTGCAAATCGTCGTTTACAATTTTATCGAACAAGGCTTGCTGTGCACTATCTTTCGCTTTGGGATGCACCAAAAACAAAGCATCTTTTAAGGTTATGGCTGCCTTTCTATTGTATTTGGCAAATTGGTATTCGTCAAACTTATTAAAGGCCGCTGCCAAACCTTTTTGCAATTGCTTAGACAATCTATGCAATTTTTTAGCTTGGTAGCGCTCATTGGCCATTTGGTAATACGCCAATAATTCGGTGATTTCATCGGCACGCGCAACAACTCTTGCAGTTGCTTTGCTCAATAAGTCATTACCACTATGCACCTTGGCCAATTCTACCAACAACACCAATGGAATAGACCTTAAGTGCATTTCTTCACGAGCGTAAACCGCCAATTTTGCTACAAATCCAGGCTCACACTTTACAATCAAAGCCCTTAATCTGATGATGAATTTTTCTGAGCCTTCATAAAATTTATTGCTTGCAAATGAAGTTGCTACGGCTGTGTACAACTCCAACTCAGGGTTTAAAGCGTAAGCGCGTTCACCTTCGTAATTTTTAATAGAGCCGTGCGCTAATTCATCTTCTATTAACTTTTTTACATTAAACCTCATGGCTTTTAAAAATTTAGGGTGATTGATTTGTTTGATGTTTCAAAGTTGAAGAGTGAGTGCGCAATGTTTTTGCGTAGTGAAATTATTTTTTAATTTTCTTGAAAATTTATCTGGGGAGATGATGTCTTACTTCAAAAAAAGCTCAAAACCATTAACACAAGGTATAGGTTTTTTAATGACCCAAAGACTTATAATTGGCTTAGCCTCTAGAAATTTAATAAGTGAGTGATGGTATAAAATCGTATGCTAATGTATAAAATGCTCCTTACTACTACACAAAAATGATTTTATAGTGTCATCCCTACCGGGATTTTTACGTTTTGTTACCTTTAATCGGCTAATAATTATATCATCCCTTTGGGATTTTGTAGAAATGTATAGCAGTTAAAAAATGCTCTTATCTAACTCATCATTAAACAATAACAGTTAACCACTGATAAAATATGCCCGCAAATAGAAATGCCCTTATCCGTTATAAAACCATAGATGCTTGCCTGCGCAGGCGTAATAGAAAATGGACGCTAGAAGATTTGGTAGATGCCTGCTCAGAAGCCTTATATGAATATGAAGGAATTGATAAAGGCGTAAGCAAGCGTACGGTACAGTTGGATATACAACAAATGCGCAGTGATAAGTTGGGTTACAATGCCCCTATCATTGTAGAAGAAAAAAAGTATTATACCTATGAAGACCCCGAGTACAGCATCACCAACATACCTTTAACCGATAAAGATTTGGGCAGACTCTCTGAAGTGGTGAATATCCTCAAACAGTTCAAGGGTTTTTCTCACTTTAACGAGGTGGACAGTATGGTGCAAAAACTGGAGGACAAGGTTTACTCCGCCCGAAACCATACCGAACCTGTTATCGATTTTGAGAAGAACGAGAACTTGAAAGGTTTGGATCTGCTGGATAAGCTCTACGACAAAATTGTTAAACAAGAAAGCCTAGAAATTACCTATCAGTCATTCAGAGCCACTGAGCCGAATACATTTTCCTTCCATCCTTATTTATTAAAAGAGTATAGAAACCGATGGTTTTTGTTGGGTGTGGTGAATGAAACCTCGCCTGTGCTCAACCTTGCCATAGATCGCATACAGACTATAGCTGAAGGCAAAATGCCTTACTTGATGGAGCGCAAGAGGGAAGTACACCACTTTTTTAAGGATGTAATTGGTGTTACCGTTGATAAGGTAGAACCTATGCAAGTAAAGCTATTTGTGACACGTTCCAATGCGCCTTACGTGATTACCAAACCTCTGCATCCCTCCCAAAAAGTAATTAGTGAAAATGAAGAAGGCATCATCATCGAAATTAAGGTTAAACACAACTACGAGTTAGAAAGGGAGATTTTAGGTTTTGGAGAAAGTATGAAAGTTCTTGAACCCGAAAAGTTGCGGGAGAGAATTATAAGGAGGTTAAAAACCGCTAAAGCTTTGTATGAACAAGAAAAAGATATAGAAAACTAATTTGCTAGTTTTATTCCCGAAGAAGTGAAATTCTCTAGTGCTTTTTTCTTGTAAGTACGGCTGATATTTAGCTGTTCGTTCCCAACCTCAACAAACTCTTTGGTGTAAGCTTCAACATGATTAACATTCACGATAAACGAACGGTGTATCCTTATAAAATTTACGGGCAATTTTTGATGCATTCCAGAAATGGTCTCTTTAGTAAGCAGAGACTTATTATTGGTCAGATGGATTTTTAGATAATCGGCCAGGCTTTCCACAAACAAAATGTCTTCTAGTAAAACTTGTACGTTTTTTCTATCGGCCCTGATTATGATGTATTCTTGTTGGAGTTTTTCTTTCTCTTGTGAAAGCTTATTTAGCTGCTGCTGCATTTGTTGAAATTTCCCGAATTGCAGAATAAAAGCCTTGGTAAAAACTATTAAGTACAGGGTAGCCAAAAGCACAAAAACATCGGTTGTTACCGGATTCATATTGCTGTATTGGTAGTTGGCCAATAAGATAAAAGCACCCACCAAAACCAGCATTTCTAAATAGGTAGAAATAATTAAGGTATAAATAAAATAAAGCCCAAACTTAAAATAGCGCTGCTTTAAAAGGTATTGAGGTACTAGATAGTAATTAAAAAAGTAGGAAGTGGCTACTATAACAGGCAGCAACATGGCTACAAAGTATAAAGCTTCTACATAGCTATTATAAGATGCGCCAAAAGCAATGGTAAGCATCACCACCACAACCAACCAAAAAACAGTTTGCCAACGGAAACTCATTACACTCTTTTTGGGCAAGTTTACAGTTTACTAGCTTGCTTTTATAAAAAAGTCGATAAAATGCAGGTTTTCGTCTTGATTCAGCCTTGCTGCATAGCCTTGATCAGGCCTAGTTTTGAAAAGTTTTCAACAAAAAAATTATAACCTATGATTGAATTATTTAAAGCAGGAGGGCCATTGTATATGAGCATCCTCACGCTAGAAGCCTTACTTATGTTGGCTGTAGCTTTTGTAGTTGCCTTGCCGGTGCTAAAAGGCGAAACACCCAAAAAAGAAAAGATAGATTTTATTAAATCCTTAGGGCTATTGGCTTTTGTAACTGGGATATTTTCACAAGCCATATCTCTTTACCTGGCTTTTGATGCCATATCGCAAGTAGATGGGGTAAGTCCCGCTATGTTGGCAGGTGGGTTAAAAGTATCTATGATTACCACTATTTATGGTTTCATAATTTACCTAATTGCCTTGCTTATTACACTGGGTCTGCACAGTAAACTGAGCTTTAAAAGCAGTGAGGCATAATAAATTACGGTCTATTTATTGAGGGCCTCTAAACACTCTAATACTGCTTTGTGTATAACGGGCGCCGTTTCTGGTCCAACTGAATTGGTTTCTCCATAGGGCGAAGCATCCTCTCCATAAATATGGGGTGCTTCTTCGTCCCACTCGCTTTTGGGTATGATGTAGCCCACC
>Ga0207419_1001730_pt1 | contig 15678 bp, 14 predicted proteins | sample ElkSloMetagenome_4_FD_184723 | JGI IMG/M metagenome (GOLD analysis project Ga0207419, IMG submission 184723) | Hot spring microbial communities from Elkhorn Slough, Monterey Bay, USA - MD2A (version 2) | ecosystem: Environmental > Aquatic > Marine > Intertidal zone > Estuary: Microbial mat ...
ATTGATATTAAGGTTTAAATGCCGAACAGCTTATCTATGAGCCGAGACTTAAACACCAACGTTCCAGATTTCACCGAACCTCCTGTTTTGGATGACACCCCGTTAGTTGATTTGCGAAATTATGACCAGTCCAATTTTGACCGGGGGCGTCCAAGTTTGTTCATTTTACTCTGGTGGTTGGTGCAAGCTATTGCTTTTCCAATCAGTCCCCATAATTTTAATGGCTTTCGCCGCTTTATCCTGAGGCTATTTGGTGCCAAAATTGGTCAAGGGGTACTCATCCGTCCAACTGCTCGCTTTACCTATCCTTGGAAGGTAGAAATTGGCGACTATAGCTGGATTGGGGATGATGTTGTTTTATACAGCTTAGAGCAGATTCACATCGGATGCCATTGTGTGATTTCTCAAAAAAGCTATCTTTGCACCGGAAGTCATGATATCCAAGATGCGGCTTTTAGTCTGAAAACGGCAGAAATTAGCGTTGGGAATGGAGTTTGGATTGCGACGGATTGCTTTATTGCTCCTGGTGTCCAAATTGGAGCGAATGCCGTTATTGGCTCCCGCAGTAGTGTTTTTAGTAATATTCCGGCTCAACAGGTGTGTTGGGGAACACCCGCCCGTGTCCGTTATCTACGGAAAATTTAGGTGATCTGATATAACTAGGTCAAATGAATCCATTTTATACAGCTATTCCAACTCATCGGGATCAACTCCTAACTCTCGCAATCGTGCCGCCAATCGTTCTGCTCTTTCCTGTTCCGCCGCTGCCTGTTCCTGTGCCTCAACAGCCTGTTCTCTTGCCTCAACAGCGTCCTCCTCTGGCGTTAAAATTAACTCACCCTCAATAGTCATCCAGCGCAACCACAGACGATTAATTCCCCGAAAACTCCCCTGCCATAATCCTAAACTTAGCTCTAATTCCGGCATCAATAACCGATTATCAATCAGATTCATCGGTTCATAATGACCCCCGACTAAATGAAACCCCTGCACTTCATTAGTATACCGACTAAAAACAATCGAGTAAGGAATCCGCAAAATCTGCTCGTAAACTTGCCACTTTGTTGGCGGATTTCCTGGTATTTGTACCGTGTTACCCAAATCTTCCTCTTGTGTACCGGGCGATAATAATTCGACAACGACAAAGGGATTTACCTCTTCTTGCCAAACCACGTAACTTAATCGTAAATCCCGCCCTTCATACAACCGAGGTACACCTACCACCCCAAACCAATCTGGACGTTTGTACCACTGAGGATGGGTAACACTATAGTAAAGATTCAAATCACAAGCCGAAAATACTAACTCTCGATTCCAGTTAGCCGGTTGAAATGTCAGAAACAACAATAAGGGTTGGAAAAAATGAAACTCGTCTGGCAATCCAGGTTCCTCCAGGTTATCAGAAGGTAAATCATACATCGTCGGTAAGGTTTGCCGAGGTGAAAAGGGTGGATCTGATTGAGTTGGAAGGTGAACCATGGTGATTTATTGCGGTTTTCTTATCGGAAATTAGTTTTAGGGTAACACCTAGAATGAGACAAACTGGACTAGGCTATAGCGAAAGCTTCACGCAACGCTGTTCCTAGACATGATAGAACGCAACTTGGTATTACTATTTGATGTAGATTACAAAGAAGGCAACGGTTACGTAGGCGGCAATAGGTGAGGGGAAGCGGCAAATCCCCAACCCGCGATCGCGAACTCTACCGGAGAAAACCATGCAAGTCCAACTCAAGCAAATAATTCTTCCCCCCGGTCAACAACTGCTAATGACCGATGTCAGTTGGCAAATGTATGAACAACTGCTAGAGGAGTTCGGTGAACAAAGGGGTTCGCGGATTAATTACAGTCAAGGATTATTAGAAATCATGGTACCTTTACCCGAACATGAAGATGATAAAGTAATGATTGCCGACTTTGTAAAGGTACTCCTGGAAGAACTAGACATAGAATTTAGAAGCTTGGGTTCAACAACCTTTAAAAATGAAGATGTTTACCGTTAACTTATATTGTCCCTACTTACTTAGATTATCTATCCGACCAACTTTCCTCAATTTTATTCAAAACACTATCCACATCTTCTCCACCCACATAATCTACAATACCTGTCCAAAACGTACCTGTTCCCACGGCTCCTGGCATCATATCTGAACCATCAAAGCGCACCACTTTTGCCTTCGATAAAATCTCAACTTGTCGTTTCGTTACCTCATCCGGATACGCCTCTAAACTCACCTGTTGATGTGGAGAGAGATAACCGCCAATACCTGCCAAGATTTCATGAGGCTTTGATGTTGCTAAATACTCCATTAACTTTCGTGCTTCTGGAGTATCATTAAACATGGCAACGATTTCTCCTGAGACTAATACAGGAGCATCAATGTCTTGATTCATTGTGGGAAATGGAAAAACATCAACATCCTTACCCATCACCACATCATCCGGAAAAAATGCTGTAATAAAGCTACCCTGATGATGCATATAGCAACTGGGTGATTGTTCAAAAAGACCCTTCGGTGAGTCTCCAAATGGGGTACTCAGTACACCCGTTGTACCCCCAAGGACATATTTAGGGTTAAGGGCAATTGTGCCAAATTTTTCAAAAGCTGCCTCAACAGTGGGATGATTGAAGGGGATTTCATGAGTAATCCACTGATCATAAACCTCTGCTCCAGCCTGATGCAGCATGATATCTTCTACCCAATCTGTCCCCACCCAACCTGTAGCACTACCATTTTCCATACCGATACACCAAGGAACACCGCCATCGGCTACAATTTTGTCTGACAATGCGATCATTTCATCCCATGTTTTCGGGATTTCATAACCCTTGGCTGCAAAGGCGGTTGGGTTATACCAAACTAAGCTTTTAACAAATGCCCGATACCAGATACCATAGATTTGGTCATCAACGCTAGCTAGATTCAACCAATCCTGAGCATAAGCATCAGATAGCTGCGTCATATCCATAAAGGAATCAATCGCCACCAGCTTTCCTTCGCGGGCAAAGTCAGCCATCAAACCCGGTTGGGGAAACATGGCAATATCCGGCGCATTACCTGAATCAACCCGCACGGGTAATAGAGTGGCGAACTCACTCGTGCCTTCGTAAACTACTTTAATTCCTGTTTCTTCAGTAAATGGTGCTAGGGCTTTTTTAAGTTCCTCCTCACCCTTACCTGTAACGACTCCCATAATGGTCACGGTATTGCTTTGAGCAGACTGATTTTGAGCCGGACTACAAGCGGCTAAAAGTATTGGTAAGCTCAATAGTAAAGTCAGTGTTTGACCAACTTTTGCTCTCAACATTTCTATTTTCTACCAAAGGGGAATAAATTTAATCTAATGATGCACCCCACTGGTTGACTTTTAACAATTAGTATTCGTATTGATGCTGAAAAATCAACATCAAGTTCTGGTATCATAGCTTTTCCAAGATAACCTTGATTTTGGCGATCGGCAATAGCTGATGACTGATGAATTTTTAATAATTAATTATGAATTTCCTGTTCCCCGTTCCCCGTTCCCCGTTCCCCGTTCCCCGTTCCCTGATCAATGACTCTAAGGCGATAAACGTTGTATCATCCAGCTACCCTCTTCTGTACGTTGATAGAGCAACCGATCATGTAACCGACTTGGACGCCCCTGCCAAAACTCAATGGCGACAGGAATTAATCGAAATCCTCCCCAGTGAGGTGGACGTGGTATAGTTTTATTCTCATACTCTTTTTTAAGCTGTTGTAATCGTTGCTCTAGTACCTCGCGGCTGTCAATCACCTGACTTTGCTCAGATGCCCAAGCCCCCAGTTGAGAGTCTTGGGGACGGCTATGAAAATAAGCATCCGACTCCTCAGGCGACACCTGTTCAATCTGTCCCTCAATCCGTACTTGTCGTTCTAGCTGAGTCCACCAAAACGCGATCGCGCCCCAAGGATTTGCCAGTAACTGTTGTCCCTTGCGACTTTTGTAGTTGGTATAGAAGATAAACCCCCGCTCATCGTATCCTTTAAGCAGTACCATTCGCGCCGACGGTTTCCCATCAGGTGTTGCCGTCGCCAGAGTCATCGCATTGGGTTCTGGCAACTTCGTGGCTACCGCTTGGTCAAACCATAAGGTAAATTGCTCGAATGGATTGGGATGAGCCTCTGTTTTATTTAACCGTTGTAGGCTGTACTCTTGCCGCAAATCGGCGATGCTTTTACTCATTTTCTCAATTGTTGCTCCAGACAAAAGGTTTTGAAGTCTCTTGCTAAAATTGTTAAGAAACTGTAAACTATAGGACTAAACTAATGCGACAACTAAACTTTCTGCTCATATTTGCTGTGTGTTTAGCGTTGGTTTTGTTTAGCTTGCAAAACACGCAGCCCACGTCGATTCAAATTATTGAAGGCATTGATGTTGAGGCTCCTCTAGCCCTAGAACTGATTATAGCCATGGGACTAGGTTCTGTATTAGCATGGCTTTTTGGTGTTTGGGCGCAGCTACAGCGACAGCTAGAGTCCTGGAAAGCCGCTCGCCAGATCCGGGCGAAAGAGGAACGCATTGAAGAATTAGAGCAAGACATGGAACGCTATAAGGCAGAAGTCGAAGAACACCAATTACCCGCACTATCGGCATCTGAAACGGTAACAGAAGGTACCATCGTTGAGCAAAGGTGAATAGATTTTGGGGCAATGTGAGAGTGTTGAATGTTTAGTCAACTCCCCCTGCTCCCCCTGCTCCCCCTGCTTCCCCTGCTTCCTCTGCTTCCCCTGCTCCCCCAGCTCCCCCAGCTCCCCCTGCTCCCCCAGCTTCCTCTGCTTCCCCTGCTTCCCCTATCTCTGATGAGACAAACACCTGCGACCGAAGCGATCGCGCTATTAATTGACCTAGCCCAACGGGGAGAAATCGATCCCTGGGATGTTCAGGTGATTGAAGTGATTGATCGCTATCTCAGTAGCCTCCCTTGGGGGGATGATGCCCAAATGAGTCCGCGTGACACCGACTTGTCCCAATCCGGACAAGCTTTTTTATGGGCGTCAATGCTTGTTTTACTCAAAGCCGACACGCTACAGCGTTTAGAGGAACCCGATGAACCCGAAGACAGCGATACCTCCTCGGAAATCGATCCCACGAATGAACCGCGCTTACCCTTGTATTTGGAACGCCATATCCGTCGTCGCACGGCTGCACCCCCGCCCAAAAAACGCCCCGTCACCCTAAACGAGTTGATCGAGCAATTGCAGCAAATGGCAGATCAACTCGAAGCCACCCCCACACCCATTCGCTCTACCCGCCGACAATCTCTATCACGAGGACAAGCAGCACAAGCTATCACCCAGCTAGCTCACGATGAAAATCTAACCGACATTGCTAAACGCCTAGAACAGTTTATTTCCGGTCATTGGCATGAAATAGCAGCAGGAAAAGATTGGCTGAATCTAGAGCAATTGCTAGAGTGGTGGACGGTATCACCAACAGTATCGACGAATGACAATCGCCCAAGGGCTGTTGATACCACTAAACCCCTAGTCAGCGATCGAGTCGGTGTGTTTTGGGCGCTGCTCCTGTTATCGGCTCAGTCTAAGGTGGAATTATCCCAAGAGGAATTCTACCAAGACTTAAAAATCCGGACGCTGGGGTAAATCAATCAGGGGTGTTATCTGCGATTCCGATTGGCAGCTTAATCGGCTGTTCAACACTTGACAGAATGCACCAATACCAGTCCAACGAACCGCATCTTGCCGTTTTGCCTCCTGGCTTCAGGCAAGAGCATTCAGATACTCATGTATACGGTATGTAGCCTTCTACGTACTTACCCAGGTTAGTGGTGCATAGTGATTGATTAGGTATCGGTAGTCACTCAAACTTTTGTGAACCTACCCCTTTGTCACCTGATCTCTGTCATTTTTCCCGGTATATAGGATGAGTCTTGACAACGGTTCAACGTCCTTAAGGGCAACCACTGAGCATCAGACTCAATTGACCAACTTGAACATTTGTGGCATAGCTTGAGGAAGATAATTTTATGAAAGCCATGATTCTGGCCGCCGGTAAGGGGACTCGGGTTCGCCCCATTACCTATACCATTCCCAAACCATTGATTCCCATCCTGCAAAAACCTGTAATGGAGTTTTTATTAGAACTTCTAAGGCAGCATGGTTTTGAGCAAGTTGTGGTTAACGTCTCTCACTTAGCTCATGAAATTGAAGGCTACTTCCGGGATGGTCAACGATTTGGTGTCGAAATTACCTATTCATTTGAAGGTCGAATTATCGATGGTCAACTGGTGGGAGAAGCCTTGGGTTCTGCCGGTGGCATGCGTAAGATCCAAGACTTTTATCCCTTTTTTGACGACACCTTTGTTGTCCTTTGCGGGGATGCTCTCATTGATCTCGATCTGTCTGCTGCTGTCAAGTGGCATAAAGAAAAAGGTTCTGTGGCTACGATTGTGACCAAACCCGTGCCGCGAGAGCGAGTCTCTAGCTACGGTGTGGTGGTGACTGACGAAAGCGGTCGGATTAAAACTTTCCAGGAAAAACCCTCGGTAGAAGAAGCTCTCAGCACCAATATCAATACGGGCATTTATATTTTTGAACCCGAAGTCTTAGATTATATTCCATCTGGTCAGGAATATGACATCGGTGGCGATTTATTTCCCAAATTAGTGGAAATGGATGCGCCCTTTTATGCCGTATCAATGGATTTCCAGTGGGTGGACATTGGCAAAGTTCCCGACTATTGGCATGCGGTTCGGGGTGTTTTGACGGGAGACATCAAAAATGTCTCGATTCCCGGTAAACAAGTTGCTCCCGGTGTTTACACCGGATTAAATGTGGCGGTCAATTGGGACAAAGTGGATATCACCGGACCGGTTTACATTGGCGGTATGACCCATATTGAAGATGGAGCGAAAATTATTGGTCCATCGATGATTGGTCCGAATTGCTGGATTTGTAAAGGCGCAACGGTTGATAACAGCGTTATTTTTGAATATTCCCGCTTGGGTGCAGGCGTTCGCTTAGTCGATAAGCTGGTCTTTGGACGTTACTGCGTTGATAAGACGGGTGCAACAATTGACGTGCAAGCGGCTGCCCTCGATTGGCTGATTACGGATACCCGCCAGACACTTCCATCCCAAGACCCCGAAGAAAAGCAAGCGATTGATGAAATTCTTCTGGGTCAAAATGGTTAGCTCATTTGGCAAGAAGCCTCACGTCCTACCCGATAGGGAGGCGTGAGATGAATTGCCAGTCTCTAGAAGCTTGTTTTGATTTTTTCTGACAACAAGTTCAGCATAAGGTATAATTCGCTGATGAGGACAAATTCTTTCAATTCTCATTTACAAAGCTGCGAATGCTGGTAAGTTGACAGTGAAAGTCAAACCTCATATCGTCAAAGTTTCTCTTGCGATAAGCAAAAAGTGGGGCTGGGCGTATTCCCCACTATAAAACGCCGGAAGCGTCGTTCTACAACGGCGACAAAGGAAGCCTACAACTGTACCCGTAGGGTCGGTGTAGGAGGACGTCACTCCATAACCTCTGAGTTGCTCACCCAACCATTCATGTTGCTGGTTGGGTGGGCAATTTAACCATAAACACAAGTACCGAAGAACCAGACCCTAACTAAGAAGACAGATAAGTATAACTACTCAGACTTTTCTGGTAGTTTTGCAGCAACCGTTGGGATTCTGCCAAGGTAATGCTATTGTCTCGTAGAGCTTGTTCGGTGCGACGACGAATGCTTTCAACTAAGTCCTCAGCATCGTACTGAACATAACTCAATACTTCTGTTATGGTATCTCCCTTAACCAGATGCTCAATTTCATAGCCTCTGGGTGTGAGTCGAATATGGACAGTATTGGTGTTGCCAAACAGGTTGTGTAAATTGCCCATAATTTCTTGGTAAGCTCCGACTAAAAATAAGCCGAGGTAATAGGGTTCTCTGGTTTGAGGATGAGAGGTTTTTCCCGATTCCTCTAGAGGAGTCGGTTGAGTTACCTGATCCGTAAACTCCCCGCCACTACCCTGGTTTTCCTGTACTTTCGCTTTTCTTAACGGATGCAGTTCCAGCACGGATTTAACATCTCGCAGATCGATAAACTGGTTAATTTTGCCGTCACTGTCACAGGTCAAATCGGCTAAGATACCGCGACGGGTTGGTTCCTCATCCAGCCGATGGATGGGCATAATCGGAAAGAGTTGGTTCATTGCCCAGGAATCAGGAACCGATTGAAAGACTGATAAGTTGACATAATAAATTGACGCCATTGTTTTTTCTAAGTCTTCCAGATCACTAGGCACATAGTCCTGAGTTCTAACAATATTGAGAATTTTCTCACAGCACGCCCAGTACAATTGTTCGGCTCTAGCCCGTTGAGTCAGGCTGAGATAACCGAGATTGAAGAGGCTTTTGGCTTCTTCATTAAATTGAATAGCGTCGTGGTAAGCTTCTTGGTAATTTTCGACAGTGATATTTCCGTAAGTTTCCCAGAGGTTACGGATAATCAGATGTTCGTTCTGGTGAGCAGGTGCAGGTTCTCCAGAGAGAACATCGCTGGTATTGAGGACATCAAAGATGAGTACGGATTGATGAGAGGCGATCGCACGACCACTTTCACTAATTAACACCGGGGCGGGAATATGACGTGCTTCACAGGCTTCCTTCACCTCGGCAACGATATCGTTGGCATAATTCTGCATGTTGTAATTTTTCGAGGCGTGGAAGTTGGTTTTAGAGCCGTCATAGTCAATGGCTAAACCACCCCCCACATCCAGATAGTTCATATTAGCGCCCAAGGCACGCAACTCGACATAGATTTGACTGGCTTCTCGAATCGCATCTTTAATCACGCTAATCGCAGAGGTTTGAGAGCCAATATGAAAGTGCAATAACTGCAAGGCGTTGAGCAATCCAGCATCCCGGAGTTGATTGACACACGAAAGGATCTCCGGAAGCGTCAGACCAAACTTAGCGCGATCGCCTGTGGATTCTCCCCAACGCCCAATCCCTTTTGTACTCAGTTTGGCTCGTACACCGACTATCGGCTCAATGCCTAGTTTTGCCGAAATGTCAATAACAAGCTGGACTTCTTCGAGTTGCTCAATCACAATAATCGGTTTTTGTCCCAACCGCATGGATAGCAGTGCCGTTTCGATATATTCTCGGTCTTTGTGACCATTGCATATAAGGAGAGCGCCATCAGTTTTTAAGGTGGCTAGTGCAATCATCAGTTCCGGTTTAGACCCCGCTTCTAAGCCAAACTGATAGGGGTGTCCAACCTGTACCAACTCTTCAACGAGATGTCGGTGCTGATTGCACTTGACTGGATAAACCCCCTGGTAACAACCTGGGTAGTTATAGCGAGCGATCGCCTTAGCAAAACAAGCATTTAAGCGCTCAATGCGATCGGCAAGGATATCGGAAAAGCGAATTAATAACGGGAGTTCCAGATTACGTCCTTTGAGCGCTTCGACTAATTCAAACAAATCCAGGGAACCGCCGCGATCGCCTTTGGGGGAAACCGTCACATGACCGACGGCGTTAATCGAAAAGTAGGGTTCTCCCCATCCCTGAATCCGATAAAGTTTCTCACTCTCCTCAATCGTCCAAGTTGGGCGTGATGATCTGCCATGAGGTAGGTGAGTGTGAGCAGGACTATCCGGGTGATGCGGTTGCTGCTTTTGCTCGCGAATGCTAATTGTAGATGTTAGCTCTCCTGTCATATCTGTTCGATCACCCTTTAATTACGCCTTGCGATTGTTAATGCTAGCGCATCTCGGTAATGGCATTGAGAGGATTTTTGTCATGTTATCCAAGAAACCATGTTAAAATTCCTTCAGCATAGTGGTTTCTCTACTCTCAAGGCGCAAAGCGTCGCGTTTTCAAGTTGATCCTGACTGTAAAGGGCGTCAATGCTCAATTCATCTGACCATTCTTCCGAACAGCACAATTACCCACAGGTATTACAGCAGCTCGTTAACAGGTATCCCTTTGTCTTGTGGGGAACAATCTGGGGCTTTCTCGTCTTGATTGGCACTGTGGCAGCAGTTGGTTTACTCGATCCTGGGCGGATTGAGTCAGATAAATCTGTGCCGAAACCTTTGGTCTCAACGATTTTGGAATCAACCGCAAGACAGACACCCTTATCGAACTCTCCGATAACCTCCTCGACAGAAAACTCTTCACCAAAAGAAGGTTTACCCCTTGCTTTATTTTTGGGTCTAGCCTTTGGTTGTGCTGCCGGTTCTTGGTTAGTCACTCAGGCGTTTAGGCAATCTACTCAACGTCGTCAAGTTATCAAACCGTCTAAACCAAGTCGGCGTAAAAAACGGAGACGCCCCGTAAATCACCGTCAAGTTTCCCAACCGCCGCAATCGCTGGCTAAGACACAAGCAATCCAGACGCTGGACTCTTCCCAGACAGTTGCTTATGATTCAGACACTGAAGTAACCGTCGTACCTGATCAAGAAAAAAATCCATTGGATAAGGATGAGCAGAGTCTTGCCGAAATGCTGGACTTACGCAAACGTGAGTCTCTGGCGTCGATAATGCGGAGAAGGTTGTCTACAGGGCGAGACATTTCTCTGAGTCAAACATCAAGTTATTTAAATAACAAGTGACATCCTCGGTCAAGACGCACCAGATTGATTGGTTGCTTCCGTTCCTACAGCAACCCGCCTATCCATCCCAGCACCAAGCGGAGTACCGCTATGGTGTGGGGCTTCATGCGTTGAAAGCTAAACTCCAATCGGGTCGTAAGTTTTTTGCTTGGCGCAGATAAGGGTGATAAATCTCGGTTTGGCTCACAGGGGTATTAATATGGATGAGGCACCGGATGCAGCGTTCCAGGCTTCCTTCTACATACATTTGCTGGAGATCGAGTAATGCTACATTTTCCCAATGAGGACGTTCGCGTGCGATCGCGGCAGGAAAAATCGTATCCAAATCCCGTGTCGTTGTAAAGATTACACTGATCATTTCCTCGTGGTCGATCTGATTATGGGTTTCTATCTCATCTAAAAGTTCTGTTACAGCCTCTCGAATTGCTGCAACCGTATTTTCTGACACCGTTGTTGCCCCACGAATCGCTCGAACACGCCACTCCACTGTTGATATCCTCCTAAAAAGTTTTGAGTTTTGACCCAACGCGCTTGCTCAAGGGAATCTGGTTTGTAGGGGCGGGTTTAGGGATTTTCGCGCCAGCTATTGATGGTAACATTTGTACAAAACCCGCCCTGACTAGGTTTTGAGCTTTGACCCTTCACAACCTTCGAGGGCATGGTGCATGAGTTAACTCTTTTGTTTCCCCTGCACCCCGGCTCTCCTGCTCCCCTGTTCCTGGAGCAAACCCCTAAGGTCGATAGAGCCAAAGCGGTTGACCACTGGTCGATAGTTCAAATTCTAACCAATTTATCCCTGCCGATAACCCAGAGTTCATCCGACCCGTATTGCCAGGAATCAAACGACTCAAGAGGCGCTTAGGTTCTTCAATCGTCTCACATTTTGTTTTCTCTGGGTCAAGACCCACCAGTTCGGCTGCCCAGCGACGGGCATCTTCCTCAGTGCCGAGGCGATCAACCACCCCTAAATCCAAGGCTTGCTGACCCGTAAAAATTCGACCATCAGCAAAGCTTCTCACCGTTTCCACCGCCAGGTTTCGTGCTTCAGCAACGGTTTGCACGAACTGCTGATAACTCGTATCAATCATCTCTTGCAGAATCGTCTTTTCTGGCTCAGTGAGTTCGCGGTCAAACCCCAGAATATCTTTGTAGGGACCCGATTTAACAACTTTGAAGGAAACCCCAACCTTATCCAAGAGGCGTTCTAGATTATTGCCGCGCAGGATAACGCCAATGCTTCCTGTAATCGTACCAGGGTTGGTCACGATATGTTCAGCTCCCATACCAACGTAAACTCCCCCAGAGGCGGAGATATTCCCAAAACTGGCAATAATTTTCACCTTCTCCCGCAGGCGCATCAAGGCGCTGTAGATTTCCTGAGAGTCACCAACGGTGCCACCAGGACTGTCAATTCGCAACAGTAAGGCAGGAAATTTCTTTTCTTCCACGGTTTTGAGTGCGTCTAGTACCCGTTGGCGAGTATTACCAGCAATCAAACCCGTGATTTCGATGCGAGCAATTTGTTTACGCGATTTAGGCTTAAAGGGCCAGGGCATATCGTTTCAAAAATGAGGGATGTAGACACGAAGCGGTGTCCCGCCACGTTAAATACGTTAGCCAGCGTGAGAACCGCTATATTACTTTACCAGTTTGCACGATCTCAGACTTTTTGTCCGAATCATGTTTTCAGCACAGACCTGTCGAATGACGAAGGACGAAGGACAAAGGACAATAACCCATGACATTTTTGTCTCGTATGCTTAACATAAAGTAAAAATTTAGTACAATCTATGTAAAGAATCGTAAAAAAATATATCGGGTTGATCCCCAGCGTTGATAATAAACACGATCTCATGCAGCTCAAAATAACCAACCAATCCCCTTTTGCCCCCTTAAAGGGCGCACGCCGTGCGCCCCTACTGTTGATTGCACTGATTGCACCGTTTTTCCTGTGGGGGACGGCGATGGTCGCGATGAAAGGCGTCATTCCCGATACAACTCCTCTATTTATGGCGGGAGTGCGCTTAGTCCCGGCTGGAGTGCTTATTCTAATTGCAGCGTCGATAATGGGGCGTCCTCAGCCCAAAGGATGGGCAGCTTGGTTATGGATTAGCCTGTTTGCGTTGATAGACGGTGCTTTGTTTCAAGGCTTTTTAGCCGAGGGCTTAGTGCGAACCGGGGCTGGCTTGGGTTCAGTGATGATTGATTCTCAGCCTTTAGCTGTCGCCTTACTGTCAGGTTGGCTTTTTGGTGAAATTATTGGTCTGTGGGGTGGCATAGGACTGGCAATTGGTATTGTGGGCATCAGTTTGATTGGGTTGCCCGATGCCTGGATTGTGAGCCTGCTCCATGGCAATATGGCAACAGTGGAATTGAGTTGGCAGCATCTGTTTCAAAATGGGGAATGGCTGATGTTACTGGCGTCCCTGTCGATGGCTGTGGGAACGGTACTCATTGGCTTTATCTGTCGATATGCCGATCCGGTTGTGGCGACAGGTTGGCATCTGATTTTAGGCGGATTACCCTTGTTTGCGCTGTCGGGTATGTGGGAATCTCAACAGTGGGTGAACATTGACTTAAGTGGTTGGATGGCACTGGCTTACTCAACAATATTTGGTAGTGCGATCGCCTATGGGTTATTCTTCTATTTTGCCTCTAAGGGGAATCTTACCAGTCTCAGTGCTTTGACGTTTCTGACTCCTGTGTTTGCTCTGCTATTTGGCAATCTGTTTTTAGGGGAAGTCTTAAGTTCCCTGCAATGGGTAGGCGTCAGTTTGACGTTAGTGAGTATCTATTTAATTAATCAGCGTCAGGAAATTGCTCAAGGATTAGCATCATTCCGCCAAGCCTGGACGACTGTCAATCAAACGGTTACCGCCGAACCCTTAACGACTAGCGATCGCCTTATCCTCAGCTTGAAGGCGATGGGGTTAATTGCTTTACCGATCAAACTCCAGGATTCTGAAGTAGAAGGATTACCCCGCTAACCTATTTCAGCTTAACTTGATTCGGCGAGAAGTCCCACGCTGTACTTTTATGTCAGCGTCGGGATAAATCGCCCGTGAGGAAAAACTTGTTTTTATAAACATTTGCTTTTTCATGCCTTACCATAAATTACTCTCATCTGTTAAAATTAAAGTTATCGGCTAGAACTATAGCCACTTTCCCGCGAAAACCAAGCGGCGAAAAAATAGTATTCTGCCTTGGGAACCAGGGCTGCTGCGTGGGTTCTCCTGCTAGGAGATAAAGGTTAGATAACTAACCAGAGACGCTGAGTCAGACCAATGTACTTTCGGGTATTGAGGCATTGGCGGATGAGATGCGAAGCTTACATCATAATCTTAGATTTGATGTAGGTAGTTCACTATAGGAGTACGTCACGAGTAAGAATTTGAGCTATCTTGGAGTGAGACTAAATAGGCAAACTATCATGGCAAACCCTTCAAGTTCCTAATTTCCCTATGACTTGCCATCGCTCCCCCGTACTTCTAGCTGCCTACATGACCTGCCTGGGCGGGTTTATGGGCATTGGTTCTTTTGTGGGATTAAATCCTGCGATCGCCCATTCATCGGTTAATCTATCCCAACCCCTACTCCTCGCCCAATCCCCAAGTCCCACAGGGATTGAGGAATTACCCCTGCAAGTGGGGAGTCGAGGCGAAACAGTGCAAGCCTTACAGACTCGACTGAAAAAGCTAGGCTACTATGAGGGTGAACCTGATGGCGTCTATGGAGACACTACCCGGCTTGCCGTTATTGAATTTCAAGAGTCAATCGATCTCAACGCTGATGGTGTTGTTGGTTTAACAACATGGACTAAGCTGCAAGCAGCGGCGGCGGAAGTTCCTGAACCTGATAATTCTCCGGCGGAAGTAGAAAACGCTGAGGAGGACAACCAAAATGCTGAAAAAGCTCAATCCAACAGCCAGCGCAAGCAACTCTTGTGGATACTCGCAGGTTTGTCTGGAACCTTAGTCGTATTTGGTGGAGGCTTATTCTTTTTAATCAAGGTATTGGATAGTCCCAAAAAAGGGCAAGCCTCTGCAAAAGCCGAGGATTCTCCGCCCTCTTCCCCTCCAGAGGAACCGGAACCGCCCATGGTAATGTCGAGTAACAATAGGCTAGACTCATCACCCGCCGAATCGGTTGACACCCCAATTCCTCCCTCTGAATCCTATACCAACGGGTACAGTCCTTTAACGTTGAGTGTTACTGATTCCCCATCGATTAAACCGCCATCCCATGTTGAATCCTCAACTAACGCCGCACTCACGAAACCGAAGCATCGGCTGGCGAAGAAAAATGGGATTAACCAATTAATTAAAGACATACAAGACTCTGATCCAGCCAAACGACGCAAAGCGATTTGGGAACTAGCACAACGGGGGGATTCTAGGGCGGTACAACCTTTGGTGAATCTAATGCTAGAGTCTGATTCTCAACAGCGCAGTTTAATTGTAGAAGCGCTATCCCAAATTGGCATGAAGACACTCAAACCGATGAATCGGGCATTAGCGCTTTCCCTACAGGATGATAATCCCCAGGTGCGTAAAAACGCGATCCGAGATGTGACGTTGATGTATGAATTAGTCGCACAAATGAGTCAGTTATTATCCTATGCCTTAGATGATCCGGAGGCTGATGTTCAGGAAACAGCGCGTTGGGCATTGAGTCAGCTAGAACGAATTCGCACACCTGCGACAGTGAATAGTTTACCCCCTTCCCATAGTCCCCTCAGTTTTTCGGAAAATCAGCTTAAAGAACCGCCCATGTTTGAATAGGATTTTCGAGGAGCGATCGCGTTGGTATTAGAGCAAGAGGAGGCGATTGAAATCGCTGCTACACAAACATAGGCGAAGCCTTCCCGAAGGGTAGTCCGCCTGCGCGGACTGGGTGATAACGGGGGGAGTTAACCCGAATTTAGTATAAGCAAGATGAATTAGAATTACGGAAAAGAAACCGTAGGGGCGCATGGCGTGCGCCCAATTCAATGGTAAAATTTACTCCACAATTTTAGCTGTGCCACGCCAGTAGGTTGGGTTGAACGGAGTGAAACCCAACAGATTTTTATTGGGGT
>Ga0207419_1001732_pt1 | contig 15659 bp, 17 predicted proteins | sample ElkSloMetagenome_4_FD_184723 | JGI IMG/M metagenome (GOLD analysis project Ga0207419, IMG submission 184723) | Hot spring microbial communities from Elkhorn Slough, Monterey Bay, USA - MD2A (version 2) | ecosystem: Environmental > Aquatic > Marine > Intertidal zone > Estuary: Microbial mat ...
GGGGGCGCGGGCGGCGGTGGACGAGGGCGGGGCGGTGCGGGAGATCGAGACGCGGGTGATGGGGCGTTGGGTGGAGGTGGTGGGTTGGTGCCGAGGGGCGGTGCGGATCGGGGTGGACATGCCGATCGGTTTGGCGGAGGTGGCGGAGCCTGGCGGTCGGCGGTGCGACCGGGCGGCGCGGCGGCTGCTCGGCGAGCGAGGGAGCAGCGTGTTCAGCGCGCCGGCGCGGGGGGTTTTGGGGGCGGGGAGTTATGAGGAGGCGCTGTCGATCAGTCGGTCGAGTTCGGAGCACGGGCTTGGGCTGAGCAAGCAGGCGTGGAACCTGGTGGGGAAGGTGCGTGAGTTGGACGAGTGGATGACGCCGGCGCGGCAGCGTCGGGTGCGGGAGGTGCATCCGGAGGTGGGATTGGCGGTGCTGGGGGGCGGCGCGATGCGGGCGCGGAAGGCGACGGCGGCTGGGGAGCGAGAGCGGGCGGCGGTGTTGAGCGCGGCGCTGGGCGTGGAGCGGGCGGCGGTTGTGGAGTTGGTGGAGCGGGGGAAAGCGGCGGCGGGGGCGGGGTGCAAGCGCGACGACGTGGTGGACGCGCTGGCGTGTCTGGCGGTGGCGGCGGGTATGGCGCGTGGTGAGCCGCGGTGGGCGCGGGCGAGACGAGTGGAGCGAGACGCGCGGGGGCTGGCGATGGAGATCGTGGGCGTGGGTTGAGGGGGTGGCGTGTATAGTCGCGAGGATGCGGACGAAGCCGATGGTGTTGGAGCCGATTTTGAAGCCGAAGGTCTGGGGCGGCCGCCGATTGGCGGCGTACGGGAAGGCGTTGCCCGAGGAGATGGCGCACGTCGGGGAGTCGTGGGAGGTGGCGGATCTTGATGCGACGTCGCCGGACGGTGGCGGCGGTGGGGAAGCTCGTTCGCGGATCGCGACGGGGGAGGCGCGGGGGCTGACGATTCGTGACGCGGTGCGGGCAATGGGTGCGAATTTGATGGGTCGGACGGCGTTGACGGAGGAGGGCGAGTTTCCGCTGCTGGTGAAGTACTTGGATGCGGCTGACAATTTGAGCGTGCAGGTGCATCCGTCGCCTCAGTATGCGGGGGCGAACCCGGGTTGTCATCTGAAGACGGAGACGTGGTTGGTTTTGGACGCGACGCCGGGTTCGGTGGTGTATTCGGGTTTGAAGGAGGGGACGACGGCGGAGGGGTTGGTGGAGGCGATCAAGTCGCGGCATGTGGAGGATGTGATGCGTGCGGTGCCGGCGCGGGTCGGGGATGTGCATCATCTTCCGTCGGGGACGGTGCACGCGCTCGGTGCGGGTTGTCTGGTGGCGGAGGTGCAGTCGCCTTCCGATACGACGTTTCGTTTGTTCGACTGGCAGCGGACGGATCGGACGCTGCATGTGGAGCAGGCGATGGCGTGTCTGGATTTTGAGTCGTCTGCGCCCGGTGTGGTGCGTTCGGAGGATCGGCTGGAGCCGGGGTCGGCGGGCGTTCGTCGCGGGGTGATCGAATCGAACGAGTTGTACGAGTTGGTGCTGATTCGGGGGGAGGGAGGTTTTACGCATGAGTTGGACACGTCGTGGGACGCGCCGGTGGTGTTGATGTTTACGGCTGGGGACGGCTGGATGGTGTCGGCGGAGGGGGAGTACGAGAACGTGGCGTATCACAAGGGAGATACGGCGTTGGTGCCGGCGCGATTGGATTCGGTGGTGTTGCAGATGAGCCGGGATACGTCGTGTCTGATGGTGCGTTGCCGGGAGTCGGGTTGCGGGTGAGGACGGGGCAGCGAGCGTGGAGGCTTGGGGCCGCGGGGGTGGTTTGCGTGGGAGGCGTGTGGTGATCGTGTTGATGGGCCTGCGGGCGAGCGGGAAGACGACGCTGGGTCGGGCGGTCGCGGAGCGTGTCGGCTGGCGTTTCGTGGATCTTGACGAGCGTGTGTGCGTGGCGCTGGGCGTCGAACACGCTGGGGAGGCGTTCGCTCGGCTTGGCGAGGCGGCGTTCCGAGCGGCGGAGCGGGAGGAGTTGGAGCGGGTGCTGGGCGAAGCGAGTGGGTCGGGGGAGGTGGTGGTGTCGTTGGGTGGGGGCACGCCGACGGCGGCGGGAGCGGGTGCGTTGCTGCGGCGAGCGTCGGCGGCTGGCGCGCGGGTGGTGTATCTGCGGAATGGACCGGAGACGTTGTCGGCGCGGCTGCGTGGCGCGCCGGCGGACGCGAATCGTCCCGCGCTGACGCGGCCGGCGGACGGCGAGGCGGCGGGGGGCGACGAGGCGGAGCGCGTGGCGGCGGAAGTGGGCGAGGTGTTCGCGAGGCGGGACGGGTTGTATGTGGAGTTGGCGACGGACGTGGTGGAAGCGGACGGGTTGGAGCCGGAGGCGTTGATCGAGGTGTTGGCGGGGATGGCGGGTGGGGCGAAGGGGTAGCTGCGAATCGGAGCAAGAGGGCGGCCGGTCGGCCGGCGAACGGTTCGGGCGTTCGCTGCGGGGGCTTTGGTCGCGCGGCGTTCGTGCGGCGCGGTTGAGGTCAGGCGTCGTTGGTGATTCGGCGGAGTGTGTGGAGCGCGTCGAGGGCGGCGCCGGAGTCGATGGCGTGGCGTGCGGCGTCGAGTGCTTGTGGGAAGTCGGGCTCGGCGTCGGCGACGATGATCGCGGCGGCGGCGTTGAAGAGGGCGATGTCGCGGGCGGCGGCGACGGTTTGTTCGTCGAGCGGAGCGGCTGACGTGGCGGCGTCGTGTCGGTCGCGGTCGTCGGGGGTGAGGAGGCGTTGGATGAGGGCGGCGCTTTGCTGCGGCGATTCGACGCGGATGCGTTCGATGGTGGTGCGGGGAAGGCCGAGTCGTTCGGCGTCGATGGTTCGTGTGCGGACGGTGGTGCTGCCGTGGGGTGCGGCGACGACTTCGGCGAGTTGGGTGGGGGCGGTGGTGGTGAGTTCGTCGAGTCCGTCGAGGCCGTGTGCGACGGTGGCGCGGGCGGCGCCGAGTCGTCGGAGCGTTTCGGCGACGAGCGGGAGGAAGGCGGGGTGGTAGACGCCGATGAGTTGTCGTTGAGCGTCGGCGGGGTTGGTGAGCGGGCCGAGGAGGTTGAAGAGGGTAGGGAAGCCGAGGCTTTTACGGGGCCCGGCGGCGTGTTTCATGGCGGGGTGATGTCGAACGGCGAAGCAGAAGCAGACGGCGGCCTCGCGGAGGGCGCGGGCCTGTCGTTGGGCGTCGGCGTCGAGGTTGACGCCGAGTTGTTGGAGGACTTCGGCGGAGCCGCGTCCGGTGCGGGAGCGGTTGCCGTGCTTGGCGACGAGGACGGCGGGGCCGAGTTGGTCGCGTCGTTGGAGACCGACGCCGGCGGCGATGAAGGCGGCGGCGGTGGAGACGTTGAAGGCTTTGGGCGCGCCGCCGGTGCCGCAGGTGTCGACGAGGCGGTCGCGGAGGGGCTGGTCGACGTGGACGGGCGTGACGAAGCGTCGCATGACGCGTGCGGCGCCGGTGAGTTCGTCGGGTGTGACGCCGCGTGATTGGATGAGGGCGAGGAGCGCGGCGATCTGGGCGGGGTCGGCGTTGCCTGACAGGACGGCGAGGAAGGCGGCTTCGGCGTCGGATTCGGAGAGAGTTTCGCCGTCGACGAGACGGCGGAGGTACGGGTGGAGTTGTTGGGGCGGGTTGTCGGGCTGGGTGTCTTGCGGTGGCATGGCGGGAGGGTAGCGTCGGGTCGAGGGGGGAGGGTGGTTCGGACCGCGGGCGTCGGCCGGGCGTCAACATGGGCGGGTTGCGCCGGTATACCCTCGGCGGCCGGGCGTGCCGGGCGTGCCGGGCGTGCCGGGCGTGCGGGGCGTGCGGGGCGTGCGGGGCGTGCGGGAGGTTGCACGATCGGTGGAATCGGGGGCCTGCGGTTCGGAAGAAGGTCGTCGGCTTGGCGGCGAGAGTCGCGGGGCGGGCGGAGAGGAGCGGAGAGCGATGGCGTCGGCGGCAGAAGCGATCTCGGTGATGGGGGTGGACAAGACGTATCGGGGCGGCGTTCACGCGCTGCGTGGGGTGGATCTGAACGTGCATCGTGGAGAGGTGTTCGGGCTGCTTGGGCCGAACGGGGCTGGGAAGAGCACGCTGATCAAGGTGTTGATGACGGTGATCCGGGCGTCGCGTTGCGCGGGGCAGATGCTGGGCAAGCCGGTGGGTCACAAGCCGACGCTGGCGAAGGTGGGCTACCTGCCGGAGCACCACAGCTTTCCGGGGTATCTGACCGGCGAGCAGGTGCTGGACTTTTACGCGGCGATGACGGGGATGAAGCGGTCGGAACGGAAGCGGCGCATAACGCCGATGCTGGAGTTGGTGAACATGCATGAGTGGGCGGGCGAGCGGGTGCGGAGCTATTCGAAGGGGATGCGGCAGCGGGTGGGGATCGCGCAGGCGTTGATGCACGATCCGGAGTTGGTGCTGCTGGACGAGCCGACGGACGGGGTGGACCCGGTGGGTCGGCGGGACATCCGCGACGTGGTGCTGCGGTTGAAGGAGGAGGGGCGCGCGGTGTTTTTGAACTCGCACCTGCTGAGCGAGTTGGAGATGGTGACGGATCGGGTGGCGATTCTGGTGCAGGGGAAAGTGGCGATGCAGGGAACGATCGACGAGCTGACGCGCGACAAGCGTCGGTACGAGGTGGAGGTGGAGTTGCCGGAGGGGGTCGGGGTGGCGGACGGCGTGGGGCGCGTGGAGGGTGGGGCGTTGGGGGATGCCGGCGAGCCGTTGTCGGGCGAGGCGCTGGGGGGGTTGCTGCCGCTGGCGTTGGAGCGTGGGGAGCTTGAGGTGTCGGCGGTAGAGGAGCGTCGGAGCGGGACGCCGCCGACGGCGGGGTTGCCGCGTCGGGAGGGTCTGACGGGGATGCTGGACAGTGGCGAGCGGGTGGAGGTGGAGGGTCATCGTGTGCGTGTGTGGACGGAGGAGGCGAAGGTGGTGGAGCCGGTGATCGACGCGCTGCGGGCGCAGGGTGTGACTCTGCGGAGCGTTCGGCCGGTGCGGCCGTCGCTTGAGGAGTTGTTCATGGAGGCGGTGACGAACCTGCGTACGGGTGAGACGCTGAAGCCGGGCGCGGCGGCTGCGGATCGGAAGGGTGGGCGGAAGGGGAAGCGGCGGGACGAAGGGGGGCCGGTGAGCGGGGCGGGAGCCGACTCGAACGCGGTGGAAGGCGGTGCGGCGTGACGCAGACGTGGGCTTTGCTGGTGGATGCGTATCGCGAGCTGAACGCGAAGAAGCTGTTTTGGATCACGCTGGCGTTGTCGGGGCTGGTGGTCGCGGCGACGGCGTGCATCGGGATCAACGAGCGGGGAATCGAACTGTTGGTGTGGACGCTGGACGCGCCGGTGAACACCACCTTGCCTGGCATGACGGAGGAGCGGTTCTACAAGGAGTTGTTCATCAACTTCGGGCTGGGGATCTGGCTGACGTGGATCGCGACCGTGTTGGGCCTCGTGTCGACGGCGGCGATCTTTCCCGACTTCGTGTCTGGGGGCAGCATCGAGATGTCGCTGTCGAAGCCGATCTCGCGGACGCGGTTGTTTCTGACGAAGTATGCGCTCGGGCTGCTGTTCATGACGCTGCAGGTGACGGTGTTCACGGTGGCGTCGTTCTTGGTGCTCGGGCTGCGCGGCGGGGTGTGGGAGTTCGGGGTGTTTCTCGCGATCCCGCTGGTGGTGCTGTTTTTCAGTTATCTGTTCTCGGTGTGCGCGCTGCTGGGGTTGTTGACGCGGTCGACGATCGCGTCGCTGTTGCTGACGATTCTGTTCTGGTTCCTGCTGTTCATTCTGAATGCGGCCGACGCGGGGCTGATGCAGCCCGTCTTGCAGTATGAGCAGGAGATCGAGAACCGGCGTGCGGCGATGGCGAACGCGGAGGCGCGGATCGAGCGTCTGGAGGCGGCGCAGGTGGAGCTGCGGGAGCGGGCGGAGTCGGCGGACGCCCGGCCGTCGGATCGCCAGGCGTTGGCGGATAACGAGCGGTCGCTGGACGGGACGAGCAAGTTCGTGGAGCGGGCGGAGTCGGGTATCGAGCGGGCGGAGGAGTCGAAGGCGACGTGGGAGCCGTGGCACGAGGCGGTGGTGGCGATCAAGACGCCGCTGCCGAAGACGGGGGAGACGATCGCGTTGCTCGAGCGGTGGTTGATCGACGCGGCGTCGCTGCGGGAGATGCGTGGCGATTGGGATGAGTCGATGGAGGAGTTCGTCACCGAAGATGGCGAGCCGGTGAACCGCAGCTTCGACCCGGACCAGAGGGATCAGCAGCGGGCGATCGAGGAAGAGTACCGGTCGCGGTCGGTCTGGTGGGTGCTCGGGACGTCGGTGGCGTTCGAGGTGGTGGTGCTGCTGGTGGCGACGGTGGTGTTCGTGCGGCGGGATTTCTGAGGGGGTTGAGCGGAGTCGGGAGTGGCTTGATCTGCCATTTCGGCGGGTGGAGGGGGGCGTGGAGGCGGGATCGTCACCCGGCCGAGGCGGGCGGTGGTCGCTAAAGGCTGATTTGGCCTTGGGTTAGTGAGTCGTGGTTTCGGCGCGCCGGTTGCACGGGTGGTGGCGTCATGGTGATGCTGCGCTATCCTCATCCCGGGTCCGACGATGTGCCGCGTGGGCGGCCCGGGGGTGGCGGCGCGGGCGGGGAGCAGAACGGGACGGAGGAGACGGCGCGGGCGGCGACGGGGGCGGTTGCTGGGGGCGGTTCGGGCGGGGCGGGTCGGCTGAACGTGTTGCTGTCGTCTGGGGATTGGCACGACGAGACGTGGGCGGATCGGTTGCCGGTGTTGTTGGAGCCGATGCACGTGCACGCGATTCGGGTGCATTCGGGTTCGGAGGCGACGCGGGTGCTGCGTGAGACGCCGGTGCATGTGGCGGTGGTGGATCTGGCGTTGCCGCTGGACGCGGCGGACCGCGGCGGGGACGAGGGAGGTTGTCGTCTGTTGGAGATTCTGTCGCGTCAGTCGTCGCCGCCGCCGACGGTTGTGGTGAAGCGTCGGAAGACGTTGCGTGAGGACACGCGGGAGATCGCACGGGCGCTGTCGGGCGGGGCGTTCGCGGTGATCGAGCGGCCGGTGCATCTGGAGATCGTGCTTGAGACGCTGCGGCGTGTGTTGCAGCGGTATTACGCGGGGGCGTGGCCCGGGGCCGGGGCGTGGCCGGGCGCGGGGGCGTGGCCGGGGGCGGGCGGCGGGGGCGAGAGGAGCGGCGGGCCGGGCGGAGGCGGGCGCGGATTCGCGTAGGGGACGGAACAACGTTTCCGGCGTGCGGGACGGTCCCGCGTGTCGGGCATTGCATGAGGCGTTCGGCGTCGAGCCGGGGCCGAGACTTGAACTCACCACGCCGCGGCCGAAGCCGCGGAAGACACATCGGAGACATGAAGATGGCGACCGCTACGAAGAGCAAGACGAACATCACGCCGCTGGGCTCGAAGATCATCGTGAAGCGCGACGAGGCCGAGACGGTGACGGAGTCGGGGATCTACCTGCCGGAGTCGGCGAAGGATCAGCCGAAGACGGGCGTGGTGCAGGCTGTGGGTCCCGGGGCGTTGAACACGGAGACGGGGGAGCGGATCGCGATGACGGTGAAGAAGGGCGACCGTGTGATTTTCTCGAGTTACGCGGGGACCGAGGTGAAGCTGGACGCGGATGAGTTGCTCATTATGAACGAGTCGGACGTGCTGGCGATTCTGGAAGGCTGAGGAGAGCGGGCTGATGGAAGCGACGTTGCTGTCGGCGAGGCTGAACGAGGCGGCTGCGCAGGGCCGTGAGATCACGCTGCTGTTGCGCGGGGCGCATCGGCTGGTGGTGACCGGCGCGAGCGTGGAGGCGTCTTCGGGCGGCACGGTCGGCGGCGGCGGCGAGGCGCGTTTCGACATCACGGGCTCGATCTCGGCGGACGGCGATCCGCCTGCGGTGGGCACGGTGTCGGTCTCGTCGTCGGACGTGGCGTCGATCTTCGTCAAGCGCGACTCTGAGGAAGGGTGAAGGCCGGCATGAGCAACGACACGCTGCGACAGGCGCTTGGCGAGTTGAACGGGCAGCGCGACATAGAGCTGCACTTCGAACGCGCGCCGGAGTTGACGGTGACGAACGCGATGCTGGTGCCGGACGAGGAAGACCACCTGGTCAAGCTGACGGACGGCAAGCACGTGTACGTGATCGACGCGCCACGCGTGGCATGGCTCAAAATCGGCTAGCCACCCTTCCCGCCCTCCCGGACCTTTCCCCGCGCGGAGAACGGCGGCGGGCGCGGCGGTTCGCCCGCTGCTCGCCGCTTGATCCTCCGCTTTCACCCCCCCGCTTCTTCGCTCGCTTGAGCGGGGAGCGGACGACACGAAACCGAACCAAACGATTTCAGGAACTGACCAGAGAAAGACAAGGAACTAACCATGGCTGCGAAGCAGATTGCGTTTGACGTTGACGCCCGCGAGAAGATGTTGCGGGGCGTGCAGAAGTTGGCGAAAGCCGTGAAGGTGACGCTCGGCCCGTCGGGTCGGGTGGTGGTGTTGGAGAAGTCGTTCGGGTCGCCGACGGTGACGAAGGACGGCGTGACGGTGGCGAAGGAGATCGAGCTGGACGACGCCTACGAGAATATGGGCGCGCAGATGGTGAAGGAAGTGGCGAGCAAATCGTCGAAAGACGCGGGGGACGGGACGACGACGGCGACGATCTACGCGGAGTCGATCTTCGGCGAGGGTCTGAAGAACATCACGGCGGGCGCGAACGCGACGCAGGTGAAGCGGGGCATCGACATCGCCATCGCGTCGGTGGTGGACGAGCTGGAGAAGATGTCGAACCCGATCAAGGGCTCGAAGGAGATCGCGCAGGTCGGGACGTGCTCGGCGAACCAGGACGAGACGATCGGCAAGATCATCGCTGAGGCGATGGAGAAGGTCGGCAAGGACGGCGTGATTACGGTCGAAGAAGGCAAGAGCCTGGAGACCGAAGTGGAGCTGCTGGAGGGGATGCAGTTCGACAAGGGGTATCTGTCGCCGCACTTCGTGACGGACACGGCGAACATGGAGGCCGTGCTTGAGGATGCGTACGTGCTGATTCACGAGAAGAAGATCAGCTCGGCGAAGGACATTCTGCCGGTGCTGAGCAAGGCGGCCGAGTCGGGTCGTCCGCTGCTGATCATCGCGGAGGACATCGACGGCGAAGCGTTGGCGACGCTGGTGGTGAACAAGCTTCGCGGGATTTTGAAGGTTGCGGCGGTGAAGGCGCCGGGCTTCGGCGATCGGCGGAAGGAGATGCTCAACGACATCGCGGTGCTGACCGGCGGGACGGCGGTGATGGACGAGCTCGGGATCGACCTGGAGAAGCTGGAGCTGAAGGAGCTCGGTCGGGCGAAGAAGATCGTGGTGAGCAAGGAGAACACGACGGTGGTGGAGGGCGCCGGGACGACGCAGGCGATCAAGGGCCGGATCGAGCAGTTGAAGGCTCAGATCGAGAACACGTCGTCGGAGTACGACCGCGAGAAGCTGCAAGAGCGTCTGGCGAAGCTGTCGGGCGGCGTGGCGCAGGTGAACGTGGGCGCGGCGACCGAGGTGGAGATGAAGGAGAAGAAGGCGCGGGTCGAGGACGCGCTGCACGCCTGCCGGGCTGCGGTGGAGGAGGGGATTTTGCCCGGCGGCGGCGTGGCGGTGCTGCGGGCGCGGAAGGCGCTCGAGGGCCTGCGTAAGAAGGCGACGGGCGACGAGCGTATCGGCATCGACATCATCGACCGTGCGTTGGTGGCGCCGATCAAGCAGATCGCGGCGAACTGCGGCCTGGACGGCTCGGTGATCGCGCACAAGGTGCTGGAATCGAGCGACACGAACTTCGGCTTCAACGCCCTGACGCGCGAGTACGGCGACTTGGTGGAGATGGGCGTGATCGTGCCGACGAAGGTGGAGCGCGTGGCGCTGCAGAACGCGGCGAGCATCGCGGGCCTGCTGCTGACGACGGACGCGGCGATCGTGGAGCTGAAGGAGAAGAAGAAGGCCGGCGCCGGGGCGGGTATGGGGATGGACGACGATTTCGATTATTGAGCAAGCGACTCGACATTGTGCCTTGCCGTGAGCACTCGCCCAAATGGCGACTGCTCACATTCTCATCTTGACATTACACCGCGATCCGTGGCGGGAGACGAAATTGAGCACATATAGCGATGCGCTCGGGGCAATTTCACAAATCCGTGAATCGTTCAACGATCATTGGCAGTCCGCTTATGCTAATCTTTACGATGGCGATGAAAGTTACTACGAGTCTTCGATTCACCGAGTTTGGTACACTTTGGACGTAGTGGAAATGCTGAACGAACCCAGCTTGGAGGCGGCGCCAATTCGCTTAGCCAATGAGCTTGTTTCGCAGCTACACAGCATGCACTCCTCGCTGAGGGGGGGGCACGCACAGCTACACATAATCAAGACTTTCCGCCAGCACTTTACCGAAGTCGAGCGCATCTTGTGGAATCTTCGCCTAATCGGAAGCGAGCCGGAGTGCAGCCGTATCTTGGCGAAGATCTCCGAAGCCCGAAAGCAGCTTGAATTGATGGAAACTGCTTTGGGGAGTCTGCAAGAGACGGTAGACCGTGCAGGCGAGATAAATAAACTCCACAGTCATTCTAAAGCTCACTTGGCGACGATCGAAGACATTGCAGGTACTGCCGAGGCGCACATCAACGCGATCAAGCATTCCGACAAAGACGCGAGAACGTCACAAGACGCCGCAAGCAAGGCGGTAAACGAGATATCAACAATTAAGGGGAAAGCCGAAAGCTACCTAGAGGAAGTTGAGGCCATCGAGACCAGAATCAGTGAAATTGAAGCCGCGTTTAAAGATGCGTCAGACAGATTTGACGCTAGCGCCGAGAGCTACGAAAAACTCCGCGATACCGCGGGCAAAGAGACGGACGCGCTGCACAAGCGCGTCAAAGAGTTAGTAACGCTTGCGACCGGCGGATCCTTGTTTGGCGCCTTCGACAAACGCCGAAAAGCTCAGAGCAGAGCCTCATGGCTCTGGGCTTGGCTCACGATTGGCGCCACGATCTCAGTTATCGTGTTCGGCATCCACTTGAGCGGAATGGAAGAGACAGGCCCCGCTTTCTGGGTAAAACTGTCTACTACCCCTCTTTTCATATTCCTTGTCGGATTCTGCGCTGCCCAGTACGCGCGAACGAGGAGACTCCACGATGAATACAATTTCAAGTCAGTCGTGAGTGTTTCGCTTGAGCCGTATCGCGATCTCGTCGGACGAATGATTGAACAGGGCCACATCGACTCCGGGCACGTTGACTTTACAGTGGAAACCGTGCGATCGATCTTTGAGCCGCCACATTCGATCGCTGACTATCGTTCTAAGCGTCAAAGTCGATCGAAATCGAGTCCCCCCAACCTAGAAAATGAATAAATGTGTTATTCGGGGGTTCAGCCAGCATGTCTATTACTCAGTAATCCTGTGCGCATTAGCTGGTCGCTCCCGCACGGCCGCTTCCAACTTCGCTCGCCATTTTGCTGGGTCTTCCTTCATGGTTTCGAGGAGTCGGCGGGCCATTGGGTTTGGCGCCGTGCCTTGTTCCCATGACTGAACGGTTTTGACCGAGGCGCCGAGGAGTTCGGCGAACACGGCTTGGCTGGCCCGCAGTTCCTCGCGGAGGGCCTTGACGTCGTCCGGGCTGAACTCCATCGGTTCGAGATCGAGGTCGACCGTGCGCATGGTGAACCGCTTCTCGATGGGCTCGCCGGCTTCGAGGGCTTCGGCGAACTCGGTGAGGCCTTGGATCATGCGTTCGCCGAGCGACTCGGACTCGGCCCAGCGGACCTCGCCCAACTCGCGCGGCTGCTCGTCCGTCGCCGCCCGCTCGGCCTTCGCCTTCTTCCGCTGCTTCTTTGTGTCGTCATTCTTGTCGGCCATGGCTGTTCCACCTTCAGCCCGCCGCCGCCCCGGCCTGCGTGCGTTCGTTCGTGCGCTCGGGTGTCGCTAATTGACGCCGTCGGTGAAGCACCGATGGATCCGGTCGATCAGCGACTTGACCGCCTGTTTCTCCCTGGCGGTCAGCGTGTCCTTTTTCACCTTGCCGTAGGCGGCGAGGAGGACGATGACGCCCTTCTCGGGAAAGTGGACGTAGACAATCCGGACGCCCCCGCGTTTGCCGGTCGTCCAGCGGTTCGAGGCGAACCGGAGTTTGCGAGCGCCTCCGGTGGCTTCGATGACCGGGGGGCCGTCTGGGTCGCCCATGATGCAGACTTCGAGGGCTCGCAAGTCGTCATCGTCGAGCTTGAGATCGGACCAGTCGTGTTTGAACTGGTCGAGCTGTACAAAGCGCATCCAGTCTTTCGGCTGGCGGCCGTCTTTGGGATAGCCGAGCGAACGCCGCTCGCGAGTCGGATGTCGTTTGTCTGCATGTCGCCGAGCCATGACGTCCGCCTCCTGGAGGACTCTCTCGGCCGAGAACTATACCATCAGATCGGATAGTTTGTTCGAGCACGCGAGTGTCGAAGCGGAAAACGTGTTCAGAGCACGCTGCGCGACCCCGTGAGAGACCCGATTATGGGGACCAGCTCGCATGGGCATCTGAGCCCCGAATCGGTATCCAGCCGAATGCCTCACCCCGCCGTGGCGGCGGGGGTGTCTTGGGGGTGGTTGGTGGCGGGGGGTTGGGTTGTGGTGGTGGCGGCTGAGTCCGGGGTGGTGGTGGTGGGTTGGGGGTCGAGGGCTTGGTCCATGGTGTTGACGCGGACGGTGGGGGCGGAGGTGTCCCAGGTGAGGAGTCCTGGGATGAGTGTGCCGCGGATGCGGTCGTCTTGTGGGAGGAGGCGGACGGTGAAGCCTCGTCGTCCGGAGTCGCCTGGGAGGAACTCGCCTTCGAAGACGGGGGAGCCGTCGCGTTCGCCGACGTAGTGCATGTTGTGGGCGGCGGTGTTGACCATGTCGCCGAGGCTGGTGACTTCGCCTGAGAAGAGTTGGACCATGACTTCGTGGTGGGCGAGGCCGCCGAGGTCGACGGCGGCGCGGACGCGGACGGGTGTGCGGACGGGGATGGATGGCCCGACGTCGGTGAGGACTTCGCGGACGCGGACTTTGTCCCATCGTTCGCGGTATCGCTGGATTTGTGCGGCGAGGCCGCGTGCGCCTTGGGCGTCGTGCTGTCGGAGCGACTCGCTGAGGCCGTGGGCCTGGACGTAGTAGTTGGTGGCGTAGTCGGCGACCATGCGGTTGGTGCTGAAGTCCGGGGTGAGTGTGGCGATGCAGCGTTTCATGCGGGCGATCCAGGCCTTGGGTATGCCGGCGGCGGAGCGCTCGTAGAACTCTGGGATGATCTGGCGTTCGAGGAGGTCGTAGAGGGAGCGGCTTTCGATGGCGTCGGCGGTGGCGTCGTCGGGGTAGGTCTCGCCGTGGCCGATGGCGAAGCCGAGTTCGGGGTCGTAGGCCTCGTCCCACCATCCGTCGAGGATGGAGCAGTTGAGGCATCCGTTCATGGCGGCCTTCATGCCGGAGGTTCCGGAGGCTTCCATGCCGCGGCGTGGGGTGTTGAGCCAGATGTCGCAGCCCTGGACGAGTCGGCGGGCGACGTCCATGTCGTAGTCTTCGAGGAAGACGATGCGGCGGAAGTTGTCGCCGGACTCGGAGAGCTTGACGAGTTGGCGGATGAGTTCCTTGCCGGGCTTGTCGGCGGGGTGGCTTTTGCCGGCGATGAGGAGCTGTATTGGTCGGTCGGGGTCGGTGAGGAGCGCTTCGAGGCGGTCCTGGTCTCGCATGAGGAGGGTGCCGCGTTTGTAGGTGGCGAATCGTCTGGCGAAGCCGATGGTGAGGACGTCGGAGCCGAGCGCGCCGGTGGCGTGGTCGATGTCGTGTGGGGAGGCGCCGCGTGCGAGGAGTTGCTTGCGGAGGCGTGCGCGGACCCAGGTGATCATGAGCTGGCGGGCGTGCTGTCGGAAGAGCCAGAGCTGTTCGTCGGGTATGTCGAAGACGCGGCGCCAGAGGTGGTGGTCGGTGGGGTCGAGCTGCCAGTCTGGTCCGATGTAGCGGTCGTAGAGCTCGATGAGTTCGGGGCTGATCCAGGTGCGTGGGTGGACGCCGTTGGTGACGGAGCCGATGGGGGCTTCTTCGACGGGGAGGCCGGGCCAGATGTGGGCCCACATTTCGCGGCTGACGACGCCGTGGAGCTTGGAGACGCCGTTGGCGAACTGGCTGCAACGGAGGGCGAGGACCGCCATGGAGAAGAACTCTTCTTTGTTGAAGGGGTTCGAGCGACCGAGTGAGAGGAGTGCGTCGAGGTCGCAGCCGAGTCGGGGGAGCATGTGTTCGAAGTAGCGTTTGACGAGTTCGGGGCTGAAGCGGTCGATGCCGGCGGGGACGGGTGTGTGCGTGGTGAAGAGGTTGCCGGCGGCGGCGGCCTGGAGGGCGGCAGGGAAGTCGAGGCCGAGGTCTTCGCGGAGGCGGCTGATGCGTTCGAGGCTGATGAAGGCGGCGTGTCCTTCGTTGATGTGGAAGACGGTGGGTCGTTCGCCGATTTTGTCGAGCGCGCGGATGCCTCCGATGCCGAGGACGATTTCCTGTTGGATGCGTGTGTCGATGTCGCCGCCGTAGAGGTTTTTGGTGATGTCGCGGTCGTGGCGGTTGTTCTCGGGCATGTTGGTGTCGAGGAGGTAGAGGGGGACGCGGCCGACGTTGCACTTCCAGACGCCGACGGTGACGGAGCGGCCTGGGAGTTCGACGTCGACGCGGTATTGCTCGCCGGTGTCGGGGTCGATGAGGCGGCTGATGGGCTGGTTGGGGAAGTCGATGTCGGGGTAGGTTTCTTGTTGGTAGCCGTCGGCGTTGAGGTATTGGTGGAAGTAGCCGCAGCGGTAGAGGAGGCCGACGCCGACGAAGGGGAGTCCGAGTTCGCTGGCGGACTTGACGTGGTCGCCGGCGAGGCATCCGAGTCCGCCGGAGTAGATCTGGAAGCACTCGGCGAGGCCGAACTCTGCGGAGAAGTAGGCGACGCGCATGGGCTCGCGGCGGCCGTCGTCGGCGTCTTGGGCTTCGAGGAGTTCGGCGTACTGTCGCATGAACCAGGAGCGACGCTCGCGGTGCTGCTTGAAGCGGCGGTGGACGAAATCGAGGGCGTGGAGATAGGACTGGTCGGCGGCGTAGCGGTCGAGGAGGCGCTGGTCGCAGCGGCCGAGGAGCTTGACGGGGTTGTGGTGGGTCTCTTCCCAGAGCTCGCGGTCGAGGCGGACGAAGAGTTCTTGAGCCTCGGGGTGCCAGGTCCACCAGAGGTTGTGTGCGATTTCGAGGAGCGGCTGGAGGGGTTCCGGGAGATCGGGAACGACGCGGAAGCTTCGAACGTTGGCCTGACCGGAATGCAGCATGGGGAGGTCCTTGGGAGGTGGCGTTTGCGAGGGGAGGCGATGCGAGGGGGGCGATGCGAGGGGGGGCGATGCGAGGGGGGGCGATGCGAGTGAGGCGAGAGGGACGACAGCGTTCGCCTGGGGGCGTTCGGCAGTGGGAGAACGCCGGGGGATGGCGCGGCCGCTCACGCGGAGCGGCCTTCTCAGGAAGAATGCCCACAGCTTATCGGGATGACCCGAAGCGGGCGGCGGCTTCGCGGGGGGTGCGGAATGGCGAGGCGGGAAGCGCAGAACTGGGGCGGGAGTGGGCGGGAAAGGGGGAGGAGGCGGGGAGGGGATCGGGAGGGTGCGGGGAGTGGCGACGGAGGGGCGGGCGCG
>Ga0207419_1001733_pt1 | contig 15653 bp, 11 predicted proteins | sample ElkSloMetagenome_4_FD_184723 | JGI IMG/M metagenome (GOLD analysis project Ga0207419, IMG submission 184723) | Hot spring microbial communities from Elkhorn Slough, Monterey Bay, USA - MD2A (version 2) | ecosystem: Environmental > Aquatic > Marine > Intertidal zone > Estuary: Microbial mat ...
CACCCAACTCCCAATTCCTAATCACCCAACACCCAACACCCAACACCCAACTCCCAATTCCTAATCACCCAACACCCAACACCCAACACCCAACACCCAATTCCCAATCCCCAACTCCCAACTCCCAAACAATGACAGCCTATCAACTCAAACCCTGGACACAAGTTGTTACCCCCCACGCCGATATTTTGGAGGGGAAACTAGATAATGCGACTTATGCAGCAAAATTGGGATCTGTAATTCGCAATGAAGATAGCTGTCCCTTAGTTTACCGCGATGCCCGGAAATTTTTCGAGGCAACCTACCTCACCGGAGAACTGAAAAACCTGTTAGAAAGCGTTTTAAAAAGATTGGGAGGAGAACCCGGCGATCGCGTTTTGCAGCTAAGAACCCCCTTCGGAGGCGGTAAAACCCACGCTCTCGTCAGCCTCTATCATATCGCCAAATCGCGATCGCAACTGCAAAACTTTCCTCTACTCTCCAATCTTCCCGACCCCGGTGAAGTCTCGGTAGCCGCATTTATCGGCTTGGATGTTAACGCCAGTACGGGGATACAAGTTGAAGATGGCCCCCGCATACTCACGCCTTGGGGTTATCTTGCTTGGCAGTTGGGCGGACAACAAGCGTATAATTTTGTCAAAGACAACGACGAAAACCGCATTGCCCCCGGAAACAACGAAATTCGACAAATATTAGGCGATCGCCCCAACCTGATTTTAATGGATGAGTTTCTAGTTTACGTCGAAAACGCGATGGGATTAACCGTCGGAGACTCTACTTTCGGGCGCCAAGTTCTCACCTTCATTCAAAAACTCACCGAAGTTGTTGCAGACCGACCCAAAACCGTTTTAGTCTATTCTTTGCAAGCCAGCGTCCAAGAAGCGGTGGGAAATGAAGGGTTGTTGAGTACCCTTGATAAATTAGTCGCCCGTAACGATGCCAAAAAAGAACCCGTTTCCGGCGATGAAGTGATGCAAGTCGTTCAAAAACGGCTATTTTCTGACATTGGCAACCCGGAAATTATTAAAGAAGTCGCCCGTCAGCAGGCGGAATTATTTCGCAAGTTTCGAGAAAGCTACGCCAGCACCAAGCGGGAAAAACAGCAGGTCGAACACCAAGCCAATTTGTTAGCCGAACGCATTGAATATAGCTATCCTTTCCATCCCGACTTATTAGATTTAATGTATCACCGTTGGGGAAGTTTGCCAAGCTATCAGCGAACTCGGGGGGCGTTGCAGTTTCTCGCCTCGGTTATCTATTCCCTCAAACAAACCAATGATAACTCTTGGTTAATTACCCCCGGCAATATTGATTTTAACAACGAAGCAGTCCGCAACAATTTCTTTAGTCAAGTTGGGGAACGAGACGCTTACAATTCTGTTATAAATGCCGATTTAATTGGTCGTAAAGCAAAAGTCAACGCCATTGATAAACGCATCGCCAACGATTCGCCTGCGATCGCCTGTTTGAACGTAGGAAGTCGTTTGGCTTCTGCTATTTTAATGTATTCTTTCGGTGCCAGAGGTGGGGAAGATCGGGGGGTGCTTGAACAAGATATTGTGGCTTCCTGCCTCGCAGAAGGGTTAGAGCGAACAATCATTACTACAGTGTTAAGTGATTTGCGGGATGAATTGCTGTATTTGCATTATGTTGGCAAGCGATATCGATTTGAAACCAAACCGAATTTAAACAAATTAATAGCCGATGAGGAAAGCAAAGTTACGGGCGAAGAAGTTTTAGAACTGATTCGCAATTCTCTCAACCAAAATCTCCAAAATTCTCGCGGAAAAGTAGTTTTGTGGCCGAAGGATTCGGCGGCGATACCGGATAGAATCTCTCAGTTTATTATAGTGTATCTCGACCCCAGTTGGGCAGAAAAAAGTCAAGAAAAAGTAAAAGAAGATGCTTTAATTTGGTGGGAAAATCGGGGTAATGATAAGCGGGATTATAAGAATGGGTTGGCGTTTATAGTTCCCAATTTAGCGCAAATGGATAAGGCACGCAAGGGGGCAAGAACGGCTTTGGCGATCGCCTCTTTAGTGGCACAAAAGAAAAAATACAAATTCTCCGCAGAAGACGGGGAGGAACTGGGTACAAAGGAAAAAGAGGCAAATTCAGAAGTTGAAGCGGCGCTGCGCCGACTGTACGAATATATTATCTTACCCGTATTTAATCCCAATATTCAACCGCCGAATAAACTCGAAATTATTGACCTTCACTCCCAAATTAATACCAGCCATAAATTACAAGAACGTGTTTTTGAAGCGTTGAAAAACCATGTTTTTGATAGCTTAACGCCAAATAAATTGCTGCGAATTTCCCGTCTAGACGGCGAAGAAAAAGACTATATTCAAGCGGAAGAATTGGTCAGTTATTTTTTCCGTTTTCCCAATTATCCGAAGCTGCTGCGGGTTGAACCGATTAAAACGGCAATTCTTCAGGCGATTGAAAAGGGAAATTTGGGTTATGTTCCGGCGGGAACGTTTACTGCGGGAGAAACACCAACGGTTGAGAATGCAGAGTTAATCAGTTTCAACTGCAAAATTCCTGTAGATGAGTTAGATTTATCCGGTTATTTGTTATCTTCCGGGTTGGTAAACCGACTTCAAGAGGAATGTAAATCCGCCAATTCATCCGCAGAATTTATGGAAAATGCGGAGGATTTAGCGGAAGAATTAACGCCTGTTGATGAGAATTTATATTCGGTTTCTACGGGTCAAACTCCGGTGGCGAAAGAGGATATAAAAACCGTTGAATATAAGTCGGAAAGCAGTAGTATTGTTCGGCGCGTTTCGGTAGACATCAAAGACGGTAAAAAAGCGGCGAAGCACTACAAGCTGAGTTCAATTGCAAATAAAAACAATATTTTCCAACTGTTTGAAGTGTTGCAAACCCTTTCAGATAAAGCAGAAGATATGGTTATTGAAATTAAAGTGAAGGCAAACACAACCCACGAATTTGACCCCAGTTGGATTCGGAACGCTATTGAAGAACCTCTAGATGAAATGGATATTAAGGCTGAGTCTCATTTAGAATAAGCAATTGTTTTTGGAGAGGGGAGGGTTCAGGGGGTGAAAAGAGGGCTACAGCAGATGGCTTGGGTAGAAATATAATGCTTTCATAGATCCATAGATTTTTTGGGAACATAAGCAGAGGAAAAAACTCCAGACGGTTCACGAAAAACGTTATAACCTAGACAATTCAACAGTTTTAAATGTTGCTATTGGTGGAGTAGAAGTGATGATTAGATTGTGATCAAGTTTATTACCTAAGTCCCATTAAATATCCATGTTTTTTTACAATTGAAAGCTTTATGAATTTAAAAGCAAGCCTTTGATCCTCAATTGAGTTCATTCCCTTAATATTCATATATGTTTCAAGAGCATCCGTCGCTAATTTACAAATTTCATTGACAGATTGTGAATCTATAGGGCTTACTCCATGTGCATAGACACTTCTATTACGAATCTCAGCTATCTTCATAACCCTTCCTAAATTAATCTTAGGATTTTTAGCAATAGGGTCATCCAATGATCCTAGCAAACAAAGTGCGTCCACCATTGCCAATTTTTTCGGAAGACTATTATTGGCTGATTTACTATTATTTTTGGAATTACTATCACGAAATTCTATAAATTGATTTTGGAGATCATCAGTGTTGATATTGAATAATGAATAGTCAGGTTTATCAGCTTTAAAATCCTCGGATGATATATCTTGCAATGAATTATTAAAAACACTTTCTAACGTCCTATAATATAAAAGAGCCGCAATATCATTCTGACTATTTTCTTTATATCTTTCTGCGCTAAAATAAAAGTTGAATAAAATATGAATACGGCTTCCACTTGCTAATTGTTATAAACTTTCTAACTGACATTCAAAACGATATGAGTCAAATTCAAATATTGAAGAAAGTTGACCAAAAAAACTTCGTATTCTTTTGGAAAGCTCCCTGGATAATTTATATCCTTCTTGAAAATTAAAAGAGTTCCAAAGCATATATAATTTTGACAATTCAGAGCATAATTCGGCAGCACGAGGTTGTGTCATGCGGTTACTAGCTTGTTCAAATAGTGTCTGACTAATATCATATTTGCCTACATTGAAAAAATTAACAGCCCTATTAACCTCAACTTCTGAAAAAAGATCAACCGGGAGTTTTAATGGATTACCAACTAATTGAATATAAGTTGATTCAGGACGTGGCTTTCTAAATTCGCGCAGATATTCTTTGTAATCGATATATATTAAATTTATATCTAAAATGCCTGCCGCAATTGCCAATGCTCCACCCATAGTTTTCTTACCACCTGTAAGTTCAATAACAATGCGTGATCCTTTTGGGAATAGCCTTAAAGCCGCTTCCAATGCACGGTATATATCAGTGTTTGGTTTTTCAGAGAATGATTCATAAAAATATGAATAAGATGGTATATTAGCATATGTTTTAACTGTGTCTAGTAGATCTTTTGTTTCTTCTGTGTGAATTACAACTATCTTTTCTGGCTGGATAAATTGATGGGATAAAATTACTGTCTCTGGAGTAAAACCCAGAAGTGAAATTAATCCATCATATTGAGGTTCTTGATCATAATCTGCTTTAAATTTTTCTCGTATAAGTGGCAATAGCTCAGGCATAATCTTGCGACAATAAAAATCTAGAGGAGCATCTGGTTCTTTAGCTGTTTTAAGCAAATTAATCCATTCATTTGTTAAATCAGAAATGGAGCTAGTATCTGTCATATGTAAACTCCTATTGTATGCAAATCCTATACGTTCTGTGATCTTATCATCCAGATGCTTTTTAAGCAAGCGAAATTAATTATATAAATAACCGGAGTTCTGGTTAAGCTTAGTTATAGCGGCTTGTAAACAAGTCAATTTTCGGCTCACATTATGGGGTCAAACTAGCATTGCTGTTACGAGGGACAATAAACAATAATGCCCGCAGCATTGGGCAAAAGTCTACACCGTGTTAAAGCCGAAGTGTCCCTAATGCCCCCTTCATTCCCGGTGTCTTTACGGTCGGGCAGTTCTGGAAGGGTGAGAGAAAATCTTAAAAAATATCCTCAAAATTATCACGATTTGACTTGGAGTGCCAACTGGTGAAGTTGAAAATTGCGATCGCAGAATTTCCCATCTTCTACGTTATTATGTCCTCGTCGATCGCAATTCAAATGCTATTGCAATTTGGGGATGAAGATCGCCCAACGAATTAATAGTGGTTAAAACAATGCTGAAGGATAATTGATGATCGAATCGGGATTTAATTTACATTCTCATTAATAATTAGAAGATAAACCCTTGAAATTGTGAAGTTGTATGAGTGACTTGAAACGCTATTGGATTGTCGTCCACTATGAAACCGAGTTGACCGCAGAAACGGAGTGGGATGCTTGCCATAATATTCGTCTGGGCAATACGATTGTTGAAGAAGCGAGTATTGCTGCCCAAGAAATCCCGTCCGATGCCGATATCAAAGCGTTGATTACTCAAACGAGGCTTACCGTTCGCGATCAATGCGGCTCTGGCTATTATTCTTAAGCAATTGTATTACAAATTTCAGGATTTTTCCTTACTCAGACTAACTGCAAGTTGCCGACCCGTCTCTCAACACAACCAACGTGTCGGCGATCGCTATCCGCCCCCAACTTCTTCTCAAACTGCGATCGCTTCAATGGGTTTAGAATGAAGATGGATACTCCTAAATCATTTCAATCCCATCGACACGGTTAGGATAAAAAGCGAGGTACTCTTTGATTTGTTCAACCGCCTGATCGGGATTTTCATAAGACCAAATGGCATTTTCGGCCGTTTTACCATCGACCGTAATGCTAAAATAACTAGCATCTCCCTTGAAAGGGCAATGGGTGGAACGTTGGGTTGGCTGTAACCGTTCCATTACCACATCACTGCGAGGAATGTACTGCACGGGTGGTGACATTCCTTCCCTCAGTTCCAAAGCTTGGGTTGTTTCTGCTATCGTCTGTCCGTTAAAGGTGACTTTGACTCGCTTCGGTTGAGGAGCGATCTTGATTAGATGATTTGCGCCTGGAATTTTCATTGGCTTATTAACTACAACATTTTCAAGATATCAGATTGGGGGACGCTGAGAATATTAAGCATTCAATTGGTTTGATTTAGAGTTTGATACCCGTTACATTTAAGGTAAAGCACCTGTCTCAGTAGCCTTCTACCGTCAAAAAGTGGATAATCCATTCCCAATTAAAATAAAAGGCGCCCAGTAATAAGGATGACTAAAACTATTGTCTTGAGTTGAATTTTGACTCAAATTTACTTGTGCTTGTCTCAAGGCTTCCGCTTTGGTATATTTCCCCGACAATAAAGCATTATAAAACGCTTCCATAAACACCTGCGTTCCTTGGTCATCAACTATCCATAATGACGCAATGGTTGCCAACACTCCCGCCTGCTGCATCTGATAGCCAAGTCCCAAAATTTCTTCTCCATTTCCTAACTGTCCGCCAACTGCGGTTTGACAAGCACTCAGAATAACTAATGTCACATTGGGTAAGTTTAACGTCTCAATTTCTCGTAACGTTAAGCGATCGCCATCTCCAAGTAAAATAAAAGAATCTTCAGGCTGACCCGGAACAAATGCGGCGTGAGTTGCTAAGTGTACGATAGTATGATCGTTGAGAAAAGGAATCACCGCATTCCGATTAAATTCTCGATTAATTAATGTTGTGGTTTGGGGAACTCGTTTGGCAATATTTTGAACTTCTAACCCTGCATAAGTTAGTCCATCAAAAGAAAATTGCCGATTTCCCACCGTAACTTGATAATTTCCACTGCTAAATGCCCCCGCCAAAACTCTTAATTCTTTGGAGTCTTGAGAACTTAGATCCGTCAGAGAAGCAGCCGTTATATTATTAATATTAAATCGTTCAATTAACCATTCATTTCCATCGTGAAGGGCAGAAATTGGAATATATCGCAATACACTATCCGGCGCATAAATAATCGTTTGAGCATTGGCTTGAGCCAGATCGCCTGCCAGGGGTTTAATTAAAATTTCATAAAGGCGTTGAGCGGAAGTTTTTACTTGATTTAAAGGTACTGATGGACGCAAAATATCTAAGCGAAAATCTACAATCGCTTGATTTAATGCTTTTCGTTCAATCGTAACAGAACGATGAATGGGTGGATTAAAAGGCGTAACTAAAATCAGTTCAACTCGGTTCTCTAAAATAAGAGGATAAAGAAGTACAGCAGTTGGTTCAATTTGACGCAGTTGACGTTGTAATCGATTAAGATTGGGTAAGTCTAAGTTCTGACCTCCGGTGGTTTGCGAAAGTTGTTGTAATTTGGCTTGAACTTCTGGATTTTCGATAAAGTTATTGAAGCTTTGACGAACTTGCTGCTGAATATTTTCTAATTCAACAATGCGCCGATTTTGTTCCGGTGAACGTTCTTCTGGAGAAATCATCCGCAGTTCATTGAGTTCTGTTCCCAATTGAACGATTTGATTTTGAATTTGGGTATATTCTTGATAGGCTTGTTGTTCTTGGGGAAGAAGTTCAATTCCTTCGGACGTTTGATTATTTCCTCGAACATTATTTAAGTATTCATCTAATTCTTGAACTTTTAATAAATCTAAAACTTGCTGTGCTTCCAAAACTCGATTTTGTTGTAAGAGTAAATCCGCCAAGCGGCGATAGATATCCGCCACCGTTCCGGTGTAAGACTGTTGCTGTTCTGTTGAAAGTCCGGAAATATTTTGACGAATTGCTTCGGTGACATTGACCGACTTTTTATAAAAGATAATCGCCAGTTCTACTTTATTTTGTTTTTCAAAAATTGCCCCCATACTGCTGAGGGTTGAACGTTCCCCTTCGGGATTACCAATTTCCTGAAAAATTCCCAGTGCTTGTTGATAGGCGACTAAAGCTTCGGTTTCATTTCCTGAATTTTTATAAGCTAATCCTAGATTATTATAGGTCGTGGCTTCTCCAAAGCGATCACCTATATTCTGACGAATGATTAATGCTTGTTGGTAGACCTCAAGAGCTTGAGTATACTCTTGGTTAATATTGTAGATAAATCCAATATTATTTAGGCTATTTCCCTCTCCGGGTCGATCTCCAATCTCCCGCCGAATCTTTAAAGCTTGTTGATAAAATTCAAGGGCTTTGTTATACTGTTGTTGAACTTCATAAACCAATCCAATATTATTCAAAGCCTGTGCTTCGCCTGCGCGATCGCCTATTTCTTCACGCAGCGTTAAAGCCTGTTGATAGAATTTTAGGGCTTCATTGAACTGACCCAACGTATAATAAATAGCCCCAATACTATTAAGTGTATATCCTTCTCCCGCACGATCGCCTATCTCCTGTCGAATCTTTAAAGACTGTTGATAAAAGTTCACGGCTTCTGTGTACTGACTTTGTGCTGAAGCGACTCCACCAAGATTCATTAAAGCAGAAGCTTCACCGGGACGATCACCAATTTTTTCACTGATAGCTAAAGCTTGGTGATAATAATCTTGTGCTTGAAAATATTCACCCCTATTTTGATAAACTAACCCGATGTTACTCAGAGTAATTCCTTCCCCAATGCGATCGCCAACGGAACGACGAACTGCCAAAGCCTTCTGATAAATTTCTAAAGCTTGAGAATATTCACCAAGATTAATATAAGTTCCACCTAGATCGTTTAAAACTCGACCAATTCCTATTTTATCACCAATTTCCTCTTTAATTTTCAATGATTGTTGCAACAACTTTTGCGCTTGAGAATATTGGCTAAGATTTTGATACACAACACCCAAACTGAGAAGAATGCGAGATTCAATATAGCGATCGCCAAACACTCTGCTGATAGCCAGCGCTTTTTGATTGTATTCTAAGGCTTTAGAATAATTTCCTTGCCTATTGTAAACGATACCAATATTATTCAAAACAACCGCTTGAGGAGATTGTTGATTAAGTTCTTGCAAAATTGCTAACGCTTGTTGATGTAAAGACAAAGCTCTATTATAATCTCCTTGTCTTCGATAAACAACTCCCATATGATCCAAAGTTCGTCCTTCCGTATAGCTATCGCCAATTTTTTGACTCAGTTCAATGGCTTGCTGATAATATTTTAACGCTTCGGGAAATTGACTCAAACTATAAGCAATCACTCCCCGTTCGCTCAACGCAGAGGCGATCAAATTTTGGTGATTTAAAGACTCTGCAATTTCTAAAGCTTGTTCAATTAATTCTGTGGCTTGAGAATATTGACTGAGTACGCGGTAAATCACTCCAATATTGAATAAGGTTTCGGCTTCACCCCTTTTATTATTGGTTTGTCGAAATAATTCGAGCGCTTGTTGGTAGGTTTTAAGAGCAGCCTGAAATTGACTGGTTTGAAATTGTCGCTCACCCGTTTCTAGTAATTGCTGAGTTGTCGGGTTGAGAGAAAGTTTTTCTCCCTGAATCCATGAACTTTCTTGTTCGGTTATCGAATAAGTTTCTATTTTTGGTTGTAAAGATTTAGATAAGATCAGGATTTTATCTTGAATTAAACTCAACTCAAAAACTCCCGCAAAAATAACAATATTCAATAATTTCATAAGCTTGTTTTGATGGATTGGTGTAGAATTTTATCGACTTCCACCATCAGGGGTATGAGGAATACGTTGGTCTGCTGGTCGAAAGCCGGGAGGATTATGGGGGTTAAATTGGGTGTCACTTGTGACTTGATTTGGTGTTGTATTTAGCTCCGAACTTTCAAGAGAATCTTGTGTTTGGTTTTGATAAGTTGAAGCTTCAATTAATAGCAGAGGTACATCGGCAATTTTTTCGAGTCTAACAAAATGAAGCAATTCTTTCCATTCCTGAATTAAAGTTGTATCGTTAGGATTGGTACGGCGTAACTCAAATAAAGTGTATAGGGCTTCATACCAGATTCCGTTTTGATTATAGAGATTGAAACGTTCTTGAAGGTTGGCTTTTTCTAGAGCTTGAGATAATTCATCGTTAGGGCTAATTCGCGTTATTGGTACTTCTATATAATCAGAATATACCCGAGTAGAATAAATATACCAGCGATAAGTTTTGTTGGGTTCTAAAGAAATAGATGTTTCATCTTGTTTGAGATTAATAGCTATGATACTTTCTTGAGGAGGAAGTTGAATAATAGTTTTATAAATTACACGATCTTCTTCATCTTTCAAACCCATCTCAACGGGGGAGTTGGTTAAGGATTCTTTGGGTTGAGGAACGTAAACCAATAAGGTAGGATATTCAGCAACCGTTACTCCTCCTCTCACTGGAGTTAAGGCGATTAAACTCGAACCCTCCTTGAAAACACTTCCTCCTCGTGAACCTCCTCCTTCTCGATCAGCGGGTTTTGTGGTATCTGCGGGACGGAACTGACTGAGTTGCATGGAGATATTTGCTCGAACCTCTGTCCCCAGTCCCGTTAGGCTGAGTAAGGCGATCGCGCCAATGACCTTAAATCTCATAGTTAACAATTACTTTTGATATCTTATCAATCATAAATGATTTTATGGGATTCACAATCTTACTCTAAAAAGGGCAATATTTTGTAGCTTCAGATCTGACTGTCTCAGGTTTTTAGGGTTACGGATCAAAAAGAGTCTATCGAAAACAAACAAAGATATTCCATTGTGGGGTTTCGACTAGCACCGCCTCACAAATCCCCGCATCCAGAAACTTTTGTTCCATTTGCAAGGTCTTAAAATCCCCCGTCGAGTCGGTATCAAGTTGGGTTAAATCAACCAATCCCCCCTTACCAAAATACCTCACACGGGCGAGAAAACCCAGTGACATCAACTCTTGAATAGTCGGCCCATTAACAATCGTATCAAACCATTCACCAAAGTATTGTTTATGGGGTTTGAGTCGCCAGGGGGAAGCGGTGAACCCAATTTGAATGGAATTATTCAAGCTGTTTAAGAGTTTTTTATACTCGGAATACCAGCAAATTGTATGGGCTTCATCCCCAATAACAATATCAATATTTTGTGGATGTTGGCGACGGCTAAGGGATTGAATCCCCGCTAACTGAATGGGTCTATCTCGATTCTCCGAATATCCAGCTTTGATAATGCCAATGGCTTCCGTCGGTACACCAAACCGCATTAAAGTTTTAACGGTTTGTTCGATTAAAAATTCCCGGTGCATCAGCAACAGAACCCGATGACGGGATGCCAACAAGTCGGCAATCATCGAGCAGAAGGTAGCCGTTTTCCCCGAACCTGTAGGGCTATAAACGAGGATGCGGTGAATACCCTGGTTGAGTTGATTGTAGACCTCATCCTTAATGGTTTGTTGATAGGGTCTGAGGATAATTGGGCTTTCTATTTGTGGGGAAGATAGCAAACTCAGTTGAAAATCTACGGGAATATCTCCGGGTTTAAAGGCTGCTGTCATGGTTAATGTCCTGGTAGATTCTTTTTAATTTATGTGCAGTTTTTATGAGGTTAGGGAGTGCTTGTTGGGGTAAACAATCCCATAGTGTATTTGAGGTGTATTGGGTCGCATCGCTCAATGTATGCGATCGCCACAACAAAAAAGCTCTACTGTAATTCTGTTGCTGCAAATGCACAGGGAATGCCACCAGAGCAATTTTTATCAATTAACTCTTGCCTAGACCTCAATGACCCTCCCGAATTTGAGAGACGAATTGATAGAGTCTCAGCAGGTGAGACACTTAGAAATTATGAATACCAGGCGTGGCGTTGGTATTTTGATCCCAATGCGGGACGCTTCCGAACCAAGCGAATGAGTTTTGTTTCTAACTTTCGTTTGATTCAGTATGCAGGTCAGCCATGTTGGTTGGGTCAAGTCTTACAAGCTGATGAAATGTCCGAACGTCGAGGTTAACGACCTGATTAAAATTTCCACAGCGTCGCCAATGCAGAACCCAGAACTTTTCTCCATCACAGCGATAAATTTGGAGTCCGGCACTTTCTAGTATAGGAGTTGCCAACACAAAGTAGCGTAGGATATACAGGATGAGGTGAAACTTTGCTGACAGGAGAAAGGTAATGGCGGCACGACTGGTAAAATTTCAGTTAGATGACGACGAACAATCCTTTGTCTATATGGAAGTAGATGAGAAACTTCCTATCCCTGAAAGCGTTGATGAGGATGAAGGGCTGATTGGACTTGGAGATGAGACGGTGATACAAGCCAAACAAACACTCGCGAAAGCCCTTTCTAGCATTCAGCCTGTTGCCAACGCAATTATCAAAAAAGTTAAGGATTTAAACCAACCCGCAGATGCAGTTGAAGTCAAATTTGGGGTGAAGATGAGTGCGGGACTGGGGGCGGTCATCGCATCGGGTAGTGCAGAAGTGAATTACGAGATTACCCTGAAATGGAATAACACACAGAAGAAACCCTAGCTAGACATAAACCCCAAAGTTGATCATCTGTTATGGCTTCGGCACTAGAATTAGCTGTTGTTAGAGTATTTAAGTCGGCAGGGAACATTGCTGGATCGGGATTTTTAGTTTCCCCTCAGTACATCTTAACCTGCGCTCATGTTGTTGCTTTTACGACCGAAGGAATATCTTCTAAGCAGGAAGAAAAACCAACTCAAATCATTGAAATTGATTTTCCGGTTCTTGAAATCGGTAAAAAACTCAAGACAGAAGTAGCGTTCTGGTGTCCTTTAAAAACCGATGAAAATATACAAGATATTGCGGTATTAAAACTGCTCAACCCCGATCAACTTCCTGAACGTGCCGAACCCATTAACCTAATTTTGACAGGAAATGAAAGCCTTTGGGGACATCGTTTCCGAGCATTAGGTTTTCCCGAAAAAGGGAGTAATGGAGAATGGGCAACAGGAATCTTGCGAGGACGGGTGGGCAAAGGTCGTATTCAGGTTGAGGATATCAAAGAAACAGGACTTCGTTTGGAAAAAGGGTTTAGTGGCACAGCAATTTGGGATGAACAACTTCAAGGTGTTGTGGGTATGGCAGTCACGGAAGATGGTAAACGACCGGAAGCCAAAGTTGCATTTATCACCCCAACAGACCTATTACTAAAAGTTGGAGATTTGGCACAAGTTTGTCAAGTTAATGGAAGAATTCAGAAGGCGATCGCTATATTCCAAAATTATTTTAAAAGCCTTGAGAAAGAGATCCGTTATGCTTATTATCAATCTTTGCCTCAAAATTCAATTCCGCTAAGTTCGGGTAAATCTTTATCCGAATTTCCCGAATCTCCAACTGAGATGATTCAAAATTTGGAAAATTATGAATTACTTGATAAATTCATCGGTTACTTATTTTTGCACCTCAAAGATTTGAAACATTCTCCTGAACTTCACTCACAGTTAACCCAATGGCTCAAGTTTTATTTAAAAGATGAACCTGAAAATTTTTTGAATCCTTTAAAAAAGGAGCGGGCTATTAAAGAACAACAGAGAACTGAAGCCGGAGAAAAAGAACCCTGTTTATTGGTGGGAATTTTTGAACAAAGTAGTTCTTTAGTCGTCAGGGCATGGCTGATTAAAGATGCACAAAAATATACTCCCGTCCAGATCGAAAGCTGTCATCTCCTGACTGATCAGGATAATTTTTGCATTAATGAAAAGGGCATTCTAATTAACAAAACCGCTATTTATAGCGGAAAGTCACCCCAAAATCTATCTGAACTCCTACAGTTAATTTTTGCCCAAGCTTCTTCCCTGTGCCAATGCAACGTTAAGAAAATCCAACTCTTTCTTCCCTACAGATTAATTGACCGGGAGAGAAAATCCATCGATCAATGGTCGATTGATGATAGCGTTCCCGAACACTTAAAAACTATATGGGGTGTCGAATGTGAAGTGGCAGTAAGATTCTCGGAACGTCTCAAGCTTCCCGAAAATTCAGATATATATGTCAACAAATCGAGAACAAAATGGCAAGCACTGACTGGAAAACCACGCAAACAAGCTATTGATATTTTGCATCTTTCAGATTGGGGAAGCCCCAAAAAATTGTTCAAGCAAATTAATTCGGATGATGTGGTGGCAGTCCGATTAAAAGAAGTGCTTCAAGCCTCAAAACAACAATCAATTATGGAAACTTTTTACTATGCAGGAATTCCCGTAGCACTGTGGATCAGGTCAGAAGCGGAAAGTCTGATGTGTAATGGAGAATTGGATAAAATCTGCCAGTCTTGTTGCTGGAATGAACTACCAAAGAGTATTAGAAACCAGCGCTATGAAGCTTGGGAAAAAGAAAGTGACACACACATCGGCCACTTATCATTGCTTTGGGATGATTTCAATCTCGTACCCCCTGCCCAACAACTGGGAATGTCGAAGCCATGAGTGACTGGGAAATTTTCAAACAGAATGCAGAACCTCACGATGGTATTAAAAATTTGCCACCCCCTCCCAGTTGGCGACCGTTTGGCCAGGAAAGCCAACCCGGAGAAAGTCGCCTGAAACGAAGGGGTGAAACTTTTCAGGTGCGTCCCGATGAAGTAAAAATGATCAACGCCGCTTTGTACCTGCGACGACCCCTACTCATCACTGGAAAACCGGGAACGGGCAAATCTTCCCTCGCCTACGCCGTAGCAAGACAGCTTAAACTGGGGGAAGTGCTTTACTGGCCGATTACCACCCGTACCAGCCTCAAAGATGGACTCTACGATTATGATGCCATTGGTCGGTTACAGGAAGCCAAACAGCAGGAAACCCCAAACAATCAAACCCTTTCCCCAGAAGAACGCCGAAAACAACTTCAACAAATAGAAAAATACATCACTCTCGGCTCTTTGGGAACCGCTTTGCTTCCTTCAAAACGTCCTCGGGTTCTTCTAATAGACGAAATTGACAAAAGCGATATTGACCTCCCCAATAACTTACTAACAATTCTCGAAGAAGGATCATTTGAAATTCCCGAATTGGTTAGAATCAAAGAAGAAGTTAATACCGTAACCGTTCGCACCGCCTACAGTGACGAATACGAAGAAATCACTCGCTCCGATATCAGCGCTCAAATTCACAACGGACGAATAACCTGCACCGCTTTTCCCTTCGTGGTGATGACCAGCAACGGAGAGCGGGATTTTCCGGCTCCCTTTTTGCGGCGGTGTTTGCGGTTAACCATGAAGCCGCCAACAAAAGAAGAACTCACGAGAATTGTAGCGGCTCATTTAGATGAAACAATAGCACAGGAATCACAAGATTTGATTCATCAGTTTATTGAAAAGCGGGATGAAGGAACCCTGGCAACAGATCAACTTCTCAATGCCGTTTTTATGGTTGTTAGGGGTCGCATTTCCACTAAAGATGAATTGATCGAACAAATCTTAAAAGACTTGGGCAGAGTTGAAGATGAGGACTAAATGAAGTCAGAAGTTTGAAGTCAGAAGTCAGAAGTTAGGCTGGATAAATACTGAAAATGAGCGATTCCAATCTTCATTATGCCGTTAAACGTTTAATCGACCGATTTGAAAAAACCGGACTGTTAAAACGCCTCGAACTCAGCGATGAAGATCTCGCCGATAGTATTTGGTTAGCGCTGCAAATGGGTGAGGTACAAACTTCCCAAAAACCCGAAGACAAACTAGAAACCGACCCTGACCCAACAGTTGAAATTGTAGAGGGTGAACTTCCAGAACCCCCAACGGAAACCGAACCCACCGTTTCAATTATTACCGAAGACTCCCCCC
>Ga0207419_1001734_pt1 | contig 15650 bp, 14 predicted proteins | sample ElkSloMetagenome_4_FD_184723 | JGI IMG/M metagenome (GOLD analysis project Ga0207419, IMG submission 184723) | Hot spring microbial communities from Elkhorn Slough, Monterey Bay, USA - MD2A (version 2) | ecosystem: Environmental > Aquatic > Marine > Intertidal zone > Estuary: Microbial mat ...
CCTCGCTAAGAGGCATCGCCAGCGCGGACAGGTGGCAGAGCGGTTGAATGCACCGGTCTTGAAAACCGGCAAGGGTGCAAGCCCTTCGTGGGTTCGAATCCCACCCTGTCCGCCAATCGGCTTTCGATTACGCGACCGCGGTGACCAGCCAGGCCTTGGCCGCCATCAGCACGCCCTCGCCATCCACGTGGCGCTGCTCGAAAAGGGACAGCAGATCGGCCCGAATCGCCTCGCGCGTGGGATCGTCCTGTTCGTCGACGACGCGACCGACGCCCATCGATGACAGAACCATTTCAAGCGCTTCGGCGGGCGAGGCATCGGAGCCCCCGATTGCCTGCCTGCCTTCATAGACATCGACATCCATACCGCCGAACCCCGCGCCGGTCAGGACATCGCGCAGATAGTCGAGATCCTCGAAGGCGAAGGGGCCGGGCGCGCGCGGCTCGGCGCGGGGCACTTCGACATGCGTGCGCACGACACCCATCATCTCCATCATCCAGAGATTCTCGCGCGGCGGCCCCCATACGGCGATGTCGATCCGTGCGCCCGGTTGCAGCAGCGAACGCAGATTGGCGAAGGCGGGGACGGGATCTGTGAAGAACATCGAACCGAAGCGCGAGAACAGGCGATCATAAGGCAGCCCGCCAAGCGTGACCTCTGCCGCATCGGCGCAAAGGAAACGGGCATTGGCGATGCCTTCCGCCTCGGCCCGGCGCGCAGCTTCGCCGACAAGATCGGGCGAGATATCGATGCCGAGCGCCTCGCCCTCGGGCGCCACGGTCCGAGCGATCGCCCGCGTCGTCGCTCCGCCTCCCGGGCCGACATCGATGACCCGCTCACCCGCACGGTAGGCAGCGCGCATGAGCAAGGCATCGCCGATCGGCGCGATCATCGCCTCGAACCGGTCAAGGTTGGCGAGCCAGCGCTCGCCCATATCGCCTGCCCAATCCTCGCCCTTGAGCGGTTCGGTCGCGCTTTCGCCGCCCATCAGAAATGTATCGCCCGGCCGTAGGCGTCGAGGACGCTTTCATGCATCATCTCGGAAAGCGTCGGGTGCGGGAAGACGGTCTGCATCAGTTCCTCCTCGGTGGTCTCGAGCGTCTTTCCGACCGTGTAGCCCTGGATCAGCTCGGTCACTTCGGCGCCGACCATGTGCGCGCCCAGCAATTCGCCGGTCGTGGCATCGAAGACGGTCTTGATGAAGCCTTCCGCCTCGCCCAGCGCGATCGCCTTGCCGTTGCCGATGAAGGGGAAGCTGCCGACCTTGACCTCATGCCCCGCTTCCCTGGCCTGGGCTTCGGTAAGCCCGACGCTTGCGACCTGCGGGTGGCAATAGGTGCAGGCGGGGATCGCATTGCGATCGAGCGGATGGGGATGCACCTCGTTGTTGCCGAGCTCGCGCGCGATCGCCTCGGCGGCAGTAACGCCTTCGTGGCTTGCCTTGTGCGCGAGCCATGGGCCGGGTGTGCAGTCGCCGATCGCCCACAGGCCCTTGGCCCCGGTGCGGCCGAGCGGATCGATCTGGATGAAACCGCGCTCCATTTCGACGAGATCCTCGATCCCGATGTTCTCGGTGTTGGGCTGAATCCCGATCGCGCTGATGACGTGGCTGAATTCGGTTTGCGCGCTCTTGCCCGCCTTGTCCTTGATCGTGGCGGTGACACCCTTCGCACCGACCTTCAGTTCCTCGACCCCTGCGCCGGTCATCACCTTGATACCCTGCTTGACCAGCGCCTTTTCGAGGAAGGCGGAGACGTCTGCATCTTCGACCGGAACGATGCGGTCGAGCATTTCCACGACCGTAACATCGACACCGATATCGTTGTAGAAACTGGCGAACTCGATCCCGATCGCGCCCGAGCCGATAACCAACAGCCTGCTCGGCTGTTCGGGCGGGGTCATGGCATGACGATAGGTCCAGACGCGCTTGCCGTCGGCGGGCGCGAAAGGCAGGTCGCGTGCACGCGCACCGGTTGCGAGGATGACATGTTTCGCCGTCAGCCTTTCCTCGCCCTTGTCCGATTTCACGGTCAGCGAAGTCGGCCCGGTCATGGTCCCCTCGCCCATGTGGACGGTGATCTTGTTCTTTTTCATCAGGTGCGCAACGCCCTGGTTGAGCTGCTTGGCCACTCCCCGGCTGCGTTTCACGATCGCTTCGAGATCGGCCTCGATTTCCTTCGCGGCGAGACCGTATTCCTTGGCGTTCTGCATGTAGTGATAGATTTCGGCCGAGCGCAGCATGGCCTTGGTCGGGATGCAGCCCCAGTTGAGGCAGATGCCGCCCAGATTTTCACGTTCGACGATGGCGACTTTCAGCCCGAGCTGCGCTGCACGGATTGCGGCGACATAGCCGCCGGGCCCGGAACCGAGCACGATCAGGTCATATTGGGGTTCGGCCATGATGAGGTCCTGTCACTGGGGAGGTATACGCTACGCGCGGGTGCGCCGGGCTCAGCCCGCGACCAGCTTGACGAAGTTCTCGTCCACCCAGCCCTGGTTGCAGGGACCTTCATAGGCGCGCACGCTGGAGACGGGCGAATTGGTGCCGCAGCTGATCTCGGTGCCTTTCGGGGCATAGACGATGCCGATCCAGTCGCCGACCTGCTGGCACATCGAGACGCCCTGCCCCTGGCCGATCCGGTCGACTTCGACCGATTCGCGCGAAGGCGCGGCGCGCACGGGAAGGGTCGGGTTGCCGTCGGGCAGATCGCGTACCAGGCCATAGCCCGCGCAGGCATCGAAGCGCGGTCCGTCGAAGCCGATCAGGACCGCGCGCGGCGGGACGGCGCCCGGATCCTCGAGCGCTTCGGGCGAGGCCTCGATGGTTTCGGGCTCGATCCGCGTTTCATCCGCCCGGTCCCCGCGTGGATTGTCGCACGAGGCGGCGAGCGCGAGGGACACGAAGGCGAGCGCGGCAAGGGGTCGAAAGGAGAAGGGCCTGGTTCGCAAAATCATGGGTCCGGGTCTATAGCGCATGGCGTCTCAACGCCAGTGGCATGCACGCATCGCAAGGCGAGGAAATCGCATCGGTCGCGCCTCAATATGCCTCACACCAACAGCCCCATCGGATTCTCGACGAGGCTCTTGATCGCCTCCATCAGCTGCGCGCCGTCCGCGCCGTCGATCGCGCGGTGATCGAAGCTGCCGCTGGCATGGAGCACGGTCGCGGGCTTGATTTCGCCGTCGATGACATAAGGCTGCTGCTGCCCCGATCCGACCGCGAGGATCATGCCCTGCGGCGGATTGATCACCGCGTCGAACTGCTTGATCCCGTACATGCCGAGATTCGACAGGCTCGCCGTGCCGCCCTGATATTCGTGCGGCATCAGCTTGCCCTCGCGCGCTTTTCCGGCAAGCTCCTTCATCTCGCTTGAGATCTGCGCGAGGCCCTTGGTGTCGGCATGGGTGATGACGGGCGTGATCAGGCCCGAGGGCGCTGCGACGGCCACGGAGATGTCGGCTCGGGAATAACGGCGCATCGTATCGCCGTGATAGCTGACATTGCACTGCGGCACCCGCATGAGCGCACGGGCGAGCGCCTTGATGAGAAGGTCGTTGACCGACAGCTTGATCCCGTCAGGCTCGAGGCTCGCGTTCAATTGCTTGCGCAGGTCGAGCAGGGGGTCGAGCCGGATATCGATGGTGAGATAGTAATGCGGGACGGTCTGCTTGCTCTCGGTCAGGCGGCGAGCGATGACCTTGCGGACATTGGAGAGCTTTTCCTCCTCGAACGGCGCGCCGTGATCGGGCACGTCCTTTGGCGCTGGCGCTGCTGGTGCGTCGGCTGCCTCAGCCGGTGCGGGCGCCGGAGCGGCGGAGCCGTCGAAGCTGTCTATATCGGCCTTGACGATGCGGCCATTGGGGCCGGTCCCCTTAACCTGAGCAAGGTCGATCCCCTGCTGCTCGGCCATGCGCCGCGCCAGCGGCGAAGCGATGATGCGGTCACTCGACACTGCGGGGGCGGATGACGCAGAAGCTTCGGGATCGGGTGTATTCGCGCCCGTCACGGATGCCGCGCCGCCGCCGCCCATCGCAGCTTCGACATCGCCCTTGGTGATCTTGCCCTTGGGGCCAGTGCCTTCGATCTGGGAGAGGTCGATCCCGTTCGCCTCGGCAAGCTTCCTTGCAGTGGGAGAAGCGGCGGGACCATCCTTTGCGGCCGGTGGAGGACTGGGCGAAGGCGCGCTGCTTTCCGGCGGCTTGGGCGCGGGAGCGGGCGATGGGGCTGGCTGGGGCGTGGGTGCCGGGGCTGCGCTCTCGTCAGGCACGGCGATATCGCCCGCCTCCTCGCCTTCCTCGGCGAGCATGGCGATGATCGTGCCGACCTTCACGTTCTCTGTCCCTTCGGGAATCGCGATTTTTGCGAGCGTGCCTTCCTCGACGGCTTCGAATTCCATCGTCGCCTTGTCGGTCTCGATTTCGGCCATGATGTCGCCGGGGCCGATATGGTCGCCCTCCTTCACCAGCCACTTGGCGAGCGTGCCCTCTTCCATCGTCGGGGAAAGGGCCGGCATCTTGATTTCAATCGCCATGGTCGCGTGGGTCTCCCTTGCCTTCTCGCGCGGTCCCGCTCTGGCCGATCAGCGCTGCACGGGCAAGGCCTTGCATTGCAGCGAATTTGACAGGATACCCTGCCGCTGGAGCGGACCGGAGAGCATGCGCACATTCCTTGTCGTCACCGATGAAAGCGAAGAATCGCGCGCCGCCCTGCGCTTCGCTGCGCGCCGCGCGGTCGCGGTCGGGGGCGCGGTCCATATCCTCGCGATCGTGCGCCAGCCCAATTTCAGCGCCTTCGGGGCGGTGCAGGCGACGATCGAACAGGAAGCCCGCGACCGGGCCGAAATGCTCGCCCACGGGGTGGCGGGAAATCTTCTCGCCGAAAGCGGGATCATGCCGACGATCTCGGTCAAGATCGGCAACGGCCAGAAGATCGTTCGAGAATTCCTCGACAGCCAGAAGGATATCGCGGCTCTCATCCTCGGCGCTGCTGCGGGCAATACACCCGGACCGCTGGTGATGCATTTCTCGGCCCATGCGGGCAGCCTGCCCTGCCCGCTCTATGTCATTCCGGAAAACTATGACGAGGCCGAGGCCGATCACGGCTGAAACTCTTCAGGTGCGCGTGCCGCGCGCCGGATAATCCTGCTCAAGCGCGATCTCGATGCCCTCGATCAGTTCGTCCAGCGGCGGCCGGGTGAAAGGCGCGCTCTGTACCTGCGCCATGTAGAGCGTGCCGTCCGGACGAACCAGGAACATCCCCGGTTCGGAAAAGACCTCGGGCTCATCCGAACCCTCGCGCGCGGAGGAGAGGTAGAGGCCCCATTCGCGAGCGGTGTCCTCGTCCATCGCATAGGCGAGCGGCAGGTCGCCGGTTTTCCAGTCGCTGTCGACCGTCATCGCCCGGTCCTTCGAATCCATCGAGACCGCGACCGGATTGATGCCGTGTTCGGACAGGTCCGCGACCTTGCTTCCCATTTCCTCCAGATAGGAGCGGCACACCGGGCAATGGCTGCCGCGATAGAAGGCGACGAGGGTGAAGTTCTTCGGCCGCTGCTTGGCGAGGTCATATTGTGCGCCGATCGTCAGCGGCAGGTCGAGGCTGGGGACTTCCTGTCCGGGTGTGAGCATGTGTCGGGTTCTCCTTGGCTTCGTGAAACCAATGAGCGCCCCTGCCCACGTGTTCCAAAGTGCCTATTTCCGGCGCCGCCCCTGATGTCGGATATTGCCGGGGCGTCCGCGCTTGCCGACCGTGTGCTTGCCAGCCTTCTTCTGAGCGTCGCGGCGCGGCTTTCTCTCTGGCCTGCGACCGCGTGGCTCGATCGCGCCGGTGTCGCTGTCGGGAAGCACGAACTTCAACGCGCCGGTAAGTGCATTGGCTTCGGCGAGCTTGAGCTTGAGCCTGTCGCCCACCGTGAAGCGCGTACCGGACTTCTCCCCGATCAGAGCGTGGGCGGCCTCGTCATGGCTGAAGTATTCGCTTCCCAATGTGGAAATCGGAACGAGGCCGTCCCCGCCCAGCCCTTCGATCGTGGCGAAGAAACCGAAGCCCTGAACCCCGGTGATGCGCGTGTCGAAAGTCTCGCCCACCCGGCCCGAAAGCCAGGCGGCTACATAGCGGTCGATCGTGTCGCGCTCGGCTTCCATTGCGCGGCGCTCGGTCTGGCTGATGGCGTCGGTGATCTGCGACAGGTTGGACTGGTCGCGGTCGGAAAGGCCGGTGGTCGCAGGCAGCGATCCGGGCGGCTTGGGCTGTTCGAGCCCGTAGGCGTCAACCAGCGCGCGGTGCACCAGTAGGTCGGAATAGCGCCGGATCGGCGACGTGAAGTGGGCATAGGAGGACAGGGCAAGCCCGAAATGCCCGGCATTGGCGGGGCCGTAATAGGCCTGCATCTGGCTTCTCAACACGGCCTCCATGACCTGCGCCTTCTCGGCCTCGTCCGAGACGTCCTTGAGCATCCGGTTGAACAGGCCGGGCGTGATGACCTGCCCCAATGCGAGCTTCATGCCCAAGGTCTGAAGGTAGTCGCGCAGTGCGATCAGCTTCTCGCGGGCTGGGGTTTCGTGGATGCGGTAGACAACGGGCGCATTCTTCGCCTCCAGCGCCTTGGCCGCGGCGACATTGGCGGCGATCATGAAGTCTTCGACCACCCGGTGCGCATCGAGCCGTTCGCGCACGGCGATTTCGTCGATCCCGCCCTCGTCGTTCAATTGCACGCGCCGTTCGGGCAGGTCGAGTTCGAGCGGGTCGCGCTTGTGCCGCGCTGCGGCAAGCAGCTTCCATGCACCCCACAGGTGTTCGAGGTATTCGGGCGGCTTGCCCGAATCCACTTCCCGCTGCGCGTCTTCATAGGCGATGTTGTGGTGAATCTTCACCAGCGCGCGGGTGAAGTGGAATTTCGTGACCTTGCCTTCCCCATCGATATGCAGGTGGCAGGCCATGGCGGCGCGGGTCTCATCCTCGACCAGCGAGCAGACATCGGCCGAAAGGATCTCGGGCAGCATCGGCACGACGCGGTCGGGAAAATAGACCGAATTGCCACGCTTCCTCGCCTCGCGGTCGAGCGCGCTGCCGGGGCGTACATAGAAGCTGACGTCGGCGATCGCGACGAGCGCGTTGTAGCCGCCTTTCCCGTCGGGTTCGGCCCAGATGGCATCGTCATGGTCGCGCGCATCGGCAGGATCGATCGCGACGATGGGGAGATGGCGCAGGTCCTCGCGCTTCGATTCCGACAGCTTGAGATTGCTGGCGCGCCGGGCTTCTTCGTGCACCTCTTCGGGGAAGATGTGCGGGATGCCGTGCTTGGCGATGGCGATGAGGCTGAAAGCGCCGGGCGCCAGCGGGTCGCCGATGACTTCGATCACCTTGACGCCCGAGCGTTCGGAGCGGCCCGTGCGTTCGCACAGGACAAGCTGTCCTGCTTCTGCCTCGCCCACATCGCTGATGGGGGAGGAGCTGCGAATGCGCTTGTCGACGGGCGCAAGCCAGGCCTTGCCCGCCTTGTCGATCTCGACCACGCCGAGCAGGCCTTCGGAGCGCGCGGGCAGCTTCTTCATCGGAAAGGCGATCCAGCCGCTCTCGCGCTCCTCGGTGCGCGCAAGCACCCGGTCGCCGCGCTTGAGGGCGGGGGCACGTTTGCCGCCTTTCCCCTTCATTTCACGCAGGGTAAGACGCGGCGGCTTTTCCTCGGCATCCGGTTCCCAATTGTCGGGCATGGCGATCGCTTCGCCGTCCTCGATGTCGACGACGCGCAGGACCGTCACCTTGGGAACGCCGCCCATGCGGTGATAGGCGGTGCGCTTGCCGTCGATCAGGCCTTCCTCGGCCATGTCCTTGAGCAGCGCCTTCAGCTTGATCTTCTCCTGCCCCTTCAGGCCGAAGGCACGCGCAATCTCGCGCTTGCCCGCCGGCGTGTCGGAGGACTGGATGAAGTCGAGGACCTGCTTTTTCGTCGGCAGGCCCTGGGGGTGTTTGGGAGAGCTTCTTGTCATATTGCCCACCCATATGGAGACGGTGTCAGTCGCTGTCACCCTCGGGCCGTTCGAGCGGCTCGAACGCGCCGCCGGGAACGGCGGTCGAGACGGGTGAGCAGTAGTCGCCGTTGCAGGCCTGAACGCCGAACAGCCAATCGTCGCCCCGCAATGGGATAGTGAGTGCGAGCTCCTCGCCCGACCCGCCGTGCGGGGTCATCATCATCAGATTCGCACCTTCTGCTTCAGGGCCCGGCTCGGCATGGGGAAGCCAATGGGGTTCGTCAGTTCGCCGAATGCGAAGCTTGTAATGGTCGGCTCCGCGAACGCCTTGCCATGCGATCTGCGTATCCACCCGCACCGCCGCGTCTGCCGTCACCTTCGGCGGCATCGGTGCCATGGCGAGGTGGTGCAGCGCCCGCACGTCGAGCTTGGTCGCCCGCGTCAGGTAGTCCCAGTCGAGCTCCTCCACCGTGTCGCCGTATGTCACGCCATCCTCGGTGCGCAGGTCCTGGTGCTGGTGTTCGTAATCCTCGACCGCGACCGTGACGCGCACCGCCGGATAGCCCCGGTCGAGAAAGGGGATCTGGTCCCCGCCCCGCCCCATCCGGTCGGTCCGCCAGATCTGCCTGACCTGCATGCCTCCGGGATGCTCGCCGGCAAGATTCGCGAGCCAGCGCGAAAGATTGCGGCCCGGGCTGTCGTTCTCGCCGCCATAGCGCCGCTGAGCCGCGCGCAGGCGTTCCGTGGAATCGGCGCGAAGCCCTTCGGAAAAGACGCGCACATGTTCAGCGTCGCAGAACCCGTTCGAGCCGCACGAATTGCCGATCATGTCGTTGTTGAGCACCGCCTTCACAGTGAAGCCCTGCTCAGTGACCCAGTCGGCAAGGATGTTCGCGCCGTAGAGCCCCTGCTCCTCGCCCGTCAGCAGGGCGTAGATGATGGTCGAGGGATAGCCGTTCCGTGACAGCAGCCGCGCCGCTTCGAGCACCATGACGCTGCCCGACCCGTCATCGTTCGCGCCCGGCGCGTCGTCGGTGGCGTTGAGCGGATCGGTGACGCGGCTGTCGTAATGCGCCTGGACGATGATCACCTCGTCCGGCCGCTCGGTCCCGCGCTGGATCGCGACGGCATTGCGGATCAGCGTCGGTGCGGGGATGCGCCGCCCGTCCGCTTCGACAACCTGGCCGACCGGCTGCACGTCGAGACAGCCGCCGCATGTCGCACCGATGCGGCGGAATTCATCCAGCGCCCAGTTCACCGCCGCCCCAACGCCGCGTTCGGGATCGTCCTGCGAAGACAGGGTGTGGCGCGTGCCGAAGCCGACAATCGTGTCCATGTCGGCGCGCAGGCGCTCTTCCGAGACTTGGTCGGCGGGGCTTTCATCGGACTGGGCGGCGAGCGGTGCCGCAATGAGCGCGGCCGCAAGAGCAATGCGTTTGATCATGCGCGGCTTTCTTGCGGGAAAGCGCCGGAAACGCAAGCTCAGTAGGCGCGCGCGACCAGGATCCGTTCGACTGCCTTGTCACCGGTGAAGAGACAGGCCCCCTCGGGAGGTGCAGCGTCTTTCGGCACGTTGCGGATGGTAAGCTTCTCTCCCTTCAGCTTTTCCACCACCGCGTCGAGCGCAGCGCCAGTGGGCTTCGCCCATTCGACCTCGACCCAGCCCGGATACTTGCCGTTGGAGGCAAAGAAGGAGCGGACCTCGTCCCAGCTCGCAAGGCCGCGCGTGATATTGGCATCGCGCCGCGTGCGCGCCTCTTCGAACAGGCGCTGCTGGATTTCCTCCAGCAGCGCCGCCGCCGATGCGGTGAATTCCCCGCGCGCGACGAAGTGCATGGCGGGCTTGCCGGTTTCCATGTTCCAGACCGCGTCGCGGCGCAGCATCGCGACCTTTCCGCCTTCCATGTCGCGCGGGCCGACCTCCAGGATCACCGGCGCGCCCTTGCGCACCCAGTCCCAGCGCTTGGTCGAAGCCTTGCCAGGGCTCTTGTCGAGTAGCACGCGAACCGGCTCTCCCATCGCCCACTGCGCGGCAAGCTCTGCCCGCAGCGCCTCGCAATAGTCGAGCAGCGCGCCGTCCTCCGGCTTGTCGCGCAGCATCGGCAGGATCACGACCTGGTGCGGGGCGATCCGCGGGGGAACGCGCAGGCCATCGTCGTCGCCATGCGTCATGATGACCCCGCCGATAAGCCGGGTCGACGTGCCCCAGCTCGTCGTGTGGCAATATTGCTGGGCGCCCTCGCGGTCCTGGTACTGGATCCCTGCGGCATGCGCGAAATTGGTCCCGAGATAATGCGAGGTTCCCGCCTGAAGCGCCTTGCCGTCCTGCATCATCGCCTCGATCGACCAGGTCTCGACCGCACCGGGGAACCGCTCGTTCGCCGGCTTCTCGCCCGCGATCACGGGCAGCGCGAGATCCTCTTCGGCGCAGGCGCGATACATTTCGAGCGCGCGGTGGGTTTCACTGAGCGCATCCTCACGGTTTTCATGCGCGGTATGGCCCTCCTGCCAGAGGAATTCGCTGGTGCGCAGGAACATGCGGGTGCGCATCTCCCAGCGCACCACATTGGCCCACTGGTTGAGCATCAAAGGCAGGTCGCGCCAGCTCTGGACCCAGCGCGCCATCGCATCGCCGATGATCGTTTCCGACGTCGGCCGTACGACGAGCGGCTCCTCGAGCTTCGCATCCGGATCGGGGATCAGCCCGCCCTTGCCATCGGCGATAAGGCGGTGATGGGTGACGACCGCCATTTCCTTGGCAAAACCCTCGACGTGTTCCGCCTCGCGGGTGAAATTGGCAAGCGGGATGAAAAGCGGGAAATAGGCGTTGGAAATGCCGGCGGCCTTGATGCGGTCATCCATCAGGCGCTGCACCCGTTCCCAGATGCCATAGCCCCAAGGCTTGATCACCATGCAGCCGCGGACGCCCGATTCCTCGGCGAGATCGGCGGCGGCGATGACCTCCTGATACCATTTTGCGAAATCGTCTTCGCGCTTGGCGTTGAGCGCGTGGCGGATCTGGGACACGGGCGTCTGGTTCCTGCTGGCTGGGAGGGGTTGGAAAGCGCGCGCGGGATCGCGCCCGGCGCGCTCCGTAGGTTCTACTTGCCCAATTCGTCCAGCTTCTTTTGCATCGCCGCCATCTGTTCGCGCAATGCGGCGATCTCGTCCTTCGATGCGCCGCCGTCATTGTCGCCGCGGCGCGCTGCCCTGTCCCCGGCACCCTTGGCGCCCGGGATGAACGCTCCGGTCGCAGCCCGCATCATCGCCATGTTCGTCTCGTGGATTGCGGCGAGCGGGCTGGCGCTCAGCCCCTTTTCGAAGGCCTCGCGGATCTTGGCCTGGTTCTGGCGGAAATTCTCCATGCTCGCCTCGAGATAGGAGGGCATCATCGCCTGCATCGAATTGCCGTACATCCCGATCAGTTCGCGCAGGAAGCTGACGGGCAGCATCTGGCCGCCATTGGCTTCTTCGTCCATGATGATCTGGGTCAGGATCGAATGGGTGATGTCGTCCCCGGTCTTGGCGTCGAGCACCTGGAACTCGATGTTCTCACGCACCATTCCGGCAAGATCGTCGAGCGTTATGTAGCTCGAGGAGGACGTGTTGTAGAGGCGGCGATTGGCGTATTTCTTGATGATGATCGCTTCGCCGTTGGCGGCTTCTTTTGTCTTGCGTGCCATGATCGCATCCCTGCCCGTAAAAAGGACCGCGAGTTTAGCACCTGCACAATGTGCAGCGCAACACAAAGCTCTCAGGCCTTCAGGCGCACGCCGAGGCTGGTGAGCAATTCGTATTGCGAAAGAGAGCTTTGCTGCGCAGCATCCACAAGATCGAAAGGCACCTCCACCCAATCGCCGGCCGAAAGATCGGGCGCATCGCAAAGGTCGACGACGACCATGTCCATCGAGACCTTGCCGAGAATTGGCAGGCGTCGCCCTTCGCTGAAAAAGGCATTACCCGGCCCGCGCGCCCGCAGGAATCCGTCGGCATAGCCGAGCGAGACGGTACCGGTGCGCATCGGCGTGCGCGCGGTGAATTGGGCGTTGTAGCCCACGCTCTCGCCCCCATTGATATTGCGGCACTGAATCAGGGCGGCACGGACATGCGCGACCGGGCGCACATGCCGCGCCAGAATATCGCGCGGCACGCCGCCATAGAGCGCAAGGCCCGGACGGGTGAGGTCGAAGGCGTAATCGGTCCCGAGTGCGATCCCGGCGCTGTTCGCAAGGCTCGCGCGGCGATGCGGGACCTGGTCGATCACGGCGCGAAAGGCTTCGAGCTGGCGCAGGTTCATCGTGCTGTCCTCATCCGCGCAGGCAAGGTGGCTCATGAGAACGTCGATATCGAGCGCGCGGATCGCCGGATCGCCGAGGTCGCGCGGGGCTACGCCGAGCCGGTTGATCCCGGTATCGACCATGACGTGGCAGCGACCACCCCCGGCCTCGGTCCAGTGAAGGGCCTGATCGGGCGAATTGATGACCGGAACGACGCCCACCGTACGGGCATAATCCGCTTCGGCGCGCGTGACGGGACCATGCAGCACGGCGATCTCTTCGGGCGGAACATGCGCCGTGACACCGGCGACCTCGCTCCAGTGGGCGACGAAGAAATGGCGGCATCCCGCCCGGCGCAGCACGGGCACGCAAGTGCCGACGCCGAGGCCGTAGCAATTCGCCTTGACCGCCGCGCCCGCCGCGGCACTTCCCGAAAGCGCATCTAGCGCGCGCCAATTCGCCGCCAGCGCGCCTTCGTCGATCTCCAGCCGAAGCGTGGGCGCCGGCGCGTCAGGCCTCATGGCGATCTTCGAAATCGCGCGGCGGGCCTCCGGGGATGCCCCACAGCGCGACGATCAGGCCGAAACCGACCACGATCCATGTGTACCACAGGCCCGAATAGATATTCCCCGTGCTCGCCACGATCACCCCGGCGATGAGAGGCAGGAACCCGCCAAGATAACCCGCGCCGATATGGTAAGGTATCGACATCGAGGAATAGCGGATCTTTGGCGGAAACATCTCGGACAAGAGCGCGGCGACCGAACCATAGGTCAGCGCTGAGAGCATGCCGAGTCCAAGCAATATGCCGATTATGCCGAGCACGTTGGCAGCGGGCGGCTGTTGTTTCGAGAAATCGAACCCGTAGCTCGAAAGCGCGGCGTGAATGCCCTCGCGCCGCGCGGCGCCGTCCTCGAACCACTGCTCTTCAAGCGCGATTTCCTCGCCTCCGGCCGTCAGCGTGAGCACGCTTGCGCCTTCTTCGAGCGTGTAGGGCACGCCCGAAGCGGTGAGCGTTTCGAGCACCTTGCCGCAGCGGGTCTGTTCGCGGTCGAACAATTCGGCGAAGGGATCGGTCACGCAGGCAGGGCCAGACACGGCGATCGGCGTGCGTTCGGCCGCTTCGGCGATACCCGGATTGGCGAGCTGGCCCATGCCCCAGAAAGCCGGGAAGAGAAGCGCAAGGGCAAGCGCGGCGCCGATCACGATCGGTTTCTTGCGTCCGACCCGGTCAGACCACTTTCCGACGATCAGGTAGAAACTCATCGCGATCCCGCCCGCCACGAGCAGGATGATCTCAACCGTCTGCGCATCGACATGCATCGGCCCCTTGAGGAAGCTGAGCGCGGAGAAGAAAGCCGTGTACCAGATCGTCGTCAGCACGCCGGTGATCCCGAACAGGGCGACGAAGATGCGCTTGGGATTGCCGGGATAGGTGAAGCTTTCGACAAAGGGATTGCCCGAGATCTGCCCCTCGGCCTTCATCGCCTGGAATACCGGGCTTTCGGACAGCATCAGCCGCATCCAAAGCGAAATCGCGAGCAGCGCGATCGAAAGGAGGAACGGCACACGCCAGCCCCAGGAGGCGAAATCGTCCTCAGGGATGATGAAGCGGCAGGCGAGGACGACGATTATCGACAAGACGAAACCGCCCGCCACGCTCGCCTGGATGAAGCTGGTGTAGAAACCGCGTTTCTCGGGCGGGGCATGTTCGGCCACATAAATCGCCGCGCCGCCATATTCGCCGCCCAGTGCAAGGCCCTGGATGACGCGTAGGCCGATGACGATGATGGGCGCGGCCACGCCGATCGTGTCGACCGTGGGGATGAAGCCGACCCCAGCGGTCGCGATCCCCATCAGTGTGACGGTGACGAGAAAGGTGTATTTGCGCCCCAGCCTGTCTCCGAGAAAGCCGAACAGGATCGCCCCGATCGGGCGGAAGGCGAAACCGACCGCGAAGGTCGACCACACCAGCAGCAGGCCGAGCGTGTCGTTCTCGACATCGTAGAAGGCGTCCTTGAGGATGTAGGCGAGCGTTCCGTAGATGAAGAAATCGTACCATTCGAAGATCGTGCCTGCGCTCGATGCGCCGATGACGAGCCTGATTTCCTTGTCCGTCGGCTCGCGCTGCGCGACCGCCGCGGTTTCTCCGGTCAGCGGAGCGCCCGCTCCTGCCTGTGCTTCTGCCATCTGATCCCGTTCCCCTCCGGACGCAGGGACGCGCCCGGTCTTCCATGACGTGACACGAAAGCAGCCTCCCTAGCCGCTGGCGGCCGCTTATGAAAGCGCGTCGAGCGCGGCCTTCCACGGCATGAGCAGTGCGCCGTGGCGGCCCGGGTGGTCCCGTGCGGGGGTCAGTGCCCCGATGCCCGGCCAGTCGGGCAGGTCGCCCGCGCCTTCGAGCCAAGCCTCGATTCCCCGGGTTGCAGCGGCCAGATCGTCGCGCGATAGCCCTCCGATCCCGCCGGCGAGGATCGCCGCAGAACTCTGCCCGACCGCGCAGGCAGCGACCTGCATGCCGATCCGCGTTATGCGCCCTTCCCCATCCGGCTCCAGTCCGATCGCTATCGCCGACCCGCAGGTGCGCGAACGGCCCTCGCTCAGCAGAGCGAAATTGCCCGTCAGAGGATAATCCGCAAGCGAAGCCGCAAGCGCGAGAAGGCTCGGCGAATAGAGCTTTTCCGAAGGTCCGGTGGACGAGCCGGTCACTGCTCCTCCGCCGCCTGCGCAGCCGCTTCTTCCTCGGCACGAAGGGCGGCCCTGCGATCGTCGATCATCTGCACCAGCGCCTGTGAAAAGGCATCGGCGGCGGGATAGGTGCGCGCGGTGGTGATCCAGGTCGGGCGACCCTTGAAGCTCCAGATCTCGTCGAAGCCGAGGACGAGGATCGAGAAGGCGAAGACCATGATCAGTGCCCCCTTCACCGCACCGAAGCCGAAACCCAGAACGCGGTCGATCGGGCCAAGGATCGACCCGCGCGAGGCTTCGCCCGCATTGCTGGCGATCACCTTCATCGCGGCATAGGGGATCAGCAGCAGCAGGGCGAAGGCGAGGATCGGTGTCGCAGGCTCGGCATCGTACCATTGGCGCAGAGCCTGGGTCAGCGGAGTGTGGAGGTAATAGATCGAAAATGCGGCGAGAACCCACGCGGCAAGGCTCAAGACTTCCTGCACCAGCCCGCGCAGGAAGCCTCCAATCGCGGCCACGCCGACGACGATGAGCACAATGAGATCGAACCCGGTCATGTGCGAATCCGGTTATGCGCTGGCCACCACCTGGTCAACGAGGTTCATGAGGCCGGTGAGACCGCGATAGTCGATCTGTGTCGTTCCGGTACGTGCATCGCGCGGACCATAGCCCCGCGCGAAGCCTAGCTTCTTCGCTTCGCGCAGGCGCAGTTCG
>Ga0207419_1001735_pt1 | contig 15630 bp, 14 predicted proteins | sample ElkSloMetagenome_4_FD_184723 | JGI IMG/M metagenome (GOLD analysis project Ga0207419, IMG submission 184723) | Hot spring microbial communities from Elkhorn Slough, Monterey Bay, USA - MD2A (version 2) | ecosystem: Environmental > Aquatic > Marine > Intertidal zone > Estuary: Microbial mat ...
TATATTTTACAGGGATTTCCGTATAACTAAATCCCTTTTTTAAAGCCTTCAATTGCATTTCTACGGTCCAACCATAGGTTTTGTCTTCCATATTAAGCTCAAGTAATTTATGGTATTTTATGGCTCTAAAAGGACCCAAATCTGTAAAAGTTGAATTGAAAAAAAGTCGCATTAAACGCGTAGCTAGCCAGTTGCCAAAAATTTGTGGCATAGTCATGGCGCCTTTTTCTCTTAACGAATTTACACGAGCACCAACGACAAAATCAATGTTATCTTCTAAAATAGGCGCAATTAGCGTTGTAAGTTGTTCAGGGTAATCACTGTAGTCGCCGTCTAAGAAAACGATAATTTCTGGAGCAGGTTTTTGCTTCGCTACGTAAGCCATTGCTTTTAAACAGGCATAACCATAGCCTCTCTGTGCTTCATGTAAAACTGTAGCACCAGCCGCCAATGCCTGGGATTCAGTGTTGTCGGTAGAATTATTACTCACCACAATCACTTCATCTACAATTTTGGGAATGGCCTTTATAACCAATCCTATAGATGCCTCTTCATTATAAGCAGGAATAATTACTTTGATATTTGGCATGGCTCAATTTAAGGCCACAAAAATAAGTGTATTAAGACTTATTTACCAATTTCATGAGGTCAACATCGTTACCGAGTAAAATGTCTCTACTATTAATTCGTCCTTCGGTACTTTTATTTTCTAATTTTAATACACCTCTAGGACAAACCGCGCTACAAATACCACAGCCCACACAACTACTTCTTACAATATTTTCACCTTTTTGAGCATAGGCCCTCACATCGATACCCATTTCGCAATACACCGAACAATTACCACAAGAAATACATTGTCCGCCATTAGTTGTAATCCTAAATTTAGATAGCATACGCTGCTGAAAACCTAAAACAGCAGCCATGGGGCAGCCCATTCTACACCATATCCTATTACCAAATATGGGGTAAAAGCCTGTACCAATTACACCAGAAAAAATAGCTCCGATAAGAAAACCGTAAGTAGACCGCAGTGCTTCAGCATTAAACAAAAATAATGGGGAGTCATAAAATACGTGTAGCCCTACCAAGCTTAAAATAATGACAAAATAACCAATTGCTCCTAATTTCGCGTCTTTACCCAATTCTTGCCGTCTAAATAACATGGTCCATCCAAAAACAAAAGTTAAAAAGCCCACGACCAGCATTAGAAATGTTGATTTGGTAAGCCAATATCTGCTACCGTCATCGCCAAGGTAAGAGTGAATTACTGCTGTGGTCATAAGCACGACGAAAACTAGGACGCTATGTACTACCCATCTTTCAATTTTCCATGCATACAAACGCTTATCACTTAAATGCCTAAAGGGGTCTCCTATGGTTTCTGCTAAACCACCACAACCGCACACCCAAGAGCAATACCATCGTTTACCATATTTGTAAGTTAAAATAGGCGTGATGATAAAAATAGAAGCCACCCCAAAAATAAGAAGCGCTAATCCTATTGTCCCTGCAGATATAAACTCGTTTACCCGGTATTGTTCAAAGTTGTAATAATTAAGTGGCCAGATATTTTTTAGGTCGTAATAGGGAAGACTAAAACTCTCCGAATTAAGTCTAGCCATAAATTCAGGAATTAAAAAGGCAAATCCTAACTGAAAAAACATTACTGAAAAGGTTCGTAAGCGTTGGTATTTACTATGTCTGTACTTTTTTAAGAACTTATAACCAAATAATAAAATGGCTAAGGTGTACAAAACGCCATAAACAAACCACTGACTGGCATTATTACCACTAAGTAACCGACTAAGAGGATCAAATAAGGCTACAAGACCAGTATTGGGTTCTCCATTTTTACCAAAGCCTAAATATTCTGGGTAAAAATAAAGTACAATGTAAAACGCGGTGATAAGAACTCCCAATCCGTATCCTAGAATACCTCGATTAATTAAATTGTTGAACCAAACCCCGTTATTTTTTATACCTTCTAGTTCATTTTTGTAGGCTTCGTAGGCATACCATATAACCCCGGTACAAATAAGCCCTAAAGCAATAGTAAGAGATAGTACTTTGTTTGGAAATTCAACATTAAAAGCGGCCAGCAATAATAAAAATAGTCCAGAAATGCCAAATACAACTGCTACTTTTTGTTGCCAACTTAATTGATGGGCATCTGGATTAGAAAGAGAAAAACTATGATCTATTTTTAAACTCATAAGGGTGCGTTAATTTGTAATTGCTTCTGAAATTCTAACTGAATCATAGGCTCATAGGCCTTGAAAAACTCTGGATCGAAGTTCGCTTTAGCCAAATCACGAATTACCTCATCTACACGTCGTTTTTGGGTTAGCCAACTGTCAAAAATATCATGTCGCATCCGTATACCAAAAGTATTTATACCCTTAAATTCTAATGAGTCTTTATGATATTCTATAGTTATAGCTATAGGTTTTTCTTGATGTTGCCAATGAAAATGATTGTGATTGTCTTTTGGTTTTGAAAATACCCAACCATAGGTCTGATATTCAATTTCAAAAAATTTAGCCGAGTTAAACCAATGGCTTGGTTTATATTTCATTCTGCGTCCACAGATGGTTTGTGCTACCGTTTCGCCCATCATACGCCCAGTGTACCAGACTGCTTCGATGGATTTACGCGCACCTATAGCTTCGCGCTGTTGCGCGCAATCGCCAATGGCATAAACATCCTTTATATTGGTCTCTAAAAATCGGTTAACTAAAACACCTCTGTCAGTTTCAATATTCGAGGACTTCAAGCAGCTCAAATTGGGTGATACACCAGCTGCAAGCCCTACAAATTGACATGATATTTCTTCATCTGTCCCTTTTACAATAACAGCATTCACTCGCCCAGAGGCATCAGATTTAATGGCTTCTAGCTCAGAGTTAAGTCGTAAATCTATACCGTGAGCTCTTATATGTTGGTCTATAAGTTGACTATTAGCGTCTGGTAAAACATTATTCCAAAATCCTGACTCTCGTACTAATAAAGTGACTGGAATTTTCCTGCTGTGTAGCATTTCGGCTAATTCAATACCAATAAGTCCACCGCCAACAATAACTGCGCGACGGCAAACGTCAGGACCGGGGGCATAAATTTCTAAAGACTCGAGATCTTGTTTGCTGTAAAGTCCTTGGACTCCTTTTAAGTTTTCTCCAGGCCATCCAAATCTATTAGGTAAACTGCCGGTGGCAATAATGAGTTGATCATAGGATAGAGCGTCATCATTTTCTAAATTAATAAGTTTATGGGATGTATTAATTGAAGTCACAAAACCATACTTTAAGTCAATTCTATTTTTTTTCCAAAACCAGTTTTCATAAGGTTTGGTATGCTCAAACTTCATGTGACCCATGTAGACATACATAAGAGCAGTGCGAGAAAAGAAGTGTTTTGACTCTGAAGATACAACAGTAATCTTCTTTTGAGATAGCTTTCTTATATGCCTTGCCGCTGTAATTCCAGAAATTCCATTGCCTATAATAACAACATGATCCATAAAGGTCTTATCCTATTTTCGTATGTTTATGTATATTCTATAATTTTAATATACGCTTTTATAGCTTTAAAAATATTATTTAATTGGTGAAAATACGCAGATTGCTTCAAAACTTAAGGGAACACAGTGTTAAGAGATAAATAAAATAAATTTTAAACAGTAGCTTATTATGAGAGAACTAGTCATTGGCGACATACATGGAGGCTTAAGAGGCCTGGAGCAAGTTTTAGAACGAAGCGCCATTAATTCCTCAGATCGGCTTATTTTCTTAGGCGACTATGTCGATGGTTGGAGTGAATCTGCCCAAGTCATAGACTATTTAATTGACTTGTCTACCACTAATTCTTGTGTATTTATTAAAGGGAATCACGATATATGGTGTGAGAGTTGGTTAAAAGATCAAAGCCCCGATGAGGTATGGCTAGAACATGGCGGTAAAGGCACTATTAAAAGTTACGAGCATTTTTCAAAAGAGCAGAAGCAAAAGCATCTAGATTTTTTTGAGTCGATGGTATTGTATCACTTAGACAAACACAAGCGGTTATTTTTACATGCGGGTTTTACATCAATGCATGGTGTGAAACGAGAGCGTCATACATCTGCTTTTTATTACGACAGAACACTTTGGGAAACAGCATTGGCAATGGATAATAAATTGCACCAAGATTCGGTCTTGTATCCAAAACGCTTAACGCATTACTCCGAAATTTACATTGGTCATACACCTACTTTATATTTTGATAAATATGAACCCATGAATGCAGTTAATGTATGGAACGTAGATACTGGAGCCGCATTTACCGGACCGTTGTCAGTGTTGGATATCAATACAAAAGAACTATTTCAAAGTGATATTCTAAGGCAACTATATCCTCATGAAATGGGAAGAAATTCATCTTAAAGATGAAATTGTTTTCGGTAATACTTAAGTAATTCTTTAGGAGAGGCTCCCATCCAGTATTTCAAATGGATTTTAAAATAAACATATTGCAATTTCCACACGCCAAATTCCTCATAACGTCTTGCCGAAGTCATTAGAGGTTGTTGAATGACTACAAAATTTGTTTGATGGTATAATTTTCTAATGAAGGCATTATCCTCGTATATCGTGTAATCTTCATTATAACCCTGAAGCCTATGAAATAGAGAAGCTTTTACAAATAAACTCTGGTCACCACCTCTGCAAATTAACCAATTAAATCTTGTGAGCCAGCCGGTGAATTTTAGCCACCAATGGTTGCTTTTAAATTGTATTCGAAAACATCCTGCTTGTTGCTTTTTTTGGCAGTGTTGAAGAATGTACTCATCAAATTGTTTAGGTGGAAAAGAATCCACATGCAAAAAATAATATATAGATCCACTTGCGTGTTGAGCACCAACATTCATTTGTTTAGCCCGGCCTTGAGGCGATTCTAATACCACAATTTTAAATTGAGTGGAAGATAATGCATTTAATGACTCTAGAGTTGTATCCGTGCTACCACCATCTACAAATAGCACTTCTTTTATATGCTGTGTTGTGGAAGCAGCTTCCAAATGTTTCAAAAGCCTTTTTACATGTTGGGCTTCGTTGTAAACAGGAATAATGATTGAAATCTGATACATTTAAATTAATAGTCTACCTGTACTTAATTGTTTAAACTCCAATCATAATTTAGGTATTTTATTTTAGCGTTATCTGATATTTTAATTTCTGAATAGCGATTTAAAAAATCAATAAGGCTTCCGTCTACTTCAAAGTCTTTACGAAACCATCGGAAAATTTTCGATATTTTCACCTCACTTTGTCTTATATCATTTTTTTTGGCGTTGTTAATAAATCGATACGAAGCCCGTTTTAACTGTTCCTGGAGCTCTTGTGCCGTGTATGCTTGGTTTAATAATCTTGGGCAACTCTTGGCAGCGCAAACAATAGCAAAATGAATACGAGGGTCTCCCATAGGCCGAAGAATGTCATGTTCAATCGTATCCAAATCGAAACGTTGAGAACCTAATTGCCACATTGATTTATGCCAAGGTCTAAAGATGTCTTTTATACTTTGCAATGGATAATGTTCTAAAATAAGGTCTATGGTTAAGGCGTTGTAAGCATTAATCCAATAGGCCATAACTTCATAACGAGTCCAATTATCCTGTGGCAAGTGTTGAGCCAGTTCGTTAATATAATTTTTTAATAATTGGCGGTCATCTAAGAAGGCTTTATAATTTACTTCTCCAGCGTTAGAGACATGTTTTTGCAATAGTGTAGTCCACAATTCGTGGTTAGGTGTCCTATATTGGCTTGTTGCTGTAACCTGAGCATGGGTTAAGGGCAAAGAAAGGCACCATAAAAAAATAGATATAAAGCGTTTTATGGTGTTGGTGTTTGGCATTAGTCAATTTGTCTTATAAGTTCCTTAATGAGGGTAATCATCTGAGGCTCGGCTTTATTGGCCATAGCGATGATGTCTTCAATATCAATAGGTTTTAAATTCTCAGGGTCACATTCATCTGTTAAAACGGATATAGCTGCTGCTCTTAGACCAAGATGGTTAGCGACAATAATTTCTGGCACCGTACTCATACCCACTGCATCTGCTCCAATAATTTTAAGCATTCGGTATTCTGCTCTTGTTTCTAGTTGTGGTCCCACTACACTCGCATATACTCCATGATGTAAAGGTATGTTGTGCTTTTGTGCTATAGCTGTTACCATAGTATTGATGTCATGGTCATAAGGAGCGCTCATATCGGTAAATCGGGTACCTAACTCGGCCACTCCTTTAAAAGCTAAGGGTGAGCTGCCTTGCAGATTAATATGATCATTAATAAGCATAAGCTCACCTTTTTTAAAGTTGAGATTAATAGCGCCTGCCGCATTAGACACTAAAAGGGTTTTAATACCTAAGCTTTCCATGATGCGAACAGGGAACGTAACATCTTGCAACGTATAACCCTCATAAACATGAAAACGGCCTTGCATGACAATGACCTTTTTCCCTTCAAGTTTTCCAAAGATGAGCTTACCTTTATGGAATTCTACCGTGGCTGTTGGGAAATTGGGTATATGATTATAACTGGCCTTAGCTATGACTTCAACTTCATTAGGAAGTTGAGCTAAACCTGTGCCTAAAATAATTCCTATTTCTGGTTGATCAAAGCCTTTATCTATAAGGTAATCTGTAGTTTCTTTAATATACGGTGTCATAAACTTTCGAGTTCGTTTAAGAGTTTTGGATGTGATTTTAGATCTTCAAAGGTATCAATATCGTTTAAGGTGTTTAACAATTTTACGTTTTGATTTTGTAAATCTAACAGGGTCTGTTCTAAAACTTCAGGGGTACTCCAACTCTTATTTTTAAATAATGCTGGTTGCATGTCATTTAAACCGAGTAGGTAATAGCCTCCATCTTTTGCTGGTCCTACAACAACATCATGAGATGAGAGCTCATTAAAGGCTTCCTCTAAAATTGTGGGGTTTAAATCCCATAAGTCACTTCCTATAATAACCACTTGGTTGTAATGGTTCTGAAATTGGTCTCGAAAAGCGCTTTGCATGCGTTCGCCTAAATCTTTGCCGCTTTGAATATTTTTTTTATAGTGGCTTTTATTCCATGGAGCATCATTTTCTATACCATCTGAAAAGTATAAGGCTATATCGCAACTTAGTTGACTTATAGTCGCTTCTGTATGTTTAAGAAGCTTGTGGTATATTTTGAGTGCCTTTTCTTGGCCTATAGTTTTTGCGAGCCTCGTTTTTACTTTTCCCAGCCTAGGATTTTTAACAAATACAATAAGAATTGAATCATTCATAGACTTTTATACCCCGTTTAAGATAGGCACCCCATTTTTTTGAATATGCATGAATGCTATCCGTAACTTTATTTTGGAGATCAAAAACAGGATAGTTGTGGTTTTTCCATTCAAAAATACCCCCGAAGAGATTTTGTACGTTTTCATAACCTGCTGCTTTTAGTTGAAGACCAACATCCTCAGACCGGACACCAATGGAACAATAAACAACATAATGCTGCTGTTTGTCAGGAAATTGGTTTTTAAAATCAGAAATCTTAAAGTCATCATATCCTACATATATAGCCTCATTAATATGGCTAATCTTATATTCTTCATAAGATCTCGTATCTAAAATAATAACATTTTCTAATGCTGTCTTAAGTTCATAAGGTTGAACATAGGCAACCTCACCTGTGTTATACTCGTCAAGAATCACTTGTATTTTAGATTGGCCATGAACAAAATTTCCTAAGCATACCAGCATTATAAAATTTATACAAAGCAAATTTTTCATAACAATGGATTAGGTGACACTACCTTGGCAGCTACTACCCGCACCAGCAGTACAACCGTAACAATGTTGAGAAATGGCGATGTGGCGACCTTCTAAAAGTTCGGTTTTGTATTCAGATATGTGCTTAGCACTACTGTTAACCGGTATTTGTAACATCTGATTAAAATCACAGTCATAAAGATATCCATCCCAACTTACAGACAATGTGTTGGTACACATAACATTCCTTACAGCAGCCGGATTATAGGCTTCTACTAAGGCGTACATGTAATCTTCATAATTTTCTGAAGCAATGAGGTAATCTAAAAACCGGCTTATGGGTAAATTAGTAAGTGCAAAAAGCTGATGAAAGTAAATTCCGAAATCTTCTAAAAGGGCCTTTTTAAAATCTTTCTGCAGACTCACTTGGTCCCCAGGTAAAAAGGCACCTGAAGGGTTGTAAACAAGATCTAATTTTAAAGGACTATCTGGCATGCCATAGCCTACGGCATTTAAATCTAATAAGGCTTGTATAGATTTGTCAAAAACCCCATCTCCACGTTGCTTATCGGTTTTGCCTTTGGTCCAATGCGGCATAGAGCTTACGACATGAATATTGTGATTTTTAAAAAATTCAGGAAGGTCATGATACGCCTTATTTGCACGTATGATGGTGAGATTAGAACGTACGATAAAGTCTTCTACACCTAACCGAGAAGCTTCTTCTACGAACCATCTAAAGTTAGGGTTCATCTCCGGTGCCCCTCCAGTTAAATCTAGGGTGTGTGCGCCCGTTTGCTGTACAACATCTAAAATTTCCTGCATCGTTGCTTTAGTCATGATTTCTTTACGATCAGGACCTGCATCTACATGGCAGTGTGCACAGACTTGGTTGCACATATAGCCTACATTAATTTGCAAAATTTCAAGCTTTCTTGCCTTAAGGGGAAATTGATTTGTTTCGGCAATTTTATCAGCGAATTTTGGTAATTCTCCGCTTTTAAAAATACCATTAGCTAAAATTTCTTGTTGTCGCTTGCTATCAGCTAGTTCACTTTCACGTCTTTGTAAAGATTTAATCATATAGGTTTAGCAATTTTTTTTTAGTGAATCACATTTCTAATTTATTCACTTTATTCATCATTTGGACACCATGCACTAATGAGGCTCCTCCTCGTATGGCTCCGGCAACATGCAAGGCCTCTATCATTTCTTCTTTAGTAATACCGCGTTGTAATCCATCACCAGTATAAGCATCTATGCAATATGGGCATTGAATAGTATGTGCTACGGCCAAGGCAATGAGTGATTTTTCTCTCGCCGTAAGACTGCCTTCTTCGAAGACCTTTCCGTAATATTCAAAAAATTTAGCTCCCAGCTCTTCATTCCATTCAGAAATGCTTCCAAATTTTTTTAAATCTGCTGGGTCGTAATAGGTTTTTTGCATGATTTTTTCTGATTTAAAATTAAAAAGTCTAAGTTAAAAAGTTTAAAGAGCTTAAATGTAAAAGATTCTATAAAATTTCAAGAGTTTTGCTGCTTTAAGGCGAACTTTTTTTAGATATTATTATGAGAGCTTATTTTAGATTTTGAATTAATTATGGTAACTTTCCATTAGCATTAAATCCATTAAAAATTTTAGAAAAAATAAATCAATGTATACAGAACCAAAACTAAAACGCTTTAACCAGAACGTTTTATCTAAATATCAAATTTACAATAGTATTTTCATGACCTTACCCTTTGATACCATATCAAAGACGGTAACCTTACTCCCTTTATTTCATGATATCTGCAAATCGGGTTTTAAGGAGCAACAAAATCCTACAACGATAGTAGAAACGTTTTTCGAAAAATACCAGTCATCGCGCTCTGAAAAAAGTCAGATCAATTTATTATTTCGGTTTATACAATATATTGAACGCCAAGTTGTACTTTTTGATGCCGTTGAAGATGCCGCTTTTTCCATTGTAAATAATATGGAAGGTATAGGTTCTTTGAGGAACTTAAAGGAAAATGCATTTTCTGATCAAAAGAAAGAAGTCTTACAGCAGTATTTAGAAGCGTTTAAGGTTCGTATTGTTTTAACAGCACACCCTACGCAATTCTACCCTGGTGCTGTCTTAGGTATTATTACCGATTTAGCACAAGCTATTAAAAACGATAATTTGGTAGAAATAAACAGCTTATTGGGCCAATTGGGTAAAACCCCTTTTTTTAAGGACAGAAAACCCACACCGTATGACGAAGCTGTTAATTTAATTTGGTACCTAAAAAATGTATTTTACCACTCATTCGGAAATATTTATGACTACGTCCAGCAAAATATTTTTGATGATGCCCCTATGGAAAATCCAATCATTAATATAGGGTTTTGGCCTGGTGGTGATCGTGATGGTAATCCATTCGTAACGCCAGAAATTACGCTTAATGTCGCTAAAAAACTTAAGGAGTCTATTATTAAGAAATATATCAAAGATGTTAAATACCTCAGGAGAAGACTTACCTTTAAAGGGGTACGAGAGCGCATTATAAGCCTCAATTACAAATTGCACAATACATTACTGAATAAGGACGCGTCGACTTGTATAACTTTAGACGCCTTTAGAACAGAGTTATTCGAGATCCGAGATTTACTCATAGAAGAACACCAGTCTTTATTTGTAGATGAAGTTACCACTTTAATAAACAGAACTACCTTGTTTGGGTATCATTTTGCGAGTCTAGATATCCGTCAAGATAGTAGAGTGCATGATAGCATGTTTAAAGCTTTGGTAAAAGAATTAATCGATAACAACAGTTCGTTATTTCCAAAAAACTTCTTTGAGCTCGATGAGAAAAAGCAGTTAAGCCACTTGGCTTCTATAGATGGGCATATTGGTGATATGCAATTTAAAAATGAGCAAGCCACTAATATCGTAGAAACGATAAGAGCCATGAAAACCATTCAGGATAGCAATGGAGAATGGGCGAGTAACCGTTACATTATAAGTAATAATCAAACGACAATGAATGTGCTGCAATTATTTGCTATGCTTAAAATCATTGCATTTAAGGATGATTTAACTGTAGATGTGGTGCCGTTGTTTGAAACTGTAGATGACCTTGAGGCTGCTCCTAAAGTTATGGAAGACTTATATACCAATAAGCATTATAGAAACCATCTAGAGCGACGAGGTCATAAACAAACCATTATGCTAGGTTTTAGTGATGGCACAAAAGACGGGGGGTATTTAATGGCAAATTGGGCTATTTTTAAAGCTAAAGAAGCATTAACAGCCTTATCTAGAAATTATGATATTGATGTGATTTTCTTTGATGGTAGAGGTGGGCCACCTGCTAGAGGCGGAGGCAAGACCCATGAATTTTATTCTTCTTTAGGACCAACAATTGAAGATAAAGAAATTCAGATTACCATTCAGGGACAAACAGTCAGTTCTAACTTTGGTACCTTAGAGTCTTCTCAATATAATATGGAGCAACTTATAAGTTCAGGTATTTTAAATCGTCTTAATGAGAAAAATTTAGCCATGCCTAAAGAAGATGTTGAGGTTATGGACGATTTGGCGAAGCGAAGCTATGAAGCCTATGTAGACTTCAAAAACCATCCAAATTTCTTGAGCTATCTTGAAAAGATGAGTACCTTAAAATATTATGCTAAAACCAATATTGGGAGTAGACCCTCTAAAAGAGGTAAATCAAAAGGATTAGATTTTAAGGATTTAAGAGCTATTCCGTTTGTGGGGTCTTGGAGTCAGTTAAAACAAAACGTACCCGGTTTTTACGGAGTAGGTACGGCACTCAAGCACTATGAGGATGCGGGTGAGTTTGAAAAAGTTCAACATTTATTCACCTCTTCAAAGTTTTTTAGAGCCTTAATAGGTAACAGTATGATGGCCTTGACTAAATCCTTTTTTGAACTTACCCGATACATGTCTGAAGACGAGGAATTTGGTGATTTTTGGAAACTTATCTACGAGGAATACCAAACCTCTAAACGTTTAATCTTAAAACTCACAGGTTTTGATGAATTAATGCAAGATGAACTTGTAGGAAAAGCTTCGATTGCTGTGAGAGAGTCTATTGTATTGCCTTTATTAACAATTCAGCAATATGCCTTGAGAAAAATTCAAGAGCTCGAAAAAGCCGAACATAAAGATGAAGCCCTCATTGAGGTTTACGAAAAAATTGTGATGCGTTCACTATTCGGTAATATCAACGCCAGCCGAAATTCAGCATAAGAAGTATAATCAAAAAAAAGGCGCATTGGATAAATGCGCCTTTTTTTATTTTATAGAGTTTATTTTAATGCTCATTTAGTCTAAAATCTGGATAGGCATCCATACCGTGCTCATGAGCGTCTAATCCTTCTAATTCTTCTCTTTCAGAAACGCGTATGCCAACAGTGATTTTCATCGTGTAAATGATAATAAAAGCAGATACAATACAAAGTAAGGCATAAGCACTTACTCCGATAAGCTGACTGATAAATTGATCTATACCCGCTAATTTTCCTAGTAAGCCAACGGCTAAGGTGCCCCATATACCACAAACCAAGTGCACAGCGATAGCACCGACAGGATCGTCGAGTTTTAGGCGGTCTATTAATGAAACGGCGACCACTATAAGCAGACCAGATACGATACCAATAATTATGGCATCTGTAGGATTCATCTGGTCAGCACCAGCGGTTATACCCACTAAACCACCTAAAATGCCATTTAAAAACATCGTTAAGTCTAAATTTTTATACCACACTGTAGATAAAAATGCCGAAGCCACACCTCCTGCAGCAGCAGCTAAACAGGTGGTGACTAAGGTTAGTGAGGTGGCTGCTGGATCTGCAGATAATACCGAGCCTCCATTAAAACCAAACCAGCCTAGCCATAATATGAGAACGCCTGCTGTGGCCATTGGAATGTTATGACCGGGAATAGCATAAGATTTACCATTTTTAAACTTGCCAATGCGCGACCCTAATAAAATCACAGCAACTAATGCAGCCCAACCGCCAACTGAATGAACGAGTGTAGAACCAGCAAAATCGTAAAATGGAGTGTCTAATTGTTGTAGAAATCCACCTCCCCATTTCCAAGATCCTGCAATTGGGTAAATGAGTCCAACATAGATTACCGTGAATAACATGAATGGTCCTATTTTAATGCGTTCTGCTACAGCACCAGAGACAATCGTAGCAGCAGTGGCAGCAAACATGCCTTGAAACAAAAAGTCTGTCCAATAAGTGTAGTTGCTATTGTAAGCTAAATCAAGTTGCCCATCAATAGTTAATGGGGCGTCTAAACCTATTTGGGGTAAAGCCAAATAACCATTAAAATCTCCAGGATACATAAGGTTGAAGCCAACTAAGCCGTATAGTAAAAGGCCAATAGTAATAATGAAAATATTCTTAAAGAGAATATTTAATGTATTTTTTTGTCGGGTTAAACCTATCTCTAGTAAAGCAAAGCCCATGTGCATAAAAAACACAAGCGCGGTGCAAATCATCAACCATATATTATTTGAAGTGAGGTTATCCATAGCTCTCAGTTTAAGGTTTGTCCACCTTTCTCACCTGTTCGTATCCGGTATACATCTTGTACCTCGGACACAAATATTTTTCCATCACCTACGTGGCCTGTGGCTCCTGATTTTAAAATAGCATCTATAGCAGGTTGTTCGAAATCATCATTAACTACAATAGATAAATAACGACGCTGTATGTCGCTTGTGCTATAAGAAACACCTCTGTAAACATGGCCTTCCTGTTCATTTCCTAATCCTGTAACGTCCCAATAGGAGAAAAAATTAACACCTACGTCATGTAAGGCTTCTTTGACTTCAGAAAATTTAGATTTTCTAATAATGGCTTCAATTTTTTTCATAGAATAAAATTTTAAAGCGGCTAAAATAAAATAAAAGGGGTACAGAATCAAAAAAAGTTTAAATAAAATATTTAACCCTAAATAAAATAGGGTTAATAATTTTAAAACTATAATTAAAATATAATGCACCCCTTCAAAAAAAGGGTATATATGTTAAATGTAAAATTTAGATGAGTTTAAAAATTAAGAATATTAAGTTCTATTTGCAGAATAGAATCCATCTACTAATCCTATTAAAGTGCGCCAGATATTCTCAAAGAAAATCAGTAGACTTAAAAGATGCAAAAGAATTGTGTAACTTGTGTTACTTGGAGCTTAAAGTATAGGTCTTATTTTAGTCGAGATATTATATTACTATATGGAATTAATAGAATTGTTTGGCTACTTCAGCGCTTTTATTATCGGTGTATCTTTAGGATTAATTGGTGGCGGTGGTTCTATTTTGGCCGTACCAGTTTTAGCATATCTTTTTGGTTTAAACGAGAAAGTTTCAACAGCCTATTCGCTTTTCATTGTAGGTGCAAGCGCCTTACTTGGGGGCTATAAGCAACACCTAAAAGGATTTGTAGATTGGCGAACGGCAGTAGTTTTTGGTATACCATCTATAATTGGCGTGTCTTTAGTAAGACGATATGTGGTACCTGCCTTGCCAGACGTGTTTTTTAGTGTAGATGATTTTGAATTTACTCGTCGTATGGCCATGTTTGGCTTGTTTGCTGTTTTAATGATTCCAGCAGGGTTTTCAATGCTTAAAAAGCGTAAAAATTTGGCGTCTAATGCTTCAGCTCAAGTGAAGTACAATTATCCCTTAATTCTTATTGAAGGGCTCAGCGTAGGTGCTATTACAGGTTTAATTGGCGCAGGTGGTGGATTTCTTATTATCCCAGCTTTGGTTATTTTAGCTAAAGTAGATATGAAAGTGGCGGTAGGCACTTCGCTCATCATTATAGCTTTTAAATCGCTTACAGGTTTTTTCTTAGGTGATGCCCTAACCATGGCAGTAGATTGGCAATTCCTTGGTGTCTTTACAGGTATCTCTTTTGCTGGAATATTTGTCGGGACCTATTTGACAAATTTCATCAATGGTGACAGATTAAAGCGCGGGTTTGGTTACTTTATATTCGTTATGGCTATCTTTATTTTTTACATGGAATTTTTTGTAAATTAATTCATGTCATTTGGTCAACTCGTGTATGAGGGTTTTGTTTATGTAACCTTAGTCACTAATAATTTTTATCAGACTTTTTATATTTAGGACAATTATAAAACAATACTTTATGAAAGTAGAACAAATTTATACTGGCTGTATAGCTCATGCAGCCTATTACATAGAACATAATGGCGAGGCCGCCGTGTTTGACCCTTTAAGAGAAGTGCAACCTTACATTGACCGCGCGGAGGCGGATAATGCTAAGATAAAATACGTGTTCGAAACACATTTCCATGCGGATTTTGTAAGCGGTCATCTAGATTTAAAAAAGAAAACAGGTGCTGATATTGTTTTTGGACCAACAGCAAATCCCGGCTATGAAGCTATTGTTGCCGAAGATAATCAAGTGTTTCAAATTGGTGGGTATCAAGTGAAGGTGATACATACTCCTGGCCATACTATGGAAAGTACAACCTATTTATTAATAGATGAAAATGGTAAAGAGCATGGTATTATAACAGGTGATACTTTGTTTATAGGTGATGTTGGTAGACCAGATCTTGCTCAGCACGTGGTATCCGAATTAACTGAAGAAAAATTAGCAGGACATTTGTACCATTCTTTAAGAAATAAGATAATGCCTCTCAATGATGATTTAATGGTATATCCTAACCATGGTGCTGGTTCAGCCTGTGGTAAGAATATGAGCAAAGAAACCACAGACACCTTAGGCAATCAGAAAAAAACAAACTACGCCTTGCAAGATATGAGCAAGGATGAGTTTATTAAAACCCTTCTTACCGGATTGACG
>Ga0207419_1001736_pt1 | contig 15624 bp, 12 predicted proteins | sample ElkSloMetagenome_4_FD_184723 | JGI IMG/M metagenome (GOLD analysis project Ga0207419, IMG submission 184723) | Hot spring microbial communities from Elkhorn Slough, Monterey Bay, USA - MD2A (version 2) | ecosystem: Environmental > Aquatic > Marine > Intertidal zone > Estuary: Microbial mat ...
AAAGTTTTAAAAGCAGTTGAAGAAGTTAATCAGCACCAGAAGATAGTTTTATTCAATAAAATTAATTCTCATTTTAATGGTGACCTCGAAGGAAAAACTTTTGCTATTTGGGGACTTTCTTTCAAACCCAAAACTGATGATATGAGAGAAGCTCCTTCTCTTGAAGTTATTGCTCGTCTATTAGAGGCTGGTGCCAGCGTGAAAGTGTATGATCCTGTAGCAATGGAAGAGGCAAAACATCATTTTGGAGATAAAATAACTTACTGTCCAGATCAATATGAAGCCTTGATAGATGCAGATGGACTGGCAATTTTGACAGAATGGTCAGAATTTAGAATTCCAAATTTTAATATTACAAAACGACTAATGAATAGACATGTTATATTTGATGGTAGAAATATTTTTGAAAAAGAAGAGATTTTAGAGATGGGCTTTGACTATCATTGCATCGGTATAGGCAAATAATTTTCAATGAATGTTTTTCCTTAATTTACACACCAAAAACTAATATTTTAAAAATGTTTGATAAGAAAAGAATACTAATTACCGGCGGTGCTGGATTCGTTGGATCACATTTGTGTGAGCGATTTCTTAACGAAGGGCACGAAGTTTATTGCTTAGATAACTTGTTCACCGGAAGAAAACAAAACATTGTTCATTTGCTCTCAAATCCCTACTTTGAATTTATAAGACATGATGTTGTAAATCCATTCCTAATAGAAGTCGATGAAATTTATAATTTAGCTTGCCCCGCTTCGCCTATTCATTATCAATACAATCCAATAAAGACCATTAAGACCTCTGTGATGGGAGCTATCAATATGCTAGGTCTAGCAAAACGTATTAATGCAAAGATTCTTCAGGCTTCCACTAGTGAAGTTTATGGCAATCCTTTAATGCATCCACAGCCTGAAAGCTATTGGGGAAATGTCAATCCCATTGGAGAGCGCTCATGTTATGATGAAGGGAAAAGAGCGGCCGAAACCCTGTTTAGGGACTATAATTATCAAAATAAGGTAAACACCAAGATTATAAGAATCTTCAACACGTACGGACCAAACATGCACCCAAATGACGGTCGTGTAGTTTCAAACTTTATAATTCAAGCCCTTCAAGATCGAGATATTACTGTTTATGGTAAGGGAGAGCAAACCAGAAGTTTTCAATATATTGATGATCTTATAGAAGGGATGATTAGACTAATGAACACCCCTGATTCATTTAGAGGCCCAGTAAATATTGGAAATCCTGTTGAATTTAAAATAATCGAATTAGCTGAGAAAGTTATAGAAATGACCGGATCTAAGTCAAAAATTATTTATAAGCCCTTGCCATCAGATGATCCGATGATGAGGAAGCCGGATATTACACTAGCTAAAGAAGTTCTAGATTGGGAACCTAAAGTAATGCTAGAAGATGGCTTGGTAAAAACCATAAAATATTTTCAGGACTTAATCAATAGTAAATAAAGAGCATGAAAAAAACGATTTTAGTAATAGATGATGAATTGACAATGACAACATTATTGGAGTTTTTTTTATCCAAAAAATATGAAGTCAAAGCTGTTAATTCTGCGGAGGAAGCAGAATTGTGGCTTGAAGAAAACCTACCAGATTTAATAATCTCTGATATTCAAATGGGTGAAGTAGATGGTTTTGAATTACTAAAGAGAATTAGACTTAGAGGCTACACAAAACATACTCCTATAATAATGTTATCTGGTAACGCAGAGAGTAAAGAAAGAGTGAAGTCTTACAAATTAGGAGCTCAAGATTATCTCACCAAACCTTTCAATCCTGAAGAACTGGATGAGGTTGTTAAGAAAAATCTATATCCTATCCACTACAGCAGCACCTGGTAAAATTTTATTCAATTTCAACCTTTAACATGAAGACACTTTATATAGGAAGCAATACCGAAGTCATAGAAGGACTAAAAGAATATGATGATGGTAATTTGGTGTTTTCTGAGAATGGCTTAAAAGCCATTAATATCCTAAAAAAAGATACTGAGATAAAGGCTGTAATATGTCAATATGATCTTACAGGTAATGACGGTATTTATATTTATAATCAAATTAGAAATGAATTAAAAATACAAAACATCCCGTTTGTTCTATTGGCAAATGAACATAAACCTCAACTTTACAAAGAAGCATTTGATAAAAAAATAGATGATTATTTTGTGATTGGTGCAACAGAACCTAAAAATATATTACTTCGTGTAAAACAACTTGTCAGAATATATAAAAGTACAAATGCCGTAAAAACAATTCCTGATCAAGAAAAATACAATTATAAATTTCCGCTTTCAAAGAGAATTTTTGATATAGTTGTCGCCTCCTTTGTATTACTTCTGCTGTCTCCTCTCCTACTTATAATTATTATTGCCATAAGACTAGAATCGAAAGGCAAAGTTTATTATATCTCTCAAAGAGTAGGCAGGAAACAATTTGATTTTTACAAATTGAGATCTATGAAAGTAGGAGCAGACAAATTGCTTAAAGAGTTAGCGAAAGAAAAAAATCAATACAATGCTCCAAAAATAAAAACAGAAAAAAGAGAACTCATCTTATGTCCTGTCTGTAATCAATATGAAGAAGGAGAACAATGCACTTCTTTTAAATATGATGGAAAAAAACAAATTTGCGAAAATTTATTTTTGAAACAAAAAGAGTTGGATTCAAAAGACAATTCAAGTTTTATAAAAATTGTTGATGATCCTAGAATTACAAAAGTTGGTAAATTTATTCGAAACACAAGTATAGATGAATTACCACAACTGATAAATGTCTTAAAAGGTGATATGTCTTTGGTCGGTAATAGACCTCTTCCGGTATATGAAGCAGAGCTAATAACAGGTGATAATGCCTCAAAAAGATTCCTAGCTCCGGCTGGAATAACTGGGCTTTGGCAAGTGGAACTTCGAGGAAAAGGTGGTGAAATGTCTGAAGAGGAACGTATGGCTTTAGACAACCATTATGCAGATTATTTTGTGGGCAAGAAATATTCACTTTGGTTTGATATAAAAATACTTCTAAGAACTGTGCCAGCATTGTTTCAAAAAAGCACGGTTTAATATCTTTTCCTCAATTTTTAGGCTATTCAATGATTTTAAATATATTTACATAACATATAAATGTAAATTGTATATAAGCAAATTTGAAAACTCTTTTTAAAATAATAAGCCTTATTCTTTTGTTTTTTATTTCAACGGTTAAAGCCCAAGATTCTATTCCTAAACTTATTCCGATTGAGACTGATAAGCTTTTAATTCCTAAACTCGATATTTTAGTAGAAGAAGCTTGGAAAAAACATGGAATGGTAAAATTTAGAGAAGCTGAAATAGATGCGAAAAAAGCTAATCTGAAATCAAATGCTAGATATTGGACAAGAAATTTTGGTTTTCAGGCTGATTACAGATATGGGACATTTGCAAACTTCTCAGAAAACATTTCAGAAACTGCACAGATCAACCTTGCAACAAATACAACACAGGTAAACTATGGAGTAGGCTTTTATGTCAGGCTGCCAGTTTTTGATTTATACAATAGAGGTAATGAAATTAAACAGGCTGAGGCAGAAATTGTTCAAGCCGAAAGTTTTTTAGAATTCCAAAAATTCGAAGTAAAAGAAAGGGTAATTATGTTATATGAAGATTTAAAATTAAAACAAAATGTCCTGGATATCTCTGCTAAAAATCTCTCAAATGCGAGGCTTAGCAGTAGAATGGCTGAAATCGAGTACAAAAAGGGGATAATCACAATTCATGAATTTGTTAGGTTAACAGACATAACAGCCAGGATTGAATTGGAGTACGAAAGAAGGAGATCAGAATTTCTTACCTCAAAAAAACTATTAGAAAACTTTACTGGTTTAGTCTTTAACTAGTTTATAAAATAAATGAATTTAGTAGGTATCATAAAATTAATCTTTAAGCACAAAATATTACTTTTTGGTGTTCCGATAATTATGGTAGCTCTGGCTGTACTCTTGACAGTAGATCAGAAGCTTAATTACGAATCTAAAGCCTACGTTTATACAGGTATTGCATCAGGATCAACATTACAATTTGATAAAAGATTTAATCGTGATGGCATCTTTACAGCGTTTGATAATTTGATTAGCATCATAAAATCCCGGGAGACGAAAGAAGAAGTGGCAATTAGACTTCTTGCACAACATTTGTTGATTGAAGAATCATCTAAAGAATACATTTCAAAAGAATTCCTGGATAGTCTTAATGAGTTAGTGCCAGGTGAGATATATTCTTATGTTGTAAAGTCGGAGGCAAAAACTAATCCAGACGGTTTAGTTTATATTCCTCCTGGTATTTCAAAAGAAAATTTTGAAAAAACTGTTGCAAATCTTATGAAACTCAAAAATAGTGGGACAGATAACTTTATTTATGAGATATTAAATTTCGAACATCCTATTTATTCTATTAAAGCACTTTCTGAAATTTCGGTAACCAGAGTATTATCAAGCGACGTAATAGAATTAAAATACAAAACTGTTGATCCTGGTATCTGTAAACAGACGCTGGATATATTAATCGATGTATGCAAAAAAAAATATAAAGCATTTAAAGAAAATGATTCTGATCTCGTAGTTAAATATTTTGAAGAGCAATTGGCCAAGTCTGAAGCTAAGCTAAAAAAAGCAGAAAATGAACTTTTAAGATATAATCAGGAAAATAAAATCATAAACTACTACGAACAGAGTAAAGCAGTTGCAGTGGTAGGTGAAGATATGGAGGTTGCCTATAAAAACAAAACAGCCGAATTGGCAGGTTCAAAAGCTGCGCAAAAAAGACTTAAAAAAGAGCTCGAAATTAATAGTGAGATAGAAAAACTTAATCAGGAGGTGTTTAATTTAAAAGACCAGCTTTCAGATATTAGATATGAAATAATAATACAAGAAGGAAGAGCAAATGATTCAGATTCCATCAATAATATCGTAGCAAAATTAACAGAAAAAGCAGAAGTTCTAAGTGATTCTGTAGACATTAAGATGAATAAATTGTATGCTATGACAAATTCTATAGAAGGCATACCGATGACGAGAATGATGCCAGAATATATCCAAAACATGGTATCTACAGAGAACCTCGAGGCAGAAGTAGACTTAATGAACAAACAGAGTAAGGAATTTCTAAAGGAAGTTGAAAAATATGCACCTTTTGGCGCTAACGTCAAAAGAATGGAACGGCAAATAAGAGTCCTGGAAGAAGAATATTTAGAAATACTCCATGGTCTTAATCTTGCAAGGGTGAAATATCAGGACACCCAAATTGGTGGTAATCTTTCTACAATAGATCCTCCTTATTTCCCTCTTAATCCTATACCATCAAAACGTAAAATTATTGTTGCAGCAACAGGAATTTTAGGTTTCATTATCGTTTTGGCTGTTTTACTTTTGATGGAATTTTTTGACAACACCCTCAAAAACACTCAACGAGCTTCTAAAAAAATGAACATCAAATCCTTAGGGATGCTTACTAAAATCACCAAATCGAATAATACATACGATTTAGCTCAAGTTCAAAATAGGTTAATGGAGTTCCTGATGCATAACTTAGAACACGAAATAAGTAACCCTAATGATCAAAAAAAACCGAAGTTAATTACCATTTTTAGTACTGAGCCCAATGAAGGAAAATCTGTGGTAGCTGGCAATATTGCAAGGAAATTAAAACACCAAGGCAAGAATATCTTATATCTTGACCACAATAATGTTGAGAAACAGAAAGTACTCACCTACTCAAATGTATGGGTATATAAGATCTTAGGTTATCGAGATCCTCGGATTGATTATTCACATCGATTTTTAGATAATATTGAAACTTATCTAGATAAAAATGAATATTTGATTTACGAGGTTGATGATAGTTTTACTCGTGCAGAAAAGTATAGAGATTTAGGCTTTCAAAAAGAGCATATAAACTTTGATAATCTTGATTTTGTTTTTTTAGAGCTACCTAATATTTTAAAACAAAACTATTCGTCGAAATTATTGCGAAAATCTGACTTAGCGATTATGATAGCTAGGTCTAATAGAGCATGGTCCAAAGCCGATGCTAACATTCTCAATAACATAAAAGAAATCGTTGAAAATAAAGTTCAATTTGTTATTAATGGAGTTGCTATCGAAGAAGTTGAAACACTACTCGGTGAAACACCCAAAAAAAGGACAGCATTTCGAAAAAAATTAAAATCTATTTTTAATCTTCAATTCGGTACTCAAAAACAAATTTAGTGAAAGCTATGAGAAAGCTAATTAATAAGATTATTAAGGAAGACAATTTTTTATCTCTTTCAGGTAATCTAACAATAGCAGTTTTTGGCTTTGCGGGTTTCTCTTTATTGGCTAGAAGCTTATCGCCTCATGATTTTGGTCAATGGGTTTTATTTATTTCTGGTGGAAGTTTCATTTTAATGTTGCGTAATGGGATTACGAGAAATGCAATAGTTAGATTTTTATCTGGTGCTAAAACCAATGAAGAAGAAAGCCTAATAGGCGCTAATACTAAACTGAGTTTAATCGCAACCTTAATCATGTCCACTATCTTAATACTTGTCTATGCTATATGGACAGAAAGTATTGAAGAATCTGGGTATGGAATGTTTTTTAAGTGGTATCCCGTTTTAGCAATAGTTAATTTACCATTTAGTAATGCTTTATTGGTTTTGGAAGCTAAATTAGAATATGGTAAAATACTTTTGATTCGTTTCATAAGCACAACCTTTTTCTTTATGTTTCTGGTTGTAAATTTTTTTGTTTTAAACTATTCAATACAATACATTGTTATAGCGTATGTCTTCTTTAATGCTATAACTTCATTCTATTGTATTTTTAAGTCCTGGGATGGGTTAATACATATAAGAAAAGCAAACAAAAAGTCTTTAGGGGTTTTACTTAATTTTGGAAAGTATTCTACATTTACATCTATAGGATCTAATTTACTTAAAAATGCAGATGTTTTTATCATTAGTATCAGTCCATTTGGAAGCACAGCTGTTGCCCTATTTAGTATTCCGTTAAAACTTACAGAAATACAACAAATTCCTTTAAGAAGTTTTGTTGCCACAGCCTATCCTAAAATGTCTAAAGCTAGCATTGAAGGAAATTTTAAAAAACTAAGAGACCTGTTCAACACTTATTCCGGAGCCTTAATTTATTTATTCTTTTTCATTTCAGTAATTACATTTGTTTTTGCTGAAATATTTGTCATTTTAATATCAGGTGATCAATACCTGGACGCAGAATTTTATGGAATAGACATCGTAATGATTGTTAAAATATTTTCTATATACGGGCTCTTTCTCCCCTTAGATAGAATGACAGGAGTTGGATTAGATAGTATAAACAAGCCTAATATTAATGCCCTAAAAGTAATAATTATGCTTACTGCAAATGTTATTGGAGACCTTGTTGCTATTTATCTTTTTGAATCTATAGAAATGGTTGCTGTTGTAACATTAATATTTACTCTTATTGGGATTCTAATTGGTATACATTATTTAAATAAGTCATTTAGTATTTCATTTGCACAAGTATTTAAGAGTGGTAATGAATTTTATAGAATGCTATTCTTAAAAGCTTTCAAGATTACTTGATTGAATTGTAGATATAATAAAATAATAAAGCTCCGTTAATGAATATTTACCGAAACTTAAAATCAACATCAAACCCTCAGGATGAAGGTTCTTAAAATACGATAAATAAATAATTTAATATCAAAAATTATTTTTTGATTATAATTTTTTATAATGCCATTAGCTTTATATTTAACTTACAGAAACAATTTGTAATGAACAAACTTAACAAAGACTTCATATATTAATCAAAAACGTATAAAATGGAAAATACAGTATTACCAACATTTATAATAATCGGAGCTGGAAAATCAGGAACCACTGCTCTACACCATTTGCTTAATACTCACCCGGAGGTATATATGACGCCTGTTAAGGAAACAAATTTTTTTGAATTGGAAGGAAAACCTATTATAAGTGACCCAAAAGATGATCCGGATAGATTGTACCATTACCCTCAATCTGTTAATACCTGGGAAGACTACAAAAATTTATTTAAAGAAGCTGGTGATGTAAAAGCTATTGGAGAAGCTTCGCCGATGTACCTATATGGAAAAGATGCTGCGAAAAATATAAAAGAAAAATTACCAAACGTAAAAATTATTGCCACTTTAAGAGAGCCGGTTGATCGCTTATATAGTAGATGGCTTCATTTATTAAGAGATGGAAATGACCCAATAGGTGATTTTGAAGATTGTCTGGATAAAAAATCAATTTGGTGGAAAAGGAATGATCTGGTTCGAGAAGGCTTTTATGGAACAAATATTAAAAGATATATCGATTTGTTCCCGGAATCTCAATTAAAAATTTTCCTATATGATGATTTAAGAAATAAGCCTGATACAGTTATGAAGGAATTATTTGATTTTATTGGTGTAGATTCTAAATTTGAACCTCCTGTAGACAGAGAATATAATGTTTCCGGTAAACCCAAAAATAGTTTTATTGATAACTTAATTGGCACAAACAGTGTACTCATAAATACTGCAAAAAAAGTAGCTCCATCTATTACAAATCAATTTAAAGATGGAAGGGCAAAACAATGGTTAACCAAATTAAGAAAGAAAAATATGGACAGACCTGAAATAAAGAAAGACTTCAAACTAAAGTTGTTTAACGAGGTGTACTATGACGAAATTGATAAGTTAGAAAAACTTATTAATAAAGATCTCTCGGCTTGGAAAAATAAATACAAATAGTTTTTTGCAGTATAAAATTTTAAAATTAATAAATCTAAAAACTATAATTAATCATTTAAACATTACCAAATTATTTAAAATTATTGAGTTTCAATTTATTCTAAATTCATAAACTTCGACAGTAATCTAAATGCTACGCAAAAAAAATAACAATCCTTTCAAAATTGAAACAGCTTCAATGAAGATTACAAATCCGTTTTTGCTGATTTTGCTTGTAGCCTCTTTACTTTTGGTTACTTTTATTGTGGTAAAGACTGATATTATAGGTATTGCACTAGTTCTAGGACTCGGTTTTGTTTCAGCAATAGTTTATTTATTATTTACATACCCAAGATTGGGGATTATTCTTCTCATTATACAAGGATTTACAGTTATTGGCTTATCAAGATATATACCAGCTCCAGTGGGTTTAAGCATTGATGCCGTTATGTTTTTATTATATGTAGCCCTTTTTTTTAAAGCATTTACTAAAAATGTAAAATGGACTAAAGCAAAATCTCAGCTAACTATACTCACTTCTCTATGGATGGGATATATCGTCTTACAAATATTAAATCCTGAAGCCAGAAGCATAGTTGCCTGGTTTTATGTCATGAGAGGTTATGCACTATACCCATTTCTTGTAGTGCCTTTAGCTTTTATTTTATTTAGTAAACCTAAAGATCTCAGATTGTTTTTTATAATTTGGGGCGTTATGTCGATTATAGGTACCTTAAAGGGCGTTATGCAATATACAATTGGTGTAGACCCCTTTGAACAAGCCTGGCTTGATCAGGGTGCTCATAAAACGCATGTATTATTCGGGAAATTAAGGGTTTTTTCTTTTTATTCTGACGCCGGCCAGTTTGGTGCTGCTCAGGGACATGCCGGCATAGTTTTTGGAATTCTGGCACTTTTTAAGAAAAAAGCAAACCTAAGATTAAGAGCTTTTTATCTTACGGTTTGTCTGACAGGTCTATTTGGATTACTTATTTCAGGAACAAGAGGAGCAATTGCTGTTCCTGGGATGGGCGCTATATTTTATCTCATATTGAGTAAGAATATAAAAATGCTTGCTCTTGGTTCAATCGTCATCATTGGTGTTTATATTTTCTTTGCCCACACTACTCTACTCCAGTCTAATCCCGACATAAGGCGTATAAGAACTGCATTTGATCCTAATAATCCCTCATTACAGGTTCGTCTGGAAAATCAAAGAAAATTAAGCAATTATCTATCTTCGAGGCCATTTGGTGGCGGTGTTGGTGCTACAGGTAATTGGGGTAAACGCTTTACACCAGGGACTTTTTTGGCTGAAACAGCTACAGACAGCTGGTATGTTGCGATATGGGCAGATACGGGAATAGTTGGTCTCTTACTTCATCTTTTTAGTTTATTTTTTATTCTTTTTACGGGAGCTTATAATGCCATGTTTAGACTAAAAAATCAAGATTATAGAATTATGATTACTGCACTGACCTGCGGGTTTGCAGGTATTATGATGGCTTCATACGGCAATGGAGTACTTGGTCAGATGCCAACCGGTATCCTCATGTATTTAAGCATGGTATTCATGTTTTCTTCGATAAGATGGGATAAAGAAGGTAAAGCGTCTCAAAAATCAAATTCAAATCAAAAAAATGCAATGTCCGGAATTTAATTTATAAAACAACTATTATGAATTTTAGAAATATAACCAACCTCAATCAGGTAATTTTAAAAGAGATCCATAAAATCCCCAGAGATTTTGATTTGATTGTTGGAGTACCAAGAAGTGGCATGCTACCAGCAAACCTTATGGCATTGTATTTAAATCTCCCCTATACCGATCTGCACTCCTTCATAAACGGACATATATATAAAGCCGGAGAACGAGGACAGTATTTTGATATCAAACAATTTAAAAAAGTTCTTGTAGTAGATGACAGCGTATCCTCAGGATCAGCCATGAAAAAGTGCAAAGATAGTCTGGCGCATTTAGAATCAGATTTCAATTTAAAATATGCCGCAATTTATGTACTGCCCGGCAAAGAGAAAACAGTGGATTATCATTTTGAAGTTGTCGGAATTCCACGGTATTTTCAATGGAATATTTTCAATCACAGTACACTAGACAAGGCTTGTTTTGATATAGATGGAGTATTGTGTGTAGATCCTACAAAAGAACAAAATGACGATGGACCTAAATATAAGGACTTTATACTCAAAGCTCCACCTTTATATATACCAAAAGCAAAAATTGGCTGTCTGGTGACTTCCAGATTAGAAAAATACAGAAAAGAAACTGAAATCTGGTTAAAGAATCACAATATAAAATACGATAAACTGGTGATGCTGGATTTGCCTAATGCAAAGGCCAGGCAAAAAGCCAATAACCATGGTGGACATAAAGCGAAAGAATATCAAAATAGTTATTATAATCTATTTTTTGAGAGTGAATTGCACCAAGCTTTAGAAATTAACCGTATCACCAAGAAACCGGTTTTCTGTACACAGAACTTTGAAATGATTTTTGACTCACAATCTGTAGCATACAATATAAAGTCAGGAAAATATTTCCCATTTTTGAGAAAAATGGCTTTAAAAGTAAGAGATAAGATAAAAGGCTAAATAAATATTTGGGGAAACACAAAAAACAAAAATATGGAAGCATTTTATAATTTAATCCAAATATTATTAACTGTTATAGAGTATGTTGTATTCTTATACTTATTAATAAGTGTACTTTATGTTTTCATTTATTCAGTTGCTGGTCATTCTTACAAAAAAAGAAAAAAACTTGAAAAAGTTTCCAAAAGAAGTGTAGCAGTGTTCATACCAGCTTATAAAGAAGACGCCGTCATTGTTGAGGTTGCAAAAAATGCTTTAAAGCAAGATTACAAATCTGATTTATTTGATGTAGTAGTCATTGCAGATTCTATGCAGGATGAAACCCTTGAAAAATTAAGATCATTACCGATAATTGTGGTAGAAGTAAGCTTTGAAAACAGCACAAAGACCAAAGCACTAAACAAGGCCATGGCTACGTTAAAGAAAAAATATGACATTGCACTAATTCTTGATGCGGATAACATCATGGAATACAAGTTTTTAAGTAAAATAAACGAAGCGTTTGAAAATGGTTACCAGATCGTACAGGGGCACAGAAAAGCAAAAAACTTAAACACATCTTACGCCATTTTGGATGCGATTAGCGAAGAAATTAACAATCATGTTTACAGAAGAGGCCACAGAGCTTTGGGGCTATCTTCAGCTTTAATCGGCTCAGGAATGGCTTTTGACTATACCCTTTTTAAAACTTCTATGGCAAACATAAAAGCTATCGGAGGGTTTGACAAAGAGCTTGAATTTGAAATGGCTAAAAAAAGAATTTCAATAGAATATCTACAAGATGCTTTTGTTCTGGATGAGAAAATTCAAAAATCCTCTGGCTTTTCAAAACAAAGAAAACGTTGGTTATCAACTCAATTTGTTTACTTTAGACAATATTTTTTCAGTGGATTAACACAACTAGTTAAATACGGTAACATCAATTTTTTTGACAAACTAGTACAAATGATAATACTGCCAAGGGTATTATTGTTGGGTCTCACCATTATTTTTACAATTCTGTATTTACTAAATGCATACTTTTTTGGAATTATTACGAGTATATCGGCAACTTCTTGGGTTATAAATACTTCCCTCCTATTTATTGGATTTTTATTGGCTATACCTTCATCATTTTACAATATAAAGACGCTAAACGCTATGCTTGCACTACCGTCTGCATTTTTTAGAATGTTTCTTTTACTGTTTAAATTGAAAGGCGCTAATAAAAAGTACATACATACCGAAAAAGATTTTTCTCAAAATCAACAAAAATAAAATGATGAAAATAGGGATTGAAGGACAACGCTTATTCAGAAAAAAAAAACATGGAATGGATATGGTAGCCTTAGAACTCATCAAAAACTTACAAAAACTTGATAAGGAAAATGAATATGTTGTTTTTGTGAAACCAGATGAAGATAACTCAGTTCTAAAGGAAACTTCAAATTTCAAAATTGTAGATCTTGATGGAGGAATTTACCCAATATGGGAGCAGAGCGCCCTTCCAAAAGCGGCTAAAGAGCATGGCTGTGATATTTTGCATTGTACGAGCAACACGGCACCCATTTTTAGTGACATACCTATTGTAACAACATTGCATGACATTATTTATTTAGAGAAGTCTTACTTAGAAATCCTCAAAAGCGGTGCTACTTCTTATCAGAAATTTGGAAACATATATCGTAAGCTTATTGTTCCCAAAGTGATGAAAAAAAGCAAATTGGTAATAACAGTCTCAAATTATGAAAAGAACAGGATTTCTGAATTTTTTGGATCAAAGCACAAAAACAAATTAGTTGCGGTATATAATGGGGTTGGAAACCACTTCGCTCCCATCACAGATAAAACTGAATTAAAAAGAGTCAAAGAAAAATACAATCTTCCCGAAAAGTTTTTCTTTTTCCTTGGCAATACTGATCCTAAAAAGAATACCAAAGGAACTCTGAAAGCTTATTCTGATTTCTTAAAAACTTCAACTTCAGACTACAAATTGGTGATGCTTGATTATGATTTGTCTGAATTGGAAAAACTACTCAATGAAATTGGAAATCCAGATCTTATTCAACAAATAATATTAACTGGTTACGTAAAAAATACCGATCTACCAGCTATATATTCACAATGTGAGATTTTCTTATATCCATCTCTTAGAGAAAGTTTCGGTATTCCTATCCTCGAAGCTATGTCTTGTGGAGTGCCTGTTATAACATCAAACACGTCATCTATGCCAGAAATTTCAGGTATCGCAGGCTATTTAGTTGACCCTTACAAACCTGAGGAAATTACCGAAGGGATTATCAAAATTTTAGAGGGTATAAACTTTAAGGATGAACTCGTTTCTAAAGGCTTATTACAAGCCAAAAAGTTCTCCTGGTATGCTATGGCAGAACAAGTCTTAGAACTATACAAAGACCTTTTCAAGACTTTAAAATCTGCTTAATATGTTAAAGGGTAAAAACATTATCTGCATTTCTTACACCACCTGGGAAGGTGAATACACAAAATCCACTGTACAACTTTTGTCATTGCTGGCTTTTCAGAATACTGTTGTGTTTATTGAATATCCTAGAACCTACAAAGATTTAATAAATGGTATACGAGGAAAAACTAAAATCCCTGTAAAACGGATGCTAGGCTTAGACAAAAGAGTGAAAACCATTACTTCAGATTTAGGCTCGGAAGTAAAACACGTGGTCATGCCACCAATGTTGCCAACAGGATCTTTAAAAAATGAATCCCTATTGAGCAGATTTTATAATTTCAATACGAATAAGTATAAACGAGAAGTCAGAAAAATTCAAAAAAAGTTCAAACTTAAAGATTGTATTATCTTAACAGCTTTCAATCCGGTTTATGGTCTAGCTATGATTGGCAATTTAGATGAGCATATCAATATTTACTACTGTTATGATGGGATGGATTTAAATAGAAATAATGCAAGAACAATCGAACTTGAAAAAGAATTTTGTAAAAAAGTGGATGCGGTAATCACTACTTCAGACTATTTGAATGATGATAAAAAGCAATACAACAAAAATTCTGTTGTAGTAAAAAATGGAGTAGATAATAGTTTATTTGCACCTCATTCTAAAAAATCTCTCAACACAAATCCTAAAAAAATAGTTGGATACACTGGTTCTTTAGACTATAGATTTGATATTGACTTAATTGAATATGCAGCTCAACAATTACCGGAATATATTTTTGAATTTACAGGCGGAATTTTAAATCAAAAGATAGTTGATCGCTTATCAAAATATGAAAACGTAATATTCAAACCTGCGGTACATGCATCAGAAGTTCCGCCGCTTGTAGCAAAATTTGATGTTGGTATCATCCCTTATGTTCTATTAGAAATCAATAAGAATATTTATCCGTTAAAAATAAATGAATATCTGGCCATTGGGCTACCTGTTGTGATGACAAACTTTGCTCAACTAAAAGATTTTGAAAATATAGCAAATGTGACAAAATCAAAGCAAGAATTTGTAAAACAAATAAAAAGTCAAGTTGAAAATGATAGTGAAGAATTGATAATGAAAAGAATTGAATTTGCGAAAACTAACTCCTGGGAAAGTAGAGCAGAGCTTTTTGGAAATTACATTGAAACATTTTTTGATAAAAATAAAAAACATTAATTTTTAATAACCTGAATTATGAAGACTATTGAAATATTCTTTTGGGTTCTACTAGGTATTATTTTCTATACCTACATAGGTTATGGCATCGTCCTTTTTATTTTAGTTAAGCTAAAAAGAGTGTTTGTAAAGAATAAAGATAAGGTTAGCGGCGAAAAGTTACCAGAAATCACATTGTTAATTCCTGCTTATAATGAAAAAGATTACGTAAAACAAAAAATAGAAAACTCACTAAGCCTTAATTATCCGAAAAACAAATTAAAAATTGCCTGGGTGACAGATGGTTCCAATGATGGAACAAATAAACTTGTAGAGCAATTTGAGGGAATTGGTGTCTATCATAAAGACGAAAGAAAAGGAAAAATTAATGCGATGAATCGCGTGATGCCCTATGTAGATACGCCAATTGTTGTATTCAGCGATGCCAACACCAATTTGGGTGTGGATTCTATTATGCACATCGCCAATTGCTTTAAGAATCCTAAAGTGGGTTGTGTTTCTGGCGAAAAAAGAATAATAGAGAAAGACGCCGATGCAGCGGCCGGAGCTGGTGAAGGTTTATATTGGAAATATGAATCTACTTTAAAAAAATGGGATGCAGAACTTTATTCTGCCGTTG
>Ga0207419_1001737_pt1 | contig 15615 bp, 17 predicted proteins | sample ElkSloMetagenome_4_FD_184723 | JGI IMG/M metagenome (GOLD analysis project Ga0207419, IMG submission 184723) | Hot spring microbial communities from Elkhorn Slough, Monterey Bay, USA - MD2A (version 2) | ecosystem: Environmental > Aquatic > Marine > Intertidal zone > Estuary: Microbial mat ...
GCTTGTCGAACTCGCCGCCCGCCAGCATCTGGTAGCCCGCCATCAACAGCAGTGCCTCGTGCCAGTGGGCCTGGGCGGAGCGCTCCAGGCAGAGCCGGAGTGTGTTAGGCTGGCGCAGCAGATGGTAGCCCGCCAGAAACTCCTGGAAGGTGCGGTGCGGAAAGGCATAGACCGCCGGGCCACGCTTGAGCAGCAGTCCATTGCCCTGCGTCAGCGTGTTCAGGACCAGTTCAGCCAGCGCGTGCTTGCGCGCCGGGTCATGCGGCGCAAAACCCTCGGCCAGCACCTGCACCACGGCGCTCTCACTCAGATCGGCGGGGCGGCCGGCCGCATCACGGCTGCGCTCGGCCAGTTCGTGGGCGGCAAAGCCCAGGCGGGCCATCAGCGCCAGCAGGTCGCTGCTGCGGAACTGCGGCAACGCCAGGCGGGTGAGCAGATCGCGTTCGCCGCGCTGCTGCCGCCAGCGCAGCAGCAGGATCTCGATACACTCGGCGTAGAGCAGGGCGCGCGCATCGGGCAGGGTGCCTTTGTTGGTATGCACCAGCGCCATCACCGTCAGCAGCAGCGGCAGGCGGGCCAGGGCGCGCAGTTCCGGGCGGGCGGCAATCGCCTGTTGCAGCGCCTGGGCATCGTCGCGGGCCTGCCCGCTCGCGCGCCGCCCGCTCTGCGCCAGTTCGGTGTACCAGTGCTGCACAAACTGATCTATCTGGTCATCGCGTCACTACATCCCACATGGCGATGAGCTATCACCAGTGATGGGAAGCGTGTCGCGCAACAGATAGTCGGTTGTCACGCCAAACCTATCGGCAAGTTGGAGCACAAACTCGATAGAGGGCTCTTTGCGGCCCGCTTCCAGCAAGCTCAGATATGCCTGGGATACCGTTGCCATCTGGCGGGCGAGGTCGGACTGGCTGAGGTTGCGCTGCATGCGCAGGAAACGCAGCTTGTCGCCAAAGAACTGCAAGTCTGGTGGTTCTTGCTGGGGGGGCACCCGGTGTGTGTCAACCTCAGCAGGAGCAATAGCATCACGGAGCAGGTAATCGGTTGAGACAGTGAAATGGTTGGCGAGCTGGATGACCAGGGCAAGTGATGGGGGGCGTCGCCCGGTTTCGATATTGCTCAGATGGGCGTGCGACGTGAGGGCGACCTGACGTGCCAGATCCATTTGCGTCAGACCATGCCGGCGGCGGAGATGTTTGACTTTGTCGCCCAGCAGATCGGGCATAGACTCCCCCGGGGGGAGCCATTTGACAACCGCATGAAGGCACTCTATACTATAACTACCTGCAACATGCTAGGTGCGAGGTGTTCGGCCTTCCATCTCTGCGGCTCCCCAGCTTGGCAGATGGAAGGTCACGCCTCGCTGCTAGGCAGGTGCTGCCGCCCATTGTAGCACGTTTGCTTGTGACACGATGAGAGGGGTAGGCCGGGCCGTCAGTGCGCGTGCATCACACCACTCACATGATCTGAGACGAGGAAAACTCACAAGATGTGGAACCTGGCATTTATTAAACACACACAGGTACAGACACTGGACACTCATCTGGATCGGTATGCACGGATGGGGTTGTTTGTTCCTGTCATCTTACACGAAGGTTCCGGAGGACGGCGTGCGCTCCAGCACTGGATCGTCCAGAAAGCCTGGTACGGCCCCCAGCATATCCTGTGGACGGAATTGGCCCCGACTGAGCATACGCAGAAGCGGAAAGGGATGGTTGCCAGTCCCATCTTGCGCCAACTGTACAGCCGCGCCTTGTTCTGGCTGCGCGTGCTCAAAACACAACCAACGGAATGGGAGTCGTTGTTTGAACGCGACCCGCAGGCGGTCTATGATGATTACCGCTTTACTGCCACAGCAGACCAGGTAGCGCTACGCCTGAAAACCCAGGGCGTGCGGGTCTGGGTCATCTATGAGGCGCAACGGCTGGATGCATTGTCGTTGGAGCACATTGTGAAAACGTGGAAGACGTGTAATCAGCAATTCGCGGTTATCCTGGCGGCGAAGCTGCAACGCGGTCAGCAACCCGAGGAGCCGCTGCATGACCAGTTGCACGGCGCACCTGATGCAGCACGCTACCAGGCATCGCTGGTGGAACTCAAACCGATTGAACAGAAGGAATTTAAGGAGACCGTGCTTTTGGAGGTCTTCGATAACCTTGGCGTTGACTTCAGCCCACGGGTTAACCGGAACATGGATGCCTTTGAAGAGCGAATATGGAATTATACCCAGGGACATTGGGACAACACGACACTGTTTGCGACCTACCTCGATAACGAGCTTGGCGCGAAGCGTGCCAACCAGACCTATCGGATCATCACCCCGGAGATAGTGGAACCAGTATTTGAACGACTGATGGGAATCAGTTACGAGCGGGGAGCATGGCCGTAATGTGAGGTATTGATAGGCTGATGACGGCCCGGTAGAATAGAGGTATGAAGAACACACGTACAACCACAAGCCTCATATTCCCCATTCTGATGCTCGTGCGCGAGTTGTCCAATAATTATACCCCTGAGTTGTCCAACAATTCTTTGCCACTTGTCCAAAAATTATTTCCGAGTTGTCCAACAATTAGTTAGGCGAGGAGATGTTGTGGGGTGTCTGATGGGGCTCGAACCCACAACCCCCTGATCCACAGTCAGGTGCTCTGCCATTGAGCTACAGACACCACGCGGCTACGGCGGAAGTATAGCACGAAGCGGAGAATGCTGTCAAATATGATCGAGGGGCAATTCTCCCCGCGAATGCCCCGGTTCCTGCCCATTGTGCTGCCGACGATTGTGGTAAGGATATGCGGCTGCGCGTCCGCACCCCGCCCGGCAGAAGGAAATCTCATCGCAGTAGTAAGTAGCACTCGCGTGCGCGACCGGCGCGGGATATGGTATACTCCCCCTGGTGGTCGCACCGGAGCAGAGGGAGAGGTATGGAGTATCGTCGCCTGGGTCGCACCGGGTTACATGTCTCGGCGTTATGCCTGGGAACTATGCAATTTGGCTGGACCGCCGACGAGCGCGCCGCGTTTGCTGTGATGGATGCGTTTGTGGCAGCGGGGGGTACCTTCCTCGATACCGCCGATATTTACTCGGCCTGGGTGGAGGGCAATCCCGGCGGCGTCTCCGAGGAGATGATCGGGCGCTGGATGCAGCAGCGGGGCAATCGACATGATCTGGTCATTGCCACCAAGGGCCGCGGGCGCATGTGGTCCGGTCCCAATGGCGAGGGGTTAAGCCGCGTGCATCTGCTCCGCGCGGTGGATGATAGCCTGCGTCGGCTGCAAACCGACTATATCGATCTCTATCAGACCCACTGGTTTGATGCCGCTACCCCCATCGAGGAGACGCTGGGGACACTCGATGACCTGATCCGCGTCGGGAAGATTCGCTACATCGGCTGCTCCAATATCCCGGTCTGGCGCTTGATGCAGGCACTCTGGACGAGTGATCGGCTACGCCTGGCGCGCTATGACAGCCTGCAGCCGCACTACAACCTGGCCTACCGCGCCGAGTTTGAAACCGAGTTGCAGCAGGTCTGCCTGGAGTATGGCCTGGGTGTAATGCCCTACAGCGCCCTCGCCGGCGGCTTCCTGACCGGCAAGTATCGCCGGGATACGCCCCCACCCATGAGTGACCGCGCCGCGCGCATTCAGCAGCGCTACTGCAACGAGCGGGGCTGGCGCATTATCGACGCCCTTGATCAGATTGCCCATACCCACAGTGTGCCCATGGCCCAGGTCGCCCTGGCCTGGCTGCTGACCCGTCCCGGCATGAGCGCGCCGATTATTGGCGCAAATAGTGTGGAACAACTCCAGGATCTGCTGGACGCGACCGAACTTCCGCTGGATGCTGCCGCAATTGCCGCTCTGGATAGTGCAAGCAAGACGAGTGATGAGTGATACGTCATGAATGATCTGCGTACGTTCGCACGGTTGCGCCGCTATGCTCTGTGCATGCTGCTGCTGCTGTTTTTGAACATGCTGCCATGGGGAATGGTGTCCCCTGCGCCGCCCCGGGTTGTGGCTGCGCCGTCGGTGGTTCAGGAAACGCCGCCGGTGCGCGAGTTTACGCTGGGTACCTCGGCGCAGGGCCGCCCGATTACGGTGATCCAGGTTGGCGATGGCGCGCGCAAGCTGGTGGTGGTGGGTGATACCCACGGTGGCGCGGAGGTCAACACCTACTGGCTGACGCTGCAACTGATTGAGCATTTTCGTGCCAACCCGGCGCAGGTGCCGCCCGATGTGCGGCTCTATCTGATCCCGACGATCAACCCCGATGGGCTGGCACTTGGGCATCGCTTCGACTCCTGGGGCGTGGATCTGAACCGCAACATGAACACCAACCTGGATGTCTGCCCGGAGAACGACTGGAGCCCTACGGTGTTCGGGGCGTATGGCATAATCTCCGACACCGGCGGTCCCTATCCCGATTCACAGGTCGAGACGCGCCTGATCCGCAGCTTCCTGCTGGATGCGTCCGGGGCGATTTTTCTGCATAGCAATGCCGGACTGGTCTTCCCACCCTACTGCGAGCATCAGCTCTCGCTGGAGATGGCGCAAACCTATGCGGAGGCGGCGAACTATGCCTACACGCGCTACTGGGAAAATTATATGATCACCGGCAGCATGGCCGACTGGGCCGGCAGCCTGGGGATCAGCGCAATCACGCCGGAACTTATCACGGCAACCGACAGCGAGTTTGTGCAAAACCTGGCCGGGGTACAGGCAGTGCTGGCACAGGCTGAGACGCTGCTGCCGCTGCCCACCGATCAGGTTGTGAATGATCTGCCGGTGCCTGCGCGGATCTGGCGCTACTGGCGTTCCCACGGTGGTGCGCCGGTCCTGGGAGAGCCGCTGGAGCCGGCGCAATCCACACCCAATGGCCTGGCGCAAACCTTTACGCGCAGCCGGTTGGAACTGGACGCGTCCCAGGCCGATACACCCTTCCTGGTGCGCCCCGCCGCGCTGGGCACCGAACGCGCCCGCGCGCTGGGCAGCACGCTGCCGGGCATGATTCCCTGCGCCGATGGGTCCGGACCCTGCCCGCTCTCGACGGATATTCTATTCGGGGCATTTCTGAATTACTGGCAGCGCCACGGCGGGCTGGATGTGTTTGGCTATCCGCTCTCGCATGAGTTTGACACGATCACCGCCGACGGGCAGTGGCGCACGGTGCAGTATTACGAGCGGGCAGTTTTTGCCTACTACCCGGAGGATGGCAGCGTGCGCCCCGAGCCGCTGGGCTGGTTGCAGATGCATGTGGAGGGCGTGGAAGCCGACTGGATCACACCCCAGGTGCGGTAGACCCGATAGACCCGGCCGGCTACTCCCGTGACCGCTCCATATACGCGCCGGTGCGGGTGTCGATCTTGAGGACATCGCCCTCGTTGATAAAGCCGGGAACCGAAATCACCGCGCCCGTCTCCAGCGTGGCCGGCTTGCTGACATCGGTCGCCGTATCCCCCCGCACCGCCGTGACCGTCTCCACCACAGTGAGAGTGACAAAGGTGGGCAGTTCTACATTCAACAGGGTCTCGGTTTCATCATCATAAATAAACTGAACCGTTTCGTTATCTTTGAGAAACTGCGCCTTATCGCCAACCATATCGATGGGAATCGGCAGTTGCTCGAACGTCTCATTGTCCATAAAGACCAGCGTATCGCCGTCGCGGTAGAGGAACTGCATCGGGCGGCTCTCGATCCGCACAATATCGATTGACTCGCCGGAACGCAGGCGCTCCTCAATCACCGAGCCATTGGTCAACCCCTTGAGCTTGACCCGCACAAAGGCGCGGCCCTTGCCCGGGTTAATATGCTGCCACTCCACAACCTGATACAGATCACCACTATACCGCATGACCATGCCATTACGCATATCGGACGTTGTACCGGGGGCCATATGTTTTACTCCTTAAACTATTTATCGCTACAGCGGAATCAATCCTGCCCGAGCATGCCGCGCATGCCACGCCGGAAGCGTGCAGCGGTGCCTTACAGCAGTGGATATATCGACGCCGCGCTGTACCGGGTTAACGAATGTTGTCAATTATCTCAGTTTTGAGCGTTTCAAGTGTAGCATGAGCGCGGCATCCCTGCAACGTTTCCCGTCGGGCGCTCCGGGCGGCTACCCCCAGATCAACAACCACTGCCGAAGCCAGCGCCACATGAGCCGCACATGCCGATCCAGCGCCAGCAGGATCACGCCGAGCACCAGCAGCGGCACTCCCGGCCAGAACAGTGAAGCAACCGTATCATGATGAAAGCCGGGAAGGTTGGCAACCAGCCAGATGCAGAGCGACCCGCCATAGCCTGACCATCCCGCCCGGATGCCCACCAGCAATGCCAGCGTGAGCAGTGCCAACGGCAACCCCGCCGGTTGCGCCGGCATATACCCCATCACCAGGGGCAACCCCAGCAAGCCCACTCCCAGAAACGCCAACCCCATCGCCAGGCGTCGCCGCCGGCCGGTTGGCTGTTCAAAACGCAATCGTTGCCGGGGAAAGGCAGCCGGTACAGGTGGCAATCGTTGCCGGGGAAAGGCAGCCGGTACAGGTGGCAGCAGTGCCTCCAGGTCATCGGGGAAAGGATAGTGGACCGCGTCATCCGCGTGGTATGCCAGCGCCAGCCCTTCTGCCTCAGCCCGCTGCAACAGCGCGACCAGATCTGCCAGGTGCTCCGAGTCCTGCGGGTTAGCGGCAATCACCGCATCGAGGCGGATGCGTACCTGCTGCGGGTTGAGTTCGCCCCATGCCGACAGTTCCAGCAGCGGCGCAGTTTCCGGCGGCAGCGGGCAGCGCTCCCGCGTAAGCAGCGTACAGAGCAGATCATACACCCGCGCGCCCCGCCGGGGATCGACCAGCAATGCATCGCGTAGCGGCAGTGGCCCCAGCGCGCGCTGCATCCAGGCCTGTGCCAGCGCGACCAGTTCTGCACGCTCCTCAGCGGTGAGCGTGCCGGTAGACTGGCAGGTATTGAGTTCCGCCAGCAACTGCCGGGTGGTCCAGGTTCGCAACCACTCCCGCGCCTGCTGCCGGTTGTAGACGACAAGTGTTTGCATCAGATTGTCGTAATCACCCCTGCATAGCCGCCAGCAGATCCGGCAACCCGTCAAAGACCGCATCCGGCTGGAGCGCGTTCTGCTCTAACTCTTCCCGGCGGGTCACGCCACTGAGAACCAGCACACTGCGCAACCCGGCATTCTGCGCCCCGGCGATATCGGTGTCCAGCCGGTCACCAATGACCAGCGCGCGCTCCGACGGGCTGTCCAGCAGTTCCAGCGCTACCCGAAACATCGGTGGCTGCGGCTTGCCGATGATCTCCGGCTCCACGCCGGTGGCAGCCTGGAGCGCCGCCAGCAACGCGCCCGCGCCGGGAATCAGCCCCTCCTCCGAGGGAAAGGTCTTGTCCGGGTTGGTGGAGATAAAGCGCGCCCCGGCACGGATCGCCAGACAGCCCCGCTTGATCTTCTCGTAGGTGATATCGAAATCCGCGCCCTGCACTACCAGTTGCGGTTGCGCTTCTTCCCGGACGAAATAACCGTCGTCGAAGAGCGCCCGGTGCAACCCCTCCATCCCGATAGCATAGATCGTCGTCCCACGCGGGTAATGGTTGCGCAGGTAGCGCCCCGTGACCAGCGCCGAGGTCAGCACCCGCTCTGCCGGAACCGGCATGCCCATCTCCGCCAGCTTCTGCTCATAGCGTTGTGGCGTATTCGTGGAGTTGTTGGTGATGCAGGCGTAGGCGATGCCCTCCCGCTCGCAGAATGCCAGCATGTCGCGCGCGCCGGGCAACTGCGTCTTGCCCCGATAGAGCACGCCATCCATGTCGAACAGTAGTGTGCGGACAGATGAGAAATCAATCATGCCTGATCCTGTTGCTTTACACGACCTACGTGATACCGTCTGTTCCGGTCATGCTTGTGTGAGGTGCATCAATCCGGGCCGGGTTGACGCTCTCGCCAGCACAGTATATGCGCACTACGCCGCGGATGCAAACGGGTATGGTATACTTTCCCCAAGAACTGCGTCCGACATTGGTCCCGATTGACAACAGAACCGAACCACGCAACCATGCAACCCGGCGATATTTTCACCGATTACGAACAGCGCATGCAGCGCCTACCGGTGTTTGACAACCTGGAGAGCGATAATGCCAAGGCACTGCCGTGCAGTACCGCTCCCGCAATGGTAACTGCCGTGGACTGATTACCTCGCAGTGCAGTACCGGGATGCAACGCTGAGTATTACCCTACTCTCCCGGGATGTCCTGCCGCATCCGGAAAGTAGTAGGGGCACAGCATTGGCCTCATGCCGGCACATGTCCGGCCAATGCTGCGCTCCTATGCGTTAAATCACCAGTTATATGATAGGAGTTACGCGGTGCGTGTTCAAACCGGGCGTTTCACCCGATGAACGTCAGATGCGCCTGCGGACGCATGGTCCATCTTTTTAGCTTGTTCACAAAAATGTTACACGCTGTGTAACATTTTTGTGAACAAGCATGGAATCTTCCGCCCTGCCGGAGGCGACATTCCCTTCCGGATGAGTGACCGCGTAACTCCTGTCAATATGATCAATGGTTGTATAGAGCAAGGCTATTTCATGTACGATGCAAACCGATCAACATCCGACACCCATCTAGAAAATGTGGAACCGCATGTTGCAACCCTCCAGCAGTGGCGCAACCAGGCGCTGAATATTATTCTCTATGTAACATTCGGGTTGGGAATTATTACATTTCCCCCCAGTATCTGGAGTGTCCTGATGCTGGGGCAGATCAACCTGGCACTGTTCTACGGCGTGGTGTTGGTAATCCTGACAGTAGCGGCCTTTGTCCATAACATTCCGTTCAAGTTCCGTGCCGCCGGGTTTTTAGCCATCCCGTTCCTGCTGGCGCTGGTCGAACTGCTCTCGTTTGGCTACTCGCGTGACGCCGGTCTACTTCTATTTACCTGCATCATCCTGAGCGCCCTGCTGGTTGGCGCGCGCTGGAGCGGTGTCCTGTTAGGAGCCGGCCTGCTTCTGCTGGCCGGGATAGCCTGGCTCTCAGCGACCGCACGGCTGAACTTTGTGCGCGATCCGGGCCTCTCATTTGTCAGTCCTATCGCGCTGATCAGTTCGTGGACCATTTTTATGATGTTAAGCCTGGTTGTCATTGTAGCGCTGATATCCCTTATCAATCGGCTGAACCAGAGCCTCCAGACAGCGGAACAGTCCGCCCATGTAGCCCGACAAGCCCGCGCACAGGCCGAAGCGCAGGCAAGTATGCTGGTGCAGCAGTCGGCAACCCTGACCGACACCGAACAGCAGTTGCGTGAACTTGTCGCCACCCTGGAGACGCCCACTATTATGCTGGCAAACGGAGTGCTGCTGGCACCCATCGTCGGGGCTATCGACAGTCGCCGCGCGCAGGCACTGACCGAGCATCTGCTGACAGATGCGCAGCATCGGCAGGCCGATACCGTCATCCTGGATATTGCCGGGGTCGCGCTCGTTGATACACGGGTGGCGCAGGCGCTAATGCAGACAACGCAGGCGCTACGCCTGCTGGGGTGTGGCGTGGTTATTACCGGCATCAGCGCCGAGATCGCCACCACGCTGACACAGCTTGATATTGACCTGCATGGTATTCAGATCGCCCAATCACCCCAGGAGGTGCTGGCGTGTATGCGGTGACGTAGAAAGATGATACCGGGCGCAGCGTGCTGCGCCCCGACCTCGGACTACCAAACTACTTTTTGCGCCGACGGTGGGTTCCGGACGAGGCATGCCGGTTGTCCGCCGGTTGATTGGCGGCCTCGATCCGGGCGGCACATTGCTGTTCCAACTCACGCAGGCGCTGCTGCTGCGCCTGCAACGACTGCTGCTGCGCCTGCACAATCTGCAACACATGGCCGAGCGCCTGCTCGGTGGTCAGTTGTTCCTGCTGCCAGAGGCGCAGCAGATCGGACGGAGTGTAAAAGCTCATCCAAACCTCCTTGCGATATAAGGTGTAGGGCGGGAAGCCGGCCAACCCGCCCTACACAGGCGGAAGGCATTCATGGACTTCCACCGCCCGTTTCAAACGCAAACAGCGGCCCCCGCTAGCAAGGGACCGCTGCTGCGCCGCACCATATCCCAAGAAGTGATACAATGCGCGTTAGCCTCGATCCTGCCGGTACAGGGTCGGGGTTAGCGGGCCGGGGGGTGTTGCCGCACCTCCCGGCCCGTGCCGTTTTGTTGAAACAGGCTGTACGTATATTACCTAAAACATGCCAAAACGTCAACATGTTCAACGATACCAAATACGTTACTTCAACGGTACCAAATAAGATGTACAACGGTATCACATACGTTGCTTCAACGGTACCAAATAAGATGTACAACGGTATCACATACGTTGCTTCAACGGCTCAACTTTTAGCAAAGGTTGCTTCAACGGTATCAGACATGTTATGTTACAGGAGTTACGCGGTGCGCGTTCAAATGAGACATCAACTCCTGTGAATGTCGTCTTCGCCGGCGGCAGCATGATACGTTTGTTATCTTTTTTGCAAAAAAGACTGGTTTCTTTCGCCCTGCCGGAGACGAGTCGGGCCGTTTATCCAGGCACATGCCGGGTTTGGGACCGACCGCGCAAGTCCTATTATGTTAAACTGATGTGCATAATCGACATTCAAACCGGGCGGGAACCGCCTGCAGGCGGCACGCCGAAGTGTTAAGCACCCGGTATCCGGGGTTGAACGATGCCTCAAGGTTCGTAAGGAGCCACGACACAGCCAAAAATCCGTCCTGCCGGTAAATGTGCGTCGCGGACAGACGGGCAGAAGCGTCTCGCGTCAAGCAAAGATTTGTCCGTGCAAGCAAATTCGCGCCTGAAGTGCTATACTGTTTGGTAATACTGAAGCTACCTGGAGCTATCACCGCTTTGAGCATGCGAATGGAGTTCTACAATGTCTGCGGCATTCTCGGCGTACCGGTCACCGCGCTTCTGCCCACAGTGTGGCGCGGCCCTCACGCTGTCCGATGCGGTCTTCTGCATGGCATGCGGCCATCCGATTGTCCCGCCCGAGTCGCCGGAAACGACACCGGATAACGCTACCGAAAATCCGGCCGTGACCGGGCCCACCGTACGCCTACCCAATGCCCGCGTTGCGCAGTCGGTGGTGGGCGGCACCATGAAACTGCCCTCGTCCGGCGCGACTCCACCGGGCCTCTGGTTTCTGCCGGAACCACCCGGCCCCGATGATGTAATTGCGATTTATGCACCGTTGCGGGCTGTAGTTAGTGGTTGGAGCGGTACAACCAGCGATGGCTGGCAGAAGTTTGATCAGGAGTGGGTCAAAGACGGCACCAGTCGCATGCTGATCAGCTTTACGGTTGAGCGCGAGTGGTTCCCCGCACCCGGTTGTGCCCGCGATCTGCGCCTGCATATTCGGCTACGTTCAACATCGCTGGCGCAGGAGGGACATACCCGGCACGGCTTTCGCTACCGCATCGGGTCGGACTCGCCGATGAGCGTGCTGGAAGCCAGGTGGATGGATGCAACCGCGCAGTCCCGGCCGGATCTGTCGCTGCCCCAGATTCAGATCATGGCTCCCCCCCGTGTCCAGCGCATCTCCGACTATGCTGAGGAGGTAGTCGGACAGATGCACCCGCGCGAGGCGGATATGTGGGCGCAACGGGGGGTAATGCATGGCCTGTTCCGTCTGCCCAACACGTTTCAGCAACGCACGCCGGTGGGTCGCGGGCTACCGCTGATTGAGGTTGCCGGAAGCGGCATGGGGCGGCGACTGGCCGGTCTCTTCCATCGGCTCTATCGGGTACAACTGCATAAACCGCTTATCTGCCGGGTAGGAGTGTGGGAAGCGCTGCAGCCACGTATTCAACAGGAAGCGCGGACACTGGGGTTAGATATCGAGACTGATGCGATGATTGAGTGGTGGCTTGATCGGCAGGGCTACGATAGCGCGGTGTTCGAGCCGAAAGCGCATCGTTACGCTAATGGCCGACAGCGCGCGGTAATTGCCTTTCGCCGTGCCCAGATCGTGCAGGTGCGCGGGTAGTGCTACAATGAAATTTCTTTCTCACAGCAGAGACGCAGCGGGCGCGAAGCTTATAAACACGGATGGATTGCGCGGCTTGCTCTGCGGCTTCAGCCCGCATGGTTGCAGGAAATCCTCGTCGGAGTATCAGGGTAGGGACACGCTTCTGCACGTCCCTATCCCATCTCGATGCCGGTTACGTTTCCCAGGGCCGGCACAGGGGTCCGCCCCACGGCTGGAAGGTTTACTCCGACTGTTGCCGGCTCGCCATCATGTAGGAGTTGCGGAACAGGGCCAGTTTCAGGCCGCCATCCACATACACATGCTGCCCGGTCACAAAGCGACTCTCGGAAGAGCAGAAGAACGCCACCATGGGCGCGACATCGGCCGGTTCCCCCCAGCGGCCCATCGGGGTTGCCAGACGACCCGCTTCTTCGGCAAAGGGCATGGCCTCCAGGTAACCATCCCATGCCTGGGTTCGGATGTAACCGGGCGAAATCGTATTCACCGTAATGCCACGTGGAGCCAGTGCCAGCGCATAATGTTTTGCCAGCACCTCCATTGCCGTTTTTGCCGGGGCAGCCATGGCATAGATATCCGAGGGATCATGCACACCGTGGGAAGAGATCGCCACAATCCGCCCCTCACCATCGGGCATATACGTGATCACCATCTCCACCAACCGTAGAAATGCACGAGGGTAGATTTCCTGCGCATCTTCATACTGTTCAAAGGAAAAGTTACCCGGCAGCGTTGCCACGATGGTATACCCGGCATTATGCACCACCGCATTCAAATGACCATCGAAATGCGTCTCAATCGCACCGGCAAAGACATCAACGGTAGCAGGTTCACGCATATCGCCATGCACCAGTACTACCTTGATATTGTGCTGCTCCAGTTCCTGCTTTGCCTGCTGTGCTGCCGCCTCGTCTGCCCGGTAGCCCAGCAGCAGATGAAAGCCCTGCTCGGCCAACTTCTGCGCAATCCCCCGTCCAATCCCCCGTGTTCCACCTGTGACAAGCGCAACCTGCATCATACTTCTCCTTCATGACTCATCATCCGGCAATTGGTGCAATATCTGGAGTGCGGCAACCATGCTGCCGCTGGCGAATCGGGCTCCCAACTGTCAAACGTTCGGTTTGCACACCCACCGCGTACGTTGTGTTCACGAAGAAAAGGGAAAGCGGCATCCGGTCAGGGATGCCGCTTCTTCTTACAGACTGTCTGAAACGGGTTGGTCATGGGGGCTACGGCCCCGGAACGGGAGTCCCGGCTTCAGCCGGTTCCGGCCCCACACCGGCTGAAGCCGAGACTCCTGGGGCACTGTCCGGTGTATCCGGGCAACCATCATTGACGTGTGACCGATACGAGCCACCATTTCAGACAGTCTCTCACAGAGTACCGTCGGCCTACAACTCAGTCTGCAGCCGGCTGACCATCTGGCGCACCGCAAACCGCGCCCGCCCCAGGTTGCCATTTGAACTGATTCCGATCACAGCGAAATAGCCCGGCGTAATCATCGAGGCCAGGTACGTCAGATCATCCGCTTCGATGATAATATCGCGCACCTGCCCCGCGCCCAGGCGACTGGCCGTCATCGAAGCCGTCGCCGCCAGTCCGGCCAGTTCAATCTCGGCCTCCTCCCGGTCGTGAGGCAACCCATCCGCCAGCACCATCTCAACGCCCAGGCCATCACTGCCGATAACCCCGGCAAGGCGGGCCCCCTTGACCCGATCAACCGCCTCGTTCAGAATATCTGTCAGGCTCATGTGTTGTGGCTCCTTCTCATTGTGGATGCACAGGGCCTACAGCTCACGCCGACCCTCCAAAGCAGACCCAAGCGTATCCGCGTCGGCCCACTCCAGGTCGCCGCCTGTTGGTAACCCGCGCGCCAACCGCGTCATACGCACCCCCAGCGGCGTCAATTCCCGATGTATCAGAAAGGCAGTTGCTTCGCCCTCGGTATTCGGGTTGGTTGCCAGGATGACCTCGTCGATTGGTTCGCTACGCGCGCGATCCAACAGTTCTTCAATCTTGAGATGCTCCCGGTACACGCCATCCAGTGGCGCAAGATGGCCGTGCAACACATGATAGAGCCCCCGGTAGACGCCACTGCGTTCAATAGCGAGTACATCCAGTGGTTCCTCGACCACGCAGACTTTGGCCTGGTCACGCGCGGTATCCAGGCAGACCGGGCAGAGATCACCCACAGTAATATTAAAGCAGCGCGAACAGAGCGCAACTTGCGCCTTCACATCAACGATTGCCTCTGCCAGTGCCCGCGACTGGGCTTCGTCAGCTCGCAGCAAAAAAAAGGTCAGGCGGGAGGCCGTTTTCGGACCAATCCCCGGCAGGCGGCTTAACTCTTCGATCAGCCGGGCCACCGGTTCAACCACGAAGCTTTGATCGAGGCTTCCTGGAGCCATGCCATTCCTCTCACAGCGCAGAAGGCACGCGGGCGCGCAGCATGCAAATGCCGACTCACCGCGTACCTTTGCCTTCTATCGGCTAAAACATTCCCGGCATGCCTTTCATGCCGCCCATCAGGGGCCCCATGCGCTCCTCGGCCAGTTCCTGGGCCTTCCGGGTAGCGTCACTTATTGCGGCCAGCAGCAGATCTTGCAACATTTCGACATCATCGGGATCGACCACTTCCGGCGAAATCGCCACTGCCTGGACTTCGCGGTGGCCGTTCATCGTAATCGTAATGGCCCCACCCCCGGCGCTGCCTTCAACCATCGTTGTACCAAGTTCTTCCTGTATCTGCTGCATCTGGCGCTGCATCTGCTGGGCCATCTGTTGCATCTGGCGTGGATTCATCAGGCTACTCCTTTACATATCAAACTTATTCGGACTACTCAGACTGTTCGATATCAATAATATCCGCATCGAAGACGTTAATCGCCGCGCGGACCCAGCGATCCTTGCGGGATGTGCGTATCTGGCTGCGTAGATCCTGCGTCTCGGTCTGGACTTCCATGGTACAACGAATCGTAAACTGCGCCCCCAGATGTTTACTCAACACCTCTTCCACAATCTGGCGACTGTGGGGTTTCTCGATATTATCTTTATGAAACTGTGAGGTTGCCTGGAGCACTATCGTACTCCCCTCGACATCAATCGGCCGGATGTTGTGCAATAGCGCCTGGACCATCTTATCCAGGGGACGCACATCACGGACGACATCGGGCCAGACGGTTTCGATCTGCTCCAGGCAGGAAAGGTCGGCATTCGCCGCCTGCACCGTCGCCGGATCGCGTCCAGCAGTGGCTGCTTTTTCGGCAGGCGGCATAGCCATTGCGGTCTGTCCGTCCGGTTCGGTCGGTTCAGCCGGAACAGCTTCATCAAGCGGCGGCAGCGGATCATCCGCAACCGGCGGCTCCGGTTCAGGTTCAGGCGCGGCTGTCATTCCATTAGCAGGCGCAACCGGCGCAGCCTCGGTTGATGCAAGTGGAGCGGCTTCCTCAGTGATTGGTGCGGGTTGTGCCGGTTCTGCCGGCTCTGGCACGGGTGCCGGTGGTTCTGCCGGCTCTGGCGCGGGTGCCGGTGGTTCTGCCGGCTCTGGCGCGGGTGCCGGTGGTTCTGCCGGCTCTGGCG
>Ga0207419_1001739_pt1 | contig 15603 bp, 13 predicted proteins | sample ElkSloMetagenome_4_FD_184723 | JGI IMG/M metagenome (GOLD analysis project Ga0207419, IMG submission 184723) | Hot spring microbial communities from Elkhorn Slough, Monterey Bay, USA - MD2A (version 2) | ecosystem: Environmental > Aquatic > Marine > Intertidal zone > Estuary: Microbial mat ...
GGACCAGTTCGCGCGTATCCTCGATTTCGATCCCGTCGAAGGTCAGCACAACATCTCCGGCAATCATGCCTGCATTGGCCGCGGGGCCTTCGGGCACATCGGTGACCAGCGCGCCGCGCGCCGCGTCGAGACCGTCGATCGCATCGACCATGTCAGGTGTGACATCCTGAATACGCACACCAAGCCAGCCGCGGCGAGTTTCACCGAATTCGATCAATTGATCGACGACATTCGTCACAACGGCCGACGACATGGCGAAACCGATCCCGATCGAGCCACCATTTGGCGACAGGATGGCAGTATTCACGCCGATAACATCGCCATCCATGTTGAACAGCGGCCCGCCCGAGTTACCGCGGTTGATCGCGGCGTCGGTCTGGATGTAGTCGTCGTAGGTGCCCGAAAGCGCACGGTTACGCGCCGAGACAATCCCGGCAGAGACAGAGAACCCCTGCCCCAGCGGATTGCCCATCGCCATGACCCAGTCGCCTACGCTGGCACCGGGCCCATTACTATCGCCGAATTCGACAAAGGGCAGACCATCAAGATCGACCTTGAGAACCGCAAGATCGGTATTCGGATCAGTCCCGACAAGTTCGGCGGGCACACCCGGCTCACCGCCCGGGAAAAATTCGATCAAGATCTCGTCGGCGCCTTCGATCACGTGATTGTTGGTGACGATGTAGCCATCCTCGGAAATCACGAAACCAGAACCCAGCGCGGACGAACGACGGCTGCCTTCACCGGGGCCGCGTTCCAGATCGTTGAAGAAATCCTCGAACGGAGACCCTTCGGGAACCAGCCCCTGGGGTCCGGTGCGGCCAGCGATCGTGGTGCTTGTGGTGATGTTCACGACGGCCGGGCTGACCTGTTCGGCAAGGTCGGCGAAGGTCGCCGGTCGTGATTGTGATTGTGCGAAAGCTGCTGTGACCTGCATGATCACCAGCGCGAACGCGGCGAAAAGCGTGACGACCATTGCATATGCCATCCGGCGCCTGGTCTGGTCGCGGTGTTGTATTGCGATTGCCTGAGACTTCACGGGCCAAATCTCCTTTGTACTGGGGATGATCCGTCCATCCCGTCAACTTCTGATCATTTATCTAGGGCGCAGGATGTGCAACGCAATCTTGCAGCAAGAATGCTCAACTGGACGTGAATTCCTGTCGCAAACAGTCTTTCGCAAGAAAAAGGGCCGGCACAGCGGCCGGCCCCATTTTTTGAATTTCCTGTCTTATAGCCACCTACTGGCTCGCCGCTTGTCCCTGATCCGACTTGAGGTAGTTGAAGAACTCGTTGTCGGGCGACAGGACCATGGTGGAATTTCCGGGCCGCAGCGAACGCTGATAGGCCGTCATCGAGCGGTAGAATTCGAAGAATTCCGGATCGCGACCAAAGGCCTGGGCGAAGATCTGATTTCGCTGGGCGTCTGCCTCACCCTGGATGATCTGGCTTTCACGCTCGGCTTCCGAGACCAGTTCGACCACGGTACGATCGGCCTGCGCTCGGATCCGCTGTGCGGCCTCGTTACCACGTGCGCGTTCGTCCGCGGCTTCACGTTCACGCTCGGCCTTCATCCGTTCGTAGGTCGCGTTGAGGTTCTCGGGCGGCAGATCGGTACGCTTGAGGCGGACGTCGATCACTTCCAGACCCAAGGCACGCGCCTCGGTGATGGCACTGTTACGAATGCGCAGCATGAGGGCGGCACGGTCCGTCGAAAGAATATCATTCGATGTCACCGAACCCAGAACCTCACGCGTTTCGGCGCGCAGGATACTGTCGAGTCGACGGGCCGCAGCCTCTTCACCGCCGGAACCCACGGCTTCGCGGAAGCGAACGACATCCGCAATCCGGTAACGCGCGAAGGCATCCACGACGAGGCGGCGGTCATCTGACGGCGTCACTTCGAGCGGCATGAGATCACGGCTCAGGATACGGTCGTCATAGCGGACGACCTCCTGAATGAAGGGCAGCTTGAAACCCAGACCGGGTTCTTCCTGCACTTTCACGATTTGACCAAACTGAAGCACCAGGGCTTTTTCGCGTTCATCGACGATAAAGACCGACGACAAGGCGCTGACCAGAACCACAGCAATGGCGGGTAGAAGAAATGCTGACTTACGCATTAGTTAGTTCCTCCGGTCGTATTCCGACGCAGTTCGTTGAGAGGCAGATAGGGCACGACACCTTGTCCTTCACCATTGCCTTCGTCGAGCAGGATGATTTCGACACCACCAAGCACACCTTCCATCGTTTCGAGGTAGAGACGCTTGCGCGTCACCTCTGGCGCCTGCTGATATTCGTTCAGAACAGCCAGGAAGCGGCTGGCCTCACCGGTCGCTTCGTTCACGACGCGGGCACGATAACCTTCGGCCTGTTCGAGGATCTGCGCGGCTTCACCGCGCGCTTCGGCAACGACCTGGTTGGCATAGGCGTCGGCGACGTTCTGCACCCGGTCACGTTCCTGTTCGGCGTCCTGCACCGCGCGGAAGGAGGCGATAACGGGTTCGGGCGGGTCGGCCTTGTCGAAGTTCACACGAATAAGGTTCACGCCTGAATCGTAGCTATCAAGCGTGCTCTGGATAAGATCGCTGAGCCGGTCGGCAATAGCACCACGGTCGCGGTTCAGAATAGGCGCGAGCTCGGACTGCGAAATGATTTCGCGCATCGCGGATTCCGCCACCGCCTCGATCGTGGCGGGCGGGTTCGCGAGGTTGAAAAGGTATTCCTCGGGGTTGCTGATATTCCACACCACCTGAAAGTCGATATCGACGATGTTCTCGTCACCTGTCAGCATCAGGCCTGCTTCGAGACCTGACCGGCTGGTGCCGATATCGATGTTACGTTCGGTGGTCACTGCCAGAACCTCACGCGTGACGACCGGCCACGGTGCGAAATTCAGACCGGGATCGCCCACTTCGAGAAAATCACCAAGCAGCAGTTCGACGGACCGTTCTTCGGGCCGTACCGTGTAGAACGAGGCAAAGAGCCACAGCACCAAGGCGGCCAAAAGTCCCAGACCCACAGTACCGCGGGTAAATTTCGGGCCTTCGCCGCCACCGCCGCTCCCGCCGGAGCGGCCTTGTCCGCCGCCGCCCATCAGGACGCGCAACTGTTCGCGCCCCTTGTTTACGAGATCGTCGATTTCGGGGATATTGGGACCATCGTTGTTTGGCCGACGACCGCCGTTTCCGCGGTTATCGTCGTTCCCGCCACCCGAGCCGTTGTTTCCGCCGCCGCCCCAGGGGCCACCACTATTTCCTGACATCGTTTTCCAAGCTTCCTTTCCCACGTCCGGACCAGCCGAACCTCTGTTTGGTCATGTGTGGTGCGATCCCGCGAATTCAAGCGCGTCGCACCGGTTCCTTCATTGTGACAAGCTCTTCTGCCATCGTCGGATGGACCGCGACCGTGCGGTCGAAATCCTCTTTCGTTGCGCCCATCTTCACTGCGATACCCGCAAGCTGGATCATTTCGCCCGCATGATCTGCGACGATATGGCATCCCAGCACCTTACGTGTCTGCCGGCTGACGACGAGCTTCATCATCACACGATCCTCGCGCCCGGCAAACGCGTGGTTCATCGGCTTGAACGAGGTGCAATAAACCTCGATCGCCTCGCGATCACGGGCTTCTTCCTCGGTCAGGCCGACGGTGCCGAATTCGGGCTGTGTGAAAACCGCCGAGGGCACCATGGTATGATCAACCGCCGTTGGATTGCCTTTGAAGACGGTCTCGACGAACGCCATGGCCTCGCGGATCGCCACGGGGGTCAGTTGCAGACGGTTGGTCACATCGCCAACCGCATAGATCGACGGAATGTTCGTCTGGCTGTACTCATCCACGATGATCTCGCCGCGGCGGCCTATCTCCACGCCGGCTTCCTCCAAGCCGAGATCGCCGGTGTTGGCCGTGCGTCCCGTCGCGAAGAGAACCTGATCGAAGACCTCTGAATGGCCGTTGGTCATCTTGACCCAGATGCCCTTGCCGGCACTTTCATGCGGCACTTCGACCGGTTTGCCCTGTTCGACGGGTACCCTGTCGATCTCGCCGCTCAGATCGCTCTGGGTCGCGGCACGCATCTCGACGATGTTGGTACCGACCGAAAGGTTGACCCCCTTGGTCCGCATGCCTTCGGCGACCAAGCCGCGTGCCTCTTCATCAAAGCCGCGCAGGATCTGCGCTCCGCGATAGATTTGCGTCACCGCGACACCCAGACCGTTGAGAATACCGGCGAACTCCGAGGCGATGTAGCCACCACCGACGATGAGAATGGACTTCGGCATCTCGTCGAAATGGAATACCTCGTTCGAGGTTACGCCCAGATCGGCATTCGGTATGTCAGGCACCACCGGATGTCCGCCTGTTGCGACCAGTATGTGCTTTGCGGTGACCTCTTCGCCATTGGCGAGGCTGATTGTGTGGGGATCCTTCAGCCGCGCACGGCTGTTGAGCACCTTGACGCCGGAACCATCCAGAAGCCGGCGATAAACACCTTCCAGCCTGTCGAGTTCGTTGTTCAGATGGTCGCGGAACCGGTTCCAGTCGAATGGCCCATCCGCGATGTCCCAGCCAAAGGCCCGGGCATCGGCGAACATCTCGGAATAGCCCGACGCGAATACCATCAGTTTCTTGGGGACGCAGCCGCGGATGACGCAGGTGCCGCCCATCCGGTATTCTTCGGCAAGGGCGACCCGCGCGCCCGTGGCCGCCGCAACGCGGGCTGCGCGCACGCCGCCCGAGCCGCCCCCGATCACAAAGAGGTCGTAGTCGAATTTCATTCTTCTTCTGCTCCGATTTTTCCTGCGTGGCCCGGCGCCGGTCAGTCAGCGACATCGACGAAGATATTATCATCGTCACGCACGTCGAAATGAACAATCTCCGCGCTGTTGCTGGTCAGATCACGGATCGTCACTTTGCCGTCACCGTGACCGATGATCACGGTATCGCATATATCGACGAATAGCCCGTTTTCTACCACACCGGGAATTTGGTTGAGCACGAAACCCAGCTGCCGTGGATTACCGATATGCTTGAGGTGCAGATCGAGGATGTGGTTCCCCTCGTCGGTAAGGAAAGGCCTGTCGCCCTCCATCCGCAGGGATACCTGCCTGCCCAGAACGTCAAGGCTGGTCAGCATCTCTTCGATCAATTGCCGGGTGACGGGAAGGCCGAAGGGGATCACCTCGAGCGGCAACGGGAACTTGCCCAGGTTCGCCACCTGCTTGCTGGCGTCGGCGATGACGATCATCCGTTCACTGGCGGTCGCAACGATTTTTTCGCGCAGCAGGGCACCGCCGCCCCCTTTGACGAGTGTGAGACTTTCATCGAATTCGTCGGTGCCGTCCACTGTCAGGTCAAGCCACTTCGCTTCGTCAAGCGATACCGTCTCGATCCCGACCTCGCTGGCAAGGGACGCCGTCTCGTTCGATGTGGCGACACAGGTGACCTTCAAACCCTCTTCCCGCACCATTTCACCAAGGCACTGGACGAACCAGGCCGCCGTCGAGCCCGAACCCAGGCCGATCTTCATGCCGCTTTCGATATATTCCGTCGCCTGTTTCGCCGCGACGAATTTGGCTTTGTCGATCGGGGTCAATTCGTAGCTCATGGGTCGCTCCGCCGTCATCTCGGGGCGACTATAGACACGTTACCCTTCGGGTGCGAGGACCGATTGAGCCCTGCGCCATGATCGAAATGGCCGATCCCACAAGCGAAAGGTCGGTTTTGGGATGCGTCCCCGAACTTCGGCGCGGTAGATGTCGTTCCGGTAGCACGGCGCTTGGGGATCCGGGATGTTCCTGTCTGTATTCGATATGTTCAAAGTGGGCGTCGGCCCATCGTCATCCCACACCATCGGGCCGATGGTGGCCGCTTCGCGGTTTCTCGACCATCTGCGCGCGCAGCCCTTCGCTGTGGCGGGCCTGCGCGCCTCGCTGCACGGAAGCCTTGCCTTTACCGGGGTCGGTCACGCGACAGACCGTGCGGTGATCCTCGGATTGGCTGGTTTGCGGCCCGACACCTACGATGCCGAAAAGGCAGAAGCCGAACTCGCCCGCATCAAGGCAGAGCATCACGTCACACCTGACGGCCTTGGCACACTGCGCTTCGATCCGGCGGAGGATCTGGTATTCGATTATGGCCCCGCCCTTCCCGGCCACGCCAACGGGATGATCCTGCGCGGCACGGATGCACAAGGCGATGTCATCACCGAGATCACCTACTATTCGATCGGCGGCGGATTCGTCCTGACAGCCGAGGAATTGGCAAGAGGCAAGGACGCTGACGAGGGGCCTTCCGTGCCCTATCCTTTCAAATCCGCCGCCGACATGCTGTCGATGGCTGCCGCGTCGGGCAAGACGATCGCCCAGATGAAACGCGCCAACGAACGCTCGCGCATGCCCGATACGGATATCGACCGGGGGCTTGCGCGGATATGGGAGGTGATGACCGAATGTATCACCCGCGGACTTACCACCGAAGGCACCCTGCCCGGGGGGCTGAACGTGCGGCGGCGGGCCAAGGGCATCCACGATGCCCTGATGGCCGAGCGGGGCATGAACCTTGCGCCGCCACATACGATCAATGATTTCATGTCGACCTATGCCATGGCCGTGAACGAGGAAAACGCCGCCGGCGGACAGGTCGTCACGGCGCCCACCAATGGCGCGGCTGGCGTGATCCCGGCGACCATCCGCTACTGGCTGGATCACGTGCCCGGAGCAACATCGACGCGGGTGCCCGAGTTCCTGTTGACGGCGGCGGCGATCGGCGGGCTGATCAAGTTCAACGCGTCGATCTCGGGGGCCGAGTGCGGCTGTCAGGCCGAGGTCGGAAGTGCAGCGGCGATGGCCGCGGCCGGGCTTTGTGCCGTTCTTGGCGGAACCCCTGAACAAATTGAAAACGCGGCGGAAATCGCCCTTGAGCATCACCTGGGCATGACATGCGATCCGGTCAGGGGTCTCGTGCAGGTGCCTTGTATCGAACGCAACGGTCTGGGTGCCATCAAGGCGGTCTCGGCGGCATCGCTGGCGCTGCGCGGCGACGGCGTGCACCTCGTTTCGCTGGATGTGGCTATCGAGACGATGCGCCAGACCGGCGCGGATATGAGCGTGAAATACAAGGAAACAGCCTTGGGTGGGTTGGCGGTGAATGTCCCCAACTGTTGAGGGTATCGCCTGTGGAACCGGTCGGATGCCTCCGGCAGGAGTATTTCCGGCAAGGTGATGAGATAGGTTGAGAGTCGCGATCGTCGCGCCTAGGGTCATTTCCATGACGACCGACCGGCCCTTTCTCGGCGTGATGCTGATGTTGGCATTCTGCGTGCTTGCGCCAATCGGCGACAGCATCGCGAAACTGCTGGGCGGCGTGGTCGCCGTGGCGGTTCTGGTGGCATTTCGGTTTGGCGTGCAGGCGGTTCTGCTGTTGCCTTTGGTCGTCTTGGGAGGTCAGGGTCTGCGACTGCCACAGGGCGTGCTGGGCTGGACGCTGCTGCGCACTGTGCTGCATATCAGCGGGATCAGCCTGATGTTTCTGGCATTGCAGTATCTCCCGCTGGCGGATGCGATCGCGATCGCCTTCGTGATGCCCTTCATCATGCTCCTGCTGGGTCATTTCATCATGGGCGAAGAGGTCGGCTGGCATCGCCTTGTCGCCTGTGTCGTGGGCTTTGTCGGCACGCTGTTGGTCATACAGCCCAATTTCGTGGCGGTCGGGGCGCCGGCATTGCTGCCACTCGGCGTGGCGGTCGTATTCGCCCTTTTCATGATGGTCACACGCAGGATCGCGCGCACGATGGATCCCGTCAAACTGCAGGCCGTCAGCGGCATTCAGGCCATCCTGATGCTGGGAACCGCGCTGCTGTTGGTGCCGGCCTTGCGCGGTGATACCGGGTTCATGCTGGAGCCCGGCACATGGCTGCTGATCGCGGCGATGGGGGTCGTCGGCACATTGGCGCATCTTTTCATGACGTGGAGCTTGCGGTTCGCGCCCGCATCGACACTCGCGCCGATGCAATATCTTGAAATTCCTTTCAGCACGATCATCGGCTGGCTGGTTTTTCGCGAATTGCCCAACGGTCTTGCGGCCGTGGGGATCTGCATCACGATCGCGGCCGGGCTCTATATCATCATCCGTGAACAGCGGCTTGCAAAGCGACCGCCAATTGTGCCCGGGGCAGCGTGACGAGACAGGGCGCGCCGGTGCTCAGGCGAATCTCACCGCCCAGCGCGGCGTTCGACGGACTGGTGAAACCGTCGAGCGTCATTGTCTTGTCGGTAAAACTCCACCTGACACCCTCGAGCGATACACCTGCAGCCTGCCCCACGGGCATCACCGAGATACGCGTGCCCTTTTCGAGATGGAAAAGGGTATCACCAGCGCGTGCCATGAAACTGGCATCATCCTCGTCAAGCAGCACGACAGGCCGGTGCGGGAAACGCCGCATGACGTTGAGAACCGATAGCAGGTGATCAATCCGTCCACCGGTGAACCCCAGTGCGACAAGACATGGCGCGTCGATGCGTGTCAGCGCCTTTTCGAAATCCGTGGTCGATTGTTCCGGAATATGGTGGAGCCTGTCTGCAAAGGTGGTACGTGCCGTATCCGAGAGACTATCCAGATCGCCGATGACGATGTCCGGGATCTTGCGGTGCGCGATCAGGAAATCGGCGCCCGAATCCACAGCGATCAGGGCGGTCGTGTGGCCGAGCGCCGCCTGAAAAGCCCGGGGCGAAATTCGTGCTCCGCCTACCAGACAAATTGGTTTATCATAAGAAACAATCGGCAAATTCTGCACCTTTTGGATGTCTCTTCACAAACATTCCTCAAAAGGGTCACAAAATGATCCTGAATGTAACCCGTTGTTGAGATCGTCTGTGAAGCAGACCAAACCGAGCGGTCGCGCGCCGCTTGTAGCAAGGAAGCGTTATCTCATGGGCGAGCAAAATAAAATCCTCGATGTCACATACGGCAAGTTCTCTTGTCGGCTTGAGGGCTTTGACGATGCAGTCGAGACAATGAAGGCGGTTGTTTCGTTCTTTCAGGAGACCACGGGGTCGGAGAACTTCCATGAGATCGCGAGTGGCATGCCCGATCTCGATACGCTGGCGCAATTGGCCGAAGCCCAGTCCGGTGGCACGGTCGAGGTAGCGCGCATGGGTTCGGGCGTGAGCCTGACACGTTTCGCGGATGATGACGCAGAGGCGGATGAGACCGATGCCACTGTCGGCCTAGAGGATGACCGCGACGGGTCGCCGGACATGCAGGCTGAAGATACCGTCGACGAAAACGAGGAACCCAGCGTCGGGGATATCGCGGCGACCGAAGATACGCCCGGCGATGAAGATGATCCCTCCACCGAAGAGACGGTCGACACAGGAGTGGTCGCCGCTTCCGATGACGCGCTTGATGAATACGAAGACGGATCGCTTCCCGAAGAAGCCGACATCGCAGCAGCCGAAGCACCGGTTTCCGCCTTTGACACGGACGCCGCCGCCGAAGTCGCTGGGTCTGTGACCGACGAGGCAGAGGTATCGGATCCCGAGGGTGACCACGCCGCAGAAGAAGAAGGCACGGCGGCAGCCGAGCACGGCCTTACAATCGAAGAATTCGAAGAAACGCCCCCCGCCGCCGGGGATGATGTCTCGGAAATGATGGCCGAAGAGCATGAGATGACGTCCGCAATGGACGATGAAGACGCTTCTGCCGCGGGCCTTGCGGCACACGAGCAACCTGTGGCGGAAATGCCGGACGATACGGATGATGGCGACATCGGCGATGAAGACGACGATGATGATGATGATGATAGCTTCACCAACCGGCTGGACCGGATCCGCGCCGTCGTCAGCCGTGGCGTCGCCTCTCCGCGCGAGATCGACGACGAGGCGGCCCCAGCAGAGACACCGTCGTTGAGGCCGGGAAACCCGCTGGCACAGCGTTTGGCAGAACTTGCAAAGCGCAATTCTGAACTGATGCAGGACGATGATCGTGCGATATCTCCTATCGAGCGTCAGGAAGATGCCCCTGCGACAGGTGCGGCTGAACCGGAATTGGGCGATGACGCAGACGACTGGACCAGCGAAGGAGAAGCGCCCGAACTGGACGACGTCGCATTGGCGCAAGACGATGATCACGGCGACATGGCAGGGGGCGAGGGCATCGAAGACCCTGCCGAACCTGATAGCGACGAAGAACCGCGAAGCGCGCGGGACGAAGCGCCGGAGGCCGAAACCGAGGGTGATGATGGACTGGATGTCGCGGCGTCCGATGATGGAAACGACGGGACCGATGATACCGCATCGGAAGACGACCGGACGCAAAGCGAACCGACCGCCGAACGGCCGTTGCTGCTGACGACGCCGCAGCGACCAGTCAGCGAAGAGGCCGTAACCGACGAGGACGACGATTTCGATCTTTCCGCCGAGGTTGCAGAAATCGAGAAAGAGCTTGCCGCACGTCCCCGCGACGGCATGACGCGTCACGGACTGCGTCGGGTAGAGGATGCCATGAGCCGCATCTTCAACGAGACCAATCATCAACTGGACGAACCCGAGGGCCGGCGTCACCGCGATGCACTCGCCCAACTCAAGGCGGCCGTCGCCGCGACGGAAGCGGCCAAACAGCTTGGCGACAACACACGCTCGCGCGATGCCGGCGAAACCTACCGCGACGATCTGGGCGCACTGGATGCCGAAAACCGCACCGCGCCCGAAGGATTGCCACCGCTGAAACTGGTAACGTCCGACGATGACAAGAGCGACCGTGACACGGGCGGCGATGAAGAGGCCGACGATAATGCGCAGGCCTTGTCCGGGGGGCGTGTTACCTCGAAGCCGCTAGATACCGCCGCGGACCGGCTGCGCGAGATCGCTGCGACCAAGGACGCAGGCAGCGCAGGCAATACCGAAGACTTCGTCGCCTTCATCGAACGTCAGGGGCTGACGGATCTGGGTGACAAGCTCGAGGCGGCAGCGGCCTATCTGACATTCGTCGAAGGCGAGGCGGACTTCACGCGTCCGCAACTGATGCGCCTCGTGCAATCGGCATCGCGCGAGGAAATCACCCGCGAGGACGGTTTGCGCTGCTTCGGGCGCCTGCTGCGCCAGGCAAGGTTTTCCAAGCTTAACAACGGTCGGTTCAAGGTCGATGAGAATACGCCCTTCCGGCCACGCAGTTCGCGCGCCGCGCAGGGGTAATCCGGTAGCACACCCTATTCACGAAGAAGGCGGGTTCCGGACCCGCCTTTTTCATTGGCGCCCCTGCTCGTCCGGGTCGGGTTGGCCGATCCCCTTGAAGACCCATTTCAACGGAAAGGCCCAGCCGATGCCCAGCGCGATATAGGCGAGAAACTCGACCAGGAATGGCAGGCGGATCTGGTTGTTCATCATACCGCTCATGATGGTGGCGGCGAAAATCATGTAGATCGGCAGCCCGATCACCAGGATGAAGATGGCCAGTCGTTTGCGTGCCTTGTAGGTCATGTGTCCTCAGTCAGCGAAGGGGTCCGTCACCAGAATGGTGTCTTCTCGTTCGGGCGAGGTGGAAACTAGGGCGACGGGGCAATCGATCAACTCTTCAATCCGCCGCACGTACTTGATCGCCTGTGCCGGCAGATCCGCCCATGAGCGCGCGCCTTCGGTGGACTCCGACCAGCCCGCGATCTCTTCGTAGATCGGCGTACAACGCGCCTGCTGGTCGGCTGCTGTCGGCAGGTAGTCCATCCGCTTGCCGTCGAGTTCATAACCGATGCATATCTTCAGCGTCTCGAATCCGTCGAGCACATCGAGCTTCGTCAGCGAAATACCCGAGACACCGGAGGTCGCGCATGTCTGCCTGACGAGGCATGCATCGAACCATCCGCAACGGCGCTGGCGGCCTGTGGTCGTGCCGAATTCGTGGCCCCGTTCACCCAGACGCTGGCCATCCTCGTCGGTCAGTTCAGTCGGAAAAGGTCCCTCGCCGACCCGCGTTGTGTAGGCCTTGACGATACCGAGGACAAAGTCGATCGCCCCCGGACCCATTCCCACGCCTGTCGCCGCCTGTCCTGCGATCACGTTCGAGGACGTCACGAAGGGGTAAGTACCGAAGTCGATGTCGAGGAGCGCGCCCTGCGCTCCCTCGAACAGGATCCGCTTGCCTGCCTTGCGCTTTTCATTGAGCACTTTCCAGACGGGAGCCGCATATGCGAGGATCTCCGGGGCGACATCGCGCAGCCGTGCCAGCAAGTCGTCGCGGTCGATCGGCCCGAGCCCCAGTCCACGCCGAAGGGCGTCATGATGCACCAGCGCCCGGTCGACGCGCAATTGCAGTGTCGCATCATCGGCCAGATCGGCAACACGGATCACGCGGCGACCGACCTTGTCTTCATAAGCGGGACCGATACCGCGGCCCGTGGTCCCGATCTTGGCGACGGCGTTCTGATTCTCGCGGGCGCGGTCGAGTTCTCCGTGAAATGGCAGGATCAGTGGCGTGTTCTCCGCGATCATCAGGCTTTCGGGCGTGATCCTGACCCCCTGTTCGCGCAGGGTTTCGATCTCGGACAAAAGATGCCAGGGATCCAGCACGACGCCATTGCCGATGACCGACAGCTTGCCGCCGCGCACGACGCCCGATGGCAGCGCATGAAGCTTGTAGATCTTGCCGTCGATGACAAGTGTATGGCCCGCGTTGTGGCCGCCTTGGAAGCGCGCGATGACATCGGCACGCTCCGACAGCCAGTCAACGATCTTGCCCTTGCCCTCGTCACCCCACTGGGCGCCCACGACCACAACGTTCGCCATCAGATTCCGTCCCCTGAATAAATGCGTACCCGCTATAGCTTTCCACCCCATCAGGGGAAACCGCAAAATTGGATCGACCCTGCGCTGGACAGACGCGATGGTCAGTTGCATGGTCGCGCAGGTGTAACATCTGGAGCTGCCGATGGGATTTTTCATCCGCTGGATCTTTGCCTTCGTGCTTCTCGCGCTCACCTATAACCCGACGCCGGTCAATTATGTTCGCTGGGCGCGCGAGAACAACGCAACCAACCTGTCATTGGTTGTCCTGGGCGGTTTGATCCTGCTGATCGGTTACATCATCTACCTGCGGGCAACCCTGCGCTCGATCGGGATTTTCGGGATGCTGCTGATCCTCGCCGTGTTCGGAACCGTGGTGTGGGTCCTGTTCGATCAGGGCGTCATCAGTCTGAGTGATCCGACGATCAATACCTGGGGTGCCATCTTCGCACTTTCGCTTGTCTTGGCCACGGGTCTGTCGTGGTCGATCATCAGGCGCAGGCTGACGGGTCAGGCCGATATGGACGACGTGGACGAATAGCCCTGTTTTGGGGGGTTGCGGGATCGTGCGGCAGCTTTTAGATACCGCGTGTTCGCCACGCCCCCGAAAGGCCCCTGATGGAAAACGTCGTTCTCATTATCCACCTGATCCTTGCGCTGAGCCTGATCGGAACCGTTCTTCTGCAACGTTCCGAGGGTGGCGGCTTGGGTATGGGCGGCGGCGGCGGTGCGACAGGCTCGCGTCCGGCTCCGACGGCGATGAGCAAATTCACCTGGGCGCTGGCAGTGGCGTTTATCTGCACGTCAATCGCTTTGACCTTGATCGCACAGAATAATTCCGCCGGTTCCTCTGTCACGGACCGCTTGTCGCCAATACCGACCGAGGAAGACGTGGAGCTGCCTTCACTGGGTGATAGCCTTTTGCCGCCATCTGCGGACGACGCACCGCTTGTGCCGTCGGGCGACTGACCACAACCAGTTGCTACACCGCATCATGATACATCATGATCTTGGGGCAGTGGTTGCCAATCGGGTCCGAATCCGGTAGCAGTCAAACCCCGTGATGATGCAAACTTTCTGGTTTGTGATTCCACTGTTTCGGATCGTTTTCGCGGGAGACCCCAGCTCATGGCACGCTTTGTTTTTATCACCGGCGGCGTGGTGTCCTCGCTCGGCAAGGGCCTTGCCTCTGCTGCTCTTGGCGCGCTTTTGCAGGCGCGCGGCTATTCTGTGCGTCTGCGAAAACTCGACCCCTACCTGAACGTCGATCCCGGAACGATGTCACCTTTCGAGCATGGCGAGGTTTTCGTGACCGATGACGGCGCGGAAACCGATCTGGATCTGGGCCATTACGAACGGTTCACCGGCGTGCCGGCCCGCAAGACGGATTCCGTCAGTTCGGGGCGTATCTATTCGGATGTTCTCGAAAAGGAACGGCGGGGCGATTACCTCGGGAAAACCATTCAGGTCGTTCCCCATGTGACCAACCAGATCAAGGATTTCATCAGGATCGGCGAGGACGAGGTCGATTTCATGCTCTGCGAAATCGGCGGCACGGTCGGTGACATCGAGGGTTTGCCGTTCTTCGAAGCGATCCGCCAGTTCGCCCATGACAAACCGGCCGGCCAGTGCATCTTCATGCATCTGACCCTGTTGCCGTATCTGTCGGCCTCGGGCGAGTTGAAAACCAAGCCGACGCAGCACTCGGTCAAGGAACTGCAGTCGATCGGCATCGCACCGGACATCCTCGTATGCCGGTCCGAACAGCCTATTCCGGACAAGGAGCGCGAGAAGATCGCCCTTTTCTGCAACGTGCGCAAGCAATGCGTCGTGGCGGCGTATGACCTGAAGTCGATCTACGAGGCGCCTCTGGCCTATCACGAACAGGGTCTCGATCAGGCGGTACTGGATGCTTTCGGGATATCCCCCGCCCCAGCGCCCAAGCTGGAGGTCTGGCATGACGTCTACGACCGCATCCACAATCCCGAAGGCGAGGTGAAGGTCGCGATCGTCGGCAAATACACCCAGCTTGAAGACGCCTACAAGTCGATCGCCGAGGCGCTGACACACGGGGGCATGGCCAATCGTGTGAAGGTGAAGATCGAATGGGTCGACGCCGAACTATTCGACAATGAAGACGCGACACCGTTCCTCGAAGGCTTTCATGCGATCCTCGTGCCCGGCGGTTTCGGTGAGCGCGGCACTGAAGGCAAGATCAAGGCGGCGCAGTTCGCGCGGGAAAAGAAGATCCCCTATCTCGGAATCTGCCTCGGGATGCAGATGGCCGTGATCGAGGCGGCACGCAACGTCGCCGGTCTGAGCCAGGCCGGATCAGAGGAATTCGATCACGAAGCGGGCAAGAAAAGATTCGAACCTGTCGTCTACCACCTGAAGGAATGGGTGCAGGGCAATCATACCGTCGCCCGCAAGGCTGACGACGACAAAGGCGGCACGATGCGGCTCGGCGCCTACGACGCTACGCTGAAAGAGGGGTCCAGGGTGGCGCAGGTCTACGGGGCAACAGCTATCGAGGAACGCCACCGTCATCGCTACGAGGTAGATATCAAATATCGCGATGTTCTCGAAAAAGCCGGGCTGACCTTCTCGGGTATGTCGCCAGACGGCAGGCTGCCCGAAATAGTGGAATGGCGTGATCACCCTTGGTTCATCGGTGTCCAGTTTCACCCCGAACTCAAATCGAAACCCTTCGCCCCGCATCCCCTGTTCGCCGACTTCGTGCGCGCGGCTCTTGCGACTTCGCGGCTGGTCTAGAAATCGAAACTGAACCTGCGGGTCAGCGCAATCGTCGTGCTGAGTTGATCGTCCGATA
>Ga0207419_1001742_pt1 | contig 15587 bp, 17 predicted proteins | sample ElkSloMetagenome_4_FD_184723 | JGI IMG/M metagenome (GOLD analysis project Ga0207419, IMG submission 184723) | Hot spring microbial communities from Elkhorn Slough, Monterey Bay, USA - MD2A (version 2) | ecosystem: Environmental > Aquatic > Marine > Intertidal zone > Estuary: Microbial mat ...
CAAGACTAAAGCCGCCACTCCAGCGACAACAGGCGTAGCACTAGAAGTTCCCCCAAAATAGGGGGTAAAATCTGATTGGTCATAACCTGCGGCACCCATGCGATCGGTGGTAAACACTCCTAACCCTTGCAAAGAAGTCCGAATGGTCGGGGGAGTACCAATGTATCCGGTTTCGGGTAGCCACATTCCGGGAGGGGCGTTATTACTGGGCGCACAGACAGAAATTCCGGTTCCCCAGTTACTATAAGCTGACTTTTTATTAAGACTATTACAAGCTGAAACTGCAATCACATCAGGGTGAACTGCAAATCCGGCTAACCATTTAACCTGACCTTTAATCACATCATTTGGCCAGCCTTGTTCATTAAGAAGACCATTAATCGGACGGTTAGCGTTTCCTGCCGCGAAGATAATCACACACCCTTTACCCTTGCGCCCTTGTTTAGCGGCTTTGGTCATTGCAGCACTTTGTCGCAGGGATAGGGGAAAATAGACAGCACTTGCCCCCCAACTACAGGAAACCACCGACGCACCTCTTTGAATCGCCCAGTTAAAAATTTGTTCAACAGATTCATCATCAAGATAACCCGTTGTCCGAATTGCCATTAATGCACAACCGGGCGCAACCCCCACAACTCCGCGACCATTTTCTTCGGCGAGGGCGACTCCAGCACAAGCTGTACCATGATTATCAGAGGCGGCCTCCGGCATGGGAAGCAGATCACGGCCTTTCAAGTCGAGGGGGGCGACAATTTTACCCATGCCTTGAAAGTCGGGATGATTTAAGTCTACAGAATCATCAGCGATCGCAATCACGATAGATCTCACGCCTCGGGTAATATCCCAAGCTTGTTCGACACCAATATGAGAGTTAACGCCGAGTTGGGAAGAACCGCCATTATGATTGAGATACCATTGTTTGGTGTAGAGCGAATCGCCTGGGCGATAGTAGGATTGAGAACGGACGATAATATTGGGTTCAGCGATTAAAACTTCCGGATTCCACTTGAGATAATTAGAAATCTTGATTGGATTTTCACTCGCTTTGGAAGTGACTCGATAAACAAAAGCGTTATTCACTCCGTCTACTGGTTTGAGGTATTCTAAGCCGACAGCAGAGGCGATTGAGTTGCGTTTCGCCTCCTCTACAGACTCATCAAATTGAATCGTCACTTGATCGCTGAGGTAAAAGACCATACCCGGATCGTTGTCTACTCGGTAGACATGACTGGCAAAGGCGACTTTATCGGACTGTCGCACCAGTTCCATGGCTTGATCAAGTTGATCGGGGGCGACTTCGATTTCTTCTAGTTCCGGGAGAGTGTTGCTGGTATAAACCATCGGAATTGCGCCTCGTGAGAAATCCTCTAAGACTCGTCCATCCATAGACAGTTGCACGGTGAAGCGATTGGGCAGTTTCTCAACGCTCAGTTCTTCGCCTCCTCGCTGTAAAATCGAACCGATCTTTTCTTCTGAAACTCCTATGCCTTGGTGTTCTCGGGTGCTGATATTCAATGAGTTCTCCGGTGATGTCATAATGAAGTAACCTTTTTTAAACCTAAATTCTCATTCACCACCTAGACTGATGGAATCTGGATGGTTAGCGGTTGGCGTTGGAGAAAATCCGGAGCCACTCAAAACTATAACTTGTGCGGGTTGAGCGTAGACAATCTAAAAAAATCTTAAAATGGGAAGCTAAAATGATAAAATTCTTTAAACTTATTCACTTGCCGTTGCGCGATCGCGCTCACTCAGCCATGGAATCTTCCGCAACTGTCTACCCTCTCCGCTTTACAGCCCATTGGTCTGTTTGGGTTTGGGCGATCGGGATGATGTTGATGCCGATCAATGTTCTGGCTCAGGAGTCTCTGCCAGAAAACCTAGATGAGAGTTCAACGATGGATGAATCTGTCGAATTTTCTAATCCGGTTTCAGGTGAAGGAGTTCAGCCCATGGACCCCAATGAGATGCGTCCTCTGGCATTAGAGGATAGTTTTCTGAGTATACAGGGTGGTAAGCGTTTGCTGGAAGAAGCTAGCCAAGCTGTTGCTAGAGAAAATTACACTGAAGCGGCCACCAAATTACAAGAAGCTCGTCAGGTTTTTAATCAGTTGTCTAATTTTTATCAACAGTTAGCGACTAGCTTTTCAGGAATTGATAACCGCGTTGCGGATCAACATCGTAATAATGCTCGACAGACGGCTCAGATGCGGGATGATGCGACTTATCAACTGGCTTTAGTGCATCGCGCTCAAAATCAACCGGAACTTGCAGTGCCTTTGTTGATTCAAATTATTCGTTCTCAAGCCCCGACTCGGGACTTAGGGAAGAAGGCTTATCAGCAGTTGTTGGAGTTGGGATTTGTGGATTCTCCTCTACCCGGAGGTGAACCGACTGAACAATCGACGTCTTCTGCTCAGTAATTTTTAGATAAAATAAAGCATACGGTCGTCTATTGAGAAAGTGTATGCTCACTTTAGGTCAGGTCGAGGCAATGATTCAATCGAAATTGCCAGGTTCTATGGTTCAGGTTCAAGATTTGACAGGAGGTGGCGATCACCTTCAGGCGGTTGTGGTTTCTTCTGAGTTTGAGGGAAAAACGCTGGTTAAACAGCATCAAATGGTTTATAGTGCAGTGAAAGAGGCGATGGATACAGAAGTGATCCATGCTCTGGCCTTAAAAACCTACACTCCCTCAGAGTGGGAAAAAGCTAACCAAGTCGCTTAATTAATATCTAACAGTGATCTGAGCGGTTAGGTATTGAGGAGAAAGAATCCCTAACCCAAGTGTCTTAATTTTCTTTCTCAAAAACGATTGCTCTCAGCTACTTCAGGAAAAACAATGACTCCAGAACTACAAGCTAGAATTGACAACATGGTCAATAGCCAGAAAATTTTCGTGTTTATCAAAGGCACTAAGTTGATGCCCATGTGTGGCTTCTCTAACAATGTTGTGGGGATTTTAAATAGCTTAGGTGTTCCCTTTGAAACTTGTGATGTCTTAGAAGATCCTGATATTCGTCAAGGAATCAAAGAATACTCAAGTTGGCCCACGATTCCCCAAGTTTATATCAATGGTGAATTTGTGGGTGGATCTGATGTGGTGATCGAACTGTATCAAAAGGGCGAGTTACAACAAATGGTTGAGGTGGCTCTCGCATCATAAGACTAGCTAAAAGGCTGTTTTCACATTTTAGGCGCGCCTTTACCTTCTGAGCCGACTCCCGCCCTTCAAGAGTCGGCTTCACTGAGTCTGAGATCATCGAAAAATCCTCAGACTCATGCTAGCCTGGCTAATAGTAGTCAACTTCAGGCTGAACCATCGGCATCGCCATCTCAAAGTTAGAGGGGTCATTGAGATATCGAAACGTTTCTTCCTCTAAACGATGTACTAAATGGGGTTCTAAGACGCTGGAATGTCTCAGAGCCGCTAAATAACCATCGATATACATTCTTAAATCATCATAGCGATAACCACGATTCCACATTTCGACTAGGGAGTCGGTCAGCTTTTGATAGTGGCGAATAGTAGGAGCGTCTTGCAGCATAGTTACCAATGTATTTAGAGTGTGGGCAGAAAGTCAATGATAGGACTGGACGATTTAACGGGAGATTTTCCTCATTTTGGGCCAATTTCCTGCATCCAAGCCTTTTAGATTTTAGATTTTAGCTCAATCTTCTCAGTATCGGGGGAATTACCCTTAAATATGAAGCTCTTGAATGGATTTATGTCCTCGACACCGAAGCATCAACCCTGAGCTTCGTCAATCTCAATAGGAGAGTTGTGCTATAAGCTACGCTAGTCAGTTCAACTCTACTTGTATCACTCCAATAATCAGTGTCAAAGGCAGAACACTCGATAGATGCGAGTTAAGTTAGGCTTTAAAAGGGTTCACAACTAGATGATTTAAAGGACAGGTTAACCGACTCCGGTTGATTGAGTCTTTCTATTGTGATCATAACCTGTCTGTCAAGAGTCTGATTCTGACTCAATGGGTTGAGATCCGAATAATGTTATTTACGCGACATAAAATACAGAAAGTTCCCAGATAAATAAGAACTTGATTGAGGGTAACATCGGTTACAAAATATATCGGATTGGCTCTGTTAACCTGTAATCCAATAATAATAAGGATAACTAAACACTCGTGGGATCTGTTTGCATTTCTATTATTGAAGGAAATCCTCATTTAAGATCACTGTTGGGTTGGCATTTACAACAAGTTGGCTACTCCGTTTGGCAGTCAGCCGATTTTCACCATGCCAGAGAGATATTCCATACTCATCAACCCAATTTGGTCATTCTCGATGTTGAATTGCCTGGGGGAAACGCTTTAGAATTTTGTCGTTGGCTCCGACAGCAACAGTCATTGATTTTAATGCTGTCTTCTCGGAAAACAGAAGCCGATATTGTCCGAGGTTTGAAAGCGGGGGCTGATGATTATTTAACAAAACCTTTTGGAATGCAAGAGTTTTTAGCTCGGACTGAAGCTCTGATGCGACGCACTCATACTGCTGCTCCCCCTGCAAGTTTAGACTATGGCATTCTCAAAATTGATTTAGTGCAGCGTCGGGTAAGACTACGCGGACAACTGATTGAATTAACCCCTCAAGAATATAGCTTACTGTATGTTTTAGCTCAAGCGGACGGAGAACCTCTGAGTCGTTCGGAACTACTGCGACGGGCTTGGCCAGACTCGATTGATAATCCACGTACCATTGATACTCACGTTTTATCATTGCGGAAAAAAGTGGAAGTAGACCCTCGCCAACCCATTCTGATTCAAACCGTAAGAAACGTCGGATATCGGCTCAATTTGGAAATGCTAAAGCCTGATTCTTGGAATCCTCGAATGAATGGCAAACCTCCGACAATACCAGTCAGAGCTAGCAGTTAATTTGAGTGGATTGAACAGTCAGTAAAATCTTAGTTAATCTTCTGATTCCCACTCCTGGATATCCTGTTGTTGAGTGATCATCAATTGCTGTTTTAAAGCTTGCCAGTCTATCTGTCGAGTTGGATAATCTTGAACTAATTTTCCTTGTAATAAATACCATAATCGATTTCCCCAGTCTTGAATTAGATCGAGGTGATGAGTCGCAAAAATTACGGTCATCCCATCGCTGCTTAATGTTTGTAAAATGTTGAGTATCTTTTTCTGACTAGCAACATCTAACGCCGTTATTGGTTCATCCAGTAATAAAATTTGCGGTTGAATCACTAATGCTCGGGCGATTGCTATTTTTTGGCGTTGTCCCGTTGATAGTTGCACTTCTGTTCGATTTAACCAATCAGAGGGAATCTCTAAACGTTCTGTCCATTGGGTTAACTGTTGACTAATATCATCCTCAGATAAACCCCGCAACTGGAGAGGATAGGAAATCGCCTCTCGCACCGTCATTCCTAATAGTTTGGAGTCGGATAAAACGAAGGTGATTTGTTGTCGGAGTTGAACAACCGGAATCTGCGTGTAATTTTTTTCTTCAAAAAATATCTCCCCGTTTGAGGGACTATTTAAGCGATTCAATAACCGCAACAGTGACGTTTTTCCCGCTCCCGAAATTCCAATCAAAGCAATGCGATCGCCTCGTTGTACCTCTAGCGAAATCTCCTGCAAGATCGGCTGAAAACCAATTTTTGATTGTAAGGAGACGTTAGTTAACCGCAGTTGGGGATTTGAGGGAGGGTTAGAACTCAAGTTAGTGGCTATAGGTTGGCTTCACTTCCAACTTTAGATTATCGCAAACGGGGGAAATTTTGTCGAGTTCAATCAGAAGACTGTTGAGCATGGAACGGACAACCGCTTGTGAGTTTTTGCAGAAATGCACTATTATCAAAAAAATGTTCTAAAGAAACGATTTTTAAATCATCCGTCACCCGAGCAATACTCATCCCGACAATTTCTAGCATTTCTCCGGTGGGTGCGTGGTCTTTGAACGGGCCGTTAAAGGTTCCCCAATGGCGCCACTTAAAGGTAACATTCGGAGGCCCTGCTAAGACTTCTGTGACTTCCCAAAGAAAACCATTTGGAAAGGCTTTATGAAATACTTGAAAAGAAGATTCAAAGCTTTCTGCTGCTGAACTGTAATGCTCAGTTTCTCCCATGAATAAATTATAAGTTCCGGCTCGGGAAACGTCTTCTGCGGTGTATTCTGGCCCGCCGTTGGCTCTCATTCTAAACTGATCTTGAACAATTGATAACCACTGTTGAGGGTTAACTTTATTTGTGGCTTCTAACTCAAAAGTTCGGACTAAGTTTTCCGCAATTGCAGCTAAAGATCCTTGTTGATGATTGTATTGACTTTCTTTGTAGAGATATTGATTGGTATGAGAATAGTCTGGTCGTTCTCCGCCTCGCCATTCAACTCCGGTATCGTTAGCAATTACGGTTTCTCGGTCATTAACCCACAGGGGAAGATCGGAAGATTGGTTAGAACTCATGGAATCGGTTAATTCTTTTTTAGTCAAAACGTCTTTCCTATTTTGCTCAATATATCCTGTAAGTTTTAGTTAAAATTATCACAATTTTAGGTTAAAATAATGTTTTACAGTGACCAAAAATTTCTCCATAGTCAGGATGACAGTCAGAGCGCAATCCTTGCACCCCTACAGATGCACAAAATAGAAAAATTATGAGCCTTATTTCAATCTACATTGGGTTAATGCACAAAACCCAATAACACTTAATAATTTATAGATTGTTGCTTTAAACTTTACTAGGGCTGTCTTCAGTTAATCTACAGCCTCTTGAACGCATGAAGTGGGGAAAATTTTAAACTCGGATATCCATACTGTCGTTGCCACTAAGAAGGTAAAACCTAGTTATCAGTCTACTGATATAGACTTAACTTTCTGAGTCACAACCCTTACGGACAGCAGAGTTTAAAATTAACATTTTAAATATACAGGATTAAGCCAAAGGTTGTCAAGATCTTTTTTTAGATGTACTCAAGACTCTATTTTTTCTAAGGCTGCAATCAAAATTTCTGCTAAATTCTCCGTCAACACCTTGAAAATTGGCTTCAGCTTCCAATCTTGCACTTTACGAGGAACCAGAAATCCATGAGTTGTACAATTTCTAAAAGCTTTAGCGAGAAAGAACGCATCTTCCCAGGTCTGAATGGGACGAGACTTAAGCATCCAATCTTTGAGCGCGTGTATATCCTTGGATCTCAAGCCTAGAAATTTTGCAATTGATTCTTCTTCTTTACTTAACCACTTTTCCAAACTTTTACTACTATCAGAAGCAGGGGGATTTAATGGGGAATAATTGGGAAGATTAGATTGACATTTATTAATTAGCGATTTAAAATCCTCGACGTTGAGTTGACCTTCTAATTTATTAATCAATCCTTTTGTTGAAATCTCAAATCCACTGTAAGCGATTACCAATCGCCATTGAATTCCTCTGGCTTTACCTGTGAAATTTCTCTCTGAACCAATGGCTGGATGTTCCCAATCAATTGCGGCTTGGGTAAGATTGACACCCCGACTGAGAACTTTATAGACTAGATCAATATGTTCAGATGTTTTTTCGTGTTCGGGGTTTAAGTTAGACAACTTTTCTTGAATTTTATGACATTTATCATCATCATTCCACCAAGAGTCATTCGGTAGAAAAATATTATCAACATTTCCCCAAACTGTTTTCAGCTTATCCTGAATTGATGGCATTTATGACATAATCTTCTCTTGAAAAGTGTTGAATTTTTGGTGTCAGTTGCAGAACTCCCCCAATTATACACTTTAAGCGATCGCCGAACTGTAGCGATCGCCTTTCCTTGTCGGTTGGGGTTGATATCAGGAAACCCAACAGATTTCAACACAATGATTAAACGAATGGCGATCGCATAACTATAACAAAGTGTGAGTTGAAAATTCGTTGATTAATAAAGCTCAAGACAATCTAAAATAGAATTATCGAGTAATTCTTGAATAGCGTCTGCACCAGAGCGAAGAATTGCTTCTACATTGTTTGTCTGTGTATTCCCACACCGCAGCCAAATTACCTTTGGTGGTGAACCGTAAAGACGACTTCTTTCTGCAAAGTCAGCATCCTGAGTCACAATACAAAATCCTTGAATCTTAGCAAATTCCCAAATTTCGCTATCATCTGCATCTGTAAGGTTGTGAAACTGAACGTGACTCGCATCTGGAAAAAGATCAGCTAGTCGGTTTACTAATTTACGACTCAGATTTTGATCAAAAAGTAGTTTCAACTTTCACCAACTACTGCAATTAAACGATGTTCACGATCAGCAGCAAATTCAAGACAAGCCCTAATATCTTCCTCTGTTAACTCTGGGAAGTCATCTAAAATTTCTGCATGAGACATACCTGCGGCTAACCAGCCCAAAACATCATAAACGGTAATTCGCATTTGTCTGATACAGGGCTTTCCACCTCGTTTACCTGGCTGGATAGTAATGATATGGCGATAGCTCATGGCAGTTAGTTTAACATTTCTAGAATCAGTTTAACCTAGCTTCTTGTGTTTGTAGTGTTCTGGTCTAGTGCGATCGCCTTTCCTTATCGCTTGGGTTGACATCAAGAAACTCCAACCTATTGTTCTAATGTCCATACAATAATTAAACGAATAGCGATCGCACTTTTTGAGTTGTGCGATCGCCAAAACTAAAATTACTGTTTATTAGTCCCCGTTTGTTGTTAAGGAAGACCAACAGAAAAGGCAGTTGTAACTGTCCAAATATCAACCAAAAACAAGAGCAACGTAAACCCAAATAGGATAAAATACATCCAAGGTTGAGCGAGAGGGCGAACATCGGTTGTATCAATTCCTGTTTTTTGCTGTACAATTCTGACCAGTTGAGCAAACCCAGCAATTCGCATTGGGAGTAAATACCCCTGTCCAGACTGACTGAGAAAATAATAAACCAGTCCTCCTTGTCCTGTTGTGCGGGGTTTGAGTGCTTTGACTTCATTCCAAGGTAAAGACCAACCTTTACGAAAAACAGGCTTAACCCAACGAGGATAAGTCACCTGAATTTGTTGGTCATCAACGATGACTTGTTCAGTCATTGCGGCATAAACAATAATCGCGCCTAAACTAATTCCGATCCACAATACGTTAGGAGATACAGGTGCATCGACCGCTTGAGATAAGAAAGGCAAAGGCAACATTAATGCTGTATACAACCCCAGTAGGGTGATCCGAATAATCGGAGAAATATGAAAAACAACATTCAGAGATGGGGATGAATGGCGTGAATCTGATGAAACAACAGCGTTAGATTCCATGTGTCATTAGATTTAATCCTTTACTCTACACGATAATCCATTTTTCGTTTCTTCAATCCCCTGCTCTCCTTGTTCCATAATTTATGACACCCCGCACTTCTCAAGGAAAAATATAAGTTAGTCCGTTGGAAGTGCAAGGAGTGTCAAAGATGATTTCAAGGTTATTGTGTTAAAAGTGGAACTTTTTAGCTAGATAGGAGATTTTAAAAAAGGTTTTTGTTCCGAATCTAGTCAACAGCAGTTAAAGCGGGTGTTGCTAAAGACTCAGGAACAGGTTGACGCGTTTGCGACATTACTCGCTGATGATAAGCTTGCGCGGCTTGAGAGGGATGAGTATCTTCTGTCGGAACGCTACTCGGAGCATTTTGATCAATCTGAAGACGAGTGCAAGGAATCCGATCTGACAGAATAGCACTGGCCATACTGCCGGTGTGAATTTCTAACAGAGCCTCTGATAAAGCCTCAAACAATAAACGCTGTCCCGGAAATACGACTCGCTCAAAATACCAATTGGCAATGTTGCTAATACGAGCGATTTGGATTTGGCTGGTTGCATTAACGTAGCAACAAAGAATCTGACTAGAGACGTTAGATGGTAGGGGATCAAGAATTTGAGCCATGACTGCTAAGGAGCTTTGGTGTACAAGTTGTAGGACTTATTGCCAAGCTAACACTTGCTGATCCCTGTTAGTTGTAAACGCGACTACCAATCCGTTTTCATACTCATTCGTAAATCGCGGATTTCTGATAAAATTCAAGGGTTTTGCCTGTCTTTGGGGGAAATTACCCAATCTTGTGGGTAATGCTTTAAAATCAAGACAGACGCGAGTAAATCCCCTCTTAGCATCTCCGTAACTCATCTTTAGAAAGTTTTAAAGATTTTCATAATCACCCCTCCTAAAATCAAAAAATTCCAGTATATTGTTAAGTTATATAAATAAAACGCCGTTAAAGCTTGTCGTTAGACTGTCGTTAGAGTAAAGATCCTTTCGCAAAATTATGGACAACAAAATCCTTTACGTTCGCCTCCCTTGTAATCCCATCTTTCCCATTGGAGTGGTTTACCTGGCTGATCATGTTCACAAGCTGTTTCCCGACGTACAGCAGCGAATCTTTGATTTAGGCGCGATTCCTCCCTTAGACTACCGTTCAGCCTTAGATGCTTGTGTAGATGAGTTTAAACCCACATTATTAGTATTTTCGTGGCGAGATATTCAAATTTACGCACCCGTAGGTGGACGCGGCGGAAATCCCCTGCAAAATGCCTTTGAATTTTACTACGCTAAAAATCCCCTGACAAAACTCCGAGGGGCCTTAGGGGGGCTACGGTTAGCCGCTTCCTACTATACTGAACTCTGGCGCAACCAGGGTTTAATTAAGCGAGGACTCAAACGCGCCCAAACCTATAACCCTCAAGCTAGTGTTGTTGTCGGTGGAGGAGCAGTCAGCGTCTTTTACGAACAATTGGGGCGCAGTCTTCCGACTGGGACTATTGTTTCGGTGGGAGAGGGTGAAACGTTACTTGAAAAGCTATTACGGGGACAAAGTTTAAGTGATGAACGCTGTTATATTGTCGGACAAACAACCCCTCGCGATCGCATGATACACGAAAAGCCAACTCCGTTAGAAAAAACGGCTTGTAATTACAATTACATTGAAAGTATTTGGCCTGAGTTTGAATATTATTTCCAAGACCAAGATTTTTATATTGGAGTGCAAACCAAGCGGGGCTGTCCTCACAATTGCTGCTATTGTGTTTATACGGTGATTGAAGGAAAACAAGTCCGAATTAATCCCGCCGATGAAGTTGTCGCGGAAATGAAGCAACTTTACGATCGCGGAATTCGCAATTTTTGGTTTACAGATGCTCAATTTATCCCGGCGCGTCGGTTTATTAATGATGCGGTGGAATTGTTACAAAAAATCCTGGATGCAGGGATGGATGATATTCACTGGGCGGCTTATATTCGAGCGGATAATTTAAACCCGGAGTTGTGTGATTTGATGGTCAAAACGGGGATGAATTATTTTGAAATTGGCATTACGAGCGGTTCTCAAGAATTGGTTCGGAAAATGCGAATGGGATATAATTTGCGGGTGGTTTTGGAAAATTGCCGCGATTTAAAAGCCGCAGGGTTTAACGATTTGGTTTCGGTGAATTATTCGTTTAATGTGATTGATGAAACTTTTGAAACCATTCGTCAAACGTTAGCCTATCACCGGGAATTAGAAAAGATTTTCGGGGCGGATAAAGTGGAACCTGCGATTTTCTTTATCGGGTTACAACCGCACACCCATTTAGAAGAATATGCCTTTGAAAAGGATATGCTAAAACCGGATTATAATCCCATGAGTTTAATGCCTTGGACAGCGAGAAAACTGTTGTGGAATCCTGAACCACTCGGATCATTTTTTGGAGAAGTTTGTCTAGAAGCTTGGCAACGAAATCCCTATGATTTTGGTCGAGAAGTAATGCAAATTCTCGAAGAACGTTTAGGTTTGGCACCGTTAGAAGAAGCGTTAAGTGCGCCTGTTGAAACGAAAAAAGACAATAACAAACAGCTTGTTAGTGCGAGTTAAACAATAGAATTAAGTATAACTTTTTTTTCCAAAAACCCTGTTCTAGAGCAGGGTTGCTATTTTTGTGAGTTAATCCTTTACAACTTCAACAAGTTTAGTTTTTTGTCTCATACTTATTTCTTTTGGTGACACTGTTCAGAATATTCGTTTTTGAGCGATTCAACGTCAAGCTTATGGAATATTAGCAATTCCTGGATTTTAGAATCACTCATCTCATCCAGCACGTAATCCTTAAATTCTTTAAAGAAAGATTTTACTCGATCTTTCAGCAATTTAAGTTTTCCTTTCCTCATAACTTCAACCTCATGAGTAAAGCTCCCCTGACTTGAAATATTTTTAGTTGGAATAATTAGTATCCTTTTTACATTTTCTGTTTTATATTCTTGTTCAAACCAAGCACAATGGTTATTCATTTGACCTGTTTCAGTTTTGGTGATTTCGTTTCGTGAATTCTCGACTTCACTCTTGCACTCAAAAATAAAGTAATAATCATGTGATACGCACCAGAGATTATCTGAACCTTTTTTAAATTCTCGATCTGGTCGTTGGCTTAAGAAGCCAATTGCACAGCCTAAATCTTGTAATGCTTTCTCAAATTTTTCTGAAGGTTGACCAAAACTTAATTGGTCAAGAATATCATTGACACTCATAATCAGTTCTTCATAATTTGTGTATGTAGAAATCCACTTTTTAATCCTTATAACTCTATTTTCACTGATATAACTCAATTTTTGATAATTAACACCTTCTTTAGGCTTCAAAAGTTGTGAATTGCTTTTAAAAGCACTTTTCTGAGTAATATTAGAATCATTTTTGCTAATTTTATGCTTGTATCGAGCAAGAGTTTGCAGATACCACCCTCTTTCGGTTTGATTGTTTGCACAATATGAGTCAATTATCTGCTGCATATAGTTCGCTGCTTTTTCAGCCTCATTACTGTAAAAGCTTTCTTCTGCCTTCCTTTCTAAAGCCAAAACTTCTAGCAAGTCTCCGTTCAAATTATTATCTTCATCAACACTTGAATTCATTTCTCTTTCATAAAATTTTTTCCATCCATCATCTCTCCTTAGACACTGATTAATTAGTTCTATAATAACTTGAATTTTATCTTGTCCTTCCTTCAAATCATCTTCTTTTGCCATCTTAGAAATTTCAAGACCAATTTTTATTTGCTTTCTTGTCTGAGCAGAGAAAAATTTATTAGAATGAAAGCTTTTCATAAACTTTACCAAGTCATTTCCAATGATTAAAATTACGCTGTAATCTTTTTCCCCTCTTACACTTCTTCCAAGACCTTGCTCTATTTTTTGAGCAGCTTTAATATTCATTAAATCGCTATTCGATCTGCACTCCTCTTCATACTTTTCAGTCAATGAATCTGAATAAGGCATTGAGTCAAGTATTAAGATACGGCAAGAATCATCGGGAAGATCTATTCCATCATATCTATTGACAATAACGACTGTATTACTGTAGTTGCCCTTCTTGAGTTCTCTAACTTCATCAAAAATGGTCTTACTCTCAGCAACAACAGAATCCAACTGCTTGTACAAATTAGCTTTTTTGAAGCTAGATGTAATTACAACTATTCCTACCTTTTTGCTGGTGTTTGGCTTCGCAAATCTATAAATGATAGAGTTTCTATCTAATTCTTCATGAATTAGTGAAGGAATCAAGAGCATTTTTTCCCCCGACCATTTTTCATGCTTCTGAGTAAGCGGATTCTTGACAGCTTCAATATCTAATCCAAAGCCTTTAAGAAAGAATGAATCATTTTGCGTGGTGGCTGACATTAGTATTCTATGTTCAGCTTTACTGAAGACACCAAATTGATTAACCGGACTTAAAAGTGTCGATATTTCTAATTCTTTTCCACTAAAAAAGCATTGACAGTTTTCAATATTGTCCTTAATCAAGGGCCAAGTAAACATAACTTTTTTACTTGTATATTTCTTACTGTTCTTATCGCTTGTATTTTCTTCTTCTAATTTTGCACATTCTAATAGCTCTTTTAAAACTTCGGATTTTTTATCCTGCCAACTCCAATAAGGTACTGGAAGAAATGTATCATAATCTCCACTTTTAATCTCAAAAAAGCTACCTTCTCCTTGTTCCCTTAAATCGTCTTCAAACAGTTGAAGCAATTTTTTGTAAAGTTTATGTTCTCTATCGACTCTTATTTTGAATGATTCATTAATGAAATCTATACAGGCGTGCGAATCGTCCAATATAACAGTATTAACTTTTGTGAATTTACCACTAACTCCAAATTTTGATTTGCCATTAAAGACTTTTTGAACGTGAGTTATTAATATTTTTTCTGAATTTAAAAACTCGTCTGGCAAATCCTTATCAATAGTTACATATCCAATCCCAAATTTATCTGCTTCTTGACAGGTTTGTTGCACTAGATAAATATTTGGACAGACGTATAGACAGGGACCTTTATTTTCATTTAACCTTGATTGAAGTATCAATAAACCAATGAGGGTTTTTCCTTGTCCAGTGTGCAGCTTCAAAATCAAGTCTTTATCATTTCTTCGATATAGCCACCATTCTGTTAGTATTTCTTTCTGTACTTCACGAAGATCACCAGTTTCACTTTTTCTATCTAGTTCGTCATAGATCTCAATTGGATTTACCTTTTTCTCAATTGAATTTAAACCTAGCTTCTTTTTAAAGTCAACCATTCTAACTGACCCTCACAGAAATACTACTTAGAAGATAAGCTCTCAATCTTAACTAATACTTAAAGTTTACAGCTTTTACTTACTCAGTCTTACAAATAGGATTAAGGTGACTTGGATTCAACTTCCAACAATAACCTTCAAGTAACTACCCCACCGATAACTTAAAAGCCTAACTATAAAGTAGACAGAAATTTTACATATATTGCTATAATCAATATTTTCTTAAGATTTAAGCAGTGTTTGGGAGGATGAGGAATGATAAATGGAGCTTGTTGCCAATCCGGTTTGTAAATTCATGCTGTACTATATTAAAAATATAATTTTTCTTGTCTTTAACACAGTGAAGTATTGGTTCATACATCGAACCCAAATATTTTTTGGCTTGAACTCCAGAACTATCATAATGCCAAACAATGCGGCTCAAAATTACCGTTTTTTGCCTTAAATAAAGGTCAAAGTAGGGCATTGCTTGAGTGCTTGTCATCACATATAATGTTCCGTTCGGCTTCAATACTCGAAGGCATTGATCTAGCATTTTGTAAGCCCAATTTGCATACTTTTCTTCGGATTCCCATTTGTCGTAGAAATTTGAAAAACGCTTTCCAATATTGTAAGGAGGATCGAGAAAAATAAGATCTACAGAATTAGAAGAAATCTGATCAGACAAAATCTGAAGGGCGTCGCCATGAAATAGAGTATGTTGATCATCTGCATATCGTTCAAACATTAGTATTTATTTAGAAAAGCTGTGCAGAACTAGCATTAACTTTACATATTTTACACTGATTGGCGTGTATTTTTAGATCAAATTGCAGGTGGGTGGGTTACAGTCGAGAATTCAGATGAGAATTAATACATCTTTGATGTCACCCACCCTACAAGGGAAAACGGGTATATTTTTAAGTGTGAGGTTCTCCAAACAAAACAATAGAACAGGTGAGTTGTTTGATCACTTCAGATGTTACATTACTTACCCCCAAACCTCCGGCAGTACGACGCCGCATTGAACGCAAAACAACTAAATCAAAAGATTGAGATTGCGCTGCCCTGACAATAAC
>Ga0207419_1001743_pt1 | contig 15577 bp, 11 predicted proteins | sample ElkSloMetagenome_4_FD_184723 | JGI IMG/M metagenome (GOLD analysis project Ga0207419, IMG submission 184723) | Hot spring microbial communities from Elkhorn Slough, Monterey Bay, USA - MD2A (version 2) | ecosystem: Environmental > Aquatic > Marine > Intertidal zone > Estuary: Microbial mat ...
AATTGAACCCGAACCAGAAGAAGAGGTGGTTGAACCCGAACCCATTCCCGAAGAAATTCCCGAAGAAATTGTTGAACCCGAACCCATTCCCGAAGAAATTCCCGAAGAAATTGTTGAAGAATTCGCCCCCGTAGAACCTCCCCTCGAACAGCCGGAAACCGCATCGCTGCAACCCGCCCCGCCAGCGCCCCAGAGCCTTCCCGAACCCGAACCGGAACCCGTCGCAGAGCAACCGCCCCCCGAACCCGCACCCCTGGCTCCGCCCGAACCGGAACCCGTCGCAGAGCAACCGCCCCCCGAACCCGCACCCGCACCGGAACCTGCCCCCGAGCCACCCGCAATGTCCGAAGAACCCTTGAGCGAACCGGAACCCATCGCAGAAGAACCGTTCCCCGATCCTGTTCCCCCCGAACCCCTCGCCGAGTCTGCGCCTCCTGAACCCCTGGCTTCGGCGGATATCGCCCCGAATGACCCCCTGACCAGCCCCTTGAGTGAGTTAGAAATGGAAACGGGGGCAGCCAACACCCCCACCGAAACCCCAGATGCCAATGAAACCGCGCCTTTGGGGGCGGCGGCGGCCGAGCGTTCCCAACCCACTCAAGGCACCGTCCCTCAACCCGGAACCTCGGGATCAACTTCTGCTTTACAAGGCTCCTTTGCGGGCATTGGCAGCGGTGAAAGTCCCACAGGCAGCCAAACCCCCGGACAGGGAGACATGGCGTTTGGGGGTTCTCCTTTGGAAAATGGCCGGGGAGGTGAGGCGCCGGGCCGTCCTGATGGGGTTGAGGGAGGAACCGGAAACGACGCGGGAAATGAGACTGACACGGCTTTTGCGGGCGGTGGACGCCTGAGTTGTGTCGATAACTGTGTGCCGCAATATCCCAACAGTCTGCGAAATGAAGGCGTTGAAGGGACGGCGATTGTTCGGGGTTTGGTGGGAATCGATGGCCGCGTTGCTCAACTGGAAATTGTGCAGTCCAGTGGGAATATCGATCTTGATGAAGCCGCTCTCGAAGCCGCTTCTCGGATGCGGTTTTTGCCTCCTGATGGCGGTGGAAGTCGTCCGGTTCGTTTACCGATTCAATTTACATTAAACTAAAAAATTTGCAGTTTATCCAGTCTTGATTTGCCATGTTTCGTTTGATCTATTTATTGACAATTCCTTTTTTATTTCTGTTGACAAATCCGGCGATTTCTGCTGAAATTACTACCCCGGACGGGACTCGCTGCGAAGGGGAAGTTAGTAATGGGAAATTAAACGGTCAAGGCGTTTGTGAATATCCCAATGGTGCAAAGTATGAGGGGATGTTTGTAGACGGAAAACCCGAAGGTGTTGGGGTTTATAACTTTGCTGATGGGGGTCGTTATCAAGGGGAATTTAAAGCGGGTGATTTTCAAGGTCAAGGGGTTTGGGAATTTGCCAACGGCGATCGCTATGAAGGTGAAGTTGTAGCGGGTGATTTTCAAGGTCAAGGGGTGTTTATTTCAGGCAATGGTGCGCGTTATGAGGGGGGATTTAACGCCGGAACTCCGAGCGGACAAGGGGTTTATATTACACCCAATGGCGATCGCTGTGAAGGCGAGGTGAAAGAGGGTCAACTTAATGGTCAAGGCGTTTGTGAATATGGGACGGGAAACCGTTATGAAGGGGAGTTGGTTAATGGTCGCCGTCAGGGTGAGGGGGTTTATACTTTGGCGAATGGCGATCGCTATGAAGGCGAATTTAATAACGGACAATTTCAGGGAGAAGGCGTTTATATTTATGCTGAAGGCGGACGCTATGAAGGGGAATTTAATAACGGACAATTTAATGGTCAGGGTGTGCGAGAATATGCTAATGGGAATCGCTATCAAGGAGAATTTAAAGCCGGAACACCTGAAGGGGAAGGGGTGTTAACTTTTGCCAATGGGAATCGTTATGAAGGAGAATTTAAAGACGGTCAAATTAGTGGGGAAGGCGTGTATATTTTTGCCAATGGCGATCGCTGTGAAGGAGAACTTCAAGCAGGCAATTTTAACGGTAAAGCTGTTTGTAAATATGCTGATGGTGATCAATATCAAGGTGAGTTTCAAGACGGGAAAAAACATGGTAAAGGAACTTATGTTTATGCTGACGGTACCCGTGTAGAGGGAACCTGGCAAAATGGTGAATTTCAACAATAATTGTGTTGATTTTTTAGGCTTTGACCGGATATTGTTAGATGAATCAATTTTCCTTGCTTAAACAAAAAGACTGTGCTAAACTCTTTTAAGAATTTTTCGCAAGAAGCTAGAAAGGTCGATCATTAACCTGTAGGGATAAGTTCAACAAAGATGGATGTTTCTCGCAGACAACCTGAGTCAACCTCCCTTACTCAAAATTAATGACATTCAATCTTAATTATGAAATCAATTGACGAATTTTTATCAGACCTGTATCGTTTGGATGTCAAACTATGGGTCGAGGGTGCAGACCAAAAAAGTAACATCGACAAACGGTTACGCTTCAGTGCGCCAGAAGAAGTATTAACCGATGATTTTATTGAGGAACTGAAGCAACGAAAAAGCGAAATTATCAGCTTTATTAGCGAAGTTCAGCAGTCTGTTAAAACTCCGTTAGAAGCCATTCAACCCGTCTCGCGCCAGCAAGATTTACCCCTTTCTTTTGCTCAACAGCGACTTTGGTTTTTAGAACAATTACAACCCAATACAGCAACCTTTAATATTCCCACCGCAGTCCGTTTAAGCGGAGAATTAAATATTGGGGTGTTTGAAAAAACGCTCAATGAAATTATCCGAAGACATGAAATATTACGCACCAACTTTATTCTAAAAGACGGTCAACCCATTCAGGTTATTTCTGAGAATGCAACCTTAGAAATTTCTCACTTTAACTTACAGTCTTTAGACAAAAGAGAACAGGAAGCCGAAGTCATTCGTTTAATGGCTGAAGAATCACAAAAACCCTTTAATTTAGCCAAAGATTTATTATTAAGAGTTACTTTATTAAAACTGGATCAAGTCGAATTTGTGGTGTTTTTAACAATGCACCATATTATTTCCGATGGCTGGTCAATGGAAATTTTTATCCGCGAACTGGTTAGCATCTATACCTCATTTTGTGAACATCAACCCTCACCCTTACCCGAATTATCCATTCAATATGCAGACTTTTCAACTTGGCAACGTCAACGATTACAAGGCGAAGTTTTAGAGAAACAACTTTCTTATTGGAAACAACAATTACCGGGAACATTACCCGTCTTACAACTTCCTACCGATTTTCCTCGCAGCCGAATTCAAAGCTTTAGAGGAGCCAATCAAACCTTTACAATCTCCGATAATTTAACCCATAAAATCAGAACCATCAGCCAAACCGAAGGCGCGACACTATTTGTATTCTTATTGGCGGTATATAAAGTCTTACTTTATCGTTATACCGGCTTAGAAAATATTATCGTTGGTTCTCCCGTTGCGAATCGTAACCGCAAAGAAATAGAAGGATTAATCGGCTTTTTTGTTAATACCTTAGTTTTGAGAAGTTCTTTAAAAGGAAACCCAACATTTCAAGAATTTTTGCAACAGGTTAAAAAGACAACCTGGGAAGCCTACGACCATCAAGATTTACCCTTTGAAAAACTGGTTGAACATCTCCACCCCGAACGAGATCTCAGTTATAACCCCTTATTTCAAGTTAAATTTAGACTCGAAAACGCTCCCCAAACCGACTTTAAATTACCCGATTTAAGCCTAACTGCTCTCAAACAAACCAACCCCACAGCGAAATTAGATTTAAGCCTAGATATCTACGAAACCCCATCGGGATTAGTTGGGGGATTTGAATACAACCGAGATTTATTTCAACCCGAAACAATCTCGCGACTGGTTGAACATTTTCAAACCTTATTAGAAGAAATAGTTAAAAACCCAGATAAACGCATTGGTGAGTTATCCCTTTTAACCTCAAAAGAACAGCATAAAATCTTAAAAAATTGGAACAAAACCCAGAAAAACTATACAGAACATTTATGCTTTCATCATCTGTTTGAAGCCCAAGTCGAAAAAACCCCCGATGCTGTTGCTTTAATTTTCCAAGACGAACAATTAACCTATCAAGAACTGAATAGACGCAGCAACCAACTCGCCCATTATTTAATCAAAAAAGGAGTCAAACCCGAAGTAAAAGTCGGGATTTGTGTTGAGCGTTCTTTTGAGATGATTATCGCCCTTTTAGGCGTATTTAAAGCGGGGGGTGCTTACCTTCCCCTCGACTCCAACTATCCACCCGAACGACTCGCTTTTATGGTGGAAGACTCGCAAATTTCAGTTTTATTAACTCAATCTAATTTATCGATTTCTAAAACCGAGGTTTCGGAAGTTATTTGTTTAGATAAAAACTGGAATGATATCACTCAAGAACCCGCAGAAAATCCCCAAGTTCAAGTTACACCCGATAACCTCGCCTACCTAATTTATACTTCCGGTTCCACCGGGATTCCCAAAGGTGTATTAATCCCTCACAACGGGTTAGTCAACCTCACAGAAGACAAAATTCGCGTCTGTAAAGTTCATTCGGATAGCTGCGTTCTTCAGTTCTTTTCCTTTAGCTTTGATGCGTCCATTCCCGAAATTATCATGGCGTTAGCAAGCGGTGGAAAACTCTGTTTGGCGCCCGCAGAAACCTTACTCCCCGGATGGGATTTGTTAACACTTTTACGAGAAAAAAATATTACCCACATTACCATTACCCCCTCCGCATTAGCCGCCACCCCTTTTGAAGATTTACCTGCTTTAGAAATGGTCTTAGTCGGAGGGGAAGCACCTTCTGTTGAACTGATTAATAATTGGTCAAAAAATCGCCGTTTTATTAACGCTTACGGACCGACAGAAGTAACAGTAAATGCGAGTATGGTTGAGTGTGGAAATGGCTATTCAAATCAACCCACAATTCTCCCGAGTACGAACAAACAGCTTTATGTTTTGGATGCTAATTTACAACCCGTTCCCGTTGGAGTTTTAGGTGAACTTTATATCGCAGGCGTGGGTTTAGCGCGAGGCTATTTGAACCAACCTGAAAAAACAGCCCAGACGTTTATTCCTAACCCTTTTTATGCTCCCTATGAGAATAATAATTCCTCAAATCGTTTGTACAAAACGGGAGATTTAGCCTGTTATTTACCCGACGGAAGTATTAAGTTATTTGGACGGATCGATCATCAAGTCAAAATTAGAGGGTTTCGCATAGAACCCGGAGAGATAGAAGTTTTATTAAATCAGCATCCGAAAGTTAGAAACAGCGTTGTTATCGTTCAAGAAGAACCAGGAAAAGATAAAAGATTGGCGGCTTACTTTGTTTGTGAATCCGAAGTCAATTTAACCTCAAAAGAACTGCGAAATTTCCTCAAAGAAAAGTTGCCAGAATACATGATTCCGAGCAGTTTTGTTGAATTGGAAACTATCCCCCTAACTCCCAATGGAAAAGTCGATCATCAAGCCTTATCTAAACTCGATCAAGAACCATTAACCTCGGAAGAATTTGTTCCACCCCGCACCGCTACAGAAGAAATATTAGCGGAGATTTTTGCAGAAGTTCTTGAAGTTGAACGGGTCGGAATTTATGATGATTTCTTTGAGTTGGGAGGACATTCTTTGCTGGCGACTCAATTAATTGTCCAGTTATTACCTAAATTTCCGGTGAATATAACCGTTGTAGACTTGTTTGAGGCTCCCAACGTTGCGAGTTTGGCGGAACTTTTGCAGAAAAAACAAACCATATCTGAGTTACAAACCCCGATAAAAGTTGAAGAGGAGCGAGAAGAAATCGAGTTTTAACCATGATGATATCAAAACCAGTCTATCTCAAACCCAATGTAATTGTAGAACCACTTTTTAATCAGTGGTACGCTTGGTCTTATCTCATTCCACCCGCAACAGCATCCCTGTATGTGGCTAATTCTCATCTAAAAATTCTAGAGTCATTTATTGCGGCGCCTCAAGTTCATTTGGATGCTTTAAAAAATCCCGCAATGCGAGGGGGACCCTTTATTAACTACGATGAAAGTCGGTTGGATGAAATTAAAACGTTATGGGAGAAAACCAAAGATAATTTAGCTTTACTGTTACAGTTAGAACGGGCGATTAAAGATTTAGAAAACCTGTTAAAAGAAGAAGCAACGGGTTATTCTTTAGAACCGCTTTATCAAAAAGTACCCGAAGCGTTAAAAGGATATGTTGAGTTGGTTTATGATGTTCAAAATAACCCCTCAATTCGATTGATAGAAGGACTGTTATATAAAAGTCAATACTATAATTCTGCTTTGCAAACCGTCGCGTTATCTTTGGGAAATATCGATCAGCGTTCTTTTGTACTCAGTACCCCCCGTTTACCCGATGATAACACTCTACATTTAAACCTATCTTTTGCGGATAAACGACTCGATAAACTGGTTCAAATGAGAGAAAAGCCGCAAGCTTATCAAGACATTTTAGAGTTATTAGAAATTCAACCCCAAAATGAACCTTTATTCGCTTCTTTGTTAACAGAAACTCCTCCCCCTTCTCAATCTAAATATCAAGAAAATGATGTGAGGGTGCGTTACTTTGGTCATGCGTGTATTTTAATTGAAACCAAAGATATTAGTATTTTATGCGATCCTCTTATTAGTTATCAATTTAGCGATCAATCTCTCGATGGAATTCCCCGTTACAGTTATGCAGATTTACCCCCAACAATTGACTACGCTTTAATCACTCACAATCATCAAGATCATGTGATGTTTGAAACCTTGTTACAGTTGCGATATAAAATTAAAAATGTTATCGTTCCGAAAAGTAATAAAGGTGTGCTTATCGATCCGTCTTTAAAGTTAATATTACAACAAATTGGCTTTGCAAACGTTCGAGAAGTCGATGAATTAGAAGTGATAGACATTCCCGAAGGTGAGATAGTTAGTTTACCCGTTTTGGGCGAACATGGTGACTTAAATATTGCAGCTAAAACCGCTTATTTAATCCAAGTCAAAAATCGTTCTATTTTGTGCGCTGCGGATTCCAATAATATCGAACCTCAACTGTACAAACATCTTTCAAATTTAGTCAAAAGACTGGATATTTTGTTTGTGGGGATGGAATGCGAAGGCGCACCGTTTACCTGGGCTTACGGTTCGTTATTAACTCAATCTATCCCCCGAAAAATTGCCCAAACTCGCCGACTCGACGGTTCGGATAGTTACAAAGCTATTAAACTTATTAATCAGTTAAACCCTCAGCAAGTTTATATTTATGCGATGGGACAGGAACCCTGGCTAACTTTTATTACTTCGATTCAATATACCCCAGATTCTAAACCGATTCTAGAATCAAATCGAGTAATTGAATATTGCCAAAGTCAAAATATTATTGGTAAACGTTTGTTTGGGAGTCAAGAAATCATTTTAGAATCAAGTTCAGAAACCGCAATTAACGTTAACTTTTCCGTGAGTCACCCCGAACCAAAACCCAGTTTAAACCAACCCGAAAACTATCAGCCGATTTCCGAGTTTTTATCGCAACTCAATCAATTGGATATTAAAATTTTTGCCGAAAATGATCGGATTCGCTGTAACGCCCCGAAAGGAGCGCTGACATCTGATATTAAAGCACAACTCAAAGAACGCAAACCCGAAATTATTCAGTATCTTAATTCTCAAAATCAACAGAAAATAACATTAGATTATCTAAAAGCAGAAGCGACATTAGATGAAAGCATTTTTCCTCAAACCCAAGTCATTTCATGGAATCAACCCCACAACATTCTGTTAACGGGTGCAACGGGTTTTTTAGGAAGCTTTTTACTCAACCAACTGTTGCTAAAAACCGAAGCAAACATCTACTGTTTGGTTAGAGGCGAACAACCGGAAACCATAGAAAATCGGCTGAAAAATGTTCTCAAGTCTGCTTCTCTCTGGGATGACTCATTCAAGGCTAGAATTATCCCCATTCAAGGAGATTTATCAAAACCGCTTTTGGGTTTATCTTCCGAAAAATTTCAGCAATTAGCAGATGAGATTGATGTAATTTATCATAACGGCGCTTGGGTACACCACGCCTCACCCTATTCGCTTTTGAAGTCAACGAACGTTTTAGGAACTCAAGAAATACTGCGATTTGCTTGTCAATCTCACCCCAAACCTGTACATTTTATTTCAACGGTTAGCGTGTTTAACTTTAACGAATTTTCTCAAGTTAAAGTGATTCGCGAACAAGATGATTTAGAAAGCGGTGAAGTTCCCAACGGTGGCTATGCTCAAAGTAAATGGGTGGCGGAAAAATTAGTTAAAATTGCAGCACAGCGAGGACTTCCAACCTATATTTATCGAGTCGGACCAATTTCTGGAAGCAGCCAAACCGGTTTTTTCAATACCAACGACTTTCTCTATCGATTAATGTTAGGTTATATCGAACTGGGTAGCGCACCGCAAGGAGAAATGTTACTCGATATAATCCCCGTTGACTATGTGAGTGAAGCCATTGTTCACCTATCACAAAAACCGGAATTAATCGGAGGCGCGTTTCATCTGATTCACCCTCAACCTGTTTCTTCAAATCTACTGTTTGAACAACTGGGTTTAATGGGTTATTCCATCCAAAGAATACCTTACGAACGGTGGTACAGCCGACTTTTAGAGATAGCAAAAGGTTCGCCCGGACACGCACTTTATCCGTTGGTTTCGCTGTTCTCCTCAACGTCTTCCCAAAAAGCAAAGGAAAAATCAATGAATCTCAAATTTGACTGCAAAAATACAATCGAAGGTTTAGCGGAAACGTCTATTACTTGTCCCCCTATTGATGCTAACTTGCTAAAAACTTACATCTCCCAATTAATTCAAAAAGCCAATTTTCAACAAGCCTAAACAACAATCTACTCGGAGTTAAAATTACAACTATGGTTTCTGATATGAATCTTCAAGAACGCTACAACGAATATGACAATTGGGCTTGGTTGTACAATACCACAATGGGGCCTGAATATTGTCAAAACCAACTTCAACCCCTAGAAAAAATGCTGCTTCCTCACCTGTCTAAAAATGCAGAAATTCTAGATTTGTGTTGCGGGACGGGACATTTAATGAAGAAATTGTGCGAGAGAGGCTATCAAATTACGGGGTTTGATGGCTCAGAGGAAATGTTAGAATATGCGCGTCAAAATGCTCCCAAAGCTCAAATTATTCTGGGTGACGCTCGCAGTTTTGAACTCCCAGAACGTTTTGATGCGGTTTTTTCAACCAGCGCTTCTCTCAACCATATATTAGAGTTAGAAGAACTCAAGAGCGTTTTTCAAAATGTTTATTCATCTTTGAAACAAAATGGTATATTCTTGTTTGATATCAACCATCAAGGACAAATGGAAAAATGGTGGAAAGGTCGCTTAGTTGAGGGCGAAATTGAAAACCATTTTGCTTGGGAACTTACGCCCCATTACAATAAAGATGATAAACTGGGCTATTTTAAAGTAACAATTTATCAGGCTCCAACTCAGAAACGCTATTGGCCGTTCGCTTTAATTCAAAAACAGTTAAAAGGCTTGGTTTACAAGCTGGTCAGTTTAAGGAGATTAACCCGATTTAGACTAAAAATCCTCAATCAATTTTCATCCTGGGAGAAAGATTGGAAACGTTCAGAAATTATCTACAAAGTTAGAGGTCATTCGGCAACAGAAGTTAAACAGATATTAGAAGAAGTCGGCTTTACCGATGTTGAAGTGAGAACAATTGAAGGAAATTTACAACTCGATAACAATCATTCTGCTTACTTCATCGCCCGCAAAAACTAGAGATTTGTAAATTTGTAAAATTTATCCCCATTCATAAGCCATGCAACTTCAAACTAAAGACACCAACAATTTAGAACAATCCCATATCGAAACCCTGATTCAAGATTATATTCAACGCACGCCAAAATCAAAAAAATATGCTCAAGATTCTCGTTCGGTTCTCGCGGATAAAAGCTCTTTGGGATTGAGTTTTGAACCCCAACTCAAAGAAGCTTGCTACTCAATTGTCGCCGAACGTTCCCTCGGTTCTCGCCTTTGGGATATCGACGGAAACGAATATCTTGACATCTTAATGGGATTAGGAATTAACCTCTTTGGTCACAATCCCCCGTTTATTAAAGCCGCCATTCAAGAACAGTTAGAAAAAGGAATTCAAATCGGTTCACAAGCAGAATTAGCGGGGGAAGTCGCCCAACTGGTGAGCGAATTAACCGGGATGGAACGGGTGACATTTAGCAACACCGGAACCGAAGCAATAATGACCGCAATTCGGATAGCGAGAACCGCAACAAAACGCAAAAAAATAGTTGTGTTTACCAACTCCTATCACGGTCATCATGACCAAACTTTGGTGCGAGCAAAACTCACAGAATACGCTAAAAAAGCCGTTAGAAGGAAAATCGATCAAAAATCCCAATCCAACCGATTTTTACAAGCGATTACCCGTCCGATTGAATTCGGATTAAAATCAACAATCGACCCGCAAGCGGTTCCCGCAGCCTTGGGAATTCCGGGGAGTTTAGCCAAAGATGTTTTAGTGCTGGAATATGGTAATCCTTACTCCTTAAATGTGATAAAATCTAATTCTAAAAACATTGCAGCCGTGTTGGTTGAACCCGTTCAAAGTCGCTGTCCAGAATTGCAGCCAAAAGACTTTATTCAACAGTTGAGAACTCTCACTCAAGAACGGGGAATCGCCCTAATTTTTGATGAAATGGTGACGGGATTTCGGATACATCCCGGCGGCGCCCAAGCCTGGTTTGGGGTGCAAGCGGATATCGCAACTTATAGTAAAATAGTCGGGGGCGGTTTACCGATGTCAATTCTGGCCGGAAAAGCCAAATATCTTGATAAAATAGATGGCGGAATGTGGAACTTTGGGGATAATTCCGCTCCCCAAGAAAAGACAACCTTTTTCGCCGGAACCTTCTGCAAACATCCGCTATCCTTAGCCGCAGCCAAAGCCGCACTTTTGCATTTAAAAACCCAAGGTTCAACCCTGCAAGAACAGCTAAACCAGCGGACTTTAAAACTGGTTAATCGCTTGAATACGGCGATTAAATCTGAAAATATACCCGTTCATTTTACCCATTTTGGCTCTTTTTTTGCAATCGCCATGTCAGAAAGTTCGATTTCTCCCTTAGCAATTAACTTACTTTCCTATCATCTGCTAACAAAAGGAATTCATCTGCGTCGGGGTGACAAAGGAGGTTTCTTGTCAACCGCTCACACCGATGAGGATATTAATACCATTTTTCAGACGTTTAAACAGGGTTTAGTTGAACTCAAAGAAGCTGGTATTATTTCCGGTTACTAAACTTAAAAAACTGCATTCAGGAGGAAACAAAATGGCAACAATGGGAAAATATTGCAAAGCTTATCCGATTGAAAAATTCCGTCAATTTAGTCAGTGGACGGAAAACAAAGAAAACACCCGCAAAGAAACCAAAACCGTTGAGGGTGAAGAAATAGAAATTAACCGAGAACTTACAGAAGATGACTTTTTGTATTTGCAAGAAAATTATGTTGTCACCGATGGAATATTTAAAGATGAAAACATCATTTTTGACAACATCACCCCCGAATGGAAACAATTCTGTGATACGGTTTTAAAATTTGAAATTCCGGTTTATGAACCCATAAACGTAACCGCAACACCCTCGGAAACCGAAAAAACAGAATCTTAGTTTTTTACTCAAACTTTTTTACTCAAAACATCAAGGAAAAACATGGACGAATTAGTGCAACGATTATCGGAAGGAAAACATCCCGTTGAAGTCGGTTTAAGACCCGAAAAAACAGTAACAGCCTTTAAAGAAAGCATCGATAGAGGCTATGTCTACATTAAATTTACTCAAACCCGAGGCGGAACTGAACTCGGTGTTCAACTCGATGAAAAAGCTTGTAACTTTCAAACCACCAACTTTGAACAAGCAACAGGAACCGCTCACATTGAAGGAGATTTAACCTTGAATTATGTTAAAGTTCGATGTATCGCCGATATCAACTTACCAACCCTAACAGGCGAAGGAAATCTCGAACCCGTCACCGAAGTAACCGTAGCCTAATAGAGTTTAATTGACTTCAAAAAATACCTAATTTAATCGAGGAATATCAACCATGAACTCAGAAGAAGATACCACAATTTATCGAGTTGTTGTCAACGAAGAAGAACAATATTCCATCTGGCCAGACTATAGAGAAATCCCCTTTGGATGGCGAGATGTTGGAAAAAGTGGACTCAAACAAGAGTGTTTGGACTATATCAAAGAAGTCTGGACAGATATGCGCCCTCTCAGTTTGCGTCGAAAAATGGAGGAATCACAAACATCCTAAATTTCTTCAACCCGAAGAGAGGTTTAAAGAAACCTCTTTTCTTTTCACTGAGAGGGGCGGGATATTTTTGAGCAAACTAATTAATATTGACGTTCCTTTGAATGTCTTTCCTCAAATATGAGTGAAACAAATCCCACCCCTCAGCTTGATTTACTTGTTCCTTGGGATTTACTCACAGAACACCCCTTAAACGAAGCCGAACGAGTTAAAATTACCCAAGCTTTAAACTGTTTTCTAACCGCCCTGAAACAAACTCGCCTAGAAACCGCATTGAGTCTCACCCATGAAACTTTAGAAACCTTAGAACCTGTGGAGAGTTCTCCCGCTAAACTATCCACAACAAAAGCATCGCTAAAAACCTGGGAAGTCGAAGATTATGATCGCTATTTTCAAGTGAACCACGTTCAAACCCAACAACCCGCTTTCTGTTTGCTAAAAAGTGTTATTGTTGCGAGTCAACAATTTTTAATTCTGTGTTTGAACAGTCAGAATCAACCCGATTCCAACTTCCCCAAATTAGACTCAAATCAAATTGAACAACAGAAACAAGGATTTATCAGTTACGCTCACTTATTAGCAAGACTTTTTGATGTTTACCTAGAGGATAACCCATGACTCAACAAAATTCCCATCAAATTTGGAAAGGATTTCACTGGTCATTTTTCGTGAATATCCAAGGTTTAATTATTTGCCTGAGTCGGTTTGAAAAACATCTCACTTCTGGCAATCTTTCCCAAGCACAAATCGAACTAAAAACCGCCACAGATTTAATGTTAGCATCCGGCGCCGCCATGTCTCTGGCGGGAAGTTTTAGTCGGGATGAATATGAAGAATATATCCGCCCAACAATGGCACCGCCTCACGTTAAATCTGCGGATTTTAGTGGATTAATGTCTTGGGATCACGCTTGGTTAATGCAAATTTGGAAGCGTTTGCGCCCCCTTTTTCAACAGCTACCCACCCCATTACAACCCGAACATAAACGCTTTGTTCAAGCCTATTTTGAACTCGCAACCGCACACAAAGCCGTCTGTGAAAAGTTTGGCGGAGAAGAAACCGGAAGCTTGCGTTTTGATCGCGGAAATGCCCTCAAAACTCTCGATAAATTTGCCCGCAGTCGTTCACAACAGCTTGATCCTGCCCATCGGACTCAAGGATGTCCCTTTCATCAGAACAAATCTATTTGAACCCTCCCCTAAATTACGGGTGACTGTAACAAGGGTGATAAGCTTTACAGAAGCTTTACAAAACTCGGCCAAAATGCCGCCCCAACTTTACAAAACCCCCTAGACTTCCCTAAAAACAACCCCTTATGATCACCTCGTTCTTGAAATTAATTCTCAAATATTTGAGAACTGAACACATAGCTGAGGATTTGTACCTTGACGGGTAACACCCAGAAGCATCCAATCACTAAAATGAATTAATACATCTAAAACCTCAAGTTCTCTCGGTTTAATCTCTAAAAAATCATTATTGATATGGTGAAAATTTTGATAAGTTTTCATCTCGTTTTTCCTATTTTATTCTCTTAAAAAGTCGAATAAACATCCCAGCAAAAATAGTTTAGACGAGAGTTGGGATAAGTATTTCAAATCAAAAAATTTGCTAAAAATAAAATCTTTTCAAAATCCCTTGTTTAAATGCTTGTCAAGATGTTATAAACAGTTCTAGGCTTTATTACTTGACAGTTATTGTCAAAAGGAGAGGTTAAACCTCAATCCCATTGGGGTTCCTCATTCCCTCTGTTTTGATCGCAGAACAGGGATACAGAAAACAGACTGGGGCATTTTTCCCAATTTGGCTCACAAAAAAACCCAGAACGTCACTTCTGGGCTGTCATGTCAAAATTTACCTTCGCAAAGGTCATATAATGGACAATTTTATTCGATTTTTAGGCGATCGCACAACTGTTGCTCGTCGAGTCAAAGCAGCTAATATACTTGTTGCGATTGATTCTGGAGTAAGTAATGCTTCTTGGTTAACCAGCCAAGTACAACCGAACGCAGAAGTATTGCTGCTAGACCCCAATCTAGACGGCGTTGAGCAAATTACCGCAGCTTTAGAGCGTTCCCCGGCTATCAACAGCCTGCACATCGTCTCCCACGGCGAACCGGGCTGTTTATTTTTAGGTCAAACGCCATTAAGTCTCAATACCCTCAGCCAATACCAAGAACAGCTGAAAAATTGGTCAAAATATCTACAAGGCAACTCCCTAGTTTTATACGGTTGCCAAGTAGCTTTTGGCGTCGGGCGTAATTTCTTACAAACCTTGCATCAGCTCACAGGAGCTAATATTACCGCCTCAGAACAACGGGTCGGAAACCCCAACTTAGGGGGAACTTGGAACCTCAACATCCGCATTGGAGAGTTCCGAGGTTCAGTACAGGAAAAATTAGCCTTTCTACCTTCTGTTACCGAAACCTATGCGGGGGTATTCGTTCCGAGTGTGGGTTTAACCGCAACTCCGACAACCCTCGTAGAAGAAGAAGCAACGGTACTCACCCTGACCTTTGACCTGAGTGAACCCCCACCAGAAGAAGGAGTTGACGTCACCGTTACCAGTCCCATTGTTAATGCTATAGCCGAGTTGGATGTATTTGCAGCCCAATATAGCGGCGCCCGCATTGTTGGGGTAAGCGACGATACCAACGGTTTTACCCTTCGCATCACCGAACAAACCGCAAGCATTAGCCTACCCGTATTTGATGACAGTGAGGATGAAGGTTCCGAGAGCTTTACCTACACCATCCAACCGGGCGAAGGTTATGAAGTATCTCCCTCAGCGAGTTCAGCAACATTTGTAATTGAAGATAGCGACGGGGCAGAACCCGAACCGGAACCCGAACCGGAACCCGAACCGGAACCCGAACCCGAACCCGAACCGGAACCCGAACCGGAACCCGAACCGGAACCCGAACCGGAACCCGAACCGGAACCCGAACCGGAAAATACAGCCCCAGTCGCCGACAATGACGACTATAGTACAGGTTTTGAATCTCCCCTGTTCGTGGATGCAGATTTGGGCGTTCTCGACGGGGATAGCGACGCCGACGGAGATGCGTTAACCGCCAGCTTGGAAAGTCCGCCCGAAAACGGCAGCCTAGAATTCAACGCCGACGGTTCCTTCAGCTACACACCCGACGAAGGGTTTAGCGGAGAAGACAGCTTCACTTATACGGCTAGCGATGGCGAAGACAGTTCCAACGTGGCCACCGTTACGGTTGATGT
>Ga0207419_1001744_pt1 | contig 15571 bp, 14 predicted proteins | sample ElkSloMetagenome_4_FD_184723 | JGI IMG/M metagenome (GOLD analysis project Ga0207419, IMG submission 184723) | Hot spring microbial communities from Elkhorn Slough, Monterey Bay, USA - MD2A (version 2) | ecosystem: Environmental > Aquatic > Marine > Intertidal zone > Estuary: Microbial mat ...
ACGGGATCTCATCCCAACGTATATCTTGACCTTGATCTACTGCTTAGTACCTTTCTGTTTATATGCTAATTTATTGAATGGTAAACTTAGGACGTATATTCATTAAACCCTACGGGACCAGGTTATGTTGCCAATCATCTATATTCTGGATACGACCCTGGGTATCTTACAAATCCCGCTTTGTTATACCTTTGGAGAACCGATTATTACGATATGGCAGATAATATTGACTTCAGTTTGGCCGTTCCAACAGCTAAGGCTGGCTTTCGTATTATTGACAGACCTTTTACAATGGTAGCGTTACAATTGGAGGATTTTGAAATTAATAGTACAAATATTAGCGAGGTGTTGAACATCAATGGCCAGGCTGGCGGCAATGCTGATATCGGCTTCTTAGCTTATAATCAGGATGCCTTTAACATAAATTCTCCGGTGGTCTCAGACTTTCCTGTCTCTAGAAATATATGCAGACTTCCCAGTGAAATTGACGTTAGTTTTACAGTATCAGCAAGTTTAAACGAGCCTGCCGCACCTGGAAATGAAGATGAATCTGAAATTAGATTTCAATGGTCAAAGTTCAACGATGAGTACGGCGCATCTCCCGCACCAGCCGATATTTCAATTACTAATGGCGAAAATACCACAACTATTACTGTTTCAAACGTTGACTTCTCAAATCTTGGAACCTACAATTTGAGAGTGTTCAATGATTTTGGTGCAGTTGTAGTGCCCGTAGAAATCTTAGAGGGCGGTGTGCCTGCTTTTTGGAACGGTAGCTCCTTTGAACTGCCCGCTGCCCTCAGCTCCCTGGATGTGCCCGACCAGGATAGGAGTCTTAGGTTTAGTTCAACTGACTATAATGGCTCCGGAAATATCGAAGGCTGTGATTGTATAGTGTCACCAGGACGAACAGTCACGATAGATGGGAAGCTTACACTTTACAACGAGCTAATCATTGAACCCCCCTCTCCTGTTTTTGATGATGAAGGAAACCAAAAAGGCTCAACACCCTCTGGTACTGTTACATTTTTAAATAACTCCAGCCTGGTTCAGACAATAGACATATTAAATTCTGAAAACAACAACCAAGGCAATATTATCTACAAGCGTACAGCTGACAATCTGCAAAGCTCTGATTATGTATATTGGTCGTCTCCCGTAGATAATTTTGAAATTGGAAATATAAGTGGCAATAATACATTTAGGTGGGACACTCAAGAATCGAATGTAAACGGAACCCACGGTAACTGGGTTACTGTAGCTAACAACCAAGAAATGGAAGCAGGTATTGGGTATATAAAAAGAGTGCCAGCAGGCACACCCGAGATTTATACCGATTTTGTAGGAAGGCCTAGAAACGGTAGAATCGAGGTGGGCCTAATGCAAACACCTACGGGCGCAACCCCAGGAGCAAGTAAACATTGGAATCTTGTGGGTAATCCTTATCCCTCGGCCATAAGTGCCACAAAATTTATACTCGAAAACGCCAGCGATATTGAGGATTCTCCAGCGATTGAGGGGGCTGTTCATCTTTGGACACACGGTAACCAAATTTCATCGGCACTAGCCAATGACGATCCGTTCTATCAAAATTTTGGGCTAAATTATGATTCAAACGACTATGTTTCGTATAATGCCACCGGTAATAGTTTTGGCCCCGAAACCTTTGATGGAAATATAGCTACTGGACAAGGCTTTTTTGTTAAAGCTAAGGGAAACATTACTAATCCAAAAGTTGTCTTTACCAATTTAATGCGCTTTAACCCCCCCGCTAACGAAGGTGACCCGGCCGATAGTTTTGATAACAATCAATTTTTCAGGGGGTCTGGTCTAGAAAACGACAAACCAAGAGAAAATAATCAAAAAATTTGGCTGTCATTGATTAATGGTAGCAACCTGAGCTCAAATATTTTAATAGGCTATGTTGACGGTGCGACTTTGGAAAAAGATAATTTATACGATGCTCGAACCAATGGTGGGGAATTTAGTATATACTCATTAATTGAAAAAGAAAAAATGGTAATCCAAGGCCGCCCCGTTCCCTTTGATGAAACCGATACCGTGCCGATAGGCGTAATTTTAAATGAAAATGGTATGTACACCATTGCCATACATGGAGTTGAGGGTAATCTTTTCGAGGAAGATAAACAACCATTTTTCTTAGAGGATGTTTATTTAAATCGCATCCATGACTTAAGCAATGCCCCTTACATATTCTCGGCAAAGGCAGGAGAGCTTAGTGATAGATTTCTTCTAAGATATACCAACGAGACGCTATCTTCCAATACTGTTGATGTTTCAAAAACCTTTGTTTTTATAAACGAAAGTAAGCTTCATATTAAGGCTGATAAACCAATAACTGCAGTAGAGGTTTATGATTTAAACGGTAAGCGCCTAATGAGAAATTATGCCACTGGACAAACGGAGATAGAGACAGATTTCAATCATCCAAACGGTATCTATCTAGCAAGCATTTTATTTAACGACGGCAGCCTAATGAATAAGAAAATAGTTAACTAAAAAAATTGGGTATATTACTAGAGTGTATAAGCTTGCCACAAGCTTAGTAGCCCACTTGCTCTCTAACCCGGTTTAAGACAACTTTGGCCACTTCCCTTGCTTTTTCAGCACCTAATGATAACGCTCTATCAATTTCATTGAGGTTAGACATATAATGATTGTAACTGGCTCTTTGCTCAGAAAATTTTTCTGTTATAAGCTCAAACAACTCTTGTTTTGCGTGGCCATATCCGTAATTTCCTTTTTCGTAATTGCCCTTCATTTTTTCAATTTCGGCTTCAGAAGCTAATAATGCATATATATTAAAAGCGTTGCAACTTTTCCAGTCTTTTGGGGCCTCTAGCGGGGTACTGTCTGTCTCAATAGACATAATTTGCTTACGTAATTTCTTGTCGTCAAGAAAAATATTAATCGTGTTATCCCGGCTTTTACTCATTTTTTGACCGTCAGTACCAGGAATTAACATGGTTTCTTCTTGTATTTTTCCCTTAGGTAGTACAAACGTATCTCCCATCTTTGAGTGGAAACGCGACGCAACATCCCTCGTCATTTCGATGTGTTGAAGCTGGTCTTTCCCAACAGGTATAATTTCGGCATCATACAATAAAATATCGGCTGCCATAAGCATCGGGTAAGTAAAAAGCCCTGAATTCACATCGTCCAGACGGTCTGATTTATCCTTAAAACTGTGGGCTAAAGTCAATCTCTGATACGGGAAGAAACAGCTTAAATACCATGTCAATTCGGTTACCTGTGGCACATCGCTCTGTCTATAAAATACCGTTTTCTCAATATCCAAACCAAAGGCCAACCAAGTAGCCGCGGTAGAGTATGTGTTATGTTTTAGTATTTCAGGATCTTTTATTTGAGTGAGTGTATGCAGGTTTGCAATAAATAAAAAAGACTCATTATTAGCGTCATTGGCCATTTCTATTGCAGGGATAATTGCCCCTAAAACATTGCCTAAATGAGGAGTTCCCGTACTTTGTATTCCCGTTAGTATCCTTGCCATATTTGTTTCCCACAAATGTGGGAATCTATTTTTGATTTCAACTCTATATCGTAAGCAAAGGTATTTTATTAAATTAAATTGCTCAAAAGTATTCAGTACATTTACTGCCAATGAAAGTTTTAAAGTTAATTTTCTATTTCTTTTATCGCATTTGGTTTTATATTCTGGTGGCCTTGCCAATTATTGGGCTATTACCAATTTTGATTATTTCAATCCTAAAGGAATCTTGGTATCCCTTCTTTTTTAGATTAGCAAGGTTTTGGGCATGGTTTATTCTCATTGGGATGGGTTTTAGAATAAAAATTGAGCGTGCAGAAACCCCAAAACCAGGACAAAGCTACATGTTTGTTGCCAATCATACCTCAATGGCCGATATCATGCTCATGTTGGCAGTGGTAAAAAATCCGTTTGTATTTGTTGGTAAAGCTGAATTGGCAAAATTACCCCTCTTTGGGTTTTTCTATAAACGTACTTGCATTTTGGTTGACAGAAGCAATCAAATAAGCAGACAAGCTGTGTTTAAACGCGCCCAAAAGCGATTAAATCAAGGCTTGAGCATTTGCATATTTCCAGAAGGTGGTGTGCCAGATGAGAACGTAATCTTAGATGAGTTTAAGGATGGTGCGTTTAGATTGGCAATCAACCATCAAATACCGATTGTACCAATCGTTTTTCCCGATAATAAGAAACGGTTCTCCTTTACTTTTTGGAGTGGCAGTGTTGGCCGGATGCGGGCAATACTACTAAATTTCATTTCAACAAAGGGATTAAAAAATACCGATAGTAAAGAATTAAATCAAAACGTTCGAAATCTTATTCTAAGTCGATTAATTGTACTTCAGGCACATTCAAGGACATAATCAAAAAAGCCGCTCTTGGCACAGAGCGGCTTTTTATCATTACTGCCGTAATTGCAATAACATCTAACCAACTAAAAAACTAAAATTTAAAACTGAGCCCGGTGTATAGACCTATAATGTAAGGCTCAAAATCACCGGAGGTATTATTAAACGTATTGATTTGGTATTTAAAGGTAGGCTCTAAATTGAACCTGAACTGTTTACTTATATTATAATTTAAGCCAATACCGAAATTGGCACTATAGCTCATGTCGTTAATATTCGTAGCTTCTCCAAAGTAACTAGAGTTTCCATCCTGAACTGCGAAAATTTCGTTATTGTTTAAAAATAAGGTACTAAAACCGCCTATGACGTTTAATCCAAACTTTGACTCAACAACGCTGTATGCTATTTCTATAGGAACCTCAATAAAACCAAGATTCTGATCTAGCGATATCTGTTCTTGAGTTAACAATTGATTCGGACCAGGGCGTGCGCTTAGATTTGTGCTGCTCATAAAGTTATGATTTGCATGAGCCTGTACCACATTAACGTTGCTAAATTGTTGGGGTGCGCTTCGCGCGTTAACAAACGCATCAGATCCTGATCTTGCAGCAGCCGGACTAACACTATTAAATACCAAGACATCATTGGTTCTATAGCCCAAATCAACTCTATTTACACCTGTTCTGATTTTTAATTTTTTACTAATGGCATAACTACCGCCAACACCGTAGCTCATGTTAATTTGACCTTGCTTGGCATTTTCAGAAAACTGATTGTCTAGGGAAGATCCTTCTTGACCTAAAGAGTTGAAATAAACAGGCGCCACGTTTGGGGAAACGCTCCACCTGTTTAATCTCTCCTCCTCCTCTTTTTCAATAGCTTTTGCATCATTGTTTAAAGCTATAGCTTCTTCAATGTCATTAGCCTTATATGCAGCTTCTGCCGTTTCAATTTCGTTAATGGATTCATTTTTTTCAGCAGTCGAATTGTCTGTTACCGCTGAACGCGAATCGCTCTTTGAATTTGAAATAAGCGCATCTGCCTTCGAGGAATCTATCAGGGCATTTTCAGAGTTTTTGTTAGACTTTGAGTTTGGTTTTGATAGATTGTCATTTCCAACAACAGCTCCTTCAGCATAGTTGCCTTTTTTTGATTTTCCTTTTCCAATAAAATCACTGTTTTTGGCTAGGCTGTTTTTAGTTTTGCCCCACGTATCGTTAGTTGGGGGATTTTTGTTTAATTGGCTTGATTGTTGTTTTGAACCCTTTAGAGCATCCTTTTTTAGTGGTTCCTGAACATCATTAGCGTTTACAATCGCATCCTTGGCTTCAAACTTATTATTTTGATTCTTTATAGATTGTTTCGCCTTGCTTTTCTGTTCTGAGGCCAATTCTTCGGAATTTACAAAATCCTGCTTCTTTCCCTCAGCGGAAACGCTTTGGATATCATCTACATCGTTCGAATTTCTATTATTTCTCAGAATCTCTTCATGGCTTAAAATTTCGGAAGAGTCATCTGAATTATTTTGAGTACTGGGCGATTTTTCAACATCCACAATCGCGGGATTTTGAGAATCGCTTTGAGAATTAGTGTTCAAAATAAAATTTCCGGCAGTGAGCATTAGTATTAAAGCAGCCGCAACACCGGCCATTTTCCACCAAATAGGGATGACACGACGTTTGCGCTTATCCTTATGGAGTTCTCGCTCAATATTTTTCCAGACGGCATCACTAGGAGCCACTTCAAAATCCTTGAACTGTTCCTTAAAAAGCTTGTCTATGTTCTTTTTTTCGCTCATTATAAACTTTGCGAATTGTTATTCATTTTATACGTTTCAATTTTTTCCCTTAAAATCAATCTCGCCCTAGCAAGATTTGATTTTGACGTCCCGATTGAAATATTTAACATCCTTGCAATTTCCTTATGGGGATAATCATCCATTGCGTAAAGGTTAAAAACCAAACGATATCTATCTGGCAGTTCCTGAATAATTTGAAGCAGATAATCAATACTTACAGCGTTATCATCTATCTCTACGCTAACATCCTCAATCTGCTCTTCATTAACAATATCAAAAACACCAGGACTTCGGTATCTTTGAAGTGCTGTATTAACCGTTACCCTTCTCAACCAACCCTCAAAAGAGCCTTTGCTTTTAAACTGACATATCTTTTTAAAAATTGTAATAAATGCATCTTGAAGGTTATCTTCAGCTTCTGCATAATTACGTGAGTACTTCAAGCAAACCGAATATAACTTATTAGCAAAAAGCTTATATATTTGACTTTGAGCTTGCGTATCATTCTTTTTACATTTTTCTATGAGTTGATTTAAACTCACATGGCTGAGGTGTTAGTTATTAAAAAATCAATCTGTTGATACAGGCACTTCTACTATTTGGTAAACATCCTCTCCATCTTCGTCCTCGCCTTGGTAGAACCTGAAAATATAGGGTTCGGCGCTATTCACTTGAAAGTTTAATGTTACTTCTTGCTCATCTTCGCTTTCTATCGCGCAGCTTTCGCCTTCTGGAACTATATTTACTACGGCCACGGTTCTTTCATTTCCATCAATTTCGTAAAAGAAATCGTAGAAAACATGACAAGAAGAAGGTCTAAAGTATGTCATTGAGATTTCGTGTACTTCACCAAGGACAAACTCCTCAGGAATATCTACAGTTTCTATGCCAACGAACTCCAGTTTATAATTTAGATTGTCCTCATCATCTATACTACAAGAAAAAAAACAGGCAAAACTTATGAATAAAACGATTATTTTTTTCATTAAATCAATTCCGGTTAAAGCTATTAATCATTTCAATAGATGTTGAATATGTAAAAAGGTTGCGTCTAAAACCAAAAAAAATCCCTTAAAATGGGATTTTTTTAAGCGCTACCTATTATTTATCTTAATTAAGGGCATTGATTTCGGCTCTTACTTTTTCTTCAAGTTCTTCCATAAGTTCTGGATTGTCTTTAATTAAAGCCTTTACAGCATCACGACCTTGACCTAATTTTGTGTCGCCGTAGCTAAACCATGATCCGCTCTTTTTTACGATTTCGTGCTCAACGGCAACGTCTAATATTTCTCCAACCTTTGAAATCCCCTCACCGTACATAATATCGAACTCACACATCTTAAACGGTGGTGCTACTTTATTTTTAACAACCTTCACTCGCGTTTTATTACCGGCAACGTTTCCACTGGTTTCCTTTATTTGGGTGGAACGTCTAATATCCAATCTTACCGAAGCATAGAACTTAAGCGCATTTCCCCCCGTAGTGGTTTCAGGGTTACCGAACATGACCCCAATTTTTTCACGTAGCTGATTAATGAAGATTACAGTACAGTTTGTCTTGCTGATGGAGCCCGTCAATTTTCTTAGGGCCTGTGACATTAACCTAGCGTGAAGGCCCATTTTAGAGTCTCCCATCTCGCCTTCAATTTCACTTTTAGGTGTTAAGGCAGCTACAGAATCTATCACCACAATATCAATAGCTCCGGAGCGAATTAAATTATCGGCTATCTCCAAGGCTTGCTCCCCATTATCAGGTTGCGAAATAATCAAGTTATCGATATCAACATTTAGTTTTTCAGCATAAGTTCTATCAAAAGCATGCTCGGCATCGATAAAAGCGGCAATGCCTCCTGCTTTTTGCGCTTCAGCGATGGCGTGAAGCGTTAATGTTGTTTTACCTGAGGATTCAGGACCGTAAATTTCAATAACCCGACCTCGCGGATATCCACCAACTCCTAATGCAATATCAAGTCCTAACGAGCCAGAAGGTATGGCATCTACGTCAACCACCGCTTGATCGCTCATTTTCATGACCGTTCCTTTTCCGTAGGCTTTATCTAATTTATCAAGGGTTAATTTTAAGGCTTTTAACTTTGCATCTTTCTCGCTGCTCATCTCGTATGTTTTAAAATATTGTTCGTTTTGAAGTCTAACAAAAATACAATAACTAAAAATTATTAGAAGTTTCCACGCAACCTTTTTAAAGTTTTTTCATCTACTTGAAGCGTATGGGAATTTTTACTATGAGAAAGAAAAATTAAAGCCTATACTTAAATCACTTTAACACTGTAATGAAAATGAAGTTTTTTAGTAAATTTATTTTTAATACAGCATTAGGTGTTTCGGTCACTATAACTCTAAATAGTGGTTGTAAAGCCGATGGAGGCTAACTCGTTTGATATTTTTAAGATTAAAATTTAAAAATATTAATAACGAGTTAGTCCTCAAAAAAGCCCTTTGGTTAGTCCAAAGGGCTTTTTTATGCTTTAAAAACTACTTTATAAAACTTTTGCGAACTATCTAAATCTGCATTTCGGGAACCTCCCCTTCAACAATCAAATTCCCTAAAGTTGCATTTTTTATGTCTGCAACTGACACGCCTGGCGCGCGCTCTAATAATTTAAATCCATCATCAGTAATTTCCATGACCGCAAGATTAGTCACTATTGTTTTAACACAGCCAACACCGGTTAAGGGTAATGTGCATTGCTTTAATAATTTTGACTGCCCTGCTCTATTGGTATGCATCATGGCGACGATTATATTTTCTGCACTGGCGACCAAATCCATGGCACCGCCCATTCCCTTTACCATTTTTCCGGGTATTTTCCAATTGGCAATATCTCCGTTTTCGGCTACTTCCATCGCACCAAGAATTGTCAAATCCACGTGCTGCCCCCTGATCATGGAAAAACTCATTGCCGAGTCAAAAAAGCTGGCGCCAGGTAAAGTCGTTATGGTTTGCTTTCCCGCGTTTATAATATCGGCATCTTCTTCGCCCTCAAAAGGAAATGGGCCCATACCCAAAACACCATTTTCGCTTTGGAACTCTACTTCAATATCATCCCGAACATAATTGGCAACTAATGTAGGTATGCCAATGCCTAAGTTGACGTAATAGCCGTCCTGAACTTCCTTAGCGATACGCTTTGCGATTCCATTTTTATCTAACATACTTATTTTTTGTAATAGGCATAATTGAGCCCATTGTTAATTATTCTTTTGGTCTTACAGTTCGCTGCTCAATACGTTTCTCATAGTTCTTACCTTCAAAAATACGTTGCACAAAAATCCCTGGAATATGGATTTGGTTAGGGTCTAGACTTCCCACTGGTACTAATTCCTCAACCTCAGCCACCGTTATTTTTGCTGCACCACACATATTAGGATTGAAATTTCTCGCAGTTCCTTTAAATATCAAATTACCAGCGGCATCCCCTTTCCAGGCTTTAATAAAAGCAAAATCAGCTTTAAAAGCACGCTCTAGCACGTACATTTTACCATCAAACTCCCTGGTCTCCTTTCCTTCGGCCACCTCGGTGCCAAATCCCGCTGGGGTGTAGATTGCTGGAAATCCAGCTTGGGCCGCTCTGCAACGTTCTGCCAGTGTTCCTTGGGGGATAAGTTCAACCTCCAGTTCGCCAGAGAGCATTTGCCGCTCGAACTCATCGTTTTCACCGACGTAGGAGGATATCATTTTATCAATCTGTTTTTTGTGTAGTAATAAACCCAGACCAAAATCATCAACCCCTGCGTTATTTGAAATACAGGTCAGCCCTTTTAGGTTAAGTTCTACCAGTTTTGATATAGCATTTTCAGGAATACCCGAAAGCCCAAAACCACCTAGCATCATGGTCATATTATCTGTTACTCCCTCTAAGGCTTCGGAAACATTAGCGACTTTTTTATTTATCATTATCAAGTTTAATTTGTACTGAATAAAGTTACGGAAATAAAAAACCATTCAATAACGAATGGTTTCAATATTATAAAAATACAAATGGCTGAGTTTTTTCTCTACCATCTGAAAATCCAATTTAGAAAATCATTTCTTTTAATAGATTCACAATTGGTAATCCTATATAATTTCTTTAAACTAAAAATCCAAAACCCCATCCAGTTCGTCATCTGGATCAACTACCTCATCGGTATCATCCTGCATATTGTCGCAATCTACTATAATTGATAAATCCTTTGGTTCCTCAAATTCTTCTTTTGAAATATTAAGCTCCTTATCGGCATAACAGGCTTTCATATAAAGCGCCCAGATTGGCAGTGCCATGGATGCGCCTTGGCCATAAGTTAGGGAACCGAAATGCGCTGCTCTATCTTCGGCACCAACCCAAACCCCGGTTACAAGATTTGGCACCATACCCATAAACCAGCCGTCACTTTGGTTTTGAGTGGTTCCTGTTTTACCAGCAATGGGGTTTTCAAAACCATAGGGGTAGCCGGTTATAATTTCAGTGTAAACACCGCTGTCTGGCATCCAAGTTCGTCTTAATCTCGCTCCAGACCCCTCAACGGTAACCCCTTCCATCAATTTGACAGTGGTATAGGCTACTTCCTCACTTAAAACATCACGGCTTTCTGGAACAAATTGATACAATACCGTACCGTTCTTGTCCTCTATACGTGTTACCATTACCGGTTTGTTATAAACACCTTTGTTGGCGAAAGTCCCATAGGCGGCTACCATTTCGTATAAGGTGATATCAGGTGTGCCAAGCGCTATTGCCGGCACTGGTGGTATATCTGATTTCACCCCAAGGTTTCTGGCCATGTCTGCTACAGGTTGCGGCCCTACTTTATCCATTAATCTTGCCGTTACCGTGTTTACCGAATTGGCAAGTGCATATCTCAAGGTTACAAAGCCCTCATATTTTCCATCAGAATTTTTCGCCGTCCAGGGTTTTGGGTTACCGAATTTTTCGGCTTCGATTGTAATTTGTTGTCTCGGTAAGGTATCGCATGGCGAGAGGTGCAGTTGGTCAATCGCCGTAGCGTAAACAAAAGGTTTAAAAGTTGACCCTACCTGACGCTTACCCTGCTTTACGTGATCGTACTGAAAATGGCGGTAATTCATACCACCGACCCATGCTTTTACATGACCGGTTTTTGGATCCATGGACATCAATCCTGGTTGCAAGAATGATTTGTAATAACGCATTGAGTCGATTGGCTTCATGATGGTGTCTATTTCACTGGCCTTACCATCCTTCCACGCAAAAACCGTCATTTGGGTAGGTTCTTGAAAGGATTTTCTAATTTCCTCATTGGTTTTATCCTGCAATTTCATGACCCGCCAGCGCTCAGAACGCCTCATGCTTCTTTCCAACAAATCATCAATCTCTTTTTTTGTAAGTTCTAAAAAGGGCGCGGTCTTGTTTCGTTCTGGTTTGTTTTGATTGAAAAATTCAGCCTGAAGCCTAGGCATGTGACGCTCCACGGCTTTTTCGGCGTGGGTCTGCATTCTAGAATCAATAGTAGTGTAAATTTTGAGTCCGTCGTTATAAAGGTTGTACTTACCGCCATCGGGTTTTGGATTTTTTTTAATCCAATCTTTCATAAAACCATCGAGATAGGCTCTAAAATAGGTGGCAATGCCCTCGCGATGAGACTCGGGTGAATAGTTCAAATCCAATTCGGTAGCCTGAAGTGAGTCTTTTTTTTCTTCTGAAATATAATCGTACTTTTCCATTTGGGCCAAAACCACGTTTCTTCGGTTCTTTGTGCCTTCTGGGTTACGTTCGGGTCTGGGATTATATAGGGAAGAATTCTTGAACATCCCAACCAACATGGCAGACTCTTTCAAGTCGAGTTGCATGGGCTCTTTGCCGAAGTAGATGCGTGCGGCACTTCTAATCCCATCGGCATTATTACCAAAGTCGTAAATGTTGAAGTACATAGCTATGATTTCCTCTTTGGTATATTGGCGTTCCAACCTAATAGCAATAACCCATTCACGTACCTTCTGAAACAATCTTTGAAATTTATTTGACGACACCTGTTTTGTAAACAACTGTTTCGCCAATTGTTGAGAAATGGTACTGGCACCACCACCGCTTCCAAGCTTAACGATAGCACGTGCAGTTCCCCTAAAGTCAATCCCCGAGTGTTCGTAATAGCGAATATCCTCGGTTGCTACTAGCGCATCTACTAAATGTTTTGGTAGTTCTTCATAGTCTACCGGTGTGCGATTGTCATCTAGATAAAATTTCCCTAGGGTCTTACCATTTGAAGAAATAACCTCAGTTGCCAGAAAAGTCTTTGGGTTTTCTAAAATAGTATGGTCTGGCATTTCCCCAAGAAGTCCCCAGGAGGCTAGTAAAAATAGCCCGAAAAAAGCCACTAGACCTCCCGCGAAAAGTAACCAAAATCCCTTGACGTATGTTCCAAAACCCGTAGCTTCTTTTTTGGGTTTTGCTTTTGTTTTTGTTGTTTTTTTTACCATTTCAATTTGTTATAGCGCGTTCAACCCTAAAACCTATATCTGTAACGCCTTCGAGTTTTTTTATGCCCTCAACAACACCATTTTCTCGCATTGCATGTTCTATATTAATCTTATATTCTCCAGACTCCTTAAAAACAAAGGGATTTTCATAACCTTTATACCAGAGTTTATTTTCCTTTAAGTCTGTGAATCCGGTACCCAGAAAACTGCCATCTGGATTAGCCATTTTATAAGTTAACGTATCCTTGATGGTCTTTCCGTGGGGGAAATTCATATCAACAATTAGATAAAGGTTGCTATACTTATAATCATTATTGTTTCTTAGATTGATGTATAGGTTGTAATTGTTTAATGTATCTGGGGGTGTAAATGAAAAATTAACCTTGTCATCTTTATCCCAAGTGCCGTTAGACATTGTTTTATATTCATCATAAACCATGTTGTCATCGCAGGATATGAAACTTAAAATAGAAACGAGGATAACAAGCTTATTTAGTAGAGACACATCCATTTTTAAGATTTTTCTTGACTCCGCTCGAAACGACAGCGTTTAAAAAAATTGAATATTTAATTTTATTAAAAATTACCGAATTTAATTACCTTAAGACTTCTTTGCCTTACTGTTTGAACGATTTTGGCGCTTTTTTCTGTTTTTGTTTTTATTGTTTTTACGCTTTTTATTTCGCTTAGGGCTATCAAAACGGGTTAAACTATCTTGACCTACAACGTTCTCAAAAACGGTTTTAGTATCTTCAATTAGTTCTGCGGCATACTCTTCAAGACTTGCAACTGGCTCTCTTTTCTTGTTTTTTTCAATAATTTCATTGGCTTGTTCTGTGGTTAATTTATGCCAGTTCATCCATTCGCCTTCATAAGCGTACCAGAGGTGACCCTTGAAAATATCGGTTTTTTGGCAAACTGCCTTTCCCTTTTCTGTAAATAGCTTTGTATCTGTCTTTGGAAAGGATTTAAGTGCATCTAGGTAAGCGTCCAACTCATAATTTAAGCAACACTTTAATTTCCCACACTGTCCCGCCAGTTTAAGCGGGTTAAGGGACAATTGCTGGTATCTTGCGGCAGAGGTGCTTACGGATCTAAAATCAGTGAGCCAGGTAGAACAGCAGAGCTCTCGCCCACAGGAACCAATACCACCTAGTCTTGCGGCTTCTTGCCTAAAGCCTACTTGTTTCATTTCAATTCTGGTGCGGAATTCACGAGCAAATACTTTTATAAGCTCTCTAAAATCCACCCGCTCTTCGGCTGTATAATAGAACGTAGCCTTACTGCCATCACCCTGATATTCTATGTCTGAAATTTTCATTTTCAACTTAAGATCAATGGCGAATTGCCTGGCCTTGACTTTCATGTTTTCCTCCTTGTCACGGGCTTTTGACCAGATGTCGATATCTCGCTGGGAGGCCTTTCGGTATATTTTTAGAACATTTTCCCTATCGTCAATATTTATTTTTTTGCGTTTCATCTGTATCCTTACCAGTTCACCGGTAAGTGTGACCATCCCAATATCGTGACCCGATTTGGCCTGTGTGGCTACAATATCACCAATGCTTAAGGTTAAGCCTTCTGTGTTTTTGTAATACTGCTTTCGGCCGTTTTTAAAGCGCACCTCAACTCCATTAAATGGCTCTTGGCCATCTGGTAGTGACATATTGGCTAACCAATCAAACACGGTTAGCTTATTACAGCTATCTGTGCCACAGGTACCGTTATTTTTACAGCCCTTGGGTTGTCCATCTTTTCCAGTTGAGCAACTTTTACAACTCATGCAATTTTATATGAAATTCGATAAGCGGTCTGCTATCGAATGAAGATTAATAATTGGTTTTACTACGATATGTAAAGATAGGATTATTTATTAAGTCCGTAAGTAGTTTTAAGGATGTAACGAGAAAAGCAAAGTAGTTTTTTTACTGAATTCAACTTCATAATTCAATCAATTTGATAACGATTTAAGCTATGCTTTGGATTTGAAAGCATTCAAGAAAAGGGTTCTTCCCCATTTGATTTTTTTGAAAATTCATTAAAGCTCACTTCTTTGTAATCATAGCCTTCTTTCCAAAATTTATTGGGCGAGATATAGCAGAAGGTGTAATCAAAAATAAAACTGGAATGGTTTTCTGAATTTAAAACTGAAAGAGCGCTTAGAGCCATTAAAGTAATATCGTTTTATTGGCAAGTTGTTCTTAAGTTTTGAATCAATGATGGGTAATCACTTTCTAATGTGGTTATATCAAAATCATTGTATTCCGTATTTCCAATTTTCTGAATTGGTCTAATCTGAAGAATATCAAAGCTCATAGGGGCAAAATGCTCAAAGAAATCCGAGAGCTCCTAAAAATTATCCTTATTGAAGGTTTAATTAATTCGAACCTTGAAATCATTCTTGGCTTTTAGTTTAGTAAAAGCCCTAAAAGCATTATGAAATTTCTCATAGCTGGCTTTTTTCATAAAGTTCTCGTAGCTCTCTTTATGAACTCCATGAAGAGAAATAGTAAACTCATCTAAACCTGCCTTTAACAAGTCCTCAATTTTCTCTTCGGTTAATAAGTTAGCATTGGTAATAATTGAAATGTAAGGCACTTTATGTCTTTTTCCCAGTTCCACAATCTTGGCCAAGTTTTTATGTAATGTTGGCTCTGACCACAACCTATCTGAAGCTTTAAGGATCTATCAAAAATAGCTTTTGCTACCAAATTTAGATCTTCGTCCTTAAATTGGCCTTTTAAGGTCTTCACATAATCTGCATACGTGAAATAACACATTTTTCATATAAGGTTACAGGCCATTACGGGACTCGAATTTATAGCTAAGTACCTCTTGTTCATCTTATGCAACAGAAAAAGCCCCAAGAACTTAATCCTGTGGCTTTTAATTTTTCGGTTTAATTGTAAAAGTCTGTAGATGTTCATCTAATGCTTTTTCTG
>Ga0207419_1001746_pt1 | contig 15558 bp, 15 predicted proteins | sample ElkSloMetagenome_4_FD_184723 | JGI IMG/M metagenome (GOLD analysis project Ga0207419, IMG submission 184723) | Hot spring microbial communities from Elkhorn Slough, Monterey Bay, USA - MD2A (version 2) | ecosystem: Environmental > Aquatic > Marine > Intertidal zone > Estuary: Microbial mat ...
ATGCCGTTAAGTCTTCAACAGGAATGACCTCTGCCCCTTGAGATTCAATAAATTTTTGCGTTCCACCAGTCGAATAAATAGTGATATCATGCGCTTTTAAGCTTTTGATTATAGGCTCTAAGCCATCCTTGTGAAATACAGAAATTAAAGCAGATTTTATGGGTTTTTGATGAGACATTTACCGAGACTTTAAGTGTTTTTGCAAAACTAAGGCATTATAAGCTAATATGTCAATTTTGACTAAATTAAGTTGAATGTTTTTTAGGATTATAAGAATACAGGACGTTCGTATGGCCTTACAAGGCATTAAGTATTTGAAAACCAGTCATATAAAATTATTTGTATATCCAAAAAATAATGTTTAAAAAACTTGCATATTATTTTAGAAAAACTATTTTTGCAGAAATATTAATTATAAGGAAATGTATTGGACTTTAGAATTAGCATCTTACTTAAGTGACGCTCCCTGGCCAGCTACCAAAGACGAGCTAATAGATTACGCTATTAGAACAGGAGCACCTTTAGAAGTTGTAGAAAATCTTCAGTCTATTGAGGATGAAGGCGATACATATGATTCTATTGAAGAAATATGGCCTGATTACCCAACTGATGATGATTATCTGTGGAATGAAGACGAATACTAGTCTTTTTTCTGATTATAATAAATTTGAAGCTGCCTTATAACCAAGGCGGCTTTTTTGTTTTAATATCAGTCGTCCTTCTAAAAACCAGGACTGCTGTTGAAATATTATTTTAGAGTTCTTCAATAATAATATATTCAGAATTCGAAAGTTAAAAGTCAAAAATCAGAAATCAGAAATTGCAAATCAAAAAATCAGAGATCAAAATTCAAAAACTCTCTTAATGTCAATTTGGCATCAATTTGTCAATATCTCCAAATTTTAACTTGAGCCACAATCCTAGCACGTTTTTTGTTTTAAATTTGAACCTAGTTAAATTATAATCCATTATGGGAATTTTAGATTCTGTACTTAAGGTATTTGTTGGCGACAAAACCAAGAAAGACCTCAAAGAAATATATCCAATTGTCGATCAGATAAAATCTCACGAATCTGCACTTGAAAAATTAAGTCTGGACGAGTTAAGACATAAAACTGTTGAGTTTAAGCATAAAATAAAAGAGGCTAGTAAGGCTGAATTTGAAGAAATTGAAAAACTAAAAGCAGAAGCAGAAAACTGTGAAGATATTAACGAGAAAGAAGATATCTACGATAAAATTGATAGCGTCGAAGAAATAGTCTACGAAAATTCTGAAAAAGTTTTAGAGGAAATACTCCCAGAAGCATTTGCTGTCGTGAAAGAGACTGCTAAGCGTTTTTTCCACAACGAAGAGTTAGTTGTAGAGGCGTCTGAATATGATCGTGAACTTTCCGGAATTAAAGACTATATCAACCTGGATGGCAATAAAGCTGTATGGTCAAATTCATGGGATGCTGCAGGAAAGCCAGTGACCTGGGATATGATTCATTATGACGTTCAGCTTATCGGTGGTATAGTCATGCATCAAGGTAAAATTGCAGAGATGCAAACAGGTGAAGGTAAAACTTTGGTGGCTACACTTCCGGTTTATCTTAATGCTTTAACCGGTAAAGGTGTTCATCTGGTTACAGTAAACGATTATCTAGCAAAACGTGATAGCGCATGGATGGCGCCAATTTTTCAATTCCACGGGTTAAGTGTTGATTGTGTAGACTACTACAAACCAAATTCGGCTGAACGCAGACAAGCCTACAAAGCAGATATTACCTACGGTACCAATAATGAATTTGGGTTTGACTATTTAAGGGATAATATGAGTCACGCTCCAGATGACCTGGTCCAGAGAAAACATAACTATGCCATTGTAGATGAGGTTGATTCTGTATTGATTGATGAGGCGAGAACGCCATTAATTATTTCTGGTCCTATTCCAAAAGGCGATGTACATGAATTCGATCAGCTCAAACCAAAAATTTCTCAACTCGTAGAAATTCAAAGAAAAGATTTGGTAAAAGAACTTGCAGAAGCTAAAAAACTAATCGCAGATGGAGATACAAAAGAAGGAGGTTTAAAATTATATCGAGTCTATCGAGGTTTGCCTAAAAATAAGGCCTTAATAAAATACCTTAGTGAAGAAGGTGTAAAGCAGATTCTTCAGAAGACTGAAAATTTCTACATGCAGGATAACAATCGAGAAATGCCTGCAGTTGACAAGGGCCTTTACTTTGTTATAGAAGAAAAAAACAATCAAATTGATTTAACTGATAAAGGTGTAGATTTTTTATCTGGTGAAGATGACCCCGACTTTTTTGTTATGCCAGAAATGGGAACTGAAATTGCAAAGATTGAAAGCGAAGGCCTCCCGAAAGATGAAGAAATAGCTAAAAAAGAAGAACTTTACAGAGATTTTGGGGTAAAGAGTGAGCGTATTCATACCATGCGGCAATTGTTAAAAGCCTATACTTTATTTGAAAAAGATACCGAGTATGTGGTGATGGACAACAAAGTAAAAATTGTAGACGAGCAGACAGGTCGTATCATGGATGGGCGAAGATATTCCGATGGACTACATCAGGCAATAGAGGCCAAAGAAAATGTAAAAATTGAGGATGCTACTCAAACTTTCGCAACAATTACACTCCAAAATTATTTTAGGATGTACAATAAGCTTTCTGGAATGACGGGTACTGCTGTTACAGAAGCCGGAGAATTCTGGGAAATTTACAAATTGGATGTAATAGAAATACCAACTAACCGACCTATAGCGCGTGACGATAGAGAAGATTTAGTTTACAAGACTAAAAGAGAAAAATATAATGCTATTATAGATGAAGTTGTGAAAATGTCTAAAGCTGGCAGACCAGTCCTTATTGGAACAACTTCTGTAGAAATTTCCGAATTATTAAGTAAAATGCTTAACATCAGAAAGGTGAAGCATAATGTACTTAATGCAAAACTACACAAACGTGAAGCAGACGTTGTTGCGGAAGCTGGTAATGCAGGCATCGTAACCATAGCTACCAACATGGCTGGTCGTGGTACAGACATTAAATTATCTAAAGAGGTAAAAGATGCCGGCGGTTTAGCAATAATAGGTACAGAAAGACATGACTCCAGACGTGTTGATAGACAGCTAAGAGGTCGTGCAGGTCGTCAGGGTGATCCGGGGAGTTCTCAATTTTATGTTTCTCTTGAAGATAACCTCATGAGGCTTTTTGGTAGTGAGCGTATTGCCAAGCTCATGGACAAAATGGGGCTTAAAGAAGGAGAAGTTATTCAGCACAAAATGATTTCAAATTCTATAGAACGTGCTCAAAAGAAAGTTGAAGAAAACAACTTTGGTATTAGAAAAAGATTACTGGAGTATGACGATGTCATGAATGCCCAAAGAGAAGTTGTTTATAAGCGTCGTTATCATGCGCTATTTGGCGAACGTCTTAGAATAGATATTGCCAATATGATTTATGACACTGCTGAAAGTATTGTAAATGCCAATAAACCAGCTGAAGATTATGCAAACTTTGAATTTGAATTAATTAGATTTTTCTCAATGGATTCTCCCGTTGAAGAAGCAGAATTCAAAAAAATATCACCAGACAAACTGATTGAGCAAATATATAAGACAGCATATGGTCGTTACGAAGAAAAAATGGTGAGAAATGCAGAGTCTGCATTCCCTGTAATCAAACAAGTTTATGAAAATCAAGGCGATAAATTTGAAAGAATTGCAGTTCCTTTTACGGATGGACAAAAAACACTTAATGTCGTAACTAACTTAAAAAAGGCATACGAGTCAGATGGTAAACAACTGGTGACTGACTTTGAGAAAAACATTACGCTAGCGATCATAGACGAAGCCTGGAAAAATCATTTGCGTAAAATGGACGAATTGAAACAAAGTGTTCAGCTAGCGGTTCATGAGCAAAAAGATCCGTTGGTGATTTACAAGTTTGAAGCCTATGAATTATTCACATTGATGCTGGATGAGGTCAATAAAGATGTTATTGCTTTCTTGTTTAAAGGAGATTTACCAGAAAGAAGCGGAGTAAATATTAGAGAAGCTTCCCAAAGGAGAAATCCTGATAAGGTACAAACTCGTAAGGATGAGATCCAAAACCTTGATGAAAGAGCAGCAGCCTCAAGACAAGCTGGCGCAAATGCCAGTAATCAAGGTGGTCGACAAATTACGGAAACGATCGTAAGAGATAAGCCAAAAATTGGTCGTAATGATACAGTTACCATCAAGAATATTCAAACAGGTGAAAATAAAAGCATAAAATACAAGAAAGCGATACCAATGATCAATCAAGGTCAGTGGGTATTGGTAGATCAAGACTAGAACATAGTTAATCATGGAAAAGTTTAAAATTGAATTTAAATGGGCTTCAATTTTTACGGCGATAAATATTATTTGGGTTTATCTTGAAAAATATTTAGGCTTACATGATGAAAATAGTTTTATCCATCCTATTGTCAGTTATCTGGTTATAATTCCAATCTCTGTTTGCATTATCTTTAGTTTGAGACAAAAACGTGACGATTATTTTTCTGGTAATATTTCCTGGCAAAAGGCTTTTTTGTCTGGAGCATTATTCAGTCTTTTAATTGCAGGTTTATCCCCAGGAACAATTTATCTAATGACTCAATTTATTTCACCAGATTTCTTTGAAAACGCCATTAGAACAAGTTTAGAAAAAGGTTCAAAAGAGAATTTTGTAAATGAAATTTTCAATTTGAATGCTTATATAAAAAGCACCATGATGCTGTACTTGTCTTTTGGTGTGATGATTTCAGCTTTAGTTGGATTTTTTGTAAAAAGAAAAAGTAAAGTGCTTTAACAAGATTATAATTGTTTTTGGTTCAGTTTTTGATATTCTAAATTAAAAATAAAAAATGAATTCAAATTTCAATAATATAATCAATAGCGAAAAGCCTGTTTTGATAGATTTTTTCGCAGATTGGTGCGGTCCTTGTAAAATGCTTGCACCAATACTAAAAGAGGTCAAAGGAGAACTTCAAGATGAAGTAAAAATCATAAAAATAGATGTTGATAAAAATCAACAATTAGCTTCTCAATACCAGGTTAGAGGTGTGCCGACCATGATTTTATTCAAAAATCAGAAACAACTTTGGAGACAAAGTGGTGTGCTACAAAAAAATGATCTTATAAACATTATAAAAACTCACTCATGAAAACAATAGTATTTGTGCTCCTTAGTTTATTCTCTTTTGGCGTTATGGCTCAAAAGTCTGTAAACATCAATCAGGATATAAACAGTTTAAAAGTTTCGGCTGGATTAATTGTAGAACTTTACACTAATTCCGGTGAAAATAAAATAATGGCTAGTCCGGATGTTTTTGAAGCCATCAATTTTAAAGTTAGAGAGAATGAACTTAGAATTTCTTCTTCAATTGAAACACTCATGGAAGGTGATGTACCTTTAGAATTGAAAGTATATGTCAAACAAATCAATAAAGTTAATGTAGTAAAAGGCTCAGAAGTTGAACTTGCTAACAAATTTGAAGCGGATAATTTATTCTTACGAGCTGGTGAAGGCTCAATTATCAGTGGAGAAGTTTACGTAAATTCGTTAGAAATCAAGGTGATTTCAGGTGGTGAAATGAATATTAGAGGTGAAGGAAAATCTCAGAGTATTGAAATAAGCACTGGTGGCGAATACAGTGCAAGTGACTTCAAAACTGATGATACTACTGTACAAATATCATACGGTGGTGAGGCTACAATATACGCAGCCAAAAATTGTCGAGCTAAAGTTTTTGCCGGAGGAACTATAAATATTTATGGCGACCCTGAATTTATCAATGAGAAAAGAAACTTTGGTGGCGAAATTAACTTGATGAAATAATAGAATTAAAATTCAGAATTTACAAAAGGTCTTATTGCGAAATATTTAATGCAATTAGGTCTTTTTCATTATCCTCGTAAAAATCCTGGTCTAGCTCTTTTCTCATATCCTGAATAAATTCAAAATACTTAGGCTTTAATTCATCAGGCATTGGTTTTGCCTTTGGAAGGTCTTGTTTAAATGGATCTACTTGTTTGCCATATACCCAAAATCGATAGCAAACATGTGGACCTGTAGCTAAGCCTGTACTGCCTACATAACCAATAACTTCACCCTGTTTTACCCGTTCACCAACTCTAACAGCTCTTCTCGACATATGAAGGTATTGTGTTGTGTATTTGTTGGTATGTTGAATTTTTACATAATTGCCATTGCCACGTGTATATCCAGATTTTGTGACTACACCGTTGGCTGTTGCCCAAATTGGAGTACCACGTGGGGCGGCATAGTCTGTTCCCTTATGAGCTTTCCAACGTCTTTGGACAGGATGAAACCTTCTTGGACTATATCTGGATGATATTCTGGAATATTTTACAGGAGCTTTAAGGAAAAATCTTCTTAAGGTTCTGGCTTCTTCATCAAAATATTCAGTTCGACTCAATGTTGAATCTACCATAAATTCAAAAGCGTAATATGGTTTTTCCTGATGGATAAATAAAGCCGCGTCAACGCTTTCTATGCCTGCATAGATACTGTCATTAATATATTTTTCTTTAAAAACAACTTTAAATTTATCTCCTTTATTAATTCTAAAAAAGTCAATATTCCATTGGTAAATATCAGCTAACCTATTGGTAAGCATGTAATCTATTCCGGCTTCGTCTATAGCAAGTGAAAGTGATGAATTTATGACACCAGAGGCCGTTCTACTTTTTATGGTTACAGGTTTTTTCTCTTTTTTAGCGTAGATGCTATCTCCTAAATATACTTTTGTGTAGTCTATCTTGTTATGTTCGTAAATAAAGACTTCTGGCTTTTGAAGCGTATCCTTAGATTTTAAAATAGCGTAAGGTCTTCCTACATTAATTCTTCTAAAATCGAATATGCTATCTGGTACTTCCTGAGTGATTTTATAGACCTCTGCTGGCGTAACTCCATGTTTATCCATGATTGAGCCAAAAAAATCACCTTTGCTGACGGTATCTTCAATAACCTCAAAATCATTAAACGTCAATCCGTAAGCTTGCTTAATTATCTCCTTAGGTGGAGTAATTTCTTTTGCAACAACAGGTTTTTCTTCTATGCGTTCTACATTATCCTTTTTACAGCTAAAAAAAAGCAAAAAAGGAACTAAAATGATTAAAATTGATCTTTGCATCAAGGCTATTTCTATTGTTGCAAATTTAAATAAAACATCTTAAACAGTATGTGATTGCTGAGTTCTTATTAAGAACTTTTAAACAGATAAGATGATTAACGTTTTAGTTTTTTAGATATTTGAAATAAAAAAGTTCACTTTGGATAATCTACTCATTTTCGGTTTACAGTATCCTGAACCAAACTCTACGGCTGCAGGCTCCAGAATGCTTCAATTGATAGATATCTTTAAAGGCATGGGATTCGAAATTCATTTCGCTTGTGCACAGCCTGAAACTAAGTTTTCTGTAGATATCGAAGCTCTTGGAATTGCACAACATAATATCCAATTGAATGATTCTTTTACAAAGCTACTTTTAGCCGATATTAAACCCAAAATAGTCTTATTTGACAGATTTGTAACAGAAGAACAATTTGGCTGGATGGTTGATGAGGTTTGTCCTACAGTCTTAAAAATATTAGATACTGAAGATCTTCATTTCTTGAGGGAAAACAGAGAGAAAATTGTAAAAAAGAGAATCTCAAAAAAAAGGGAGTTCGAATTATCAGAAAAAGCTAAAAGGGAAATCGCAGCCATTTACCGATGCGACTTAACACTTATGATTTCTAAAATTGAAATTGATATTTTGGTAGAGAAGTTTCAAATTCCTGATCAACTATTGGTATATATACCTTTCTTTTTAGATACAAATTCAATCAACCAGAATGTATCTCCAAAGTATTCTAATAGAAATCATTTTGTCAGTATTGGCAATTTTAAGCACGCGCCCAACCTTGATATGGTGAAGCAGCTGAGAGATGATATTTGGCCACAAATCAGCCAACAATTACCAAACGCCGAATGGCACATTTATGGCGCATATTTACCAAAACATATAAAAAAATGGAACAACCCTAAAAAAGGAATTATCGCAAAGGGCAGAGCAGAAGACGCTAAAGACACTTTACAAAACTATAAAGTGATGTTAGCCCCGCTTCGCTATGGCGCAGGAATAAAGGGAAAATTGATAGATAGCATGAGAGCAGGGACACCTTCTGTGACAACAAGTGTAGGAGCAGAAGGAATTACTTCAAAAGAAAATTGGCCAGGTTTTGTCGAGGATGATTACTTAAAATTTGTGAGTTCTGCGGTTGAACTATATACTAATGAAGATCTGTGGAAAGTCAAACATAAAATGGGCTTTGAAGTTTTAAACTTAAATTTTGACAAAAAACATTACAGTGATAAATTCAAAGATATCATAGAAGGATCATTACAAAATTTAGAAGAATTAAGGCAAAACAATACTGTTGGCGCATTACTAAAACATCATCTTCACAGGAGTACGAAGTTTATGTCTCTATGGATTGAGGAGAAGAATAAAGAAAAGAGATAATCATACCCCATATTTTACATACGGTTGAGATTTTGAAGCTACAGTCATTTTAATTATTTTAGGTCAAAATTGAATTTTATGCATTCCAAACTCCCGAATATTGGTACAACCATTTTTACAACTATGAGTCAATTGGCTCAGGAACATGATGCTATAAACCTCTCTCAGGGTTTTCCTAATTTTATGCCAGACGAGAAGCTGATTAAATTAGCTCAAAACGTATTTTCAACACATAGAAATCAATATGCTCCTTTAGGAGGATTGCCTGAATTACGACAAAAATTAGTTTCTAAAATTGAAACTCTACATCACCATACATATGACTGGCAAACAGAAATTACCATTACCGCAGGAGCAACCCAAGCTATTTTTACCGCAATTACAGCCTTGATACAGCAGGATGATGAAGTCATAGTCTTTAAGCCAGCTTACGATTGTTACGAGCCCGCGGTAGAGCTTTGCGGAGGTAGAATAATACCAATACAACTAGCAGCACCACATTACGACATTCCCTGGGATAGAGTAAAAGAGCTAATTTCAGAAAAAACTAAACTCATCATCGTCAACAATCCTCATAATCCTTCAGGTTATGTATGGACTTCAGAAGATTTCAAGAATCTTAAAGATACTTTGTCTAACACTTCAGCATATGTATTAAGCGACGAAGTCTATGAACACATGGTTTTTGATCACAAAAGGCACATTAGTATTTGTGAAGACGAGGAATTAGCACAAAGGAGTATCATTACCTATTCCTTTGGTAAAACCTATCACGTCACAGGATGGAAACTGGGTTATGCGACAGCGCCAAAATCTATGATGAAAGAATTCAGAAAAGTACATCAATACAATGTATTTTGCGTAAATCATCCGTTGCAGTATGCTTTAAGTCAGATATTAGATGAGCCAAGTCATTACATGGAATTATCTCACTTTTATAAACAAAAAAGAGATTACTTTTTAGAATTGGTTAAAGATTCGAGGTTTAAATTTGTTCCAACCCAAGGAACCTACTTTCAAATGGTAGATTACTCAGAAATATCAGATTTGCCAGACGAAGAATTTTGCTTAGAACTAATTAAAAAACATAAACTGGCTGCTATTCCCGTTTCTGTGTTCAATCATAAAAATTTACAGCAGGGACATATAAGGTTTTGCTTTGCCAAAACCGATGAAACCCTTGAAAAAGCCGCTGAGATCATAAATAAAATTTGATTATTTAAGGTATAAAGCTTTTTGCTTATAGTCTATAATAGCTCTGCCTTTTTTTAAAATATCAGCACCAATTATTCCATCGACTTCTTCGGCATCGTGATCTATCAAGGCAGTATTGACGTGACTGAGATCAAAAACTACGATTTGAGCGGTGTGTCTCTCCCAATCTCCAATTTTTAGTTTGTTGTCTTCAGACACTTTAGTCAACATATTGGTTGCCCCAGCACCAGCTGCTTTTACATCACTATTTTTTGCAAAAAGATTAAAATGTTTAGTCCTACTAAAGTCTACACACGTACTTGAAGCACCCGTGTCTAAGATAAAGCGTCCTTCCACACCGTTTATTCTGGCATTCACAGAGAAATGATCAGTTTCTGTGTATTTCAATTTTATCCTCTTATATTTTTTTTTGAGTAAAAACTCTCGCAGTGACGCCATCTTTTTTCTGCAAATATACTTTACAAATACTATTAAATATCTACAATAATTTGTTATAGTTTTTGGGCGTTCCCCAGACTATTTTTTAGTCTGGGTCGGGCTTTACGTTCCAATTCCTCGTCACATGTTGAAAACATGTTCCTGCGGGATTTCCACTTCAATCCCTAACGCAAAATGCTCTACAATGTATCGAACATTATAGAGCATTTTTGAGATTTTTGTGAGAAAAGTCTTAGTAATCCTGTCCAGGAAATTCAGCTTTTCGTTTATTTAAAAAGGCTTGAGTTCCCTCTTTAAAATCTTCTGTACCAAAGGCTTCTCCAAAAGCATTTATTTCTACGTCATAACCATCTTCGTCAAACATGTAGCCAGCATTAACAGCTTCAATCGCTGCACTTATGGCTACGAGAGAATTATTGCAGATTTTCTTAGCAATTGCGGTTGTATTTTCTATCAAAGAAGATTGTTCAAATACATGATTAACCAATCCTAATTTTAGAGCCTCTTCAGCCGAAATCATTTCAGCCGTCATAATCATTTCCATCGCTTTTCCTTTTCCAACAAGCTGCGGTAAACGCTGCGTTCCACCGTAACCAGGAATTACTCCAAGAGATACTTCTGGTAATCCCATTTTGGCATTTGTAGATGCGGTTCTAAAATGTGCCGCCATGGCCAATTCTAAACCACCGCCAAGTGCAAAACCATTTACTGCGGCAATGATAGGTTTTTTAAAATTTTCGACGTAGTCAAAGAGTTTCTCCTGTCCGGTGGCTGCAAGATCTTTACCCTCGTCTACACTATAATCAGCAAATTCTGAAATATCTGCTCCGGCAACAAACGCTTTTTCACCGCTTCCGGTAAGAATTACAACTTTAATGTCGTTTTCATTTTCGAGTTCTATCAATCCTTCGTGCAATTCTGCAATAGTTTCTGTATTGAGTGCATTAAGTTTACTAGGTCTATCAATTTTTAGTACAGCAATTCTTCCTTGGTAGTCTATACTAATGTTTTGGTAACTCATGATTTTTCAAATTTGGGTAAAATTATTTTAAACGTTGTAAATGTATTAATTTCAGATTCAACTTCTATACTTCCTTTATGATTATCAATAATTTTTTTAACCATACTTAAACCAAGACCCATTCCACTCGATTTTGTAGTAAATTGGGGTTCGAAAATGCGATCTATGATATTTTCTGGTACGCCTATACCATTGTCTTTTACAAAAATTATAGCAGAAGACTTATCTTCAGTAACTTCAATTTCAATCAACGGATCGTTTTCTTGCTCTACAGCTTGCAAAGCATTTTTGATTAAATTCGTGACCACTCTTATCAGTTGTGGTCTATCAATCTTTACATAGATTTGAGAAGAACTTGGTGAAAACTTAATGCTCTCCCCTTTAAATATATCAAGAGCAAGTTTCAAATTAGCATTAAGTTCTATAACTTCATTTTGGTTGATAGACATTTTTGCAAAATCTGAAAAAGCAGAGGCGATTGTACTTAAAGTATCTATCTGCTGAATCATAGTATTAGCAAATTCATCAACTTCAGATTTGGTCAAATTTTTCTTCCTGAATTGATGTTGAAAACTTTGAACAGACAACCGCATTGGAGTAAGAGGGTTTTTTATTTCATGCGCAACTTGTCTGGCCATAAGCTGCCAGGCGTCTTCTCTTTCACTCTGTGCTAATTTTTGAGCGCTTTCCTCCAGTTGGTCAATCATATCGTTATAAGCTGTAATTAGGGGCTTTAGTTCTATACCTGCTTTTTTTAAACTTATTTTAGGGTTCTGCTTTTCAAGACTTGTAGATTTTATTTTTTGACTGACCTGGCGTAAAAAATTAGTTACATATTTCGTTAAGAACAATGCTAAAATGATCGCCGAGAGAAATATAATAACGTTTACGGTAAATAGTAAATTTAAAAAGTCTTTATACTCTTTTTGTATAAAATCATCATCTTCAACGTATGCCAGGTTAAGGATGCCAATAGGTTTAAAATAATTATCTAACAGATAAGAATAAGACGATTTGTACTTCTGATCATTTTCTGTAAAGCTTTTAATATACTTTTTTGAAGATGAATTCTTAAGGCTGTCTACTATACTTTCTTCAATCTTTGTTTCCAGAGTATCTTTATAAAAACTGGCTTTTGAAGATTTAATGAGGTTTCCTTTTAAATCATAGATGTTAATAGAGGTATTGTGGATGTCTTGTATTTCATAAATTTTTTCTTTAAAAATAAGCTCTAAACGCTCTGTTTTTACCGGATATGTTGTAGTTCTTTTGATGTAGTCTATGTGAGACCGAATCGCATTTTCTTTACGTTCAATTTTATATTGATGCAGTTGTTCGGCTTCTCGTTTATAGTGATAAGTTGTGATTATTACAAGAAGACTTGCAGCTAAAACTACCAGTAGAATCATCGACACGAAGATTCTAAGTTGAAGAGAATGCTTAAAAGAAAATTGCATTTTTACTGTTCGCCTTTTTTTAGGCGATATTTTTTATAGGCTTTTATACCTATCATTAATAATATTCCAAGTCCGATTATTCCAAAAACACCGAAAACCCAGCTGATTGAAGTTTTTAAAATCGCTAAGAAAACCACAGCAAACAAAACAACAGTAGCGACTTCATTCCAAATTCTCATTTTGGAAGAAGACCATGTCAAGGCATTGTTTTTCATTTGTTTATAGAGCTGATGATTTTTTAAGTGATAAGCAAAAAGTATACCAATAAAAATCAATTTGATTTGCATCCAAGTTACGAGGAAAAGTCCGGGTCTTAGATACAACATCCATATTCCAAAAATAAAAGTCAGCACAAGCGAAGGCCAAGTGATGATAAACCATAGGCGTTTAGTCATTAAAACAAGCTGTGGACTTAAAACTTTTTTCTGGTTGTCAGGTTTTTTTTGAGCTTCAATATAATAAATGAATAGTCTTGGAATATAGAACAATCCGGCAAACCAGGTTACCACAAAAATGATATGTAAAGCTTTGACGTATAAGTATGTCATCTCTTAAATATTCATTTCTGGTATATCATCCTCAACTATCAAATCACCCTCTGTAGCGTTTTGGATATTTTCTACACTCACGCCTGGCGCGCGCTCTAGCAGTCTAAATTTGTTGTCTATGACGTCCAAAACAGCAAGATTGGTAACGATTTTTGTCACACACTTTACACCAGTAATGGGAAGAGAGCACTCTTTTAATAATTTAGATTTTCCAGCTCTATTCGTATGCATCATGGCCACTATAATATTTTGAGCAGATCCAACTAAATCCATGGCGCCTCCCATTCCTTTTACCATCTTTCCCGGAATTTTCCAATTGGCGATGTCTCCATTTTGAGCAACTTCCATGGCGCCTAAAATTGTTAAATCAACATGCTGACCTCTTATCATTCCAAAACTCATGGCAGAGTCAAAGAAACTCGCCCCTGGTAAAGCGGTTATGGTTTGTTTGCCGGCATTGATAAGATCGGCATCTTCCTCGCCTTCAATTGGGAATGGTCCCATGCCTAAAATTCCATTTTCACTTTGGAATTCTACTTCAATATCATTTCTTACAAAATTGGCGACAAGCGTTGGGATGCCTATCCCAAGATTCACATAGTAGCCATTTTTTACTTCTTTTGCGATGCGCTTTGCTATTCCGTTTTTATCTAGCATTATTTTAATTTGAAAATTTGAATATGTGTAAATTTGAAAATATAATCAAGCTTTATATTTTTTAGATGTGGATAAAATTTTATTTAGAATTTTCATAATGGCTTCCAAATCAGTAAATAATTCCTCCTCTGGATTTGGGTAAAATTCTGACGTTTTACATAATTTTAACCAGTAATCTGTTTCATCTGCTTCTTTAGCAGCGATTTTAAATTTATGAATAAAGTCTGCTTTACTCTCCGCATTTTGAGCTTCTCGCGTATTTGCTCCAATTGAGGTACCGCTTTTGATAATTTGCGAAGCCATTTCAAATTTGTTGAGTGATCTTAGTTCTTCAGTATATTTGATAATTTTTAAAGCATATTCGAAAGTCAACTTTACAATTAAATTATCTTTATCATTTTTCATTTAAAATAATTTTCAAATAAATTAATTTTCAAATCTTCAAATTAATTACTGTTTAAACTCTACTTTAAGTTAATTTGTCTAACAGTAAGCTGTTCAATCCTTTTTTCATAATTTTTACCCTGGAAGATTCGTTGTACAAAAATCCCGGGCATGTGAACGAAATTAGGGTCAAGTTGCCCTGGTTTTACTAATTCTTCTACTTCTACCACAGTGATTTTTGAGGCACCACACATATTTGGATTAAAATTTCTCGCTGTACCTTTAAAAATTAAATTTCCGGCTTCGTCACCTTTCCAGGCCTTTAAAAAAGCAAAATCAGCTTTAAAGGCGTGTTCTAAAATGTGAGGTTTACCATCAAATTCACGAACTTCCTTACCTTCTGCAACCTCAGTACCATAACCAGCTGGTGTGTAGAATGCAGGAATGCCATGTTGAGCTGCTCGGCAACGTTCAGCGAGTGTGCCTTGAGGAATAAGTTCCACATCAAGTTCACCACTCAGCATTTGTCTTTCAAACTCTGCATTCTCACCAACATATGATGAGATCATTTTATCAATCTGCTTATTTTTTAATAGTAAACCCAAACCAAAATCATCAACGCCTGCATTGTTAGAAATACAAGTTAGATTTTTCACTTTCTTGTTTACTAGTTCATCAATGCAATTTTCTGGAATACCACTTAACCCGAAACCTCCAAGCATAAAAGTCATGTTGTCAGAAACTCCTTCTAGTGCTTCCTTTGCTCCAGCAACTACTTTGTTTATCATTACTATAGATTTAGAAACACTAAAATACGATTTTATAAATTTGAGAGGATTCAAATGAAGATTTAATTTTCGTTAGTCTTTTTGATATTCATAGCTTTGGTGTTTACAAGTTTTTAAGTAAAAGAAAAAAGTCACTTATTATTTGGTAGTTGATGATAGTCGATATATATTTGCATCCGCTTAGAAAAAAGTTCTTAAATATTGGAGAGGTGGCAGAGTGGTAATGCAGCAGATTGCTAATCTGTCGACGGTCAAACGTCGCCAGGGTTCGAGTCCCTGTCTCTCCGCAACTATATTGATGTAGCGATACCATCTCACAAAATATTTTCGGGGTGTAGCGTAGCCCGGTTATCGCGCCTGCTTTGGGAGCAGGAGGTCGTAGGTTCGAATCCTGCCACCCCGACAAAAGCCACTGAAAATCAGTGGCTTTTTTTTATTGTAAAGTTTTGAGTAAAGCAGTTCTCGCGTCCCGCCAACGCGGGAAGGTCGT
>Ga0207419_1001748_pt1 | contig 15550 bp, 14 predicted proteins | sample ElkSloMetagenome_4_FD_184723 | JGI IMG/M metagenome (GOLD analysis project Ga0207419, IMG submission 184723) | Hot spring microbial communities from Elkhorn Slough, Monterey Bay, USA - MD2A (version 2) | ecosystem: Environmental > Aquatic > Marine > Intertidal zone > Estuary: Microbial mat ...
TGATGCCCTAATGCGAGATCGTGGATTTCCAGTGCCTGCTGAGTAATGGCCACCTGAAACCTTGAAGCTTTTATTAAAATTGAAGGGGTAGAAAATTTCTGTGCCTGGAAAAGATTGCCGTAGTTGCACCTAAGGCCATTTAAATGGTAAACGCGTGCAATATTTTCGCCTTAGCGGAATAATTAGAATTTAGCTCAAATGGTCGCGTAGCTTCGTTCGTTTATACTGCATTCAATTCATTCAGAGCTGAAAGATCCATAATTGGCTTTTGTGTACTCGAAGAACGGATAATCAGCATTTTGTATTAAAAACGGGGAGCTTAATCCATCATTAGAATTAGATACCAACTATCTTAAAGCACTCAATCTCAATTCTAAATATTCCATTACCAAATCCTTTAAACTCAGCCCCTGCTTCTCAAATTTGGCGGTATCGGTCATTACGCTTATAACAAAGTGGCTGTCTAAAGCGGTAAGAAGTGAGATGTTGAATCGTTTGAATGATCCCTGATTCATGCCTTTCTCATAAATCGCCGCTAAATTCAAGAGAACTTTAGAAGTGAATTCTTCTATTACCGACCATATCTCAGGATAATGTTGTTGGAGTTGTTCCAAATAACTGATGGAAATGCCTTCTATGCCATTGCTGATATTCAGGAGTATGGAGCGCAACACTTGCTCCATATCTTCGCCGGAAATGGCGTCTGATGAAGCTGCAAACTTCAAATCTTCCAATACCAATTGCGTTACTTTAAAGTAGATCTCTTCTTTGGTAGAAAAGTAGGTGTAAATCGTGCTTTTACTTTTACCTGAGAGCTCTGAAATTTGGTCGAGAGTGAGTTTGTCAAGTTCTTTTTCCTGTAGCAATGGTATAAGCTTACGCACCCATTTCTCAGCTTTTGCTGTAAGTTTTTTTCGCGCGCGATCCTTTGGCTTTCTACCCATTTAATTCTCTGCTTCTTTATTTGGAATGCGAGACATGGCTCGCTCGGCAATCGCAGTAATAGATAGTGAAGGATTTACACCTGGATTAGCTGATATCATTGAACCGTCTACCACATACATATTCTCATAGCCAAACACCTTATTGTCTTGATCAATGACACCTGATTTGGGACTGTTACTCATAACTGCTCCACCCAAAATGTGCGCAGTAGCTGGAATTCCGAATAGTGCTTCTCCTACAAATGAGCTCGGTTTTCCATTTACCTTTCTGGCATAGTCTTTTGTTAGTTTCTCCGATTCTTGAATATAAGGCGTAGGCTTTGTACCCGATCCTACTCGGGGCGATAAGCCTCCAAACCAGTTTCGCCCAAATGTTAGGGTACTATCCAGCGTTTGCATAAAAAGAAGTACCACCGTTTTTTTGGACCAGCTATTTTTAAAATAAATCTTGAGGTAATCTAAGGGAGACTTTAAGAAGCCGATTAACATATTCGCGTAACGAACCAGGTGATTTTTGGAAGCGCTATAGGGCAAGTGAGTAATTTTCCAGGCACCAGACCCCACACCATAGCGGCATATCTCAAGGTGGCTGTTCTCGTCGGTTTCTAAAATACTTCCAATGGCTACACCTTTAGACGCATCTACGTCTTTCTCGAGCGATGATACACTAATCAATGTCTCGTTATTGGTGCGTATATCGTGTCCTAAATGATCTGAAAGATGGGGTAGGGAGGTAGTTTTGAGTTTCAGAAGAAGCTTTAAAGTTCCCAATACACCACCTGAGTAGATTACGGCCCGGGTTTTAAGAACTCTTGTTCTTTTGAAAAGTTTCGTGCTATCTCTAAAGCTTACGGAGTAGCCATCCTTTCCAGACTTGTTACCAAGAGGGTTTACATCAATAACTTCTTTTTCGGCAAGTATTTTAGCCCCCCTTTTTTGAGCTAGAAAAAGGTAATTCTTATCCAGGGTATTTTTAGAATTATTGGGACAGCCCGTCATACAAGCGCCACAAAAATTACAGCCAGTTCTTTCGGGTCCTTCGCCGTCAAAGTACGGATCAGGAACCGTAACATTAGGTTTGCCGAAATATACGCCGACTTTGGTTGGAGCAAATTTTGACTCTATTCCCAGTTCTTTTGCTACATCGAGCAGTGCCTTATCTCCATCAAAAAGTACTGGATTTTGTTTCGCTCCCAGCATTCTTAAAGCCGTTTCGTAATGCGGTTTTAACTCTTCTTCCCAATCTCTCAGGCCAGCCCAACTTCCAGAATTGAAAAAAGTTTTTTTGGGTACAGGAAGTGTATTGGCATAGACGAGAGAACCACCGCCAACTCCAACACCAGATAAAATCATAATATGGCGTGTTATGGTCAGTTTCATAATGCCAAAGCATTTTAAAAACGGAACCCATAACCACCTCTTAAAATCCCAATTTGTTTTGGCAAAGTCTTTACCCTTATACCACTTTCCTTTTTCGATAACCAGCACCTTGTAGCCCTTTTCAGACAGTCTGAGAGCACTGACAGAGCCGCCAAAACCACTGCCTACAATTATGTAGTCGTAATCCATAGGATTTAGGAAGCTGCTTGAAATTGTTTCGAAACTTTTATCTGATGCACTCGCTTATTCATTACTGCAAACCACAAAGGTGGAATAGTAGCCAGAATCATCATACCCGGGTATCCTGTCGGCATTTGTGGAGATTCGTCCATGTGTCTGAGAATTTGATATTTCCTACCAGGCCTGTAGTGGTGATCTGAGTGTCTTGAAAGTTCAAACAGATGAATCCGCCCGATTAAGTGATCTGAATTCCACGAATGCTCAGGTTTTACGCGCTCATATCGATCGCCTATCAATTCTCTCATCAAGCCGTAATGCTCAATGTAATTTATGGTTTCTAAAAGAAGGTGGCCTATGAAGGCAGCTATGGCAAAGTAAGCCACTGTCGCTATTCCGAAGAAGACACCAATAATCACTAAAACTCCTATTTGTATCAGGCTATCTGTAATCATTTGATTTTTAAAGGATAAAAAGGGCACTTTTTGCCTTTTTAAGCGATCTCTTTCCAATTTCCAGGCCATCGTGTACACACCTGTAATAGAGCGAATCCAAAAGAAATACAAAGGCTCGTTGTATCTGGCAGTGGCCGGATCATCCGGTGTGCTCACAGCTTTATGATGGTGATTGTTATGTTCATGCATAAAATGCATATTGAGCGAGGTCATTAAATGAATCTTTGCCATCCAGCGTTCATACCACTTCAATCTATGACCCAATTCATGCCCCACATTGATGCCAAAAACTCCGCAGCACAGGCCCATTGAAAGTATCCGGCCAACTTTGTCTAGAGGAGCTAAGCCAGTTTCCTGCATACTAAAAAGAAAATAGACCAGTGTAAAAATCTGAATAGGAACGGTTAGGTAGACTTGTATATCATATAGTACATTGTCCAGAACACTCCTTTCTTCATCTTTTCTGAAGTTGCTGTTATCGGGCTTAATAAAGAATTCCAGAATAGGAATGCATATGAATATGTAGATAAAGGGAAGAAAGGTCTTCAATCCGTAGGCGTTAAAACTAAGCCAGGTAAGTAGAGGAAGTATTAGAACAACCAGATACTTTAATGATTTAAGCCTATTCATAATCAAAACATTAATCGAACTATACATGCAAATATAGTTCGATAATGAGAAAGCTCAAAGCACCTGAAATGAGAACTCAATGATTATTCGCTGAGTATTTTATCTGCTGTGAATACATTGAGTCTAATTATCAAGAATAAAACAAGTTGATTATTAAAGTGTTATATAGCTATGACCACCTTAGAACAAAATTTTAAATCACTTTCATTGAAGAGAAAATTTGAAAAGGTAAAGCGAAACGGACGTTTTGTTGCAGAAAGATTATTCGGTACTTTCTATGTTCAACTCTATGCGCTAGATCACTTCTACGCTGAAGTTTGGAAGAAGAAAGGTCTTAATCATGTTTACTGGATTGAAGTTCCGACACGGCAAAGCGTTTCCGACAATTACCTTCAGGGAATCGACATAATGGGCTCAATCGGTCTCCGATAGCCAAATTTGGTAGCTCGCTTCGGCCTGCGATTTGAGCATGCTGAGTCCATTTAATGTGGTGGCTCCTTTTTCTTCTCCTCTTTTCAAAAAAACTGTTTGACTCGGATTGTAGATCAGATCGTACAATAGGTGATCGGTTGTAAGGTATTCATATGGAAGCATTGGGAACTCATCTACTTTGGGAAAGGTACCGAGGGGTGTTGTATTTACAATTAGTTTGAATTGTTTCATCGCTTCCTCGTTCAGTATTTCATATGCGAGGGTATTCAGGTTTGATGAATCTCTGCTCACAAAAAAGCAATTGATTCCTAAATTGTTCAGAACGTAGGCTACTGCTTTAGATGCTCCACCTGTACCCAAAATCAGCGCTTTTTCCATCCCGTGTTTGAGAAAGGGTTTCAGGCTGTTCTTGAATCCTATAACATCCGTATTAAAACCTTTGGTTTTTCTATTGAAAATGGAAATGGTGTTCACAGCTCCAATTTCGGCAGCAACAGGATCTAATTCGTCCAAAAAGGGAATCACAGACTCTTTGTAAGGTATGGTAACATTTAATCCTTTCAGATCTGGATTTTGAGCCAGGAGCTTAGGAAATTCAGCTATAGAAGCCAACTCAAAGTTTTCGTAACTATGACCCGAAGTTTCTTTTTGAAATTTTTCTTTAAAGTAGCTTTTAGAGAACGAGTGTCCCAGACTTTTACCAATCAATCCGAAACGGGCCATGTTTAAGACTTTTTAGCTGCCAACCTGTCGATTCCAAAAATGACGATGAATCCCACAACCGCCATACCGATAGCCAGACCTAGCTGAGCAGGTTCGCCAGTCAATTCAGCATAATTACCCGGTGAGACGTTTTCTGTAATGAGCGCCACTTTCCGCTCATCATCTTCCCCTTTGTGCCGTACAAACCATTCCAAAACATTTTTCCAGGGCCATATTTTGTTCAAGGAACCCAGCAAGAATCCCGAAAGCACGGCGATGGTGATATCGTGAAACTTTTTAAACATAAATTTGAGCAGCCGACTAAAGGAGAGCAGTCCAATTACCGCACCCGCCATAAATATCAAGATAAGGACGATATCTCTGTCGTTAACTGCATTCAAGACAGCCAGGTACGAGCCCAATAGTATCAGAATAAAGCTCCCGGAAATACCGGGGAGAATCATTGCACAAATAGCAATCATTCCCGAAATAAAAATATACCAGTTGGCCCCTGTTTCTTCCACAGGAGGTAGATCGGTAATTAGCCACGCAATGATGGCACCGGCACCGAATGCAAAATACCGCGAACCCTTCCACAGCTTAACCTGTTTGCCCACCAACGGAATACTCGCCAGAACCAATCCAAAGAAAAACGACCAGGTAGCAATGGGGTGGTCTAATAATAAATAAGAAATGAGTTTGGCGAGACTTACAATGCTCACAACAATTCCCAGGAGAAGAGAAACAATAAAGTTGCCGTTTATCTCCTTCCAGAAGTCAGCAATCTTTCCCTTGAGTAGTAGCTGAAGTGTTTGAAGATTTACACTGCTAATAGTCTCAATAAGCTCTTCGTAGATACCGGTAATAAAGGCTATTGTTCCCCCAGACACACCCGGAACAACATCTGCGGCGCCCATGGCAATACCTTTTATACCAATAAGCAAATAGTCTTTTGGGCTTCGCATTAGTAAACGATTACGTGAGGGTCTATTTCGTTGGCCCAGGCTTCAATACCTCCTTCCAGATGGTATATGTTGTCAAAACCTTTTTCAGTTTCCAGGGCATATACCATAGCAGAAGCTCTAGAACCACTCTTGCAGTGAACAACGACAGGACAATTGCGTTCAATTTCATCCATTCTATCCATTACTTCGGCCATGGGTATGTGCTTTCCTCCAATATTGCCGCTTTCAACTTCGTGCGACTCGCGAATATCGATGATCTGTACTTTTTCTCCTGCATCGAGCTTTGACTTCAATGCAGCGCAGGATATAGTTTTCATGCCTTAAGGTTGAATTGCGTCGGCTATTTCTTCCGGCAAATATTCGAAAAAAGTATCACCTCTCAATCCAATTCGAAGGGTTTCGAGCGGAATTACATCAAATGGAGCGATATTTCCAAGGTTAACATTGGCACCGATGAGTTTAATAAACCAAACTTGTTGGGCTTTTTGCGGCGCTTCCCAAAGGATGTGTTCAGCATCTACTTTGGCCAGTATTTTATTTACAAGGACTACGTGAGCCGTACCATTCGGGCGGTAGATTCCCACATTACCGCTTTCGCGGGCTTCGGCAATCACCTTCCAGGAACCGGCTCTGAGCTCAGTATCCATCATTTTAACCCACTTACCGGGGGCAATCAGAATACCTTCTTCTTTAGAGCCGACTTCAGACAATACGCGGAATTCTTTTGCCAATTCCGAGATATAGTTGAGTTTATCGTCATGGGGTATGCTGATGCTTCCGTCTGATACTTCTACCGTTTCCAGCTTAAGCTTGTGGAGCAGTTTTCTGTATTCGTCAAACATATCGCGGGCCACGAAGGCTTCAAAGAGGGTTCCCCCCAGGTATACCATCATGCCGTTGTCATGATACAGCTTGATCTTGGCTTCCAGGTTTTTGGTTAAATAGGACGTACCGAATCCTAATTTAACAACGTCGGTAAGGGATCCGTTGGCATCGAGAAAATTCTCGGCACCGCGGAGGCTCAACCCTTTATCCATTACCATTGTTAAACCGTTTTTGCGCGGGCGCACTGTCCGCTCCGGTATAAAAGGTAATTCAAAATTCATCTTCGCGATCTCCTTGTGTGTACAGTTCAATCAAGCCTGCAATATTCGGAATTTGTGCGGCATCTGGAAAGATACTTAGAAAAAACTTGCCATTATCTTCAGATTTAGGCAATTCTTCATTCAAGATGGCCACTGCCCGATCTAGCTTTCCGCTCTGTATCAGGTGCTTAGCCAGGTGCCAGTTTAGGTCTTCCGGATCGTCAACGTGCTTCAATCCTTCTTCTATAATTTTTACAGCGGCATTATGATCTTCAAAGGTGGATATTATCTGCGCGAGGCTCGCCCAGCTTTCTTCATCATCCACAAAAGTTTTAGTCATAAAGCGATAGGCCTGCTCTGCTTCGTGTATTCTCTCTGTCTTAACTAGTACTTCGGCAAGGATATGCCAATTATCCAGATTTAGTTCATCGTAATTTAAAGCTTCGCGGTAGTAGGTAATACTACTTGCAAAGTCATTTTGGCTTTCTCTTATAGCACCCATACCCATCAATGCATCTACATAAGTGGGCTCTATTTCAAGAGCTTGCTTATAATTGACCTCTGCTTCTTCTAAATGCCCTAATCGCTCATAGCACTCACCAATACCTGCGTAAATCATCGGATTCTCATCGTCGTGAAGAAGCGATTCTGTGTAGGCTTCAATGGCCTGCACATCCTTATCCATACTGGTAAATAAATTTCCTTTCAGGACATAGGCATTCGTAAAGTCTTCTTTAATAGCGATGCAAAAATCAACAGATTCAACAGCCTTTTCAAAAAGCGAAAGCTTTTCAAAGCAAAGTGCCAGATTGTACCAGCCCACGAAACTATAAGGTAGCTTGTTTAGGTAATTCTGGAAGAACTCAATGCCCGATTCTAATTCCTGAGCCATATCGAAGCAATAGCCCAATTCAAAAAGGCTGGCTTCGTGGTTGGGATTGATCTCCAGTGATTGTATGAGGCTTTCAATAGCTCCTGAATAATCTTCAACCAGCTCCTGCTCAAAGGCCAGATCTAGAAAAATCTCTTCCTTGTTCTCTGAAGCGTAGTTTAATGCCTTAATAAGGCAGTGTTTGGTTCCTTCGTGGTCGCGAAGATTCCTGTGAACAACCGCTTTAAAAAGTAAAAGCTCTGTGTTCATGGGCTCAGCCGCTTCCAGATAATTGAGAATTTTCAAAGATTTTTTGGGTTCCTTGATCATAAGGAAGACCTGCGCCTTTTTAAGAAGAATAGAAGGACTGTCAGGGTGGATTTCCAACCCGTGTTCTATGGCTCTTCTCGCCCTGGCATGGTTTCCTTTATCGAGATAATAATCCGCCAGAATTTCCACTTCTTCTACATCAAAGAAGCAAGATGTTCTGCTCTGAATCATGTCTTCGAATTTGTCGATCAGTCCTGATTCGGACTCGGAATAAAGATTGTTTGAATACTCTATCATAGTCCCTTTTTGGTGCCTACCCTAACAAATTTAGGTTTTGGAACACCGGTTGGCAGGTCATTGTATTTTACTTTTTAACAACGCCATACACAAAAACTTATTCTGCGCCCTGCATCCTTTGCTAAGCGTAAAAATGGCCTGCAAAGATACAGTTTTTAACAGTGTTGTACAGCAAAACTGTGAATGATTCGTTTATATTTTGGCACGGGGATAAATTTGAAAACTACCTTTGCAAAAAAATTACAGCTTTGACACTGATTAAATCTATTTCGGGAATTCGCGGTACGATTGGGGGGAAGCCGGGCGATAACCTGACTCCGTTAGACGTAGTGAAGTTTGCATCTGCCTATGGAGACATGCTCAGAAAGACTTATCCGGGTAAGAAAATTAAAGTAGTAATAGGAAGAGATGCTCGTATTAGTGGCGAAATGGTTTCCAATTTAGTGCAATCGAGTTTGAACGGATTGGGAATAGATGTAGTAGACCTAGAACTGAGTACAACTCCAACGGTAGAGCTGGCAGTTCCAGAGCTAGAAGCTGACGGCGGAATTATTCTGACGGCCAGCCACAACCCCAAGCAGTGGAATGCACTAAAATTGCTGGATAGGAAAGGCGAATTTATTTCAGCTTCGGCCGGTAGGGAAGTCATTGATCTGGCTGAATCATCTAATTTTACCTATGCAGATGTAGATGATATTGGTGAGACGATAAAAGACGATTCTTATCTGGAAAAACATATTTACGCGGTATTGAACTACCCCTTAGTTGACGCTGACGCCATTCGCAAAGCGGGCTTTAAGGTGGCTGTTGATGCAGTAAATTCATCAGGTGGTATCTTTGTTCCTGCCTTGCTTAAGGCTTTAGGAGTTGAAGAAGTGGTGGAGTTATATTGCGAACCAACCGGCCATTTTCCGCATAATCCGGAACCCTTGCCTGAGCACCTGGAAGAATTATCTAAGACAGTAGTTGATCAAAATTGTCATTTAGGAATAACAGTTGATCCCGATGTGGATCGTTTAGCCTTCGTAAGTGAAAACGGTAAGGTATTTGGCGAAGAATACACACTTGTAGCGGTTGCCGATTATGTGCTGAGCCAGAAAAAAGGAGCCGCTGTTTCCAACCTTTCATCCACTCGTGCACTGAGAGACGTAGCCGAGAAGAATGGTTCAACCTATTTTGCTTCAGCCGTAGGCGAAGTAAATGTCGTTTCTAAAATGAAGGAGCAAGACGCCGTGATTGGGGGAGAAGGCAATGGGGGAGTGATCGTTCCCGATTTTCATTACGGCCGAGATGCCCTAATTGGAATTGGCCTGTTTCTTACTCATTTGGCAAAAAAGAACTGCTCAATGACGGAGCTCCGGGCATCTTATCCCAATTATTTTATTTCTAAGAATAAAATTGAACTGACCCCTGATTTGAATGTAGATTCGCTTCTGGAAAATGTGGCAGAGAAATACAAAAATGAACATGTTAACAGGGTTGACGGTGTAAAGATTGACTTTGAAGAAGGTTGGGTGCATTTGCGAAAGTCGAATACCGAGCCCATAATCCGCATATACGCTGAGCACGAATCTGAAGCGAAAGCAATCCAATTGGCAGATTCAATCAAAAAAGACATAAAGGCCTTATTTTCTTAAATTTGCGGACCAGCCTACAATTATGAAAGTTTATCTCGACAATGCGGCTACCACTCCGCTTGCCCCGGAAGTGCTCGAAGCGATGATGCCTTATCTTACAGAGCATTTTGGAAACCCTTCTAGCACACATCAATTTGGAAGAACAGCTAAATCAGCTATTGAGACTTCAAGAAAGAGCATAGCAAAGCTGTTAAATTGCTCTCCTATGGAGATCTGCTTTACATCTGGTGGAACTGAGGCAGATAATATGGCCATCAACGGAGCGATCAATCAAATGGATGTGCGGCATATTATCTCATCTCAAGCTGAGCATCACGCTGTGCTGCATACAGTTGAGCATTGTCATGCTGATTTAGGTGTTCACACGAGTATGGTGAAACTAAACGAGCATGGCCACGTTGATTTAGATCATTTAAAAGAACTCCTGGAATCGTCAGATGAAAAGACTTTAGTATCGCTTATGCACGCCAATAATGAAATTGGTACCATGATCGATATGGATCAAATCGCTGAGATTTGCAACGAACACGGCGCCCTATTCCATTCGGATACTGTGCAAACTATGGGGCATTTCCGCATGGATCTCCAAAAAACCAAAGTGCACTTTATTACAGGAGCAGCTCATAAATTTCACGGCCCCAAGGGAGTGGGTTTTCTTTATATCAACAAGGATGCTCATGTAGATCCATTGATTCGCGGGGGCTCACAAGAGCGCAACATGCGTGCCGGTACCGAGAATATTTATGGAATTGTAGGAATGGCCAAAGCCCTTGAAATGGCTTGTGAAGATTTGGAAGAGCACCAGGAATATGTGAAGGGAATCAAGGGGTACATGAAAAAGAAGCTGGAAGAAGACGTTCCAGGAGTGACCTTTAATGGCTGTAAGGATCGAAGTCTTTATACAGTACTAAATGTAAAGCTCCCTGAAACGGAAAAGGCATCCATGTTGCTTTTCTTGTTAGATATTGATGGAATTGCCTGTTCTAGTGGCTCAGCTTGCTCAAGCGGCAGCAACCAGGGGAGTCATGTTTTAAAAGCTGTGGGTGTTCCGGGCGATACACCGAGTGTGCGATTTTCATTTTCTCGCTATACAAGAAAAGAGGAGATTGATTATGCGGTTGAAAGGCTGGCTCATCATTTGAGTCCTTCGGAAGTATTGAGTACATAGTAGTCGGTATTGAGTTTGATCTTTTAGGTACTAGCCATCGATTTTCCTACTAATGACTTAGTACTAAATACTCACAACTAACTACCAATCAAGCTTCTTTCTTTTCCGCATTTACTTCTTCAAAAAGTTCAGGGTCGAAGCCAAAGAGTCGGTTTTTCTTGATCATGACATCCACGTAATTGGGTACCATCTTTTCCCATCCGGATTCGCCATTTTTGATTTTCTTCAGAGCTTCGCGGCTTTGAATCCACAGCACATCGGGGTCGTAGTTTTCCAGGTCAACAATTCTACCGTTGAAGGTAAGGTAGTCGTAGAGAGCCCGCAACCTGGGATGAACAGGCATGCTTTTGGAGTTTAGTACCTGTTCGCCATCTTCTGACATAGTTGGATAGAGGTAGATCTTCAAGTCTCTTGTAAACAAAATTCCGAAAGCTTCGAGAATACCACCATTCAGATTGCGATAATACTTCTCATTAAAGAGTTCAATCATATTGTTGACTCCCATGATCATTCCCATTCTCTTTTTGGTGAAAGTTGAGAAGTACTGCACGAGCTTGTAGTATTCCGAGTAATTTGAGATCATAACCGTTTGACCAAGTGAGCAGAGAATATCTGCACGGTCAATAAAGTCCTGCTCGTCTATATCTCTTCCTCCACCTCTTAGGTTACTTAGAGTAATCTCAAAGAGAACCTGCAAATTATCAGAATCTACCTTCTTCTCTTTCACAAAAGCGTTGTATCCATTGATAATCATATCAATGTTCACTTTGGTTACGGGTCTAAAGCTTCCGCGGATGGCAAGTATATTTTTCTTGTACAGTAAGTCTGCTGGTTGCAGGTTTTTCCCATCGGGCGAAAAGATAACCGCATCTGTCATTCCATTTTTAACCAGCTGCAGGCTGAGCAGTCGGTTATCTACCGTTTCAAAATCCGGACCGGTCATGGAAATCATATCGATTTCAATTTGATCTCGATTCAGATTGTCGTAAAGCGACTTGAGAAACTCTCTAGGGTTTTGGTAATAGAAATAACAGCCATAAAGCATATTTACTCCGAGAACTCCAATGGTTTCTTGCTGTAGAGATGCTTCATTTTCGTGAAGCTGCACATGCAGAATCAGTTCATTTGGATTTTTCTCCGGGCTGGTCTGGAATTTAATTCCCATCCAACCGTGACCCTTGTACTTCTTTTTGAAGTCAATGGTAGCAATGGTGTTGGCATAGGAAAAGAACCGCTTGGAAGGGTGGGTGTCTCTGTCAAGTCGCTCTTCAATCAAACCGTATTCGTGGTTGATCATCTTTCGAAGGCGGGGTTCACATACGTACCTGTTTTTATCTTCCTTTCCGTATATAGCATCGCTAAAATCTTTGTCGTATGCCGACATGGTTTTTGCAATGGTACCCGATGCGCCCCCTGCACGGAAAAAATGTCTTACTACTTCCTGACCCGCACCAATCTCTGCGAAAGTTCCATAGATATTCGGATCAAGATTTAATCGAAGCGCCTTTTGTTTGGCAGTGAGAATGACCCGTTCCAATAGTGAAAAAGTTCTGTTGTGTTTCACAAAACTAAGGCCTTTAAGACAAAGTACATAGGAATTAAGATTTTTTTAGTCGCCGTAGATCAATCACTATTCCTAATTTTAGCCCAATATGAAGTTAACGTTTTTAGGTACGGGAACTTCGCAGGGAATCCCGGTTATCGGATGTACTTGCGAAGTGTGCAGAAGTGATGACTCAAGAGACGACCGTTTGCGAACATCGGCGATGATTTCTATAGACGATAAGAATTACGTCTTTGATACGGGTCCGGACTTTAGGCAACAGATGTTGAGGGCAAAGCCCGAAAATGTGGATGCAGTGATCTTTACACATGAGCACAAGGATCACATTGCGGGCATGGACGATATACGCCCTTTCAATTTCAAAACGCGGAAACCGCTCAATATTTATGCGCACCCGCGGGTTCAGGAAGCCTTGAAGCGCGAATACCACTACGTTTTTTCTGAAAATAAATATCCGGGCGTTCCAGAAGTAAATGTCCACACCATTAAAAAAGACCAGAATTTTAGCATCAATGGCACAAAGTTCATTCCAGTAGAAGTCATGCACTACAAGCTTCCCGTACTGGGTTTTCGCGTCCACGATATGGCTTACATCACGGATGCCAATTACATTGACGAAACGGAAAAAGCCAAGCTCAAAGATCTGGATGTTCTTGTGATTAATGCTCTGAGGAAAGAGCAGCATATATCTCATTTCAACCTGGAAGAAGCCATTGAACTGGTGGATGAACTTAAGCCAAAGCGCGCGTTTTTTACGCATATCTCCCATCTAATGGGGCGTCATGCCAATGTAACAAAGGAGTTGCCGCCGCATGTGGCTATTGCTTATGATGGGCTCGAAGTTTTAGTTGGCTGAAACTTCAAGCGATATAAAGCCCGCCTGCCGGACAGGCAGTTACAAAGACGGATAATACACTATTTCGGGCTTGAATTGCTCACTCTGTTATTGCTTTCGGATGATGAGAAACATTTAGACTCCAGGCTTGCCCGAAAATATTCGGGATATTCCTTCTCATCCATAAGCGGTCTGTCTCTAATGTTGTAATGATCAAGGTCATTTCTTTTAACTTTCAATCTTTTGCCCAAATGTTTATATTTCAAAGCTCAACTCTACTAATGAAACGAAAAATTCTGCAAATCTTGGGGCGCTCGGATTGGTTAAGATTTGGGCTGAGAGATAGAATTATAAGGTATGCCCACAATCCAGACACGTCTTCACCAGAAAATTTTACAATTTCCTTTTACGGAGCAACTTACAAAGGGAATTTTGACAATTTTATAGACTGGAGCGTGTTCTACTACGGGGCATATGCAAAGGAAGAACTTAGACTGTTCGATGATTTCTTACAAACCATAGACAACCCCGTTGTTGCGGATGTGGGAGCTAATATCGGGCATCACACTTTGTTTGCCGCTTCTAGATCGGCTCAAGTAATCAGTTTTGAGCCCTTTCTGGATGTGGCTAAAAAGCTGGAACAAAAAATAGCTGATAATAACCTGTCAAATGTAGTCTTGTTCAAGAATGCTCTTGGTGAGAAGAATGAAACAGCCACATACGCCAAGCCTAAAGGGCATAATGCAGGAACGGGAAGCTTCCTTGATGATAACAAAGATCGGGAAACTCTTAAACTTCCCATCAGGGTTGGAGACGAGGTGTTTGACGATTATGGGATTAATGATGTTCACTTTATCAAAATAGACGTTGAAGGCTTTGAGCCTTATGTACTACGTGGTTTGAGCAATACTTTGACCCGATGCAGACCAATTGTATTCTTCGAGTGGTCACAGAATGAAAGAAAAGGTTCTGAAGATAATAACAGGAAGCTCTTCCCGCCTGATTATACTTTTTTTCAGTTTGTTCCAGATACGGTTTTCATGTACCTTTTTAGAAAACCGACTTATCGGCTCAGTTTGCGGCCAAAAAAATGGGATGACGGTAATTTACTTGCTCTTCCTAATGAGTATATCGATAGAATTAAATCTGAAAAGCCTTTTTGCAGTGCAGCAGAGCAAATAATTCGTGCAACGGAGAAAGTTACTGAATGACCTGGCGTTTTTTAGGATTTGCCCAAAGTCAAGGCCAGGAGAATTCGTAAAGAAATCATTGTAAAAAAGGGTGCTAAAACTCAAGCTCAGCAACAGCTACACTTCTAGTAGAGAGAATTGAGTATGAATCCAGGCGATATACATCGATGAATATCAGCTTATGCAATCGAATTTACAATTCGTAACTTACCGATTCACCATCTCCGGATTACCCATTTTACCTGAGCGGTAATTTTTAATGCACTCCCTGATCTGCTCTTCATTATTCATTACAAAGGGACCGTAAGAGAATACCGGCTCGTTTAAGGGTTCACCACCCAATACAAGAAATTCAGATTCTTGCTGGGCGTAAATATTGATATTACTTTCTCCGCGCTTAAAAAGGGCGAGTTGGTTGGTTTTAACCATATTCTGCTCTTCTAATTCCAACTTGCCTTTCACCATGTAGATAAAAGCGTTGTGATTGGGATTGGTGGGTATATCTATTCTCGCCTTCGGCTTTGCTTTAACATGGTAGTAAAAGGCCGGGCTTTGCAATTCAATACTAGAATAAGCCAGTCCCAGGTTGCCCAATACCACCTTGATCTCGTGGTCTGGGTTTTCTATTTTATCCATATGAATGGTGCGGAAAACATCGGTAGTAGGATCCTGGAATTTGTATTTAGATGGAGTGTTTAACCAGATTTGAAATCCATGGTAATTCCCACCTTCGTCGTAAAGTTCCTGTCCGGACTCTTCCATGTGGATGGCTCCACGTCCTGAACTGAAGAGCATAAAATCTCCTTTCTCAATTTGAAAATCGTAATTCAGGCTGTCTTTATGGTGGCCGGAGCCTTCCAAAAAGTAGGTGGTAGGTGTTACGCCGGCATGGGGGTGCGCATCTACCCGTAGTGGATCTTGCGAGGGCTGAAGATGAACAGGTCCAAA
>Ga0207419_1001749_pt1 | contig 15546 bp, 11 predicted proteins | sample ElkSloMetagenome_4_FD_184723 | JGI IMG/M metagenome (GOLD analysis project Ga0207419, IMG submission 184723) | Hot spring microbial communities from Elkhorn Slough, Monterey Bay, USA - MD2A (version 2) | ecosystem: Environmental > Aquatic > Marine > Intertidal zone > Estuary: Microbial mat ...
AAGAACAGTTAAGTCAAAAATAAGCGCAAAAATTAGGGTGCAACTAACCAAAACACCAATATAGTGTGTGCTTTTGAATGAGCTAAAGCTCATACCAAAGAAGCCGCCTAACAAAATAAGCGTAGTCATGATTAAGGCTTTGCCCGTATATCTGAATGAGTTTCGCACTGCTATTAGATGCGCTTTACCTTTTTTTAGTTCTAGTCTATACCGGCTAAGCATATGTATGGTATCATCTACAGCTATTCCAAATGCAATGGTAAAAATGATGCTTGTGCTCATCTTTAAGTCGATATTAAATACGGCCATAATGGCTACAAGTGCTAAGAGCGGTATAAGGTTGGGAACCAATGCAATCATTAGCATTTTTAAGGATCTGAACAAAAACATGACAATTACGGCGATAAGTAGGATAGCCATACCCAAGCCCTTTGATAAACTTGAAACTAGATTCTGATTTGTGCGATCTATTAGCTTTCCGGTGCCTGTCGTTTGGATTTCGTACTTCTCCTCCAGGCCAGACTTTTGAAGAAACTCTTGGAGCTTTGCATCTTTTTTATTGAATATCTTCCCACCCAGGTCACTTGTTCTTCCCGAAATTCGAAAATATGTAAAGTCTTCAGTGGTGTAGTTTTCTATAATGGATGAACCTGAAGATTGTTTTAAAACGCGTTTAACCTTGTTCCACTCAGAAGAACTTTCAGGTAATCTATAGTTTTCAACTAACCCTCGATTGAGTGATCTATTGATTCTTTTTGCAAGTTCAACTGGTGATTGTATGGCTCCTACTCCATATTCATTTTTTAAATATGCTTGAAGGTCTTCAATATGCTCCATTGTTTCATATGTCAAAAGAGATGAAGAGTCTTTTGATCTTATTCCCATTTCGAATGGCCTGACCCCCGAAAAGTTCATATCGAAAAATTCAAAGTCCTTTCTCAAAGGTTCGTCTTCTTGCAGATCTTCTAGAAGAAAATTATTCAATTCAACTCCACTTCCTAATATCGAGAAGGCTATCAAAAGAACACCTACACCGATAAATATCTTGTTTCGAGATCTGATTATCCTTGAGAAGGAATTCTCGAGAAAACTTGACCAAATAGACCTTTTCTGGACTTTCAAGGTCTTTTCTGGAATATGTGTTAAAACCAGCCAGGCGGGTAGTAATGTAATTGCAATAATAAATGCGGCCAGAACGCCACTAGCTATAATAAGACCAAATTCCTGGAGAGATGGAATCCCAGTAAAATAAAGTGACGCAAAACCTACAGAAGTGGTTATACTGGTTAGAAGAGTTGCAAGACCCGTATCATAGATAGTTTCGTGTATGGCGTGTTCTTTGCTATTTCCCTTTTTAAGTTCTTCAAGATAGCGAGAATACAAGTGCACGGCATCACTCATTCCGACTACAAAAATCACTGGGGGAAGCATATTTAGAAGTATACCTATGCCTAAGCCAGCTAAATTCAATATTCCGAGACTCCAGAGAACAGAAAGCAAAACCGTTACTAAAGGAATTATTATGCCGCGAAAACTTCTGAAAATAATGAAGAGTATTATGATTACTAAAATCATAGATAGGGCCAAAAACAGCAGAAACTCTTTTTGGATTTTCTGAATGTAGACCACCTGGCCAATAGCCCTGCCTGCTAAATGATAATTTTCAAATGTGGTGTTGGATAGTATTTCTCGTAAATTGCTGTCTACTACATCCGACTTTTTTTTGCTGAGATTTTGTTCCGTGAGAACTACAATACTGATTGCTTTGGTGGAAAGGGAGAAAAAATTATCGGCGTAAAACGGATCAGATGTTGCTCTAAGCGAATCATTCATGCGGTTTCCCTGCAATAATGGCGATGAAAAAACCAAACCCGTGTGCCTGTCGCGGACCGGATTTTTTAGGTTTATGGGAGAAATAACCTTTTTAACGTGCGGCACCCGTTCAAGCTTTTTTGTCAGGCTGTCTAAATTTTCTAAGAAAATCTCATCAAATACTCCGGCTTCATTTTCAAGAGCAATAAGAATGAAGTCATTATCTGTGCCGAAGGTTTCTTTATGTGTATTAAAGTATTCTGTCTGAGCGTCGTCAGGTTTAAAGAACTTATCAAAATTATAGTCAAAATGGATATCCTTGATTTGATATCCAAAAAAAGCACTCACCAAAAAAATTAGAAATACCGCTAACCAAGCCTGTTTCCTACTCATATCTAAGAGTCAATGTTCGCATAGTCAGTCATAGAAAGTCTTCAGCTGAAATAATGTTTAAGTAAAGTAATTATTTAGGCATTCAGTTTTGCCAAATTAACTATTTGAATAATTCTTAGTTTTCGGAAAAATTGGCCACTCTCATATTATGAAAAAGGATTTCTTCCCTTATTTCATTTTGATTTTTGTGTCAGCTTCATTGATAGTTTTTGGGTTTCCTGATATAGTCTGGCATCCCAACGGTTATTTGATGTCAGATGATATAGACGCCTTCAAGAGCTACTTCAATTTTTCATACCACTTGCGTTATGGAGAAGGGTTTAAATACGATGCTGTAAACTACCCCTATGGAGACCTTCTTTTTTATGTGAATTCGCATCCTGTATACCAATGGATACTTAGTTGGGTTGAGCTACTTTTTCCATCGATAGTGGATTATGGCCCGGCAATCATTCATTTATCGATGTTTTTATCAATCGTATTCGCATCGATATTCATTTATAAGATTCTAAGGCATTTCAGTTTACCCACATGGTATGCAATAGTTGTAGCATTGATTATACAGTTCAGCTATCCGCAAATGAGACGAATCTTTGGTCACTTTGAAATGGTATTCGCCCTTTCGTTTCCAGTCTATTGGTATTTTCTAATACGTTTCATCCAATCTAAGTCGGGTTATGGATATGCTGTCATTTTAGTTATATGGAATTTATTTGTGGGCCTCATAGGGGCTTATCTGGTGGCCATAAATTCCGTTTTTTCTTTGGCTGTGGGTTTGGTATTTCTTCTTAATAAGAGACGAAACTTGAAGCTATTCGCATCAAAAACTATTTCCATTTTCATTCTTTCTTTAATTCCACTGTTTGCCATAAAAGTACTGGTGACCTGGGTTGATTGGGTGAAAGACCGACCAGAAAACCCATGGGGATTTTACAATTTTTACGCTTCTCCTGAGAGTCTTCTCCAGCCCTATTATTTCAAGGACATTTTTGGTGTAGAATTCAAAACCATATTTGAAGGTGAAGCGTATCTGGGGTTCCCAGCTTTGGTCTTTTGCATGAGTCTTTTATTTGTTCTTATCAAATCAGTGCTCAGAAAGAAATCCATTCCTTTTCATAAGTTTTTTCCATTTAGAGGGTTGAATATTTATTTGTCAGGAGCGCTGATAGTCTTGATTTACGCTATGTGTATTCCCTTTAGGTGGGGGCTTGATTTTATAGCTGACACCTTCCCGATACTCAAGCAATTCCGCTCCTTAGGAAGATTTGCGTGGCCTTTTTATTATGTATTCACTGTTTTTATTTCTCTTTATACCTATACGCTTTACAGGTATTTCAGAAAGGTAAACAAGCCTGGAAAAGCAAAATACTTTCTCGCTGGTATTCTTTTATTCTGGGTAGCAGAATCGTCCTATTTGTTCTGGGATATATTTCGAATTGAAAGACCCGTAAACATCTTATTGTCAGCAGATGATGAACCTTTTTTAAATGTTCTGAGCGCAGCAGATAAAGCGCCGAAAGATTTTCAGGCAATTATGAGTATTCCCTTTATGTCTACAAATGGGGATAAACTAATATTCTGGGGAAATGATAGCGGATTAAAGGGGGCGATGGCCTTCTCCTACCACACATCCCTGCCGATTATACAGAGCGTATCACCAAGGCTATCCTTTTCTAATTCACTTTCGAGTATACAATTTCTTTCAGATAATAAGATCAAAAAAACCCGATTGGGGGATATGAACTCTAAGCCCATACTGGTAATCACTGCAAGTGCTGACTTGAACCCTGACGAAAAACGACTGCTGGTCTTAACAGACTCCTTAACTTCTTGGGAAGATTATACCCTAAGAATACTTCATCCAGCGTCTTTTGACTCTCTTTACGCTGTGGAATACCAAAGGTTTAAAGATCTAAAGTTGCAGTATGATGCAGGAAGCTTAAATCAGTCATCGTCCAGATATTACCAGAGTTTTGACGATAGAGAAGCAGAGTACAAACTCACAGGCGAAGGGGCTTTTTACAAGCGAGATGGCCGGCATGTATTGTTTTCTGGCGAACTATATGATATGGGGTTTTCAAAACAAGTAGAATTATCGCTTTGGATGTACATTGACGAGCGTAAATCAAACATGCCCAATTTAATCTTACGCCAAAAGAACCGGAATGGTGACCTCTTAAGTGAGACCAGGATTAATGTCAGAAATAATCCCGATGTTTTGAATCGCTGGGTTAGGGCGAAAACAGAATTAGAGGTAGACCCGGGAATAACCTACCGTCTCATTGTAGATGGTGACTTTATAAGTGTAGACGATTTGCTTATCAGGCCGAATGATTCTGAAATCTTGATTAAGACAGGCGAAGAGACATACCTATGGAACAATTACCCATTTAAATGAAAAATGCCCCGTTCTCAATTTTGATTGAGACGGGGCATCTTAATTTATCTAATTCTAAGAGTAATTACTTACTCTCGTCATTAACTTCCTCGAAATCAACATCCGTCACTTCTTCGTCAGCCTGTTCTCCAGACGCACCATTGTCGCTAGTAGGTCCTTGTTCTTGACCTTGCTGTGCGTTGTACATGTCTTGAGATGCAGCCTGAAAAACAGTATTGAGTTTCTCAATGGCGGGCTCAATTGCTGCTAAGTCTTTAGACTCATGCGCCTTCTTGAGTTCAGCCAGAGCATCTTCAATAGGTTGCTTTTTATCGGCAGGTATTTTATCTCCAAACTCTTTGAGTTGCTTTTCAGTCTGGAAAATCATAGAGTCAGCCTTATTCACAATTTCAACCTCTTCCTTAGCCTTTTTATCTTTTTCGGCATTGGCTTCGGCTTCTTTCTTCATTTTTTCAATTTCTTCTTCAGTCAGACCGCTTGAAGCTTCAATTCTGATGCTCTGCTCTTTATTGGTGGCCTTATCTTTTGCAGATACATTCATAATACCATTTGCATCAATATCGAATGTAACTTCTATCTGAGGTACTCCTCTAGGAGCTGGTGGTATGTCTGTAAGCTGAAATCGTCCAATTGTTCTGTTGTCTTGTGCCATAGGTCTCTCACCTTGTAGGACATGAATGTCTACAGATGGCTGGTTATCAGAAGCTGTTGAGAAAACTTCAGATTTTTTCGTAGGTATGGTTGTATTTGCGTCAATGAGTTTTGTGAAAACGCCTCCCATTGTTTCAATCCCCAGAGAAAGTGGTGTTACATCTAATAGAAGAACATCCTTTACTTCTCCCGTAAGGACACCGCCTTGAATAGCAGCACCAATAGCTACAACTTCATCTGGGTTAACACCCTTAGAAGGATCTTTTCCGAAAAATTTCTTAACCGCATCTTGTACTGCCGGAATTCTGGTAGAACCTCCTACAAGAATAACTTCGTCAATATCTGATTTGTCTAAACCTGCACTTTTAAGTGCTTTTTCACAAGGATCAATGGTTTTTTTGATCAGATGATCGCATAATTGCTCAAATTTAGATCGGCTAAGAGATCTAACCAAGTGTTTAGGTACACCATCAACTGGCATAATATAAGGCAAGTTGATTTCTGTAGAGCTGGAGCTTGAGAGCTCAATCTTAGCTTTTTCTGCAGCTTCTTTAAGTCTTTGAAGTGCCATTGGATCTTTAGTGAGATCTAGGCCATTTTCATCCTTAAATTCGTCAACAAGCCAGTCTATAATAACCTGGTCAAAGTCATCACCACCGAGGTGAGTATCTCCATCAGTGCTCAATACTTCAAAAACGCCGTCGCCCAGCTCAAGCAGAGATACATCATGTGTTCCACCACCAAGGTCAAACACGGCTACTTTAACATCTGAAGATTTTTTATCTAGCCCATATGCTAGAGCTGCTGCAGTTGGCTCGTTAATGATTCTTCTCACCTTAAGACCTGCAATTTCACCAGCTTCCTTTGTGGCTTGTCTTTGCGAGTCGTTAAAATAAGCCGGAACTGTAATTACAGCTTCGCTAACCGCACTTCCTAGAAAGTCTTCTGCCGTCTTCTTCATTTTTTGAAGGATTATCGCAGAAATCTCTTGCGGAGTGTACTGTCTGTCGTCTACTTTTACTCTAGGTGTATTATTGTCACCTTTAATTATTTCGTAAGGAACTCTCTTTATCTCCTTGCTTACTTCATCGTAAGAATTCCCCATAAATCTCTTTATTGAAGAGATTGTTTTACTTGGGTTGGTTATAGCCTGACGTTTTGCAGGGTCTCCAACTTTTCTTTCTCCTCCTTCTACGAATGCAACGATAGATGGGGTTGTTCTTTTCCCTTCGCTGTTTGAAATAACAACGGGTTCATTACCCTCCATCACAGAAACGCAGGAGTTGGTCGTTCCTAAGTCTATTCCAATTATTTTACTCATTCCTGATTGTGCTTTATTAATTTCTGTTTTCTATTGGTCAATCATTATGCCAATGAAAAAATAGAGCTCGAAGGATGAGATTTGACAGGTTTTATGTCAAATTTGGTGACAAAAAGACAGAATTGCTCTTTAACAGGCAGGCCCTTCGGCGCAGATGTAATTAGTTCCGGACCAGCCTTCTACACAGTAGCAAGGAGAACTGTTGCCATCTGTTGTTTCCATGCTTTCGTTCAGCTGCTGCAGACTAGGCTCGTTAATGTAAAACTCTCTGCTTACAGTTGCTCTTGCACCTACAATACCTATGGCTCCATTATTCAAGTTCGTGTAAGACGTTAACACCGGAGTGAAATCGCTAATCGGATTGGCAACTTCAATATAGGTGTTTAATGAAGCACTGGCGGCAGTTATTCTGTACTCAAACCTCTGTATTCTGACCTTTTGGATATTGGGAATGGATTTGATTTCATTTCCAAAAAATTCATAAATAGATTGAGCATTGAATGTTACATCGCTGGTCTGACCATTAGCAGCTGATTCACGAACTCCCAATTCAAAATCATTTATCTGATCTGAAACGAAGCCCCCATCTGAAGTATGATAGTCATAGACAATTCGATGAGTGGATTGATAGCGCTCTGACTTTTCTCTATTATTGTACCTAAAGTCTAATTGTCGATAGTTACCGCCAGAGTAGTAATCTTGCCTGGCAACTCCTGGAGTGTTAACAGGTAATGGTCTTGTTATATCAGTCTCCCTAATTGTTGGAAAATCAGTTTGACCGCTATACACTTCACCCCTGATAGTTGCTCTAAGTTCGTAAAACAAATCATTGTTACCCGGAGTTGGGCTCGTAACATCATTTAGCTCATCTTCGGTAAACAAATCTTCGGTGGTATAATAAAAGCCAACATTTTCATCGTAAAAAAGCCCCGGATTTCTTGAAGGAAGCACAATGAAATCCAATTGAATAGAATCAAGAACTTCAAAAATTCCGAATTGCTCGTTTTCAAGTCTCTTTTTGTACAACCATACATCCACTTCAGATGGGTTATATTCAATGGAGTCTCTGTTTTGAGTATATTGATTCGCATCTCCGGCTCCGAGATATGTTTTGTTTATTCTTACAAATTGGGTGTCTGCCGAGTAATCGAGTACAGCGTAGATAACAGGTGTTGCTTTGTAAGGAGCCAATAAGTCAACTTCGTCTTCGCAGCTCTGAATTGTTAGACCTATAAAAACAAGGGCTATTAAGCCAATAAAGTATACTATTCTGGAAATCATAAAAATTAAACTCAATAGAGCTCACAAATGTAGAATAATACGGGCTATTGGGTAGCCTTATTTGAGAAACGGCGAAGATTAATTATAAATTTGGAATCCAATTATCATTAAAAGAGACTTTATGTCCATACATTCTGAAGTAAAAAGAGTAACCACCCATACCCTTCACGAGATGAAAGAAAAGGGTGAAAAAATTGCGATGCTCACATCATATGATTACTCCATGGCCAAAATCGTTGACGAAGCGGGAGTGGATGTAATATTGGTCGGAGATTCTGCCAGTAACGTTATGGCAGGTCATGAAACCACCTTGCCCATTACGCTAGATCAAATGATTTATCATGCATCTTCTGTAGTGCGAGCTGTGAAAAGAGCCTTGGTTGTAGTAGACCTGCCATTTGGCGCCTATCAGGGAAACAGCAAAGAAGCTCTAACTTCCAGTATTAGAATTATGAAGGAAAGTGGTGCGCACGCTGTCAAATTAGAAGGGGGTTCTGAAATAAGGGAGAGTGTAGAGAGAATTTTATCTGCGGGTATTCCAGTTATGGGACATCTCGGCTTGACTCCACAGAGTATTTACAAGTTCGGTACATATTCGGTAAGGGCCAAAGAAGACCAGGAAGCGAGCAGACTTATAAGCGATGCTAAACTTCTAGATGACATCGGTTGCTTCAGTATTGTTCTTGAAAAAATACCAGCTACATTAACAGAGAAAGTTTCCAAATCAATAGCTGCTCCTACCATAGGAATAGGAGCTGGGAATAAAGCAGATGGACAGGTCCTTGTGGTGCATGATTTGCTAGGAATTACACATGAATTTAATCCGAGGTTTCTCAGAAGGTACCACAACCTTTACGACGAAATAAAATCTGCGGTGGGAAATTATGTGAGTGACGTTCGCTCAATTGATTTCCCTGACGATAAAGAGCAATACTAGGATTTGCCAACTACCATTAATAACCTTCAGGTCTTATATGAAGACAACCATTTAATTCTGGTCAATAAGCGTTCATCAGATATTGTACAGGGCGACAAGACAGGTGATACTCCTCTTTGCGACATCGTAAAATTGTGGTTAAAAAAGAAATACAATAAGCCGGGCAATGTTTTTCTCGGGGTGGTTCACAGAATAGATAGACCTGTAAGCGGAGTGGTGCTTTTTGCTAAGACCAGTAAAGCTCTTTCAAGGCTGAGTGAAGCTTTTAGAACAAAGAGTATTGAGAAGTCTTATTTGGCCGCAGTGGTTTCAAAGCCAGAGAAACTAGAAGGCAGTCTAGGCAATTATCTATTGAGAGACCACAAGAAAAATAAATCTCGAGTAACTGGAAATACTAAAAAGGGTAAGCTGAGTAAGCTGACTTACAAGCTTATAGGCCAATCTGATAATTATTTCCTACTAAAAGTGAATCCAGAAACTGGAAGACATCACCAGATTAGGGTACAATTATCTGCAATGGGATGCCCTATAAAGGGTGATGTTAAGTATGGCGCACCCCGAACGAATAAGGACGCATCCATTCATTTGCACGCCTACCAATTAGGATTTAAGCACCCGGTTTCCGGAGAGCAGCTAGTTATTCAAGCCCCCGTTCCCGAAGATCCAGTTTGGAATACTGTCAAGAATATCGTTTGATTATCAATTAAAGCGACAAAATGACATTATTTTTTCGTTAGAAATGCCATTATGACACCTTAGTTATGATTTCGAGCTATGGCATTTCATTTGAAGAGTGCATTCTGAATTTAAATACATACTCAAAAACTCAAAAACTATGTCACTCATAAAATTCAGAACAAATCCCGCTCAAGCAACAAGTTTTGATTCATTCTTCAACGATTTTTTCGAAGGAGAATTCTTCCCTAAGTCATTAAATTACGATGGCGGTTCTCTACCAGCAGCCAATATCCGAGAAACAGACACAGGCTTCCATGTTGAGCTCGCTGCTCCGGGAATGAAAAAAGAAGATTTTAACATTGAGCTGAACGAAGATTTACTGACGATTCGTACAGAAAAGAAAGAAGAAAAAGAAGAGAAGGATGGCAAGTATACCAAGCGAGAATTTAACTATTCATCTTTTGTCAGATCTTTCAGAGTTCCGGAAGAAGTGGATGTGGATAACATCAAGGCTTCTTACAAGGATGGAGTACTTGCTTTGGATATTCCGAAGAAGGAATTGGAAGAAATTAAAAAGATAAAGCAGATTGAGATTAAATAATTTCTAATTTTTGGTTGAAAAAGTGCGGGTGATGTTAGTTGCTCGCACTTTTTTTTGATCACAACAATATGGACTATAAGGATTATTACAAGGTACTGGGAGTTTCAAAATCAGCCAGTCAGGCCGAAATCAAGAAAAAGTTTAGAAAGCTTGCAGTAAAGTATCACCCTGACAAGAATAAGGACGATCCTTCGGCAGAGGATAAATTCAAAGAAATTAACGAGGCCTACGAAGTATTGGGAGATGCAAAAAAGAGAAAACAATACGATGAGCTGGGTGCCAATTGGAAAAATTACCAGCAATATCAAAATACCGGATTTGGGGGTGGCGGTTCTCGATCTTACCAGTATTCGGGAGATATTAATGATTTCTTCGGTGGCTCTGGTGGCTTTTCTGATTTCTTCAATACTTTTTTTGGTGGCGGAGGAGCTGCTTTTCAAGGTGCACAAAGAAATCGCAAATCTGCTACTAAACCTTCAACTGCAGAGCTCAGTATTTCATTTGACGAAGCGCTGAACGGAGGAGAAAAAATGGTTTTAATTGGCGAGAAAAGAGTAAGGCTCAATCTAAAGCCTGGCATGCAAGATGGCCAGAAGCTCAATTTAAAAGGTAAAGGGCCGCATGGAAATGATCTACATATTGTTCTGAAAGTAAAACCTTCGTCAATATATGAGAAGAAAGATCTTGACCTGTATTCAATTTTGAGGGTAGATGCTTACACGGCTGCCCTGGGTGGGAAGGTTGATCTTATTACGCCCTACGGTCAGACCCGTGTCGCTATTCCGCAGGGCACATCTGGAGGAAAAAAGCTCCGGCTAAAAGGAAAGGGTTATCCTCAATACAAGAACCCTGCTGTAAAAGGAGATTTGATCGTTGATATCAGGATAGATATTCCAAAAAGTTTATCGAGTCGTCAAAAAGAGCTCTTTACGCAGCTTAAAAAGGCAAGTGAATAGAGCCTCTCTAGAGTGTGAAGTAAAAATCGGTTGATTTGTATTCCTGGTATTTGTCCTTGTCGAAGAAGTAGTACCTGGCGGGTTTATGCGGCACGCCTATTTGTTTTTCTTTGGAAGGTACCAGAAAGCTCATCTTCAAAATTTTTCTGCGGAAGTTTCTTTTATCCAATTCCGTATTCAATATGGCTTCGTATAGCTTTTGCAATTGGCCCAAGGTAAATTTTTCGGGTAGCAATTCGAAACCAATAGGCTGATACTTGCTTTTAAATTTTAGTTCCTTAAGGGCTGTTTCTATTATTTCTTCATGGTCAAAGCCCAAAGCGGGAAGCTTATCTATGTTATGCCATTTAGCGTCTTTAGCGAATCCGCTTGCGTGAAATTCAATATCGTCCGCTCTGATAAGTGAGTAATAAGCTACGGTTATGACGCGCGCATCGGGTTGAGCTCTAATTGATTTTAGCCAAAGCAAATCGTGTTCCTTCGTTAACCTATTTGGGTCGCCAAAGCTGCCAAACTGTTCTAGAAAAATATTCTGAAGGCCGGTAAGTTCTTGCAGAACTCTTTCGGCCGCTTCGTCAAGGTTTTCGTCATTCTTAATCAGGTTTCCAGGTAAGGCGTAAACTTTTGCCTCGTTGCTTTCCAGGTCTTGTCCCCGATCAATTAATAAAACCTTCAACCTTTCGCCATCAAACCCAAAAACAACGCAGTCTACCGATACGTTCGGATTTACATTTCCGTTCCCTGTTAGCATGGTACTTTAAAGAATAGGTTTAGTATAATAGAGCAGCAAAAGTATCAATAAATTAGACTTATTTTGTGCCCGTTTAGCGTAAGTGTTATATTTACACTTAAAAAATTATCAACCTGCATCTTAGATGAGCAAAATCCGTAAAATTGCTGTTTTTACTTCCGGAGGAGACTCTCCAGGTATGAATGCTGCCGTTAGAGCAGTGGTTAGATCTGCAAAATTTAACAACTTACAAGTTGCCGGAGTTTTCAGAGGATATCAAGGTCTTGTAGAAGGAGATTTTGAAGAATTATCGGCCCGATCTGTAAATCACATATTGCACAGAGGTGGTACTTTCTTAAAGTCCGCTAGAAGTGACGATTTTAAAGAAAAGTCAGGCCGCGAGAAAGCTTACGAAAAGCTTCTTTCTAATGGAATAGACGCTTTGGTTGCTATTGGAGGAGATGGAACTTTTACGGGTGCCCATATTTTTAACGAAGAATTTGATTTTCCGATAATTGGCATTCCGGGTACAATCGATAATGACTTATTCGGAACCGATTATACTATTGGTTTTGATACGGCTTTAAACACCGTGGTAGAATCGGTTGATAAGATCAGAGATACAGCAGCATCTCACAACCGACTGTTTTTCGTGGAAGTTATGGGGCGAGATGCTGGTTTTATAGCTGCTCATGCCGGAGTGGCCTCTGGTGCTTTAGCCGTTCTGATCCCAGAACGCGAGATGACTATAGAAACTTTGGTAGAGAAACTCAGTGAAGCCAGAAGGCAAAACAAATCAAGTAGTATAGTAATTGTAGCCGAAGGCGGAAAGAGCGGTGATGCGACTGAAATTGCCGCAAAAGTTTCTGAAAAAGCCCCTTACTATGAAACGAAGGTAACTATCCTGGGGCATATCCAAAGGGGAGGTTCACCATCTTGTTTTGATCGAAATTTGGCGAGCCGGTTAGGTGTAGCGGCTGTAGAAAACCTAATAAAAGGTAAACGCGACTGCATGGTTGGTATAATGAACCATAAAATCGTTTTAACGCCTTTCAAAAAAGCCATCACAGATAAATTAACTATTGACAAGGAACTCATACGAATAGCTGATATTCTCTCTATTTAATAGGATTTCCAATTATATTTTTAATCATGTTATTAATTGCTGATAGCGGTTCAACTAAGTGCGATTGGAGACTAGTGGCCGAAGACAAGAGTTACCGCGATTTTACATCAATCGGTATCAACCCCTATTTTCACAATGAAGAAATTATAGAATCCGAACTGAGGTCAAACGACCGCATGATGGAATTCGCAGAAAAGGTAACAGCCTTGTTCTTCTACGGAGCAGGTTGTTCTTCAAAAGAATTGAAACGGATTGTTGATAACGGACTGAGCAAAGTTTTTACCAATGCCCAGATTTACGTTGATCACGACCTTGTGGCAGCTGCCTTCGCTGTTTACGACGAAGAGCCTTGTATTGCATGTATTTTAGGAACAGGCTCTAATTCTTGTCATTTTGATGGTGACATCGTTAGAGAAGAAGTTCCTGCTCTTGCATTTATACTCGGCGATGAAGGAAGTGGCAGCTATTATGGGAAGAAATTACTGTCTGATTTTCTCTACAATAAGCTACCGGGAGAAATGTCTGATGCCTTGAAAAAGGAATTCCAACTCAACAAGGATATTATCATGGATCGCGTTTATATGCAATCTCATGCCAATGTATATCTTGCTTCTTTTATGAAGTTTATTACAAAATTTCGAGGCACACCCTATGTGGACAGCATGATTTCAGAAGGTATTGGGAAATTTTTGGACACTCACGTTCTGTGCTTCAGAAATGCTGAAGAAGTAAGTGTGAATTTTGTAGGTTCTGTAGCCCATTATCACGAAGATATACTGTTGAAAGAAGCAGCACAAAGAAACCTGAGAGTTGGCAGAATTATTAAAAAGCCAATAGATGGTTTGTACGAATACCATATCAAGCATTACTTTGCCAAAATTCCTTTTTGAAGTATGGCCAAAATAGAAGCTTGTTTATTTGATCTCGATGGAGTACTGGTTGATACGGCCAGATATCATTATCTGGCCTGGAAAAGGCTTTGCAATGAGTTGGGCTTTGATCTTTCTGAAGAAGAAAACGAAGAGTTAAAGGGTATAAGTCGAGCAAAATCGCTGGAAATTCTTCTGGATAAAGGTGAGATTGTCTTATCTGACGCTCAGAAAGAAAAATATATGGCAAAAAAAAATGACTGGTATCTGGAGTATGTAGATAAAATGCATGAAGACGAACTTCTTCCAGGTGCCCGGAATTTTCTCGATGCCTGTCAGAACGCTGGAAAAAAAATTGGTCTGGGCACCGCAAGCAAAAATGCCATGCGCATAATAGAGAAGCTTAAGATTGTAGATCTTTTTGATGTTATTATTGATGGTACAAAAGTATCCAAAGGAAAACCAGACCCTCAAACCTTCTCTCTCGGTGCCCAGGCGCTGAAGCTACATCCTTCTCAATGCGTGGTTTTCGAAGATTCTAAGGCAGGGATTGAAGCGGGTATTGCAGGAGGGATGTACACAATTGGCGTGGGAAATCCCGAAACTTTAAAAAGAGCAAATATTGTTATTCCTGGCTTTGAAAACGTTGGGATTGATATACTGAACGACCTTTAAACTATGAAAAAGCATTACGAAGAAGATCCCTGGAAGATCATTGAAAAAGGATTTCATCCCGATATGCAAATGTCGTCGGAGAGCATCTTCAGTCTCGGTAACGGGCGCATGGGACAAAGGGCAAATTTTGAAGAGAACTATTCCGGCAAAACGCTGCAAGGCAATTATGTGGCTGGAGTTTATTATCCCGATAAAACGCGCGTTGGCTGGTGGAAAAATGGGTATCCAGAATACTTTGCCAAGGTTTTGAATGCGGCCAATTGGATTGGGATAGTTCCAGTTATAAAAGGTGAAGAATTAGACCTGGCAAAATGTGAAATCAGCAACTTTACGAGAGTGCTGAACATGAAGGAAGGTTATCTTGAAAGATCTTGCACTGCTAAACTTGGAAATGGGGTAGAAATTAAACTCCATGCAAAGCGTTTCTTGAGTTTAGTAGATGAAGAAGCCGCCTGCATAAAATATAGTATCACACCTTTAAATTATTCAGGTAAGATTGATTTCAAATGCTTCGTGGATGGAGATATCATTAACCAAGATTCTAACTATGACGAAAAATTCTGGGATGAGGTTGATAAAAAAGCCGGTAAAGATTCTTCCTGGGTAACACTGAAAACCAAAAAACTTGATTTTCATGTAACAACTGCCCAGAAAATTACTGTTTCGAAAAATGCTGAGGAAGTACCATTTGACAACCGTGAAGTTGAAGAACTAAAATATGTTGCCAATCATATTTCTATTGATGCTTCAGAGAACGATGAAGTAACCATCTATAAATACGCTTCGAATGTTTCTTCTCTAAATCACGCCGTAGAAAACCTTTCTAACAGAGCAGTAGAAGTTGTAGAAAAGGCTTCTCAAAAGGGCTTTGAAAAGATGCTCGCCGAGCAAAAGGAAACCTGGGAACAGAAATGGGCAATGAACGATATTGTTATTGATGGAGATATCGCTGCTCAGCAGGCTCTACGATTCAATATTTTCCAGCTCAATCAAACTTATACCGGTAAAGACGCCAGGTTGAATATCGGTCCAAAAGGTTTCACGGGCGAAAAATACGGCGGAAGTACTTACTGGGACACCGAGGCATACTGCCTGCCTTTCTATATGCTGACAGCAGG
>Ga0207419_1001752_pt1 | contig 15541 bp, 12 predicted proteins | sample ElkSloMetagenome_4_FD_184723 | JGI IMG/M metagenome (GOLD analysis project Ga0207419, IMG submission 184723) | Hot spring microbial communities from Elkhorn Slough, Monterey Bay, USA - MD2A (version 2) | ecosystem: Environmental > Aquatic > Marine > Intertidal zone > Estuary: Microbial mat ...
CATCATAATCTCTAACATCGCATTGTAAAGGCAAAACCTTTCCTCCAGTTTCTTTTTCTAACTCTTCAGCAGAGTTTTTCAGTTTGTCTAAATTTCTTGAGGTGATGACAACGTTTGCTCCCAGTTCTAGGAGGTATTTGGTCATAGATTTGCCTAAACCAGAACCACCACCGGTTACAACGTATGTTTTTCCTTTGAGAGCATTATCCCTTAACATTTTATCTTTATAAGTCATATTAATCAGGTATTGTTTTAATTAGTATTTCTAAAAGGTCTATCGCAGCTTGGCTTATTTTAGTCCCAGGACCAAAGACGGCTACAGCACCAGCATCGAATAAGAATTTATAGTCTGTTGATGGTATGACACCTCCGACAATAACCATAATATCTTCTCTTCCTTTTTCCTTAAGTGAATTAATAACCTCTGGCACCAAGGTTTTATGTCCGGCGGCTAATGAAGATACTCCTAATACATGTACGTCGTTTTCAACGGCTTGTTGAGCAGCTTCCTCCGGCGTTTGAAATAGTGGACCAATGTCTACATCAAATCCAAGGTCAGCATAACTAGTTGCCACCACTTTAGCACCTCTGTCATGGCCATCCTGACCCATTTTAGCAATCATTATTCTTGGTCTTCTACCTTCAAGCTCTGCAAATTTATCTGCTAAGGCTTTGGCTTGTTCAAACGTTTTATCTGTTTCCATTTCACGACTATATACACCACTAAAAGACTGTATTTCAGCCTGATGTCTTCCAAAAGTTTCTTCTAAAGCATCGCTAATTTCACCTAGAGTTGCTCTCTGTTTTGCAGCTTCAACAGCTATTTCAAGTAGATTTTCCTGACCATCATTGGAGGCTTTCTTTAGTCTTTCAAGTGTTTTTGTAACTAAATCTTCGTTTCGCCCTTCTTTTATCTTTTTGATCTTTTCCAGTTGTTGAAGCCTTACACTTTGGTTATCAACTTCTAAGGTCACTATAGGATCTTCTTTTTCTAGTCTGTAGCAATTTACTCCAATTATTTTGTCCTTACCAGAGTCAATTTTTGCTTGTTTTTTGGCCGCGGCTTGTTCTATTCTCAGTTTAGGAATACCTTTTTCTATAGCCTTAGTCATGCCACCTAATTCTTCGATTTCCTGAAGATGTTCCCAGGCACGATCTGCTATTTCCTGAGTTAATTTTTCTATGTAGTAACTGCCGGCCCAGGGATCGACTGTTTTTGTGATTTTAGTTTCTTCCTGCAAGTAGAGCTGGGTGTTTCTTGCTATCCTTGCTGAAAAATCTGTAGGAAGTGCTATGGCCTCATCCAAGGCATTGGTATGCAAGCTCTGTGTTCCACCAAATGCAGCGGCCATTGCTTCTATACAGGTTCTGGCGACATTATTAAATGGGTCTTGCTCTGTCAAAGAATATCCACTGGTTTGAGAGTGTGTTCTTAAGGCCAGAGACTTCGGGTTTTTAGGATTAAATTGCTTTACCAGTTTTGCCCATAACATTCTTGCGGCTCTCATTTTTGCAATTTCCATAAAATGATTCATCCCAATTCCCCAAAAGAATGAAAGTCTAGGTGCAAAACTATCTATGTCCATTCCTGCTTCAAGACCTGTCTTGATGTATTCTAAACCGTCAGCTAAAGTGTAAGCTAATTCTATATCTGCTGTTGCTCCGGCTTCCTGCATATGATAACCTGAAATACTTATGCTGTTGAATCTAGGCATGTATTTAGAGGTATATTCAAAAATATCTGCAATGATTTTCATTGATGGTGTTGGTGGATAGATGTAAGTATTTCTGACCATAAACTCTTTGAGAATATCATTTTGAATAGTCCCGGAAAGTAAATTTGTATCAACACCTGTTTCATTTGCAGCTGCAATATAAAACGCCATTATTGGTAAAACCGCTCCATTCATAGTCATAGAGACAGACATTTTATCTAGAGGAATTTGATCAAAGAGCACCTTCATGTCTTCAATACTATCTATAGCAACACCTGCTTTACCTACATCGCCAACCACTCTTTCATGGTCGCTGTCATATCCTCTATGGGTTGGCAAATCAAAAGCTACTGATAAACCTCTTTGTCCGGCTTTTAAATTTCTTCTGTAAAAGGCATTAGATTCTTCTGCTGTTGAAAAACCGGCGTATTGTCTTATTGTCCAAGGTCTTCCGACATACATGCTAGAATATGGACCACGAAGATAGGGAGGAAGTCCAGCTGCAAAATTTAAATGCTCTGCAGATTCTAAATCTTTTTTTTCGTACTTTGATTTTACTTCAATTTTTTCGTTAGTAATGAAAGTGTCTTTTTTTTCATTTTTCTCATCATCGAAGTTGAAATTTAATTTTATGTCAGATCTACTATTTTTCATTGGAAACATTTTTTGCTTCTTCAGCTAGTTTTTCTCTTTCTAAAGATTCTGCAATACGTCTGGTGAGCAAAGGCTTAATAAGAGTTTTACGCTTCTCTTTCTTGTTGAAAATATCAAAATCTAATTGCTTTGACATTTTATCCTCTGTATTTTCAAAAACATTTACACCTACAAGCTTAAAGGTTTTTGATTTAAATTTTTCTAAAGTGTCTAAATACTGTTGATTGATTTTATCCTGAATTTTACCATCAAATAATTGTTGAAGTATTCCTCCAGATTTTTCAATACTTTTAAATATTTCTAGCGATTTTTCAGCTAATGCTTTAATAAGATAATTGATGTAGTAGCTTCCATCTGCAATGTTTTCAACCTTGTCAAAATAGCTTTCATGCTTGAGAATTAGAAGCTGATTTCTAGATACTCTTTGGCTAAAGTCGTTATGGTTTTTAAATATTACATCATAATTGGTGTTTTTTACAAAATTGCTTCCACCAAGTATAGCACTCATACATTCAGAGGTTGATCTTAACATGTTTACATTGTAATCATAAATACTCATGTGATGTAATCCCGGTTCTGTAATTAGCTTTAGTTTATAATTAATATTCAAATTTTTGCAAATGGAATTTACGAGTAATCTCAACGCCTTTAATTTAGCAATTTCAAAAAAGAAATTTGTGCCCACGGCACTTAAAATATGAATATCAATGCTCTGATTTTCAATGTTTAAATTGGTTAAGTAATATTGAAGTTGTGAAGAGATATAAGCCAATTGTTGAGTAATGTTAGCTCCGGAATTATGAAATATCCTTCCGTCTATTGTTATGCTATTGGTCTTATTTACAAAAGATTGTAATTGGCTCAGGTCTTCTTTTTGGTTAATCTTCCAAGTACCATCGCAGATGAAATGATTTATAGGATCATAAAGATAAATTATATTATCCTTGATTTTAAGCTCGGATAATTTTAAATCATCCATTAAAAAAATGAGATCTGAGTCTGAGTCTGCTAATTCTTCAGGTAAATTTTTAACATCTTTTAAGTTGAAAAAAAATACTTCTCCACCTTTCGATTTGATTTTTTCGAAATCATCGAGTTGATCTAAAAAGACTTCTTCAGTGATAAACCATTTTGAAGGAGAAGGAATGTCGATTGCAATATTTGATTCTTGATGATAAAATGGTTTGATGTCTATTCCTTCATCTGTATGGGTTACCATAGTTTCGTTGTAGTCTTTTCCTTTAAGGTCGACTTGAATTTTTTGTTTCCATTCTTTCTCAGAAATAGGATTGAATTCTTTAAAAAGGGATTTATTCATCGAAACTTCTATTTTAGGCTATCTTCAAATTTAATAATAAAAACATCTTCATTCTCTCTTTTCATAAAATACTGTTCTCTTGCAAATTTTTCAATTTCGACAGAATCATTTAGTTGTTGCAATGTTTTTTTGTCTTTTTTAATTTCAGAAGTATAATAATCTATATTGTTTTCAATTTCAGAAATTTCATTATCAAGTATCTGATGGGTCATAAATGAATTAGTGTCAAAAAATACCATCCATACTGTAAATACCAAAAACACCAATATGTAACGATTGGTCGTTAGCTTAAACCAGGTTTTGTTTTTTAAGTTTTTCCATTTCATGGCTCTAAAATAACGAATTATACTAAACGTTCCTTAATAATAGTTTGAACAACTTCTACAGCGACATTATTATATTTATTGTTAGGAATAATTATGTCTGCATATTCTTTGGTGGGTTCTATAAACTGTAAATGCATTGGCTTTAAGGTATTTTGGTAGCGATTCAAGACTTCATCCATATCTCTTCCCCGTTCTGTGATATCTCTTTTTAGCCTTCGGATTAATCTTTCATCACTATCCGTTTGAACATAAATTTTAATATCCAGCATCTCTCTAATGGCTGGATTTGTAAGAATTAAAATCCCTTCGACTATCATCACCTTCCTAGGCTTAGTAGTTTTGGTGTCTCCAGTTCTGTTATGAGTTTTGAATGAGTATATGGGTTGCTCAATATCCTGATTAGACTTTAATATTTTGAGATGTTCTACCAATAGATCAAAATCTATAGATTGAGGATGATCAAAGTTAATCGCTTTTCTCTCTTCAAAACTTAAGTGAGAAGTGTCTTTATAATAAGAATCTTGATAAATGACATCTACTTCGTCATGCTGTAGTTCTTCTATTATTTGATTGACAACTGTAGTTTTTCCACTACCTGTTCCTCCTGCAATTCCAATGGTGAGCATGAAATATTTTTTAATTTGTAAAGTTAATATACTATCTCGAGTTTAGGAATTAATATCAACTATAGATTTACATTGATTTTAACACATTCATGAGTCACTGATTTTTATCAATAATTCCTTTATAAAAATTATATTTGCCCTGAAAAATTAGAGCATGTCTCAAGTCAAAATACTTCTTGTAGTTATTGGATTTATGTTATTTCACTCTTGCATAGGTACAAAGAAACTAACTTACTTACAGGAAAAAGAATCAAAAGAAGTGGACAGTATTGCAAGAATACATATGGCTCAGGAGCCTTATCGTGTACAAATTAATGATATGTTAAGTATTCGAGTAAAAGCTTTGGATCAAAATCTGGTCAACGCCTTTAATCCAATTTCAGAAGCCAATCTGGATGCTACCACAGAAGAAAAGGTCTATTTTGATGGTTTTACAGTGGATAGAAAAGGTGAAATTAAAATTCCAATTTTGGGGAAGATCAAAGTACTCGGAATGACTCTGAAGGATATAGAGCAGACCATCGAACAAGAATTATTAGATAAATACTTTAAGGAAACTTCAAATATTTTTGTCACGGTCAAACTACCTGGTATACCTTATACGACTATTGGAGAATTTGGAAATACAGGAAGTCAGGTTATTTATAAAGAAAGAATTACAATTATGGAGGCTATTGCCAATTCTGGAGATATTCAAATTACAGGAGACCGCTCAAATATCATTGTGGTAAGGCAATATCCATCTGGTGTAAAACGTCATTCAATCGACCTGACGGACTTAGATGCCATCAATTCACCTTATTATTATGTAAAACCTAACGATTTGATTATCGCAAACCCTCTGCCTCAAAAATCACTTGGAGTAGGTACAAACGCTTTTGGTACCATTACATCTTTAATATCTTTAGGTTTAACTTTAACTATAATAGCCATTAGACTATAATGCAAGAACTCGATTTTTCTCAATCAAGCGCATATTTTGACTTTAAGTCTTTTGTGATAAACATACTATCAAATTGGTATTGGTTTTTTATATGCGTTGGGATTGGGCTTGGGATAGCTTATTACGTAAGTGTTAGAAAGCTACCTGTATACAGAATGGAGTCTCTTATCACTATAAAAGACGATCAAAATCCTCTATTTACTAACTCTAATACTAGCTTGACATTTAATTGGGGTGGACAGTCTAATAAAACTAGTTCTACAATTACCACACTTTCAACAAGAACTCATAACGAGAAGGTAGTTAGACAACTTCAATATTATTTGGATTACAAAGTTGAAGGAGAATATCAAATGGAAGATGCCTACGGAAAAACTCCGTTCAAAATCACCTTAGATGATGATGCTTTTCAATTAGAAGGGCAATTGATGAAAATAGTTCTTTTGGACGAAAATTATTTTGAGATAAGTTTTAAAATTTCGGAAGAACCTAAAACTCTTACATATTTTAATTATTCATCAGAAGAAAGTTTTACAGAACTCTTTCCTGTTGGGATTTACAAAGAGAAATTTGAAATAGGCAAACCGATAGAATCCAAATTTTTCAAAGGGCAATTAAGTAGAATTGATAACAGAACAAATTCGAGCAATCCTTATTATATTATTCTACAAGACTTTAATGCCACTGTAAAAAACTTTCAAAGTGTAAAAGTTGGCGTAAAAGAGCAAGGTAGTTCTGTAATACAATTAAGTTTGGTTGGTGAGAATAAGGCTAAACTGGTAGATTACTTGAATGCAACTTCAAGGATATTGAGTAAAACTCAATTAGATCAAAAGAACTTATTCGCAACAAAAACTATAAAATTTATAGATAGTACACTCAACGAAAAAGCAACAGAATTAGAAGCATTTGAGAATGAATTGAATGATTACAAAAAGGCTAACAATATAATAGATCTTGATTCTGAGGGCCAACAGTTGAAGCAAAATTTAATTAACTATGATCTTCAAATAAAAAACTTAAATAGACAAATTGATTATTTAAATGCTTTAGAAACATACTTAAACAATAGAAATACCTACGAAGATCCACCAGCCCCGAGTATTGCCGGAATAGAAGAAGGAAGCATTGTAAGCGGCGTAAAGAGAATAGTTGAATTATCTTTAGAAAGGAGCAAATATCAGTATACCGCAAAACCTGAACTTCCAGAGTTTAAAGATATAGATAGGCAAATAGACGCAACAAAAAAAGTGCTTGTTGAAAACATAGAATCTTCTAAGCAAAATATCTACAGAGAGATAAGCGATATAGAACAAGATCTTCGAAAAGCTGAGAATGAAGTGAAAAAATTACCAGCCAATGAGCAAGGTCTATTGAAAATTGAAAGAAGATTTAACATAAGTCAGCAGACCTATGATTTGTTTCTTGCCAAAAAGAATGAAGCAAAACTTATTAAAGCTTCAAATGTGAGTGATATCATTATAATAGATGAAGCAAAAGACGTAGGAAACCCCAAAATAGGCCCAAATAATCAACTTAATTATGTGATGGCGGTTTTTTTCGGACTAGGAATTCCGCTCATTTATGTCTTTTTCCTTGTTTTACTGGATAATAGAATTAACACTCCAGAAGATATAGAAAGACTTACAAGCATTCCCGTCATTGGCGTAGTGGGTAAATCTAAGCAGGGCTCAAGAGCAGTTCTGGAACAGCCAAATTCTGTAATTTCAGAAAGTTTTAGAAACATAAGAACAAGTTTACAGTTTATATTTAGAAAAGAAAATATTGAGGGTTCAAAAACAATAATGTTTACTTCATCGTTAAGTGGTGAAGGCAAAACTTTCAATGCTATAAATTTAGCCTCTGTGCTTTCAATGGGTGGTAAAAAGACAGTGGTCGTGGGACTTGATTTGAGAAAACCAAAAATTCACGAGAGTTTCGATATTGATAAAGACCAAGGGGTCTCAACTTTTATTACAGGTGAATATAGTTATAATGAAATTATTCAAAACTCAGGTTTTAAGAATTTTGATATTGTATCGTCAGGAACTATTCCACCTAACCCTTCAGAATTATTGATTAGTAACGAGATGGATGAGCTGATGCAGAAATTAAAGGAAGATTATGAATACGTCATTTTAGATACACCACCAATTGGTTTAGTTTCTGATGCATTAAATATCATAAACTTTGCAGATACAACACTTTTTGTTGTAAGACAGCATTATACCAAAAAAGGTATGCTTAATTTAATCAATAATAAGGATAAGAAAGGCGAAATAAAAAATGTAAAACTCATCTTTAATTACTACAAAGCTAAACAGAAACTAGGCTATGGTTATGGCTATGGATATAGCTATGGATATGGAAAATATGGAAAAGGCTACAGTTACGCCAATAAAGAAAAAGGAAGAAGAATAAAAGATAAGCTAAATGATCTTTTTAGATAGAACTTGAGAAGGATTCAAGGACTTAATTGAAATAGCTAAGTAAAAATTTAAATAACTAGCTCCAAAAAATCTTTAATTCTAAAAGATAGTAAATTTTTGCGTTACAGAAAATTATTATTTCTCTGTTTAAAGACATAACCACTTCTTCAGGAATACAATTTGAGGGTTCATAGGGCTTTTTTATGCTCTAATATTCTCATCAATGGCCTTTCAGGCAGAACTTGGCATTTTTAATTACACTGAAAAAAAATTTATTGATATAGTTTAGAATAAAATCATATTTGACCAAAACTAAAAAACATTTTGGTGAACTGTTATAATATGAGATTAATCAGCCTCAAATCTTGTTTTTTTAAATTAAAAACTTAAATTTGCTATAAGTGAAAATAGTTATGGCGCAGGCATTAGAAGTCGTAAAACAGATTGAAAGTCGTGCTTTTCAGCTTATTCAAAAACTTAAACGTTTAGAAGAAAAAATAAAATTTACACAAAATCAAAACAAATTACTTCTTGAAAAGAATAAGCAAAAAGACAATGAAATTGAACGATTAAAATTTGAAAATGAACGTCTTAAGTCTGCAAACGCTATTTTAGGCAGTAAAGATTATAAAAGAGAGACCAAACTCAAAATAAATAAGTTAATTAGAGAGGTTGACCATTGCATAGTACAATTGTCTGAATAATGCTAAATGAGGGAAAAACTTAAAATAAAAGTTTCAATTGCAGATAGAGTTTATCCTATGACTGTTTTTTCTGAACAGGAAGAAGGGTTGAGACTAGCAGCAAAGAAAATTAATAAAGTGATAAAGCATTACGAAGAAAATTATGCTGTAAGAGACAAACAAGATGTACTAGCAATGAGTGCTTTGCAATTTGCTTCGAAATTTGAACAATCTGAAATAAACAATAGTGAAACACTCGTTGAAGTAGAGAGAAGATTAATCGAATTAAATGATAGTTTGGGAAATCATATTAATTAAAACGTTCTTTAAATAAAATATTAATACTGCCTGTATTAGTTGTTTTTCTTTTTGATAAACTCAACATTTTACAATTAAAAAGGGTGAGTTTTGGTTGCTAAAACATGCCACTATGCTTTGCATTGGGTGGAAGTTTGATCAGCCTGTTAGCCCTAATCCTGTCTTATAGGAGTTTAATTCAAAACAAAGACTAATACAGGCTTTTTTTATATATAAAAACAAAAATCATGGACATTGTTATACCTATCATTGCAGCTATTGCAGGATTAATTGTGGGAATTGTAGTCTCAAAAATTGTTGAGAAAAATAGTTCTAGTAGTGCAATACAGTCAGCGCAAAGTGAAGCAAAAAAAATAATCGCCGAAGCTCATAAAGAGGCAGAATCGCTTAAAAAAGACAAAATTCTTCAGGCTAAAGAAAAATTCATTGAATTAAAATCCCAACACGAAAAAGTAATACTATCCAGAGACAAAAAGATTTCAGATGCTGAAAAACGAATCAAAGACAAAGAATCTAAGGTAAATTCTGAACTAGCTTCAAATAAGAGGAAAACTCAAGAGCTAGAGGATAAACTTAAAGACGCGAATCTTCGTAAGGAAAGGATTTTAAAAAAACAGGATGAGATAGATCAAATGTTGCAAAGAAAAATTAAGCAACTTGAAGTCATAAGCGGTTTAAGTGCAGATGATGCTAAGGAGCAACTGATGGAGTCTCTTAAAGAAAAAGCCAAATCAGAGGCAATGGCTATTGTTAGAGATACTGTAGAAGAAGCCAAATTGACAGCTCAACAGGAAGCAAAAAAGATTGTTATCAATACAATCCAAAGGGTAGGGACAGAAGAAGCTATTGATAACTGTGTTTCTGTATTCAATTTAGAAAATGATGATGTCAAAGGACGAATTATTGGCCGAGAAGGTCGGAATATCCGTGCCATAGAATCTGCAACTGGAGTAGAAATTATAGTTGATGATACTCCTGAAGCGATAATCTTATCATGCTTTGACTCGGTACGAAGAGAAATTGCCAGACTATCACTACACAAATTAGTGACAGATGGTAGAATTCACCCAGCTCGAATTGAAGACGTTGTAAGAAAAACTCAAAAGCAAATTGAGGAAGAAATCATAGAAATTGGTAAGCGAACTGTCATTGACCTTGGCATTCACGGGCTACAACCTGAATTGGTTAAAGCCGTTGGAAGAATGAAATACCGCTCTTCTTATGGACAGAATCTACTGCAGCATTCCAGAGAGGTCAGTAATCTTTGCGGTATTATGGCTTCAGAATTAGGCTTAAATCCAAAATTGGCAAAAAGAGCTGGATTACTCCACGATATAGGAAAAGTTCCTGTAGAAGATACAGAAACACCTCATGCCATTCTTGGTATGCAATGGGCAGAAAAACATGGTGAAAAGCCAGAAGTTTGCAATGCCATAGGCGCTCACCACGATGAAATAGAAATGACCTCCTTACTTTCACCAATTGTTCAGGTCTGTGATGCTATAAGCGGAGCAAGACCCGGGGCAAGACGACAAGTCTTAGACTCTTACGTAAAGAGACTCAAAGATCTTGAGGATATAGCATTTGGTTTTCACGGTGTGCAGAAAGCATATGCCATACAAGCTGGCAGAGAATTGAGGGTAATTGTAGAAAGTGAAAAAGTAGCTGATGAAAAAGCAGCGGAATTATCTTTCGAAATTTCTCAAAAAATACAAACAGATATGACTTATCCAGGACAGGTAAAAGTAACTGTGATAAGAGAAACTAGAGCTGTGAATATCGCTAAGTAATAAGCTTGAGCTTAATCTAAAATCATAGTTGTTTTATAGGTGTTTTTTTAATAGTAAATCAGTATGGTGATGTCTGATTCTTAGCCGTAGGTAGGGTTGAGGTAGCTAAACACACTTTGATTATTTTAATGACTTTATTTGCATATTCATAATGACTTTTGAATCTCTTGTATTGTTAGTTTAAGAAAGACTAGATTAGTGTGTTTTTCAGAACATAGAAAGTAAGAGTAAATACTTCTACCAGAAATGAAGAGAATTCAAAAGAATTGAAAAAATAATTCTCAAAAGTGAAGGTCTGTGTATAAAAAGTGGAAGAGGTGCTTTTTTAAAGGTGTTTTAAAATAAAAAAACGCACCCGGCAAAGTTGCCGGAATGCGTTTCAACCAACCAAACCAATCTTTACGGGATATATTCCCTGTATGCGTTTACTTCTATGTTTGCTTTTAAGTCGTGTAAAAGATTATAAAGTCCAAAGAAAGTTCTGTTAATGTAGAGGAAGTGCTTACTGCCTCTATTGCCATTCATTTTTCTTAAAGTCTTATCCTGACTATACTTCTCACTTAAGTTTGATACATTTGCCCAGAATATGTCATTTCCAAAATCAAACGTATCTTCATGGAAAGGGCTCGTGAATAAACTTAGCATTTCATGAAATAGTTCAGAAAAATAAGCTACCTCACTTCTAGTGTCATCATCTCTTAATATTTCCAGTTCATATAATTTCTTAATAAAGAAATCATGATTATTTATATTTTCAGGTACTGCTAATTCAAAATATGGTGTATAGAATTGATCTGGTATCTTTTTAATACAACCAAAATCAATAGCAATTAATTCTTTTTTATCATTTATTAAAAAGTTACCAGGATGTGGATCGGCGTGTACTTCCTTCAAATGGTGAATTTGGAACATATAAAAATTCCATAAAGCCTGACCTATCTTCTTTCCATCTTCAAGTTTAAAATCTCTTTTAGCAAACTCACTGATGTGCGATCCATTCATCCAGTCCATTGTTATTATACGCTCGCTGGATAGCTCAGGGTAATATTTAGGAAACACTAAATTAGGAATATGCTTACAAGCCTCTGAAATTTGCTGGCTTTGCTTGACTTCAAGAATATAGTCTGTTTCTTCTAATAATTTATCTTCAACCTCTTTAAAATACTTCTCGGAATCTTTTCCCTTGAGATTAAACATTCTTGTTGCCACTGGTTTTACCATGGCAAGATCCGAACTTATACTGTCAGCTACACCTGGATATTGTATTTTCACAGCAAGCTTTTTCCCATCCTTTTCTGCCTTATGCACTTGACCTATACTGGCGGCATTTACAGAATTAGCAGTGAAGCTATCAAATAATTGTTCAGGATAATCACCATGGTATTTTTTAAAAGTTTTTCGTACCAATGGAGCTGAAAGAGGTGGAACACTAAACTGAGAAAGACTAAATTTTTCTACATAGGCATTTGGCAGTAAACTTTTCTCCATAGAAAGCATTTGAGCTACTTTTAGCGCGCTTCCTTTTAAGTTCTTTAAGCCATCGTAAATGTCGTTTGCATTCTCCTCATCTAATTCTTCTCTAGTATAATTTTTGTCGAATGCTTTTTTTGAGTAATACTTTAAATAATTTCCGCTAATCTTCGCTCCAGTTTTTACTAATTCTGAAGTTCGACGAAATTTACCAGTTGGTATTTTATCTATTGTATTCATCTACTTTACTTGTTCTTTGAATAAAAATTTACCAAAATCTATTACTCTCTCAAGTGGTGTATTATCAAATACGTCAAAAATTGTGTTTACAGACTTTTCGATGGCAATATCTGTTTTTTCAAATCCAGCCGAATCATCGTCCATCCAAAACTTCAATAAAAACATAAATTGTATCCAAGCGCCCTCAGAAAATACATTTTCATTTCTCTTGAGTATGCTTACTTGTTTATCATCATTATCGATCTGAATCAACTCCTGAGCAAATTCTTTAATGTGTTTTCTCAAACTCTTTAGCTGGGACATGTTTTTCATCATATCATTTTCTTCATCTATCACGAAGAGGACATAACTCCTATTGGCAGTTAGTACTTCGAACATGGTATAAAAGAAAACTAGCATTTTTTCCCTGCTACTGTAATTATCATAGCCATCAGCTTTTGATATAACATCTATAGTATTTGTATAGAAATAATTCCAGATGTGCTGCTTTAAGCCTTTAAAACTTCCGAAGTGATCATAAAAGTCAGCTTCGCTAATGTTAATGTTTTTTGCAAATTTGAATACAGATTTTGGTTCATGTTCATGTTCTAAAACATAATCCATGTAAGAACTTACAACCTGCTCTTTTGTTTTCTTTTTGGAAGATTTGGTTTGTTTAGCCATTGTTGTTAGTTTGTTTCAAAAATACGGTTTATGTTTAATATTTGAATGAAATTATTAAACAAAGTTTTGTTAAATCACTTATTTCTTTCTCCAAATAGATAATTCAGAAATTAGAATTTCAAATCTATTACTTGACTTCCTGACGGGATATTTTAATGTTATTGGTTCCTTTTCTAATTGAAATGCATTACCTAAAATTTTCGAGATGCCATCAAATGACTTGACCGGTTCACCATCTTTTTTGAATCCACCAATCCATTTGTCATTTGGACATATTTTATCGTCCCATTGGTAAGTGGAGCCAAGAACAAAAATTCCATCTTTATTTAATCTTTCATGAATAGATTCTAAGAAGCTTGCCGGATCGTTTAATTCCTCCAATAGATTTATCGCACAAATGGCATCATATCCATTAAACTTTTCTTTCAATTTCATAGCATCATCTTGTAAAAATTGAATTTTATCAAAACTACCTTTTAACTCAAGGTCATTAATTTCTATATCTTTGAAAATCTGTAAAGAGCCTTCATCTTGAATAACATATCTGGTTAAACCATTTTTTTGGAGTTCTACAGCTGGCTTTATATATCTGGCAGAAATATCGACAGCAGTAACGTTATTAAAAATATTTGAAGCTTCAAACGCCAATCTGCCTGTTTCCGCATTTAGATCTAAAAATTTCTTGTCTGAGGGATTTTCAATATTGTTTTCTAAAAAGTCAAAAACTTGCAGTGGTAATTTTTTCATTTGAAAATAATCATCACCATAATTGGCTTCACAAGAAATAGCAACATCTTCATCAGTATTATAACTATCAACTCTGATTTTTGGTTCAATTTCAGATTCTACATACCTAAACCCGGCGTGCTGATAGAAATGTCTCCTGAAGGCGTATCTTGCATGTAAAGTAGCTTCATTACCCGTTGATATCCATGAACCACCTTTGATGATATTATGTTTGCCGTCAAACGTTGGAGTTGAAAAATCATCATATAAAGGATGCACCTTAAACCCCGGATAACCTGTAATTGGAGTTTCTGTCCATTGCCATACATTTCCTATGACATCATAAAAATCTCCAAATGAAAATTGATTTACGGGACAAGGTGAGGTGAAGTGTTCTAGATTAATATTTCCAGGTGCATCTTTCCATTGGTCCACGTCTTTAGTTTGGGTTTTCTGAACCAAAGTATACCATTCAGCTTCAGTTGGTAATCGAAGTTTCTTTCCTGTTTTGTCTGATTTCCAATTACAGAATGCTTTTGCTTCTAGATAATTAATTTCTACAGGAAAACTCCAGGGCATAGGAATTTCTCTATTCATTAACCTTAGCTTATAGTTTTCTCCATTTTTTAACCAAAAAAGAGGATGTTCAGCCTTTTTATAAGACTTCCATGACCAACCTTCTTCTGTCCACCAATTTTCATTGGCGTAACCGTCATCCTTAATAAATTCAAAAAATTCAGCGTTGGATACGAGATGTTTCGAAGCTTTGAAATCTTCAACGTTTTCATTAATATTACCATATTCCAAATCCCAACCATAAAAGCGGTGATCTTTTGGTTTACCTAATTTAATTTCTTTTCCATTAATCTGGAGAAGTTCATTTTTGATATTTCCATTGTTATTTTCTGAAATGTCATCAAAATAATTCTGGTCAAGCAGATCTAATGGCAACTGACGTATTAAAACAGACGATGTCTCGATATGAATGTTTTGATGTTCAATCCCCATGATTATTGGCCAAAATTTACTTTCCCAATCAATAGGAATCTCGAGTGGAGTACTTTCAATCAAATCAATGATTGTCTTACGGACAGTTTCTCTGTACTTTCTTACTTCTTCAACTTTTGGCCAATTGTAGTTATTTTCATTTAAATCGTCCCATGACATCTCATCAACGCCAATGGCAAACATAGATTCAAAGCTTTTATTGATGTTTGTAGGAAGAAGACCAGCAAGCACAAGCTTATTTACATAAAAACAAGCAGTATGTCCATAATAAAAAATTAAAGGATGACGAAGTGGATCTGCTCTTCTGTAAAAAGCTTCTTCTTCTTTTAGGGTCTCATATAGTTTATTATCTAAATCGAAGGTTCTATTTAAATATCGTAAAATCTCTTCTTTTTTCTCGTTTGGGTTTCCTTCTTTTAAATTAGGTGTCTTTAAATTGAATTGTTTCATGACATTTGGTCTAGTATGACTTAAGCATATAATTTTTGTGCATTGTGAATTTATCTTTTTGGTTCGGTTTTAACTTCTGCTGTATAATTTGTGCTATCGTTTGGAAGCCTGATTTTTCATAAAGTGAGACTGCAGGTTTGTTTTCTGTCCAAACTCTTAATATGACATATTTGATCTCATTG